>Ga0265314_10000018_pt1 | contig 328404 bp, 285 predicted proteins | sample 4126metaG_FD_203106 | JGI IMG/M metagenome (GOLD analysis project Ga0265314, IMG submission 203106) | Rhizosphere microbial communities from Carex aquatilis grown in University of Washington, Seatle, WA, United States - 4-1-26 metaG | ecosystem: Host-associated > Plants > Roots > Rhizosphere... | reverse complement strand
GTTTAAATCGGCAACAAGAAAGTGCATTCATGGTATACTCCGCCGAAATTGAAAAGATCGAAACATTTCGTAGGTGTTAGTACTTCTTTAAAATATACTGACGATTTGTTTTGAAAGAAAGGAATAGTCAATAAAAAAAACAAAATATGTTGAGAATTTACAATATATGCGAAAGACAGGGCTTGTAAAGCTTGGGTTTGGGAAAAGGGATTGGTGGGAAAGGAAATAAGTTGAATGGAGAGGGAAAGCCAAGAGTGGCTGTCCTACGAAAAAAAATGGATAATTACAAAAAGGTTGCCACGTCACTACGCGTACACAAGGTTGTACGCTTCGTTCCTCGCAATGACACACGAACACGTACCCCCGGCGCGACTTGAACGCGCGACCTACAGATTAGGAATCTGTTGCTCTATCCAACTGAGCTACGGGGGCAACAGTGTATTTTAAAGAAAGGGCGTAGTTCATACGCCCTTAAAGATACTTGCACAACTGTTCCAAGCAAATTATATGCTTGGTTTATCGTTAAGAGTCAATACTCGACTTCAAAACCCTTGTGACCTTCGGGTTGACCCCAATCGCAATCGATGGTATGGACGTTGGAAAAACGATTTCCCTTTTTTATCGTGGTAAGAAAACTATCGAGAATATTCCGATCCGCTTCGGCAACGAACTCCACTGTACCATCGAAACGATTGCGCACCCATCCCACCACACCAAACATAACTGCGGTGCGCCGTACAAACGAACGAAAACCCACTCCCTGTACACGTCCGATAACAATCGCATGTAACCGGACAATTTCTATCACGGGTTGATCCGATAGATTGTCCGCGGGAAAGGTATCGTTTCGCGGATGTGGTGGATTCCACAAATCCACGCCGTCGTTCGCTCTACTCCGATGCCGAATCCGCTGTGCGGCACGGTTCCATACTTTCGTAAATCGAGATACCATTGAAATGGTTCCATAGGTAATGAATGTTCATTAATGCGGTTTACTAATGTTTCATAATCGTCTTCACGCTGACCACTGCCAATTATCTCGCCATACCCCTCCGGTGCGAGTAAATCAGCGCCTAACACCCACCGGGGGTCGTTGGGGTCGCGTTTCATATAGAATGGTTTTACCTGATGCGGAAAACGATGCACAAAAATCGGGCGATCAAATTGTTTGGTCAGCACCGTCTCATCGGGTGCGCCAAAATCATCGCCTTCTTTTACAATTTGTCCTAAACTGCGTAACAGCTCTACAGCGTCTGAGTAAGAAATTTTAATGAATGGTTTTTGGATATTCTCAAGGACGGAAATATCACGACCGAGTTGTTCGAGTTCGGGTCGCCGCTCGGATAATACTTGCTTGACAACTTCGACGAGGAAATCTTCAGTGAAGTCCATTAACTCATCAAATTCCATCCATGCTATTTCCGGCTCAACCATCCAAAATTCGGTAAGGTGACGGCGAGTCTTGGATTTTTCCGAACGGAACGCCGGGCCAAAACAGTATGTGCGGTTGAATGCCATCGCGCCTGCTTCCTGATATAATTGACCGGATTGGGAGAGGTAGGCATTCGTTCCGAAATAATCGACGGTAAATAAATCAGTCGTTCCTTCGACGGAGTTCGGAGTAAAAATCGGTGAATCGAAACAGATAAAGCCGTTACTGTCGAGATAGTTGCGGATAGCACGAATCACACTATGTCGCACTTTGAGGATATTGACCTGATCTTGACGGCGTACCCACAGATGACGGCGGTTGAGAAGGAAATCCTCACCGTGGTCTTCCTCGCCGGGGTCTTTCGGCGTGATGGGATAATCTACCGACTCCCCAACCAACTCAAGTTCGGAGACAAAAATTTCATAACCACCGGGTGCACGGTCGTCGGCGTGTACTTCGCCGGTAAGTTTTACCGAACACTCGAGCGTCAATTTCTCGGATAACTCCCAATTTGCATCTCCGACATGCTTCTTAGAAATAACGGCTTGGATAATACCAGTGCCGTCGCGGAGGATAACGAATTTGAGTTTACCGGATGAACGGAGTTTGGTCACCCAGCCACCAAGGGTTACTGTCTTGCCGTCAAATTCGCCGATATGGTTCAGCGTGATCATTTCGCCTCATGCAAATTTATTTGTTGAAAAATTGTATGACACATTAGTTGTTTAAACTTAGCTTCGTGAACGATACCCAGCGCGTAGCAGAATTCTCATGCTCCCGCAGCATCAGATTGAGTTGTGCCGCATGATGCTGGACATGTCGCATATTGTATAGACACAGTTCGTAAATACTGAAGTCCATCCATCCTGACTTCCACCTTACCTGTGCCCCTTCTTCAGTCATTTCATTGATTTTATTCCGACACTTTTCGCGACAAAATCGCACGTATTTTAGCAGTTCATTTTTCGTGTATGGCTTCTCAGGTATTACACCCGCCGGATCGAATTCACTTAGTGTGAAAGGTTCCGGGGGCAAGAAATCATCCGGTTTGTCGGACAAATAGTAATCCAGCCAAAAAATGGTATGGTAAGCCGTGTACCAATAGAGATGATGTTTGGACTGATCTGTCCAAAGTTCCTCAGGACACGCGTCGATTGTATTTTCAAGTGTATCAATCGCGGCACCAAATTGCTGCCATAATAGATTTCGAAAAAATTCTATCGTTATTGCCATTAGAAAATTCTTTTCGGTTCCGCGTTTTAATCTTCGCGTTTCAGTTTGCGAAGCATCAGCTCCAATGCGACTTGACGCATCTCTTTCCCGGCGAACATCACATCGTACATTGCTTGTGCGATGGGCATCTCGACACCAACCTGCTCACCCATCTCGACGGCGGCAAACGTGGCGTTGACCCCTTCAGCGACCATTGTCATGTCACGCAGGATTTCTTCCAACTTGCGACCTCTACCAAGTTGATCGCCGACGTAGCGGTTGCGGCTATGCTGTGACATGCAAGTCGTAATTAAATCACCAAGCCCGGACAGACCGGAAAAGGTCGACGATTGACCGCCAAACTTGACGCCGAGCCGGGTGATTTCGACAAGACCACGGGTCATCAACATTCCCTTGGTATTGTCACCAAACCCGAGACCATCGGAAACACCGGCAGCGACGGCAATCACGTTCTTTAACGCACCCGCCATCTCAACACCGATAACGTCGGCACTGGCATAAATGCGGAAAGTGGAGCCACTCAACAAGTGCTGAACTTCATGCGCGAGTTCGACATTTTCACACGCAACCACGACTGATGTCGGGAAATCTTTGACTACTTCTTCCGCATGAGACGGGCCGGATAGCGCGGCAATTTTGCCGTGCCGATATTCCGGTAACTCATCGGCAATTACCTGTGACATGCGTAGATGGGTTTTTAGTTCAAGACCTTTGGTCGCGCTAACAATCGGTGCAGTCAGATTATGCGAGCTCATCTGTTTCGCAACGGTACGCATGGTATGACTGGGTACGACTAAAATCAGTAATTCCGCACCATCCATCGCTTCAGCAAGATTACTGGTAAAACGTAATTCTTTAGGTATCTCAAAATCTGGCAGTAATTTGGGCGCAAGATGGGTTCGATTCAACTCATCGCAAACATCAGGACGAAACTCCCATAACACGACATCATGCCCTTTGCGATGAGCAAGCGCACCAAGTCCAATTCCCCACGAACCGGCGCCAATCATTGCAATACGATGTTTTTGGAGGTCAGTTGTCATGGTTACTTCGAGATAACTTCACCGACGTGAAATATATCGTCGCCCAAAATAGCACGCAGTTGCGATTCATTTCCCGACTTTGCGATAATCACCAAACCTACTCCAAGGTTCATTGCTTCCCGCATGCCTTCGTCGCTGACATTGCCGTGACGCCGGATTACATCGAATACCGGTGGCTCGTGCCATGTATCCCAGTCAATGTGTAATGACAGGTCTTTACGCAACAGACGCTTCGTATTGCCGACGATGCCGCCACCAGTGATGTGGGAAAAACCGTGTACCCATTCTAAGGAGCGACATTGTTTAATCGGGACGAGATAACTGCGATGGACGGCTAATAGAGCATCCGCCAAATTCGTACCGTCGGTTAATTTCTCATGGGGAGAAAGGCGGGCTTTCTCAAAAAGCACTTTGCGGGCAAGGGTGAAACCGTTGGTATGGAGCCCGGTCGAAGGGAGTCCCCATAACTCATCACCAGACTCGATGCGGGTTCCATCGAGAGCGGGTACACCGTCGGGTAATGAGCCGATAATCGTCGCACCCAAGTCGAATTGGCCGGGAATAAAGACGTCGGTAAGCTCGGCGGTTTCGCCACCGATAAGCGCGATGTTGTTATTGACACAACCACGAACAACACCCTCAAGCAAAGCAGTATCACGGGGCGGGTCGAGTTTATCGGTTGCCAAAGTGTCAAGCAGGAATAAAGGGTCGGCACCCATCACGGCGATATCGTTGACACAATGATTGACCAGACACTCACCAATCGTGTTGTACCGGCCTGCCCACTCGGCGACAATCGTCTTGGTACCGACACCATCGGTGGAGGCAATCAAGCGGCGGGAAGCGCCAGCCGCGGCTAAGTCGAAGACACCACCGAATAGCCCGATATTACCAACGACACCGGGACGACGGGTTGACCGCACCATTTCCTTGATGCGATCAACCAATTTTTCCGCGTTCGAGATGTTTACGCCAGCTTCCTTGTAGTCCATTTGTACTTACTCTATTTCAAGCGAACAGATTTTTTTAAAGATAACTGCGGGCGGACGCGGGGGTCCGCCCCTACTAAAGTTCGTGCTACTGAATAAAAACAATACGACCGCCCATAGGGCGGTCGAATGGTGCCGGGGGCCGGACTCGAACCGGCATGATCTTGCGATCGGTGGATTTTGAGTCCACTGCGTCTACCAGTTCCACCACCCCGGCTGGTATAACGATGCAATTTATGACTTTTAATGGTTAAAATCAAACGGGTAAGAGATGGGCTTTGGGCATTGGGCTATGGGGAATGAGCAATAAAAAGTAACAAAATGATTGACGGTTTGGGTCGAATAGTAAATCTATTGAAGTCGGAAGCGGATGGGTTGAGTGACCCAGATTGTGACTGGTTGACCTTTAGACATTGCGGGTTTGAATTTCCAAGTTTGGACGGCTTCGACGGCCTTCTCCTTGAAACCAAGGCCGGGCGGTGTTTCTTTTAACACTTTCGCTTTGACAACATCACCATTTTTATCGACCAATATACTCAGAATGACAATACCCCGCTCACCGGTTTTTCGTGCGTCTTCCGGGTAGAACGGCAGCGATGCGGAAATAACTTCGGGAAGTATATCAGCGTAAACTTTGTCGTCGGGACCCGGCAAAGAATCTGATGACACAGGTTGTGTAACATCCTTATCCAAGTAATCGGATTTCGATTTTGTCGAATCGGGAGTTTGAATAACTTGGAAGTGCTTTACAGAATCAGGTTTAAATTTAATCGGCAGTGTAAACCAACAAGCAATTGTATCTTTATTCAAATCTATAGCAGGTATAAATTTCCACTTTTTGACGGCCTTTATTGTCTCTTCTTCAAAGCCTAGATCGGGAGGTGTTGCGCGTAAAATCTTTACGGAATCGACGTCTCCTTTTTTAGTCACATAAAATGTAGCAATCACTATGCCAGGTACAAATATACCACGTTCGTCCAAGGGGTAATGCGGTGCAGGAGTGGAAATAGGTACAGGTTCCTTCCCTGCTCCGCCTATAGTACTATAAACTTCCGATACTGTAACTAATAACAAAGCAAAAAATAAGACTGACTTGAAAAAAATAAATTTGCACATTATACACTCGCTGATTTTCTGTTAATATGTTTTAATGTATCAAAAGAAGGTTTCAAACGAAAGAGGTCGGACAAGATTGCCCAACCTCTACGTATAATAAACAGTCAGCAAAATTACTTCAATGCAAATTTAACCGGCTGTGAGACCCACACTGCAACGGGGTGTCCGTTGTTCACTGCTGGTTTGAATTTCCAACTCTTGACTGCACTCAAGGTTGCTTCTTCAAAGCCAAGCCCGGCAGGGTTTGCACGGTCAATTACCGCTTTCACGACGGAACCATGAGTATCTACCAAGAATGAAACAATTACGCTGCCACGGACACCGGCATTTCGCGCGGCAGCAGGATATACAGGTTGCGCGCCGGATAAGAATTCCGGTTGAGCTTCCACTGGAACAAAATCACCCTTTTCGGGATAGACCGGATCAGGCGGTAAGGCAATCGTCAACTGCTCAGAATGCGCTTGGGTGTACGTTCCAATTTGACCGGTATCTTTTCCGGTTCCACCCACGACACCACCAACGACACCCAGCACAATTGTGTCGGGTACGAGGTTGTCAGGAAGAACAATGTTTGTACTTACCTGCGCCATTGCCGGAGGCGGATCCATGACAACCAACGGGACAATCGGCGGTGGTTGCCACGGATGTGCTGGTGGATCCAAATTCACAACAACGTCAATTGTCGTTGGAATAGCTTTTGTGATATGGGTCTGCAAATAATGGCTGATGCTGTAACCGGTAGCAAGTATCGACCAAAACAACAGAATTGCGACTTCGGTCGCCAGTAAGGTGTGAATTCCAATTGCTTCACGGATTCGTAATGCTCCATACTCACGGTCAAGGAGTTCATCGTAAATCGTAGTTTGCTTTTTCATGGTATCCTCCTTTTATTCTCAAACGAATTGTGACTTTTGTAACCAAGCCCCTACGTTTCCAAGTTTCAACGATTTCAGTGAGCCGTCATTTACAGTAAACAGCAGTTCTTTTACTTCTGCAATAGATATTTCAGGATTCAAACTATATGTTTTGTGCGGTGGCGCTATCATTGGATTAGACGACGAAAAAAGGCGCACTTTCGTGCGCCTGTTCGGATACAAGGTATATTTAGTACTATTTCAGTGTAAACCGAATCGGTTGCGTTACCCAAATCGCAACTGGCTGGCCGTTATTGATAGCGGGTTTGAACTTCCACGCTTTTACCGCAGTTATGGCCGCTTCTTCAAAACCGAGGTTAGCGGGAACAGCTTTCAGCACTTTTGCCTGTGTGACGTCCCCTTTTTTATTGACGAGAAACGACACAATCACCTGACCGCGAACACCGGCATTACGCGGGCCTTCGGGATAAATCGGCGGCGGGGAGGAAATCGGTTCCGGTTCTTTTTCGACGGCTACAAATTCATCCATCTTTGGGACATAGTCTTCTTCCGGCGGTGGCGCGACAACAACATCACCTGACCCTGCACCGGTAGGAGCTTGCACACCGGACTTGTCGATTTGCTGGGCGATTTCCTTCACCGTCATAATCTGAACGGTGTCGGCTACTTTGGTATCTTCGACCGCTCTGGCTTTGATAATCGTCGGTGGTGCAACTTTCGGGGCTTCAATTTTTAGTTGCTCGACAACTTTATCCGCCAACGAAGGAGGTAACGCTAATTTGGTCGGGTCAATGTAAATCACTTTCGCATTCGAATCATCGCCTTCCATTTTTTCTTTGATGAATTCGTATCCCCACCAACCGCCGAGTATTGTACATAGCGACAACGAGGCGATAATGACTCCCCGAATCATGTTTCGTCCAATGATGTCGCGGAGAACTAACGCACCGTATTCGCGGGCGAGCAGTTCATCGTAAATAGTATTCGCTTCCATCATTTCTCCTCTACCGCTTAACTGGGGTACCGGCTAATGACATAACTGAATCATCGTCGGTATCCCATTTACCCATGGAATATCTTGAAATGGAATCGACGGTAAACTGATCCAGTAAATTCACCATCGACTTGAACGGCGCTTGTGGCTGCAATTTACCGATGACAATCAGATTTTGGCCGATAACCGCACCGACAGCGTCTTTTCCGTTGCGTCGCTCCATAATTTTTCCGTTGAGCGAATCCCACGGAAGGTATCGCGGCACATCATTTCCGACGTTGTAAAACAACTGATCGTCATTATCGACACGGAACGTTAACAATCTTGATTGTTTCACTTCTTTATCCGGTGGCGGAGTATCGGTATCCGGCGGAAGATTAATTTCCATTGCCTGTGGCAACCGGAAAACTGTCGTCACCATAAAGAAAATCAGCAATAAAAACGCGACATCGACCATCGGCGTCATGTCGATGCGTATCGCCATACGCGGTTTTTTCCACTTATTTTTTTTCTTGCCGTGGCTTTTCTGTTCGCCACCAACCATTCCACCCATACTTTACTCCCGGAGCGAAGCTTCTCTCGCGTTATTTTTTTAGGTCGGTTACGAGATGGAATCGCAACAAATTGTTCTTCTGCAACGTGTTCATGATATCTTCAACCGTTGCATAATCGGCATTCTTGTCCGCCTTGATAATTATGCGGAAGCCGGTATTTTTCATTCTTGCAGCCGATATCAAATCCGGAAGGGTTTCCGTGGTTTGATGCACCAAGCGATACATTTTCGTCTTGGGATCGGGCGCACTCAATTTCAATGCCTGATCCAATTTGCCAATTCCAGTGGACATCAGCACCGTCGAAGTGTGTGCTAAAAACCGTCCGCCAGTCGAATCGGCTTTCGTAATCGTTATGGTAAGGATGTCCGATTCCGGCAGTTTGATACTGCTGTGGCTATCGGGCAATTGCACCGGAGTGTCCTCCGGCGGTTTGAATTGGGTGGTGGACATGAAGAAAATGAGCAAGAGAAAAGCGACATCGACCATCGGGGTCATGTCCATCGCAATTCCCATACGTTTCGCTTTCGGTACCGCCATTTCGACTCCTATAACTTGATACGGTTCGATTCCTGATTTTTTGCGTCGGAAACGGTTTACAATTCAGGCGTGACGCCTACCGTCCCTACGCTCCATCGCAGGAATATCCCTGGCGGAACTTATACTTCTTCTTTCAACAATTCGAGGGTCATATAGACCGCTTCGTCAATCGAATAGTTGAAATTATCTACCCGTGTTGTAAAGATGTTGTACATGAAAATACCGACAATACCACCGAAGATACCGAGGGCGGTATTGATAAGGGCTTCAGAAATACCGAGCGCCAACTGTGCGGCATCGGGTGAACCGGCTTTCGCCATAGCGCGGAAGGAACGAATCATACCGACAACGGTTCCGAGCAAACCAAACATTGTGGACGTCGAGGCAATAGTGGACATACCAATCAAATTGCGTTCGAGGAACGGTACTTCCAATAAGCGGGCTTCGTCCATCGCACGCTGGGTTTCCGTCAATTTCTTTTCGCCAAGGATATTGCTGTCTTTTTGGATACGTATCCATTGTTCCATACCGGCACGCAGTACAGAAGCAGCACTTCCTTTTTGCTTGTCGCAAAGCTCCAGCGATTGCTGGTAGTTCTTCTCGCGCACCGCTTTGAGGAATTCCGAGAAAAATATCGGCATCGCACGGCTTCCCTTTGATTTATTCAAAGTGAAAACACGCTCGATAACAAATACCCAAGTCATCAGGTTCAATGCGATTAGAACAGGAACAATCACACCACCTTGTTTGATGAAATCGGGCAAAACCTGATACACACCGATGCCGACAACGACACAAATAACGATGGCGATCAGAACAAATGAACCTTGCTTCTTCATGAGATTGGTCTCCTTGTAACCCAAAACGGGGCGAACCCATCCGCCCGCGATAGAACGAAAAGTAAAGTCGAATAGTACAATTTACTTATTCAGTTGATTCAAATAATTTTTAGCTTCTTCATTATTGGGATCGTATTGAAGGGCTTTACGGAACGCGGCCTTCGCACGATTCAAATGTTCCGTGACTCCGGGTTCGGCGGCATAACGCTGATACCAGTTAATACCAATCCAGACCCAAATTTCCGCAGTATTGGGAAATGCGGCATCGGCTTTCTCGAGTACCTTCAGCGATTTGGTGTATTGCTTCGATGTATAGTACATCCCGGCGAGGCGCATGAACCACTTCTCATCGAAATCTTTACGGCTTGAAAGCGAATCGAGCAACGCCATCGCTTCTTTATCGCGTTTCTGCTTTTGCAGTACATCGACCATTACACTAAATGGAGCGATGGTTGCATCATTTATGGTAACAGCATGGTGTAGAGCGTCGAGCGCTTCATCATACTTATCCATCGCGGCATACGCGTAGCCGAGGTTCACCCATGCAGTATCATTTTTCGGTTCGACTGCAAGCTTTTTACGGTACCATACCGCGGATGAGTCAAATTTGTCAATCGTATAATATACTAAACCGATTTTGCCGAGTAAATTCTGCTGTGTTGTGTCGGCTTTGTATGCTTGTTTCATTAAATCGGCCTGTGTATTCAAAACCGGCCATTTCAGCGAATCCCTGCCCCAAAACCGCGCAGTTACATCGACTAACCGTTGAAAGCGCATTGCGTCATAGTCCGGCGTAGCAATCAGCGGTTTCCATAAATCAGTCGCTTCGTCGAATTTCTTTCCAGCGAGCAGAATATCTGCTAACAATTTCCTAACGGTCGGGTCATCCTTTTTACCAAGCGCTTCTTTCAGAATTTTTTCAGCATCGGGCAAACGGTTCAGTTTGAGATAGGATTCACCTATCATTTTTAACGCTTCTGCATTCACTTTTTCTTTAATCGAGGCCTCTAAGTGCGGGAGGGCTTCTTTAAGTTTGGCGGTATCACTCCGGGCGTTGTAGTAAAGAATTTTACCGAGTTGGTAATTCACACCGGGATATGTCGGTTCGGTGTCATACACTTTCTGGAACGCCGCTAATGCCTCCCCGCCGCGTTTATCGGATAGGAGCGCGAGACCTAATTCGTAACGGATATCGTTATCGCCGGAATCGAAACGGAGGGCATTGTTGAAAGCATTGATTACGAATTCGAGGACACCTTCCTTGCGGGAAATCAGACCTTGAATTTTATAGAAAGTTGCATTGGTTGAATCTTTGCTCACCACGTTCCAAATCAAAGTAGAAGCGGCATCGATGGAATCGGTATATGCCAGCGCCAAAGCACGCGCGGCTTGCATATTCAAATCGGATTTGGCATTCTTGTTACCCACATTGGCTAACTGGCGGGCGTCGATAATATTTCCGTTTGCGATGTAGATACTGGTTAGGGCAAGTACTGCTTTACCGTCTTTCTTTGCTAACGCGATAGCATGTTTCAGATTATCGATAGCCGCAGTAGTGTCGCCGGTGGCGGCTTGGGCGATTCCGAGATAGCGGTAATAGTCGCCTTCGCCCGCATCTTTTGCAATGCTTTCGGTGGCAAGCTTTTTCACGTTGACCCAATCACGCTTCCGATATGCGTCTTCCAGCGGGTCGGCAAACAATACGTTTACGAACAAAATCGTGATCGATAATACAAAGATGGTTCTAAGCTTCACGGTTTCCTCAGTTCGTTGACAGGGTGTAACTCTTCAATGTTGTTTTATTTCGGTTTGGTATCGACAATTTTCAACGGGACCATCGCAGGCAACACCCCGTTGTTTGCCAATAAGCGCTGACCCGCATTCGCCGACATATAATTCAAAAAGCTGGTTGCGACATCGATATTTTCTTTTATCGTAATGTACGCAACCGGCAACACCCACGGGTAACGGCCTTCATGTACTGCCCGTAAGGTAGGATGTTGGGTCTTGCCTTCGAATACAATTCCTAACGGTTTGACCCAATCGGGTACGACTCCCGCCATTGCACCAAACCCGTCAGGATCGCGTCCGACAAAATACGCAATAGAATCCGCCTCTACCACATGGGCAACAATTCTCGAAGGAGTTTGAAAAAGTACCTGTATTAATTCCCAAACCCCTTCACCGGGCCCGGGCATATACATTACTATCGGGCGGTCTTTTGCCACTCCAACCTGATTCCACGTGGTAAAACGCCCGGTTAAAATGGCGGCTATTTGTATCGAATCCAAATCCTGCACCGAATTGGTGGAATTGACGATAAGGGACATCGGGGTTCGTGCCAAACGGAATATCAACGGATTTTTTTGCTTTTGCTGAAATGCAAGTGATTCGGGATGGGTTAACGGGCGGTCAAGGACAATTTGCTCGGTTTTGCCGTTTAGCAAGGAATCTATTGCATCGCGGCAGGAGTGCTTTGAAACATTAATTCGCGCTTTGGGATAGTTGTTCTCAAAATCGTCGGCACCATTGGCAATTATCGAATAGACCGAAGGGGCGCAAGGAAGCGACGCAGAACCCTCGGTAGCATGCCGGTCGGGGCTGCAACCGATGATAGCGGTGAATATCAATGCGAAAATGATTGTACTACTTATTTTCCAAATCATCCAATTGATCCTGTAACGATTTTCGATTACCCGCGATTACACGGGGATAGAAGACCGAAATTCGATAGATACCGTAAAGTATAATGGTAACGGATAACGTAATGCGAACCCGATAATCGACCCACCAACCGGAACCAAGTACTTTACACCAAATTAGAACGCCTACGACAACGAAAACGATCCCTAAAATGATACCAAACAACGGCGGCCAACCATATCTGGCGGCTAATTCCGATTCGTTTGGCACATCGGAGTTTGGATCAGGATTTGGAGGTAAAAACTGCATCATATTCATGTTACACCAGCGTTTCCGAAGGTTGCACAGTTAGCAATTGATATTGTACACAAATGCCTGATGAGTCGCAAATTGGGACGCCAAAATTTGTTATTAAACTGCGATCTAACTGAAAAATCCGAGGTAAAAAGAGAGATAATGTAAATTATTAAGTGATATGGTATAAATTATGGTTAAGTAATAAAAAAGGCGGGATTGAATCCCGCCAATTTTACTGAATGCCTTCGCTTAGATACGCGAGAAAAATGAGCTGACAGCCACATTGACCCATGCCACGACGGGGCTAAAGAATATGCCGAGAAAGAAAGTCGGTACGGCACAAGTAAGCAAGATAGCCGTTACACCCTTATGGGACGGGACAACTTCTTTGGATTCGTCGGAATCGGCAAGGAACATCTCGCGGGCGATTTTGATATAGTAAACCAAACTGACTACAGTATTCAAAACGGCGATTACAGCGAGGGTTGTTTGATTTTGTTGTAAAAGCGCGTTGAAAATCAGGAATTTTCCCACAAACCCGGCAAGCGGTGGTATTCCGACCAAACTGAACAAAAAGACCGACAGAATAACCGCAAGGAAGGGGTCGCGCTTCCCTAATCCGCGATAAATAGAAATATCTGCACTACCGTACACCCGTTCCATAAACTCGACGACGGCGAAGGCACCAAGATTCATGAATAGGTATGCAATCAGATAGAATGACATCGCTGAATAGCCATCGGGAGAATTGACCGTAAACAGGGTGAAAATGTATCCGGCTTGGGCAATCGATGAATATGCCAACAGTCGCTTCAAATTGGTTTGTGGCAGTGCTCCAAGATTACCAAGGGTCATTGTAGCAACAGCTATCCACCAGAAAAGAATATCCCAATGGAATTGGACGAGCGCTACTCCCGGAACCGCCTCGACCAGAAAGCGGGCTAATGCGATAAGCCCAGCGGCTTTCGGAGCGACGGAAAAGAAGGCAGTCATAGGCGTTGGTGAGCCCTCATATACATCGGGACACCAAAAGTGGAAGGGGACAGCGGCAATCTTATAACCGAAACCGGCGACCATTAACACCATCGCGACGAACGCTACCAATTCATAGCCAGTACCGTTTACGGCAAGGGATTCACGGAGAGCGGAATAATTCGTCTCGCCTGTGATTCCATACAGGAATGAAAAACCGAATAGCAACATTCCAATCGATACAGCACCATATAAAACATATTTTAGTGCTGCTTCACCCGATTTGTGGTCGGACCGGTAATATCCGGCAAGGATATAGGATGGTACAGAAACGGTTTCGAGACCGACAATCAGAACGATGAAATCGTGGGCACTCGCGATAATGAACATACCGAACACAACCGCAGTCATAAGCAAATAATACTCACCCTGATTGTGAAACCGCGGTAACGACATCCAGATGCAAAGTACACCGGCAATGGCAGCAAACAGCTTCAGGAATTGGGCGAAGGGATCGACTCGAAAAGACCCGGCGAAATATACATTGTTCGGCGAAAACACAATCGATACACCGGCGGCAAGCACAAAAAGCACCGAGGCAGCATAAGCCAGCGACGAGCGGTCGCCACGCGGTGCTAAGACATCCCATAAAAGCAAGAAGACAAAACCGAATGCGAGTACCCACTCGCCGGCGGATCCGATTATGTCAGTTGTCGAGAGCAAATTCATTTTAGAATCCGTTCATGGCAATCATCGCGCCCGGTTTGACGATTGTAATCAAATGGTTCAACGGCCCGGAAATGATGTTCAGGATAGGTTGCGGATAGATACCGAGAATAATAATGATAATCGCAAGCGGAACGAGCGTGAACATCTCGCGTCCGTTAATTTCCGGCAACGCCTTGTATTTTTCATTGAGCGGCCCGAAGAATACACGCTGAATTGTCCAAAGGAGGTAAGCGGCAGTGATAATGATACCGAATGCGGAGATTACAGTATATAACGGCCAAGTCTGATAACTACCCATGAACACGAGGATTTCGGAAATGAAACCGCTCAAGCCCGGCAGACCGAGCGAAGCGAAGAATGCGAAAGCAGTCATACCCATGTAACGCGGAACTACCGCACCGATACCGCCGAAGCCGTTAATTTCACGGTGGTGAGCGCGGTCATAAACTACACCGACCAAGAGGAATAACATGGCGGTAATGGTGCCGTGGTTGAACATCTGGAGCACCGCGCCATTGATACCGGCAGGGGTCAGCGCACTCATTCCGAGCAGGACATAACCCATGTGCGAAATCGAACTATATGCGACGAGTTTCTTCAAATCGGTTTGCGCCATCGCGCAGAAGGCACCATACAAGATGTTGATGACACCGAGGATCGCTATCATGTTGGCGAAGTAGTAAGTGGCATCAGGGAAAATTGCAAAGTTGAATCGAAGCATACCATAGGTACCCATCTTCAAGAGGATACCGGCAAGAATTACTGAAATGGCGGTAGGGGCTTCGACGTGAGCGTCGGGTAACCATGTATGGAAGGGGAAGACCGGGACTTTTATAGCGAAGCCGATGAAGAGCGCCATCCAAAGGACGTAACGAATGCCGTGACCCATGAAGAAACCGGAATGCCGCAACCAATCGCTTTGGTTCGCCTGATTCATCATGGTGAGCATATCGAAAGTATGTTTACCGGTTACCGGGTCAGTGGTATTCTGATAAAGGACGATCATCGCCAAGAGCATCAATACGGAGCCGGCGAGGGTATATAAGAAAAACTTAATGGCGGCATAAATTCGCCGCGGGCCACCCCAGATACCGATGAGGAAGTACATCGGGAGGAGCATGATTTCCCAAAAAACATAGAAGAGGAAGAAATCGAGTGCGATAAATGTTCCGAGCATACCGGTTTCGAGTAAGAGGAACATAGTCATGTAGCCCTTGACCTGCTTGTTGATTCCCCACGAAGCGAAAATACAGATAAAGCTTAGCAGTGTGGTCAACCACACCATCGGGAAGGAGATACCATCGACTCCGACATACCAGAAGATGTTATAACCGGGAATCCATTCGGCGCGTTCGAGGAATTGGAACGACTTGGGGTCATTCACACCAATACAGCTTGTATTGTATTGGAGTAACAGAATAGTCGCGATGATAAGGGGAACTAATGTCGCAGCCGCGGCTGTCCAACGCATCAAATCTTCACGCCCTTTTGGAATGAAGAGTATTACCACCGCCCCCAATATCGGGAAGAAGGTCATGAATGAAAGCGGACCCATAGCGTAGTGCTTCCTTTCTAACTATGCTCGGTTGGACAGAAAAATTTGCTGTCCGATATAAAAAATGAAAAGGTTATCTCATAGGGGAAGAGTTTTCGACTATGAGATTGCTTTGTCATTCGGCTATCGCCGAATTCGTCGCAATGATCGGGCGGGCACGGTGACCCGCCCCTACCCATCAGGTATAACACATCGGGACGGGCAAGATTGCCCATCCTCCAAATTCAAAGAATTACAGTAAGGTCGATGCGATAACAACGATTAGAATCGTACCGACAACACAACCGGTAACCCATAGATAGCGCTGGATATTTCCGGTTTGGATGGTTCGGACGCGGTCACCCGACCTCCCCACTACCCATGCCAAACCATTTACAGCGCCGTCGATGACTCGATTATCGAATTTACCCGTACCAAAACTCAGGTTACGGAAAAACCACGCGGAACCATTTACGATTCCATCAACGAAGTTCGCATCAATCCAAGCCATCAGTTTACTGAATAAAAGTGAACCGGCAATAACGGTTTTATCGTACAACTCGTCCATCCACCATTTGTGTAGCATACCTTCATAAACGATACCGAGACGCTGTTTCCAAGCATCGGTATCGACTTTGTGTTTGAGGTATGTCGTCCACGAAAGCCAAATACCAAAACCAGCGACGCAAAGGGAAAGAATCATTGCAAGCATGTGAGCGAAATGCTCGGTGCGTTCGGATTCCTGTTTTTTCTGTTCTGCAGCTACTTCATTTGCTTTTGCTGTAACTTCAGGATGGAAATAGAATGTGCCTCCGGGATGCATTATTCCAGCATAGGCACGGGCAGGGGTAACGACTTGGGAACTGAACCAACCATTGGTAGAAAACGGATTAAACTTCGGTGCTGTAAACCAGAAGAAAACCGATAGTGTTGCAAGGGCGATGAGGGGATAGGTCATCGGTTTGGGCGATTCATGGAGATGATGCTCGGCATCAGCGCCACCGTGAAATGTTCCGAAGAAAGTTTTGTAGATAATGCGGAACATGTAGAATGCGGTCATTGCGGCAGTAATGAAACCGAAGAAGACCAGAACCCATGAAATGCCGCCATTCTCAATTGCATAAGCAAGGGTCGCGCCGAGAATAGCATCCTTCGAAAGGAAACCACTCGTGAAGGGAACACCACTAATGGCAAGGGTAGCGAGAAGCATTGTTAAATAAGTTATCGGCATTGCTTTACGCATGCCGCCCATGTTTCGCATGTCCTGCGGGTCGGCGTGGCTGCCGGAATGGTGCAATGCATAGTGCATGGCATGAATAACGGAGCCGGAGGCAAGGAATAAACAAGCTTTGAACATCGCGTGGGTGACAAGATGGAAGAGCCCGGCGGTATAGGCACCCACACCGAGACCCATTATCATGTAACCGAGTTGCGAGATTGTAGAATAGGCAAGGACTTTTTTGATGTCGTACTGCGCAATCGCGATGGTAGCGGCAAAGAAGGCGGTAAAGCCGCCGACCATAGCAATGACGAGACCGGCATCGGGAGTGATTATCGGGAAAATCCGACCAACTAAATAGACACCGGCGGCAACCATCGTCGCGGCATGGATTAAGGCACTAACCGGGGTCGGGCCTTCCATCGCATCGGGTAACCAAACGTGGAGAGGAAACTGAGCCGATTTCCCGACCGCGCCACAGAAAAGTAAGAGACCGATGATGGTAAGCATGCCCATCGGGATTTTTCCATCGGCAACGGCAGTAAAAATGAGTTGCAGATTTAAATCACCGAGGATTGCGAATATCAACAAGATACCAAGCAACATACCGAAATCACCGACACGGTTGGTAATAAATGCTTTCTTGGAAGCATAAGCGGGACCGGGTTTTTCGTGCCAGAATCCGATAAGGAGATAACTCGATAGACCGACAAGTTCCCAGAATATGTATAGACCAAGAAGCGAGTCGGCAAGGACAAGACCAAGCATCGAAAAACTGAAAAGTGACAGATACGCGAAGAAGCGCCCGTACTTGGGATCGCCTTCCATATACTTGGTGCTGAAGAGGTGTACGAGGGAACTGACAATCGTGACCACCAACAACATGATTGAAGTCAGGATATCGAAGTGGACGCCGATTTGAATCGAATGTGCGCCAATCGGAATCCAACCGAATGAAAGATTCTCCTGATAGCCAGCCGGTTGCATCATCATCTGGCCAAAGAGTTTCATCGAAATGAAGAGACCGATAAAAATCGTGGCGAGCGATAAGAAATCACCCTGACGCGGCAACCGCTTGCTGTTTAGCAGAACGACGGCGAAACTGAAAAGTGGCAATAGCCAAACGATGATAGCTTGGGTAATCATTGTTTCAAATCCGAGGCGTTATCGACGAAAACAGTTCCGCGTTGACGGTAGAGACCGAGGAAAATCGCAAGGGCGACAGCGGCTTCGGCGGCGGCAAGAAGAATAATAAACAACGCGACAAGATGACCGTGAAAGTTTCCGGTGCTGAAATGAGAAAAGGTGACGAAATTGAGACCGGCACTATTCAGAATGAGTTCGATACCCATCAGGATAGAGACGGCGTTCTTGCGAGTCATCACTGCGAGCAAACCGAGGACAAAGAGACCGCACGAGATGCAGAGAAAGAAGGTAACGTTATTCAGCATTTTCGTCACTCCGTTCCCGACCAAGCCGTACAGCGCCGATAAGTGCCGCAACCAAGAGAATTGACGCGGCTTCAAATGCGATTACATACGTACCAATCAACTCTTTACCAATAACTGCAGTCGTTGGTTTGATAGGCGCGGGATTATTCAACCATGGGGTATAGAGCACCAACATGAACAAACCGACGGCGATTGCTCCAACCGGAAGTAGTGCAATGTAGCGTTGTTGCGTTTGCTCGAAGATGTCGAGGTTGGTGATGCGAGCGGTAAGTAAGACGCCGAAGATGATGAGGATTAAGATGCCACCGACATAGATAATGACTTGCGTTGCGGCGAGGAAGTCTGCGGACATTATTATGTACAGAGCTGCGACACCAATAAACGTGAAAAGCAACGCAAACGCGGAATAGAGGATGCGGGGCGAAAAGGTAACAAATATCGCAGACACTACAGTGACTAAGGCAAAGAAACCAATTGCGACATCAGTTAGGAGAGATTCCATTATTGGTCTCCTTCATCGGGACCGGGACATTTTTCGCTGAACGGCTCTTCTTTCGGTGGTTCCGGTTTCGGTTCGGCAACAACCGCGGGTTTCGGAGCGGCTGGTGCGGGCTTGGGAGCCGCGGCTTTGGCTGCTTTCTCGGCGGCGGCATCCGCAACTACTTTATCACGTTCTTCCGGGGTGTATTTGGAATAATTCACGAATAAACTGTCTTTGTTCGTCGTGGTGTAGTGATAATCAGTTATCATATAAATTGCATCATCGTTACATACAGTCGTGCATAAGCCACAGTAGAGGCACTTAGAATGGTCGATAGTGAAATTCGCCATGTGCAACGGTCGGCGTTTTCCATTGGGACGGGTTCCCAAATCGACGCCGGCAACCGGCTTTACGGCAAGAATGTCAATGATACCGACCGGGCAGATACGATTGCATTGCAAGCAACCACCACAGAGGTCGATATCGACGAATATACGTTGACGCGAACGGGCCGCAATCGGTATCCCTTCATGGGGATACTGAACTGTATGGCGCTTGACGAAGAAGTGGCTGAAGGTAATTTTCATACCGACAAGTGTCGTAATGAAACCTTCCCAGACTTCGACAATCCACTGAATTAAACCGTTGTGCTGTTTGTGCGATACCTTATAAGAAATCGGTACGCCAAGCGCAGTTCTCATTTGGGCCATAACATTGCCACCGTTGCTATTGCAATGAAGTTCAGAAGTGCGAGGGGAAGGAACACCTTCCAACAGATATGCATCAATTGATCTACACGCACACGAGGGAGCGTCCACCGTAATTGAATTTGAACGAATACAATCACCATCGCTTTCAACACCATCCAAATTGGGCCGGGAATGAAGTTCAACCACGGCGCAGGTGCAAGCGGGCCACCGAGGAATACGGTCGTTGCAATCGCGGCAACGATGAACATATTCGCATATTCCGCGAGGAAGAACATGGCGAAACGGATGCCGGTGTATTCAGTGTGGTATCCCGCAACGAGTTCCGATTCGGATTCAGGAATATCGAAGGGGGTACGATTGGTTTCAGCGAGCGACGCCCAGAAATAAATTATAAAAGCGATGAAAGTAAACGGCGGAACGCGGAAGAGATACCAATTCCAGAAATATCCCTCACCGGGAAAACCGACACGTTGCGCTTCAATGATATCAATGAATGACAGTGAACCAGCCATCATCACGGGGAGCATTAACGAAAGGGAAATGGGAATTTCGTAGCTGACGATTTGCGCGGCGGAGCGCATGGCACCGTAGAGCGCCCACTTGTTGTTGCTTGCCCAGCCCGCCATCAGAATACCAATTACAACTGTACTGGAAAGTGCGACGGCATAGTAGACACCAATGTTGAGGTCAGTTCCAATAAGGTTCGCACCAAAGGGAATGACGGCTAGGACACCAAGCGAACCGGCGAAAACGATGTAAGGAGCAAGTTTGAATAAACGTTTATCAGCAAGCGCGGGAATGATGTCTTCTTTGAGTAAGAGTTTCAGCGCATCGGCAAGCGTTTGCGCCCAACCGTGGAAACCCCAACCACCAGTCTCCATTGGGCCATAGCGGTCTTGGGCATAGGCACTGATTTTACGTTCGAGCCAAACAGCAACGAGAGCGAAGACAATGACGAAACCGAGTACCATTCCCATCCAGACTGTTTGCCAGATTATGATGGGTAAGTTGTACGGGGCAAGAGGATTGAATATTTCCATTATCGGTCCACCTCCCCAAGTACGATATCGACAGAACCGAGGATGATAACGAGGTCGGCGATGAGTTGATCGCGCGCCATATACGGTACCGCAGACAAGTTACAAAATGCGGGGCTACGCACTTTCAAGCGGTATGGGTTCTTGGTGCCATCACTGACGATATAAAAACCAATCTCACCACGCGGTGTTTCCGAACGGAAATAAACATCACCGACGGGCATCTTCATAAAGTTCTTAGGAATGGTCGCGCTGATATCTTCTTCGGGAATACCAGCAAGCGCTTGGCGGATGATTTTAACGCTTTCCGTCATTTCAAGGACACGAACGAAAAACCTATCCCAGCTATCACCAACTGTACCCTTCGCACCTTCACCGACAATCACATTGAAATCATATTTTTCGTAACCGGAGTAGGGTTCATCCTTGCGTAAATCCCATTTTACTCCACTTGCGCGAAGCATTGGACCGGTGCATCCGCAGGCGATGGCAACTTCGGGAGGAAGCACTCCGACATTCGCTGTTCGTTCGGTGAAAATTTTGTTGTAACTCAACAGGTTATTGTACTCATCTATTTTCGGCTCGAAGTAATCACAAAATTCAAGACAGCGTGCAATCCAACCTTCCGGCAGGTCTGCCATAAGCCCACCGATGCACATATAGGAATAGAGGAGACGGCCACCACTGACCTGTTCGAATAAATCGAGGATATGTTCCCGGTCGCGGAAGCAGTAGAGGAAGGGTGTGAAAGCACCAGCATCGAGACCGTAGGTACCAATAGCGATAAGGTGAGAGGCGATACGATTCAGTTCTGCCATCACGACCCGAATGCGCTGTACGCGGTCGCCGACTTGAATTCCCATCAATTTTTCAACCGGAAGCACATAACCGAAGTTCATGTTCATCGCGGCGCAATAGTCGAGACGGTCGGTGTAGGGCAATACCTGATTGTAAGGGAGACCTTCGCAAATTTTCTCGAAACAGCGATGGAGATAACCGAGATGGGGTATCGCATCATGCACGACTTCACCATCGGTGTGAAGCTCGACGCGGAGTACACCGTGGGTGGAAGGATGTTGCGGCCCCATGTTCAGGGTCATGCTCTCGCCGGTAAGTTTCACGATTTTATCATGCGAAGGACCAAGAGGGATATTGAGTTCGTGTACTGGCATATTAATTCACCGGACGGGCGGTGCGGTGTTCTTCTTCCGCAGCGATGCGCCAGCCATTATAAAATTCGGGTTGCACATAATCTTTGCGAAGGGGATGTCCTTCCCAATCGTCAGGCATCAAAATGCGGCGCATGTCGGGATGATTACGGAAATAAACACCGAACATGTCGTAGATTTCACGTTCATGCCAATCGGCGGAGGGATACAATTCGGTGATGGAGGGTATTTCCTGTAGTTCGTTATTCGCGCGTACTTTCAATTTCAAGCGTTCATTACGGGAGAATGCAAATAGGATGTAAACCACTTCGATGTATTGCTTACGGTCAACACCAGCGATGCAATGCAGTGAATCAAACCGGGCTTGGTCATCGAGTCGTAACGCGCGGACGATAGTATCGAATTGTTCGGTAGGAAGTAAGAGCGATTTCTCGTCTTCGAGTGCTTCTTGAATCCATTCCGGTTTAGAATCGGGAAATTTTTCTTCGACCCAATCTCGCCAATCAATCATGACGCCCTCCGTTGTATGCGTTTCGAGGGGTCTTTAATCATACCCTGAAGTTGCAAGATACCGTCAATAAGCGCTTCAGGACGGGGCGGGCAACCGGGGACATATACATCGACGGGTACAAGGGTATCGACACCTTTGACGACATGATATCCACCCTGCCAGTATGGTCCACCGCTATTCGCGCAGGAACCCATCGAAATGACCCATTTCGGTTCAGGCATTTGTTCGTAGAGACGAACCAACCGCGACGCCATTTTAAATGAGACGGTTCCGCTGACAATCATGCAATCGGATTGCCGGGGACTTGGACGCATGAATACGCCGAAGCGGTCAAGGTCAAAGCGGGAAGCGGCGGCAGCCATCATCTCGATTGCACAACAAGCAAGACCAAAAGTTTGTGGCCACATCGAAGAGGCGCGTGCCCAACGAAAAATTTTATCGATACTGGTTATCCAAATCGTGTTCTCGTACATGCCTTCGTTTGGAGGAATCACCGTTTCTCCGCAGGAGTATTGGTCAAGGTGGTTGCACGCGCGGCATGAAGCATATCATGCGCGGAACGGGGAGCGAGGGGACGAATCCATTCGAGGTCGCCACGCTTCCATACATACACCAGACCGGGAACTAACAACAAGAGGAACAACATTGCTTCGAGCCAACCGACAAAACCAATTTCGCGGGCGATGGCGGCATAAGGAAGCAGCAGCACAACTTCAACATCGAAGATGAGGAATATCAAACCGATGATGTAGAAACGACTATTGAAACGAACCCAACTCTGTCCTTTGATTTCTTCACCGCATTCGTAAGTCGAGAGTTTAAGCGGGTTTGGGTGTTTCTTAATCAACAACCAATTCAGAAATACAGAGACACCTACCACCAAAATTGCGGCGCCAATGAAAAGTAAAACCGGTATAAAGTCCATGTAAATTCTCTTAGTGAAGCGAATGATGGGGTTTACGTAGAGGACATGAATAATCTTTCAGTCGGCCTAAACTTATTGGATTTTTAGACGCATTCCAAACATCATGTGACATAGTTCACTATATCATGTACTTAAGCGTTGTATTTGTAGCGACGGGAGTTTATGAACGAATAGCGGTAAAATATAGTTCGATATTGCGGTAGGAATTTGTGGATATTTATTGAGCACAAAAATGATTTTCTTACACTCAATTGAAGTCGATTGGATCGATGTCGATTGCGATTCGGGTCTCAATATGAAGCGGTTTGGGAAGCGTCTCCAACACCTTACGCAACGGGTCGGAGAGCGAAAAGCGAAGTAGTATTGCGTAGCGGTATGTGCTTTCGCGACGGGATATAAGAGCCGGTGCAGAATCACTGGTATTTACATTTTGAGACACGAGCCATTTTTGTAAACGGAGCGCTTCATCGGATGCGATTCGTTCTTCGGGGGCTGTGACGAGAATGCGTACGAGACGAACGAACGGTGGAAAACCAAGACGTTTTCGCAACGCCAAAGTATAATTTGCGAATGATGTCCAATCGTGGTGCAAGAGAAATTCGAACAGATGATGGCCGGGGTCCCATGTTTGAACAAATACTTCACCACGCTCCCGCCTCCCCGCCCTACCGGCGGCTTGCAGTAGCAGAGACAGTGCACGCTCTTCACTGCGAAAATCGGGAAGTATCCACTCGCTATCAGCGGAAAGAATGCCAACAAGAGTTACACGCGGAAAATCCAAACTGCGCGCAACCATACGAGTGCCAAGTAGAACGTCGGCACGATAACTCACGAAATCTTGCAGGATACGCTGGTGTGAACCACGCTCGCGAACGGAGTCGGCATCCATTCGCAAAATGCGAACTGCGGGAATCGATTCGGATAACGCTTCCTCGACGCGCTCAGTACCAAAACCACGAGGCACAATTCGCGCAGAACCACAATTAGGACACCGCTCAGGAAATTGCTCAAAGTAACCACAGAGGTGGCAGAGCATACCATTGCGCTCGCGATGGACAGTAAGCGTAACGGAACAATTCGGACAACCCATCACCCAATTACATTTACCGCAACGGAGATGAGTGCCGTAACCACGGCGATTGCGAAGGAGAATGACTTGCTCTTTGCGGTCGAGACGATCTTGTATGGCTTCGATTAGTTCGGGTGAAAAAACTTCCTGACGACCCGGGTCTTTCATCGGGACGTTGTTCATATCCACGATGCGAATATCCGGCAAAGGAATATTATCGACGCGATTGGGAAGTTCAATCAATTCATGTTTGCCGTTCAAAGCGCCATAAAATATTTCGATAGAAGGGGATGCACTACCGAGGATGGCGAGACAATTCGCAAGTTTGGCGCGGACGAGAGCGGAATCGCGGGCATGGTATCGGGGCTCAGAATCGTTTTGCTTTAACGAAGATTCATGTTCCTCATCGACGACGACGAGACCAAGATTCGCAACGGGAGCGAATAAAGCGGAACGAGCACCTATCACAACGAAAGTGCCACCGGTGCGAAGTTCGGCGTAGGTACCACGACGGGCGGTGTCGGTCATGGCGCTGTGCAATACACGGACGAGCGAACCGAAGAGCGCGCGAAAGGTGCCGATGAGTTGTGGGGTCATCGCGATTTCAGGAACGATTACGAGGACGGATTTGCCTGCTTTTATCGCGGCTTGCGCGATTTCGAGATAGACGCGGGTTTTACCGGATGAAGTAACACCATACAACAAAATGCTATGAAATTCTGAGGTCGAAAATAATTCGAGTAAGCGTGTGACGGCGGATTGTTGTTCGGATGTGAGTGGCGGTAAACCCGCGTTATGAGGCGCGATACCGGATAGGGCAGGGTCACGGTGCCACGGTGGACGCCGCTCGATGATAACAATACCGGCCTTTTCCAAACGAGTGACGGCGGCTGGAGAAGCGGACGTACGCTCAATGCGCTCTTTCAACGGTAACCAATCGGGTAACGAAGTTAAATCGTTGTAAAGTTCGGTGAAACCACGCGGGAGTTTTCCTTTCGCAGGTGGAAGTTCGGCACTACCGAGTTTGCTCCATTGTTCGAGACGAAGAGTTTTAGTTCCGGAATAATCGTTGGGCGGAAGGGCTGTCTGGATAGCGATACCGGGGGGTACGCGATAGTAGTCAGCAAACCAATGGAGGAAAGAAAGGAGTTCCGCAGGAAAAAGTGAACCGTTCGATTCGATGGAATGAATTGGTTTGAGCGGGATACCGGCGGGCGGTATGGATTCTCGCCATACCCAACCGAGTTGCGGTTTCTGGTGTCCGAAGGGAACTTTGACCGCGCAACCGAGAAGGGAGTTGTTATTACCAACCGGTGCTTTGTAATGATAGACTGTGTAAGGTGGAGTCGAGAGGGCAACTTCCCACGCAGTTTCACTCATTTCGCGTGATACTCGAAAATGACAGGGACACCTTCATACGTGAATTGCTCGCGGAATTTGCGTTCGATGAACCGCTTATAGTTGTCCGGTACCAAATCGGCGTGGGAGCAAAATATCGCGAAGCGAGGAGGTGCAACACTCGTCTGAGTTATGTACTTCACACGGATGTACTTTGCCTTGATTGCGGGTGGTGGGCGCCCTTTCCACAAAGGTTCAATCCACTTGTTCAGTGCGCTGGTCCCAATTTTCTCCCGGCGCATTTCAGCAATGTTGACTGCCTGCTCGAGCATTTTGAATACACGTTGTTTTTCGTATACGGAAATGAAACGAATGGGGACTGATTCGAAATGGGGATAGCGGTCGTAAAACTCTTTCTCGCGTTCGCGGGCAGTTCCTTTGTCTTTCTCGATGGCGTCCCATTTGTTCACGGCAACTATCATACCGATACCGTGATCCCATGCATATTTCATTATCGCATCTTCAGTTGTACCGAAACCGATAGTGGCATCGACAACAACAATTGCGACATCAGCGCCTTCGAGAGCGCGATAGGCGCGAACGAGGGTAAAGTGTTCGAGGCGTTCGGAAACTTTGGAACGGCGGCGAAGACCCGCAGTATCGGTTATGATAAGTGTTTTATTCTGAAAATTAAGTATCGAATCGACAGCATCGCGGGTCGTTCCCGCCGCATCGGCGACAAGCATACGCTCGGCGCCCAATAATAAATTTACCAACGAAGATTTACCGACGTTCGGACGACCGACAATCGCGATACGTGCATCGGAACGGGGTGGCTCGGCGAAAGCAATGTCGGGAATACGCTTACCAATTTCCTCGGTCAATTCCCAAATATTGCGGCCATGCAGTGCGGACAGCGGAAGCGGTTCACCACCACCAATTTTCATGAATGCGGAAGAATCGTATTCGAGTTGTGGATTATCTGCTTTGTTGGCAACGACGATAAATTCGAGCTTCGCTTTTAATAATTGTTTCGCGATACGCTGGTCTTCGTCGGTTGGACCAGTGGTCGCATCGACGAGTAAGATGGAAAGGGTGGCTTCTTCCGCCGCGAAGAAGGCCTGATCGCGGATGCCGGCTTCGATTTGGCCGTCTTTATCGAGAATGATACCGCCGGTATCGACGAGGTCAAACCAACGGTCTCCCCACTCGACGACGCCGTAGATGCGGTCGCGGGTCACGCCGGGCTGGTCGTCGACAATAGCGTCGCGACTATGGGTGAGACGGTTGAACAACGTCGATTTACCGACGTTGGGACGACCGAGGATTGCTACAAGAGGACGGGGCATACAACTTTCTGAAAATCAAATGAGTTATAAAAAGATAAGAGGTCGAACAAGATTACCTTCGGTGAACCATAAGGGTTTGTCCAACCTCCAAATATGAAACCGTTTTGGGCACTGTACAACTATGAGATTGGTTACGAACTCGACATTTACAAGATTTAAAGAAGGAAAAGAGCAGACTTGGAGGTCTGCGGTACCCGACGATAAGAACCGGCTGGAAGCCAGTGCTACGCGACTCACAATGACTGTATAAACTATGAGATTGCTTTGTCCGCGCAAAGCGCGTCCTCGCAATGACATGTCGGACAAGATTGTCCAACCTCCATCTTCAAAGAGACTATAGGACTATACGGAGAGCATTTTGCGGAGGAGGGGGGCAAAACTTCCGGGATAGGTTAGCACGGGCGGCGCAATGACAGCAGAGCGCATTTCTTCGAGTGACCAATCGTCGAGAAAGAGACCGTCGCCGTTGACAACATCGGGGGGAAGGACAACCAAATCACCAAGTTTGCCATGCTTCTCAAGCGCTTGCCAGATATCCTGACCGGTAAGCAGATTCGCAACAGTTACAACATCGCCCCAAAAAACATTACGAATGGAAAGGACTTCGATTTCGAGTTGAGGAACCGCGTCGACAAGAATGGGAGCGATTTTATCACGTAACCAATTACCGGATGATTTTCCGGTAAGCCACGTCCACTTTACGTTGTGGGGTAGGCGTTTTATCCAGCGAGGACGCTCGGCAATGGTGTCCAACTCGATTTTGCGCATCATACCGACACCGTTCTCGTATTGCTCGAAGTTTCCGTAATATTCGGCAGTTGGCGGCTCCACACCGGCAATACAAAACCATTCATCCGCACAAAAGATAATCGGCGCTCCCTTTTTAGCAAGCATTTCTTCGCGCCATCGCCAATGATCGCTGATTACTTTTTTCGCTTCTTCCACTGTCGGTGTTCGCAAGGGAGTAAGACCGTCACGGTACTTGGTTAGCCCTACGGGAACCAGCGATAATGAACCTTCGGCGGGAATGATATCCATTAAAGTACGGACAGAATCTTCGAGGGCATCGCCATCGTTCCATTCGGGAACGACGACAATTTGGGTGTGGATGTTCACGCCACCCTTCACCAACTTGCGCAGTTTGGGAACAACGGGATCGGGCTTGGCAAGACCAATGAGACGCTGATGTAAGTCGGAGTCGGTCGCTTGTACTGAGATGTATTGTGGTGAAAGTTTCTGCTCGATGATGCGGTCAAGTTCCGCTTCCTGTACATTGGTTAACGTGATAAAATTGCCGTGCAGGAAACTATAACGGTAGTCGTCGTCTTTTACATGCAAAGTACGGCGCATGTTTTCAGGTTGCTGATCGACAAAACAAAAAACGCATTTGTTGCGGCACTGCCGGATAGAGAGCGGCGGCAATGTGATACCCAAATCCTCTTCAGGCATTTTGGAAATCATCGCGGTATGGCGAACATTGTTGCGTAAATAGAGAATTTCGAGGTTGGGTTCCATCTCACGAAAACGGAAATCGAGTTCATCTCGAATGCGTTTGCCGTTAATCTCGAGCAAATGGTCTTCGGGGCGGAGACCGGCAAGATATGCGGGCGAATCGGGTACAACGAGATGTATCGTCAAACCCGGCTGAGTTTGAGCCCTACTCCCCGCATCCAACAAACCTTCGGCAATAACTAATGACATGAATTCCGTTTCAGTTATGTGTGCGTTAAAAAGTACGGATAACGGTAGCAATCTTCAAACTTGAAAAAATCTACCCACTACAATAGTACCATTTTACTGTGGATATGTAGTTTTGCGGAACATGTATTGCCAGAAATTATTCTCGGCGGGAATAAAGCCAAATCGTTTATACAACGGTATTACACGTTGGTTATAAGGTGTAGTTTCCAACATGATGCCGGCATTGTCCGCTTGAAAACGACTCCTTAAATATTCGAGAACCCACGTACCGATACCTTGATTACGATGGTCGGGCAAAATGTAAAATTCATCGAGAAAGACGATATTACCTGTCGCATCGTTGCTCCAGAAATTGACAAGGATGATGTAACCGACAGTGATTTGTTCCCGTTCAATAACACATATTTCACCTTTGTCGGGGTGAGCATTCAACTCATCAACTGTCTTTTTAAATCGTTCCGGTGTTAGGTGCGAGAAACCGTCCTTCTGATACAAATCAATTACCATCGAAGCGACAGCATTAAAATCCTCCGGTTTCAAAGGTCGAATCGCACAGTCCATTATTCCTCCAAACAAAAAAGCCGGTTAAAAAAACCGGCAATTTATATGAGCGGCTGACGGGGCTCGAACCCGCAACACCCAGCTTGGGAAGCTGGTACGCTACCAATTGCGTTACAGCCGCGTGCAATTACAAGATGCAAGAAATGAATTGCAATGTCAAGCCGCTATTTTCGGACGTGAATGATTACCGAATTAATCTTAGGATTCGGTTCCAGCGGATAAATTCCCAGAAGCGATAAAATGGGGTATCGAAATCGCAGGAAAGGTAAATTATCTCGGCTTTACCGACGATATTCTCCAACGGCAGAAATCCCCAGTACCGGCTATCACCGCTGTTATCACGGTTATCGCCCATCATAAATAGATTATCCGGCGGCACTTTTACCGGGCCGTAATTATCCGCGTTACCGGCACCGGATGGCACGATACCATATTCCTGATACCCCTCAGGGCGCATTGGACGGTCGGATAAGAACCCTTCCTTCGGTAAAATCATTTCAGTGCCATCGACAAAGACATGTTTGTTTTTAATAAGAACGGTTTGACCGGGAAGTGCAATACAACGTTTGATATAGTTCAGCGAAGGGTCGCCGGGATATTTGAAAACAATCACATCGCCTTGCCGGGGACCACGCACTTGAGGCAAACGGTAATATGGCAAATCGACACCGGCTTTGGTGAAGGGAATGCCAATCCAGTCGGGGCTCTTCATGCCGTAGAGGAATTTATTGACCAACAGGAAATCGCCGATTTGGAGCGTGTTCTCCATCGACTGCGAGGGGATGCGGAAGGCCTCGGCAACTCCGCTTCGAATTACAAACACCATGAGGATGATGGATGCAAACGATTCGAAGAATTGCCGCCCACGGGATTTGGGACCGCGTTTCGCCAGCAGTTTATGATTTTTTACACGCCACGCTTCAAAACCGGACGTGTCTTCTATTGTGTTCGATTCGGGCATATTGGTCTCTACGACAAACTCGTTAATCTACTTTTAGAATTTCGATGAATGCTTCTTTCGGAATCTCGACGCTACCGATTTGCTTCATCCGCTTCTTGCCTTCCTTTTGCTTTTCGAGCAGTTTGCGTTTACGGGTAATGTCACCGCCATAACATTTGGCAAGAACATCTTTACGAAGGGCGGATACGGTTGCACGGGCAATCACTTTTCCGCCAATAGCCGCTTGAATTGCGACCACAAATAATTGACGAGGAATCAGTTCGCGAAGTTTGTCAACAGTCCGCCGTCCCCAGTCGTACGCCTTCTCATGGAATACAATCATCGACAAACCATCCACCGGCTCACCGTTAATCATCAAGTCAAGCTTCGTCAATTTCGCTTCGCGATAATCTTTCAATTCATAATCGAAACTGGCATAACCGCGGGTAATTGATTTCAACCGGTCATAAAAATCGAAGACAATTTCCGCAAGAGGAAAATCGTAGGTGATACGCGCACGGTCGCTGGAAATGAATTCAGTCGTATGATAGATGCCCCGCCGATCCATCGCCAATTTCATAATCGCACCAATAAACTCGGATGGTGCAATCGTAGATGCACTGACATAGGGTTCTTCGGTTTTCGTTATCGAACCGGGAGCTGGCCAATGGGCGGGATTATCCACGATTACCATCTCGCCGGTTACCGTATAAACCTTGTACTCAACCGAAGGGACAGTAGTGATTAAATCGAGATTATATTCCCGTTCGAGACGTTCCTGCACAATCTCCATGTGGAGTAATCCAAGAAATCCACAACGAAAACCAAAACCGAGCACACCGGATGTTTCCGGTTCTACAAAGAGCGATGCGTCATTCATCCGCAGTTTATCGAGTGAATCACGCAATTCTTGAAAGTAGTCGGCTTCAGTCGGATAGATACCGGCAAAGACCATCGGTTTCGGTTCGTGATAACCGGGCAGCGCCTTTTCACACGGGTGATGGCGATGGGTGACGGTATCGCCGACACGGGTCTCTTTTACTTCTTTCGACCCGGTAATTAGATAACCCACCATGCCGGGCGTGAGTTCCTCAGTCGGGAACCGACCCATCCGCATTGTTCCGATTTCTTCCGCTTCATATTGGGCACCGGTAGTAAAAAATTTAATCCAATCTCTTCGGCGCAACGTTCCATTCACGATTCGGATAAATGCAACGGCTCCCCGGTAATTGTCATAAATCGAATCGAAAACGATGGCTTGTAATGGTGCATCAGAATCACCAACGGGGGCCGGAACCCTTGCTACAATTGCTTCAAGCAGTAGGTCAACGTTTGTGCCGGCTTTACCGGAAACGGGAATTATTTCGTCCCGCTTACAACCGAGTAAGTCTATTATCTGGTGCGATACTTCTTCAATTTGGGCGGAAGGCAAGTCAATTTTATTGACCACCGGAATGATTTCGAGGTTAGCATCGATTGCTAAATAGAGATTCGACAACGTCTGCGCCTCGATGCCCTGCGCCGCATCGACCACTAAAATCGCCCCTTCACATGCGGCAAGGGAACGCGATACTTCGTAAGTGAAGTCGACGTGGCCGGGTGTGTCGATTAAATTCAACAGGTATTCAATACCATCGCGCGCAGTGTACTTCATCGATATCGCATGGGCTTTAATCGTAATACCGCGCTCGCGTTCTAAATCCATATTGTCGAGCACCTGATTGCTCATCTCGCGTTCAGGAATCGTATGGGTGAATTCGAGCAATCGGTCGGCAAGCGTGGATTTGCCATGATCGATATGGGCGATAATACAAAAATTGCGGATGCGGCTTAAGTCTTTCACAATACCTGTTTTGTTATTTATACCAAACTTTCAATATAGCGACCGGAGAACGAACTAAACAAAGTAGTAACACCCTTTGTTTACGGTGCCAAATGCTTTACCAATCAGCTCACAGCCATGAAATGGTGTATTCCGGCTCTTGCTGTGGAGATGGAATTTGTCCACCGTCCAAACGAAGTCAGGGTCGAATATAGTCAATTCAGCCGGATTACCTACTTTGACCGAATTCTCCGGGATACCGAGGGCGATGCGCGGGCCCTTGGTAAACTTCTCTATGGTTTGTGTCAGGGAGAGGATTTTCGGTTTCACCAACTCGGTATTAGCAACGCCAAATGCGGTTTCGAGACCGACAATACCGAATGGTGCATACTCAAATTCGAGCTCTTTCTCTTCCGGGGCATGCGGTGCATGATCGGTGGCGATGCAGGAAATAGTGCCATCGCGAAGACCGTCATGGATAGCGCGAACGTCTTTCTCACTGCGAAGTGGCGGATTCATTTTCAAGTCAGTGGAGAATGATTCGATTGCGGAATCGGTTAATGAGAGTGTGAAGTGATGCGGTGTTGCTTCGCAGGTGACTTTCACACCACGGCGTTGCGCTTCACGAACAAGCTCGACACTACGGGCGGACGAGATATGACAGATATGGACACGACAATCGAGATACTCCGCGAGGAGAATGTCGCGGGAGACCATGACATCTTCCGCAACTGTCGGCATTCCCGGTAATCCAAGCGTGGTACTCCAGACACTTTCGTTCATCACCCCTTTTCCAACAAGTGATTTTTCTTCAGCATGGCTGAAAAAAACGATACCGAAAGTCGAACCGTACTCCATGATTCGGCGAACCATACCGCTATCGGCGACGGGAGCGCCATCGTCGGAAACACCGCGAACGCCAATGCTTGCAAGGTCGGCAAGTTCAGTTAGCTCTTTGCCTGCACGGTCTTTGGTCGCGGCGGCGATTACTGAGAGTCCTACCGGATGGGTCTTTGCGGTATCGAGTAACCACTTCACAACAGCGGCATTATCGAGTGCCGGCTCGGTGTTGGGCATACAGGCTACACCGGTAAAACCACCGGCAAGTGCGCTGTTGAGGCCGGTCTCGACGGTCTCTTTGTATTCAAAGCCGGGTTCGCGAAGATGGACATGAAGGTCAAACCAACCGGGTGAAACGAATTTACCATTCAAGTCAACGACTTCGTCTGCTTTCTGTTGCAACGCCTCCCCACCCAAAGCGGCGATGGTTCCATCTTTGATGTAGATGTCGGTTTTGCCGATGTCGGTGGAGACAAACGGGTCGCACAGTTTGACATTTTTCAACAACAGTGAGTCGGCGTGTTTTTCCTGCCAACCATCGGGTAATGGAAATGCTTTAGCCACGATTTATCCCCCTGCAAAGCAAATAGAGAATCGCCATCCGAACAGCAACACCGTTCGTGACTTGATCGAGAATAAGACTATGTTCGCCATCGGCAACATCGTGGTCTATTTCGACACCACGATTGATAGGCCCGGGATGCAAGATTGTCATCGGATGGTCGGCTTTATCCAATAAGCGCTTGTTGATGCCGTAGCGAATGCGGTATTCGCGTAACGACGGAATAGCGGCACCGGCGGCACGTTCGAGTTGAATGCGTAGGACGTTTATTGCATCGCTGTTTTTTATCGCCTCTTCGACATTGTGATAGACGATGATGCCAAGTTTGTCCAAATCGCGCGGTATCATCGAAGCTGGCCCGCACACAGCGGGAATGGCTCCGGCGATTTTCAGCGCGAAGAGGTTGGACATGGCGACACGACTATGGGCAATATCGCCAATCAATGTTACGCGCAATCCTTCGAGGACACGGAATTTTTCACGCAGTGTGTATAAATCAAGTAGCGCTTGTGTCGGATGTTCATGGGCACCATCGCCGGCGTTAATGACCACACTCTTGATACGGTCGGCAAGGAACCACGGTGCGCCGGGGGCAGAGTGGCGCATCACGACGGCATCAATTTTCATCGCTTCGATATTGCGGATGGTGTCGAGAAGCGTTTCACCCTTCGATACACTGCTACCACCGGCGGCAAAGTTCAGGACGTCAGCACCAAGACGTTTTTCGGCAAGTTCGAAACTGATACGGGTACGGGTAGAATTTTCAAAAAAGAGATTCACTACCTGAACACCACGCAATGTAGGTAGGTTACGCACAGGGCGCTCGAGGACTTCACGGAAAGTACGGGCGGTGTCAAGATAGAGATAGAGGTCACGGGACGACATACCGCGAATACCCAACAAGTGGCGTGATGTCGGCGATGCGGTCGGAAGATGGGTTGTCTGGTCAGTCATTTACGCCTCCTGCCGATGAAGTACGACAGAGTCTTCGCCATCCACTTCAGCAATCTTGACTTTGACTTTGTCTTCGATGGAGGTGGGGACATTCTTCCCGACATAATCGGCGCGAATGGGCAGCTGACGGTGACCACGGTCGATGAGTACCAGCAATTGAATTTTACGGGGACGACCGAAACTGATTAACTCATCAATGGCGGCACGAACACTACGTCCGGTGAACAATACATCATCGACAAGAATGATGTTACGGTCATCGATGGAAAACGGAAGCTGATTACCGTGGGGGATTTCACTTTTCAGTGACGTGCGGTAGTCGTCGCGGAATAGTGTAACATCGATTGCACCGAACGGGATTTCGCGGTTCTCAATTTTGCTGACGATACCGGCAAGGCGCTCGGCAAGCGGTACACCGCGGGTTTGGATTCCGACAAGAACGAAATCCTTGCCCCCTGCACGTTCGGTCACTTCGTGGGCAAGTCGCCGCAAAGTACGGTCAAAACCGGCGGCGTCGAGAATTGTGTTTGGAGTCATGCTCTCTCCTTTTGGTCGTGAGTCGAGTGCGATTCAAATCACCCGACAATAACAAATGCGCACCCGAGGCGGATGCGCATTGTCGAAGTTCACACAATTCGCGACCGCCTCTTCGACTCTCACTGGAGTACATTAAAGAGGACTTTGTAAATGATAAACCGTATGCGGTTTAATCAAATTGCAGTCCCGTGGGACTACGATACCGGTTTTAGTTGGATGAAACGATACGACCTTGATCGTCGTAAGTAAAGAATCCCCGACCGGTTTTCTTTCCTAAGTTACCCGCTCGTACAAGCTTTTTCAAGAGGGGGCACGGACGGTACTTCAAATCACCTAAATCACGAAATAACTGCTCCATCCAAAGCAGAACCTCGTCGAGACCGATGGAGTCGGCTAACTGGAGCGGGCCAATATTCAGACCATAGCCAAGCTTCAGGGCGAGGTCGATACCTTCGGCGGATGCGACACCTTCCATCAGTACATACATCGCCTCGTTCAGCATTGGGAGAATGACGCGAGTAGTGACGTAACCGGGTGATTCATACACTTCGACAAATTGTTTACCAAGACGCTGGGCAAAGCGGCGAACAAAATCGTAAGTAGTTTGGCTCGTTTTGAGACCACGGACAATTTCCACTACCGCCATTTTGGGTACGGGGTTCAGGAAGTGCATTCCGATTACGCGGTCAGCGCGTTGGGTAACCGATGCAAGCTCGGTAAGTGATAACGTCGATGTATTCGAAATTAAAATCGCGTCGCGGCTAAGAAGTGAATCGAGTTTACGAAAAAGAATTTTCTTCGCATCGAGGACTTCCGGGATTGCTTCTATCACAAGAAATTCGGATGCTACCGCATCGACATTGGTATCCCCTTTGATGCGGGAAATAATTGCGCGCTTATCGGAACCGGTCATTCCCCAGCGGGAAATTTCAAAATCGATTTCATCGGATAGCGATGCGATACAATGCTTTAAAGCTTCGTCGTTTTGTTCAATCAGAACTACATCAATTCCTTTTGCAGCGGCAGTCCATGCAATACCGCGGCCCATTTGACCACCACCGATAATACCGATGCGGCCTAAATTGGCAGGTGTTATTTCATCGGTGGATTGTTCCGGCATTGTGCCGAGAATTTCCTTGAGGGTTTCAGCCATTGTAATACTCCAGAGGTTTGTTTAGTGCGGCAGGTAGTTGTCGCGAAAGAAAAAGTCTGTTTCGATTTGTCCGTTTTCAACGGAATCACTGCCATGTACAGCATTCGCTTCTATCGACCTTGCAAATAGTTTTCTAATCGTTCCGGGTTCGGCTTTCGATGGGTCGGTAGCGCCAATGACTTTACGCCAGTGGTTGACGGCGTTTTCGCGGCCAAGCGCAACGACAACGACCGGGGCAGAAGTCATATACGCAACAAGCGATGTATAGAAGGGGCGCTCGCGGTGGACTTCGTAAAATTTTTGCGCCTGTTCTTTTGTGAGTTGTAATGCGCGCAGACCGAGAATTTGAAAACCTTCGCGTTCGATGATGTGCAAAATATCACCGACATGGTTTCCAGCGAATGCATCCGGTTTAATTATGCAGAGGGTGCGTTCCATCTAAATTGGCTCCTTTTGGGGGTCAGAATTATTGAAATTAATTAAGCTACAAGATAACACAATGAAGGGTAAGTTAACAAAAACGTAGAATTTTACAAGAGTTATACAAGTACACCGGAGTTGACTATGGTAGTTCAAGATTGTTTTCTTTACCCGATTTGTATATGTCGCGTTGGAGAATTTCCATTTTACGTTCAGGGTTTGATGCAACCGCAAATCCAAATTGGGCATATAGACCCTGTGCATCGCGAGTAGCAAGCGACCAGCGGCGAAACCCCTGCAATCGCGGGTCGTACATTATCGCCGCCATTAACCACTTCGAAAGACCCTTACCGCGATGGCCGGGAAGGACAAAGACATCGGCGATATAGCCGTAAGTCGAACCATCGGTTACGACGCGGGCGAATCCGACTTGATTGGATCCATCTAATATCCCAAAGCAAAGTGAACCATTGATACAACTATGGACAATTTCGATTGGTATGCATTGCGCCCAATAGGAGTGATTCGCTAGAAAATCGTGGATGACTTCGATCTGAAATTTACTCCGGTCATCGGTTATGGTGTAATTGTCACGATGTAATTCTATTTGTGGTGTGTATTCCAACTTCATGAAACCGGTTTCCAAGCGAAATTAAAACTTCGACGAACCCTTCCCAACAGGAAGTAGATCACTGCCGAGCGCCTTACCCAAAATAGCTGGATCAACCCGACGAAACGAAAATTACGGACGAAAAGCATTAGAAAAGCTTTGCGGCGAAGATTCTCCAATTGCGACCACGTTACATTTTCACAACTCATCGTTTGGTTCTCGTATTTGTCGTAGTTCGACCATTTCTCTGAAAGCAAACGGTAGCCCATTTTATTATTCTTCGCCCAAGTATAAATATTTGTTCCCGGATATGGCACCATCATCCCGAACGCAATCATGGTAGTATTGAGCCGGATGGCTAAGTCAACCGTCTTTTTTGCAGTCGCGTAGGTTTCTCCCGGATGTCCTAAGATATATAGTGTGGTTAGTTCGATGTCCGCTTGTTTGATGATTGCTACCGCATTCTTCACTTGTTCTACGGTGATTCTTTTATCGATACGCTTTAAGATTTCGTCGTCACCGGACTCAACTCCCAATGATAGGTAAACACAACCGGATTTTTTAGCTAATGCGATTAATTCCGGTTTAACGCAATTCGCCCGCGTTTGCCCCGTCCACTTGATTTTTTTTGAGAGCCCGCTATCAATCAGGTGGTTCATCACTTGTCTGGTTTGGAGACGATCCTCAAGAAATAGTTCATCGACAAAGTCGATTAAACGCGCACCATAATTTTCGACGGCGTACTCGATTTCCTTGATAACTTTTTCACTCGATTTTCTGCGCAAAGTGTGTCCGAAAACTTGGGTACAAAATACGCAGTGATAGGGACAGCCACGGCTCGTACACAACGGATAACTAACGTTACCGACAGTTAACGCTGTTTTGTCGCAACCATAATAATCGGTAAAATCGGGAAACGGGAGTGAATTTATTTCTTCTTCGGTGAGGAATGGACGCGGGTTATTTTCGATTACAGTATCTTTATCACGAAAAACTAAACCTAAAACATCATTCAAGGAACGGGAATTAATATTCACTAACCTATCTACCAATTCCCGTAAAGTAAATTCTCCTTCGCCTACTATCCCATAATCGAAAACTGGATACTCTTCCATCGTCCGTTTCGGTAATACGGTGACATGAATCCCGCCAACCACTATCGGGACGTGCCGCAGTTTTTTAATTTCGGTAGCAATTGCAGAAGCGGCATCAATTTCATTTGTCATTGCCGTAATTCCCACTAATTCAGGTTTGTACTCAATGATGTTCGAAATTAACCGTTCAGAATTCCAATTGTGATAATAGCCGTCGAGCACTCTTACTTCATGTCCGAAGAGTTTCAGATATGCCGCAAGCTGGGTCAAACCCAATACCGGTCGCTTTGTCCATTTTGAATACGTAGGTGGGCATTTTACTAATGCAATTCTCATTACCAGTCCATTCGAGTCAGAGTTTGTAAAATCGCTTTTGGTGAATTTTATCGACTGAAATATGTAAGAATTACCAAGTTGTTCAGGTAGAAATCCGGAGTACAGAAAGTGGCTATTTGCGGTTAGTCACCTGCTATAAATTATTACAATAATTAAGATGTAACAAGCGATTCAGGGAGTTTTGTAAGATTTATGGGTGGTGTTGATGTAATTCGTTGACGTAATAAAAGTGGTCGGTCTGAGCCGGTGTGCCACTGGCGGCACGTACCAATTGGGCAATTTGTCCACGATGGTAGGTGCTGTGATTGACGATGTGATATACCATCTCATCCATAGTTGCCTGATGCGGCACGCCGGCTAAATTGCGGAAGTGGACAATTTCTTCGAGATTGTTGAGGTTTAGCGAAGAGCAAAATGAACCATATTTTTGACTAATGTCCTCGAACTCGGTTTTACATTGATTCCACGTAATCGACTTCGGAAAAACCAACTCCTTCATCGCCTGATATTCGGGGCTGTCGAACGGAACGAATTGCATCCGCAAAAGCCATAATCGCAGACCACCGAGAATGTGGCCAAATAGTTGGAGCCGTCGATCAGACGGGTCGGTATCGGTGGGAATAGACGCAAGTGTGCGTTCGTTTGCCCACCGATTATACTCAATTAGTTTACTCGGATTCATATACCTCAGTCGATTTTTTCCTCTTCAAATCTGGTACGTAAACCGGCCCGTCTTTGATAAGTTTCGCACCCCATTCGAGTCCGACTTCGAGAGCTTTTTGATTTAGTTGCTCGGTTCCTTTCGGGGCGTGGCGTAATACAGATTTGCGAACCGATTCGACTTCTACGACTTGGGTCATGCTCACCATTGCACCAAGTGCGACGACTGAACTCATTACCATCTTGCCTACTTCCGCTTTGGTAATCGATATAATCGGCAGCGAGTATACTTTCGCGGGTGCATTGGAGTAGTTGGAAACGAGCGATGGCTCGACCAAAATGATTCCGGTAGGTTTGGTGTCACCAACAAAGCGGTCAAAAGCACGTTGTGTCATTGCAAGGAAGTAATCGACTTCATTGGCTTGGGGAAATAAAATGCGTTCGGTATCGAGAATAATATCGACTTTTGTCGCTCCTCCCCGCACCTGTGCGGTGTATTGCGGCGATTGAACGGTTTGCAACCCTTCGTAAAACGCAGCAGCATCGGCAAGAATCGCACCGGCGAGAATTACGCCTTGTCCACCAACAGCACCAAAACGCGCTTCAAAATGTGTCCATGTTCTCATCGCTTTACGCCTCCACCACTTTCTTCGCCTCTTTCGCAAGAGCGCGCTGACGCATTCGTTCGTATTCATCACAATATTCGGGTCGTTCGATGTTGTGCAATTCACCAACAACATATTTCCCGATAAGTTCTTCGGGTGCCATTTTTTCAGCGCGGGAAACTTGTACGGTGCGGTCTTTGATGTCTTCAATCATCTGCCATGCGTCGGGTTGCTTGTTGCGGCGGCCATATTGAGTGTGGCAGTTTGATACGACTTCGATTACCGAGAAACCACGATGGGCAAGTCCGGCACGGATTAGCCGTTCAAGAAGAACACCGTTGGCGACTGTACCGCGGGCGACATAGGTAGCACCAGCGGCGATAGCGAGTTTTGCGACATCGAAACCGGGCTCGACATTGCCATAGGGCGCAGTAGCGGCAAACGCACCTTGGGGTGTGGTGGGAGAATATTGTCCACCGGTCATACCGTAGATGTTATTGTTGTTTAGAATGACAGTGATGTCGATGTTGCGGCGACAAGCGTGGATGAAATGATTTCCACCGATAGCGAGGATGTCGCCATCGCCAGCCATTGAAACGACATGTTTATCGGGACAAGCAAGCTTGATTCCGGTAGCGAAAGTCAACGCACGACCGTGTGTCGTATGCAAAGTGTTGGCGCGGGTGTAACCGGTAACGCGCGAAGTACAACCGATACCGGATACCATTGCGATGTCTTCATTCTTCCAACCCAACTCGGCAAATGCTTTGTATAGCGCCTTGGAGGCAATACCGATGCCGCAACCGGGACACCAAAGAAATGGCATTTTGTCCATGCGGATATATTGACCGTAATCGAAACTCACTTTGCCTCCCGAATCTTTGCTAAAATTTCACGCGGATGAATCGGTACGCCACCCACTCTATTCACACCGACAATATTTTTCTCGGAACCGAGCACACGACGCACTTCCCAAATCGCCTGACCGAGATTCATTTCGGGAACGATAACGGCTTTCATGTACGATAATTTTTCTTTGACAGCACGGTCGGGGAACGGCCAAATTGTCAATGGACGCAACAGACCAACTTTGATGCCTTCTTCGCGGGCACGCTTGATTGCTTCCATTGAAGCACGTCCCGAAGTACCGAAGGAGAAGAGACCAATTTCCGCATCGTCGAGCATGAATTCTTCCCACTTTTCGATGCGGGCAATATTCTTCTCAATCTTGCGATGCTGGCGTTCCTGATCGGCTTGGACGAGGTCGGGATTGGTGGTCGGAAAACCGGTTTTGTCATGTGACAAACCAGTCATGTGGAAATTGTACCCCTCGAAGTAAACGGCCATTGGTGGTACATCACCGAACGATGTGTCGTAAGGATTGTATTCTTCCGGGGGGACACTCGGTTTGACGCGATTGAAAATTTCCAACTCTTCAGAGGTTGGTAATTCCAAACTGCAAGACAAGTGAGCGATAACTTCATCAAGAAGGAGAATCACCGGTGTGCGAAATTCTTCCGAAAGGTTAAAGGCACGAACTGTTTCGCTAAAAACTTCTTCGGGGAATGCGGGAGTCAATGCGATGATGGCGTGGTCGCCGTGGGTTCCCCAACGTGCCTGCATGATATCGGATTGGGCAAGAGCAGTGGGAAGACCAGTAGAAGGACCACCGCGCATTACATTGACAATCACAACGGGAACTTCTGCGATGCAAGCAAAACCGATGTGTTCCTGTTTCAGTGAAAAACCGGGACCGGAAGTCGCGGTGAGGGATTTCTTACCGGCGATGGATGCACCGATAACGGAACCCATTGCGGCTATCTCATCTTCCATCTGAATAAAACTGCCACCGTTCAACGGAAGCAAGCGCGCCATTTCAGCGGCGATTTCCGATGAGGGGGTAATGGGGTATCCGCCGAAAAACTTACATCCGGCGGCAATCGCCGCATGTGCGACAATCTCGTTACCCTGATAAAATTTCATTGGTTGCGGCACTATGTCTCCAATTAAAAATAGCGTACGACTCAAATGTCGTACTTACACTTTTGCAGCGACTTTTTTCTCTTTAACGGAAAATACCCGGATGGCAAAATCAGGACATTCGATTTCGCACAACATACAGGCGGTACATGCGTCGATGTTCTTGATATCGGCAAGCGTACCTTCCCATTTATCGGGGGCATCGGCCATTACCAACACATCGCGCGGGCAAACTTCCGCACAGATTTGACACCCTTTGCACAACGCCTTGTCGATTTCAATACGGGTATTGCCATCTTTAGTCGTTGCATTCAACGTTATTTCCATCTTTGTATCCAGTTCTACTTGAAAACACTTCTTATTACAATCAATTCGATAAGTGCGGGCTTTTCGGGTACAAAATTTCTGCACCGCGATAGCAGTTATCGAATTATTTCTTCCCCAATACACTCTTCATGGTTTCACCCAAAGCCGCCGGTGTAGGACAGACGTGGATTCCCGCTTCTTTGAGCGCAACCATTTTTTCCTGCGCGGTTCCTTTACCACCAGCGATAATCGCACCGGCGTGACCCATGCGACGTCCGGGAGGAGCCGTCTGACCGGCGATAAACGCGACAACCGGTTTCTTGCCGTATTGCTTAATCCATGCGGCGGCGGTTTCTTCGGCAGTGCCACCAATTTCACCAATCAGAATAATACCATCGGTGTCGGGGTCTTCGTTAAATAGCTTGATTATATTCAAAAACGGCGAGCCAATGATGGGGTCACCACCGATACCAACACAAGTGCTCTGACCGAGACCGGCGACGGTTAGTTGGTGGACAGCTTCATAGGTAAGTGTGCCGGAACGGCTGATAACACCAACTCGTCCGGGCTTGTGGATGAAACCTGGCATGATACCCATTTTCGCTTGTCCGGGGGTAATCACACCGGGACAGTTGGGGCCGATGAGACGAGCTTTGGAATCTTCAAGTGCGCGTTTCACTTTGACCATGTCAGCAACGGGAATGCCTTCGCTGATACATACAATCAACTCGAGTCCTGCATCAATCGCTTCGAGGATTGCATCGGCGGCAAGTGACGGCGGAACAAAAATTGTGGTGGCCTGAGCGCCTTCTTTTTGAACGGCGTCATAGACGGAATTGAAAACGGGACGGTCGAGGTGCGTCGTACCGCCTTTGTTCGGCGTAACACCACCAACAACGTTGGTGCCATACTCAATCATTTGTCCGGCGTGAAAGGTTCCTTCCTTGCCGGTGAAGCCCTGAACGATTACACGAGTCTGTTTGTTCAGAAGTATCGCCATTAGAAATCTCCCTCCTTACGCCGCCGCTTTCGCTGCGGAAACGACTTTCTCCGCGGCATCTTTTAAATCTTTCGCCACTGTAAAATTCAAACCGGATTCGGCGAGCATGACTCCCGCTTCCTTGCTGTTCGTTCCTTCGAGGCGAATTACGATTGGAACCTGCACTTTCTCGGCATGGACGGCTTCGATAACACCACTCGCAACACGGTCACACCGGACAATACCACCGAAGATGTTAATCAGAATCGCTTTGACGTGCGGGTCGCTAAGAATGATTTTGAATCCCGCTGCAACGGTGTCTTTGTTGGCACCACCGCCGACATCGAGGAAGTTCGCAGGTTCGCCGCCGCAATATTTGATGATGTCCATCGTCCCCATCGCGAGACCGGCGCCATTCACCATGCAACCGACATTGCCGTCGAGTTTGACATAATTCAGATTGTATTTAGATGCTTCGATTTCCGCCGGTTCCTCTTCGGTGAGGTCACGCAGTTCGGCATAGTACGGATGACGGTCAAGCGCGTTGTCGTCGAAATTTATTTTGGCATCGAGGGCGACAATTTTTCCGTCGCCAAGTTGGGCGAGCGGATTGATTTCGACGAGTGATGCATCAGAATTGATATAGAGGTCATAGAGTTTGAGGAGAAATTGCGTCGCTTGTTTGTGGGAGTCACCGGACAAACCGAGTTGGTACGCGAGTTGGCGGGCTTGGAAGGGACGGAAACCAACGGCGGGATCGACCCAAATCTTTACAATTTTTTCCGGTGCGGTTGCCGCGACTTGCTCGATTTCCATTCCACCTTCAGTGGAAACCATTACGACATTGCGGCCACGCTCACGGTCGAGCACGATTCCAGCGTAGTACTCTTTTGCAATGGATGCCGCTTCTTCGATGAGGATGCGTTGGACTTTTTTTCCTTGCGGCCCGGTCTGGTGCGTTATTAACTGCATTCCGAGGATTTGCCACGCGTATTGTTTCGCTTCATCGCGGTTGCGGGCAAGTTTTACACCGCCACCTTTTCCGCGACCACCGGCATGAATTTGCGCTTTGACGACAACGGGATAACCGATTTCCTCGGCAATCGAAACAGCTTCTTCGACAGTAAACGCAGGACGTCCGCGCGGTACGGTCACACCGAACTGGCGGCAAATTTCTTTCGCCTGATACTCATGAATTTTCATTTAGCCCCCAATAGCCCCCAACTAAAACAACTAAAAGTTCAACAAAGTGCAAATTATAACTAAGTACTTGCAAGTTAAATGTAAATTAATTCACATATACCATACTAAATCAATATGATTATGATTATTACACTTACTTTTTCAGTTTAACACTAATCACATTTATTAATAGACCTAATAAAACTAGACCCAAAATTGCTTCTGAACCCACAAATAATCTTGTTTTCGTCGTAATTGGCACAACATCACCATAACCTACAGTAGTAATTGTTACAAGACTTAAATATAACATTCTAAAATATGTCTCTGTATCACTTGTAGATAATCCCTTCTCATTTGAACGTAAATCATTTAGCGAATTATATAGTTCAATAGAAATAGGGATGTATATATTCTTAACTTCAAGATATGGAAAAACTTTTTGATAAAATGAAAATTCTTCTTGGGGATAGTGCGACAATTCATCTTTTATTTTACTAAAAGTAAACGGATATATTATAGGTCGTAAGACAACAACTCCTATGTTTATTACAGTGCCGGAATTCATTTTTATGTGTTCAATATCGCCACCAGCATATCTAACCTGTGTAATATCAGTCTTGATAGTTGCGAATCTTTGTTCTATTATAGATTCTTTGTTGTTATGAAACAATACATTTATTTCTATAATCAAAGTATCGTCAATTAGTTCTGTCGATAACACTGAAATATCGTTTGATTTTATAAATACATCAGGAGAAAACCGAGAACCTTTAAAAGGAAATTCTGAAATATCATTTTTATTGTATTGTTTAAAAACTGTTCTGAATTGTTTTTCTAATTCTTTACCAATAAGAGCTTCTTTATTATGTATTATATTTTCATATTTTAGAGTAGTACTAAAAAAATCATTTCTATAGTTGTAATAAATTTTTGAATAACCAAATACTAAAGCTATATAGGTACCAATGAGGAACCAAACATTAGTTAATAAAATTTTAACTATTTTCTTCGTAGATTTTACTCCTTATCACTTACCTTTTTACTTTGTTATGACTGTACCTACTTTTCCATCGACTGCATCGATAAGTTTGTCATGTGACGTGATGATGACTCGCTCGCCTCCCCACTCCAAAAAATCGAGCGCTGCGCCAATTTTTGGTCCCATCGACCCTTTGGGGAAGATTCCTTCATCCCACAATTTTTCCAATTCACGAAATGAGATACGTTCAATTTTGCGCTCTGTAGGTTTTTCATAATCGAGATAGACGTAATCGACACCGGTGAGAATAAATAAATCCTGCGCACCGATATCGCGTCCCAATACTGCAGAGGCGCGGTCTTTGTCGATAACGGCATCGACACCCTCAAGCCGTCCATCCGGCTCACGATAGACGGGAATACCACCACCACCTACAGCGATGCAAACGACACCCTCTTTGACAAGGCGCTCGATTACCCATTTGTTGATGATTTCTTTCGGATGCGGTGAACCAACGACGCGACGCCATTTGCCGTGCTCGACTTGCTTAATTGTCCAACCGGATTCATCGCGACGACGAATTGCTTCAACTTCGTCGTAATGTTTACCGATTGGTTTGGTTGGTTCGATAAGTGCCGGGTCGTGCTGATCGACAAGGATTTGCGAAACGATTGTTACAACCCGACAGTCGATACCGGCGACGTGTAAATGATTCTGCAGAGTCTGCTCGAGCATGTAGCCGAGACCGCCTTCGGTATCGGCTACAATTACTCCAAGCGGTAGTTCCGGTGCATCTCCAAGTGATTTCTCGACCCGAAGAAGCGCATTTCCGACTTGCGGCCCATTGCCGTGGGTGACGGCGATGTTGTATCCGCGTTGAATTAAATCGACAATACCGACAAGCGATTCACGGCTGTTACGAAATTGATTGGCGATGGTATCGACTTCACCCGGAGGAGAAATCGCATTACCGCCTAATGCAACGACCGCTGTTCGCTTTTTGTTTTCGCTCGAACTCATTTGCCTGTCATTTTGAATATCGGTGCAAGAACATCTTCGATGGTAGGTTTACCAATCTCTTGCAATTCATAACTGACACGCACCGACGGTTGTTTAATCGTCATCAACCGGCGTAAATCAATCGGCGTCGCAATGATAACGACATCGCACGGCGTATTCGCAATGGTTGCTTTGAGATCTTCCATCTGTTTGCCACCGTAACCCATAGCCGGTAACAACGTTCCGATACCCTGATATTTTTCGAAGGTATCAATTAACGTTCCAACCAAATAGGGACGCGGATCGACGAGTTCAGCAGCGCCGAATTTCTGTGCCGCGACAACACCGGCACCGTACGTCATTTCACCGTGAGTCAACGTCGGGCCGTCTTCGACAACGAGTACCCGCTTGCCGCGAATGAGTTCATGATTTTCAACGGAAATCGGAGAAGCACCATCGATAACAATCGCGTTGGGATTGACATCAGCGATATTTTCTCGAACGATTTCGATATTCTCGTTGTCAGCAGTATCAATTTTGTTAATAACGATTACATCGGCAATGCGGGTGTTTGCTTCACCGGGGTGGTACGACACTTCATGGCCGGGACGATGCGGGTCGGCAACGGTGATATAGAGATCGGCTTTGTAGAACGACATATCGTTATTGCCGCCATCCCACACGATTACATCGGCTTCTTTTTCTGCTTCACGCAGAATCGCTTCGTAATCAACACCGGCGTAAATCACACTACCCATTGCAATGTGCGGCTCATACTCTTCCATCTCTTCGATGGTGCAGTCGTGCTTCTTCAAATCCGCGATGGATGCGAAGCGTTGCACTTTTTGCTTGACGAGATCACCGTAGGGCATCGGATGGCGAATAGAAACAACTTTGAGACCTTTCGCTTTCAGCGCTTGTACGACAGTACGGGTTGTTTGCGATTTTCCTGCACCGGTACGGACTGCACACACCGCGACGACCGGTTTGGTAGAAGGAATCATAGTTTTCGCACCACCGAGGAGCGAGAAATCCGCACCAGCGGCAAGCACGATGGATGCCTTGTGCATGACGTTTTCGTGGCTGAGGTCGCTATAGGACAGGACAACCTCATCCACTTTCATGTCATGGATAAGCTTAACCAAATCGGATTCGGGATAGATGGAAATACCGTTGGGGTATAAGTCTTTACCCGCTAATTCGGCGGGGTACTTGCGGCCATCGATGTTGGGGATTTGTGTCGCAGTGAATGCTACGACTTCAACATCGGCATTGCCGCGATAGACCGTATTGAAATTATGGAAATCGCGGCCTGCGGCTCCCATGATGAGTATACGTTTTTTGCCGGGCATTTCGCCTCCTTGCAAGAACTAAATTTGTATCGCAAAATGCAATACGAATGATGCAGACCTACCGAAATCTGCGTTGCTACTATTCAGCGCCGGTAGGGAGGCGCGATCCTAATAAAACTTTTACCATACAACGACAACGGATTGTCGAAGAAGTTGAGAACCATTTTTCGAGACAAGTACGATGTATACGCCGGTGGCAACCAAAGCACCACCATCGTCCCGCCCGTTCCATTCCAAAGAAAAGATACCATTGGGCGGCGTGTCAATCCGCTTAAATCGTTTCAAACCGGATAAATCATAAATTTCTGTGACTATGGCTCCACCCGTGGTTTGGCCCGAAAGCACCATCTTGTCTTTCAATCCGGTAACACCCTGCGGTGCAAATCGTTTCGTCTCCAGTTTCACATTGTCGCTGACAATGGATGGTGGCGCTGGAACCGGAATGGTTGTTTCGGGTGCGTCGACACTCGTGGGAGATGCACCTAAGGAATCTGCGCTAAGATACCAATTCGAAATTGTTGAAGCGGAAATGTTCCAATTCCTTCTTATCAAAGAACGACCGGTGGTCGGTGTTATTGGAAATCCAATGGTAAACGGTAACTGTTCGACTACTTGTCCCCACGGTGCAATGAATGAAACATCGGCACCACTCGTTCCCCACAGATGCCAACTGGGTATTAAAATTACTTTGTGGGGGTCGGCTACATACCTTGCAGGTAAAGTCCCCGCTGACAAAACGAAACGACTACCCGTTGCGATATTTTGATCATGGAACGGAACCGCCATCTCATAACTACCGACCCGAAGTTTCCACCCCGCGAATTGCGCTTGTTCAGGTCCTTGCCATGCAAACTCGAGCCATTGCGGTTCACCGGAATTCGGGAGACACATCCACTCGGTCACCAACGGTGTAATACTGTGCCAAAGATACCCTTCCCCGCTCAGCGTGTCGTTGCCGGGATTATCATCAGGAACGTGAACAGTTACCTCATAACCAATCCACCCGAGGGGACCGGAAGACAATCCGGGAAGCAATACATCAATCAATCGGGAAGCGCCGTAGGCGAGTGTCACCGAAGAGACGGTATCCGTAGATAAAGGGGCTTGCACCGGAAATCTACGGAATCTGGCATAGCATTGTGAAGATACTGCAAACTCACCATTACCGACAAGTTCCGCCCGGATGACAGGATTGCCGGTGTTTCCGGGAAGGGGCGATAGTACGGTTGAAACCACCCCAATGTCGTGTAGTGGCGGTGATACCGAGTTTCTTGTGCCCGGTGTCCCATCGGAATTGCTGGATATAAACCAGTTTAGCCCGACATTCGCAGCTTGAAGTAATTTGCGTTCCAAACTATGGCCATTTGTACACGGGAATTGGGTTACAGTTTGGGCAAGGATTTGGTAGGTGGAATCGAACAGAGTCATGGTGTCGGGATGAACCATCGAAATCCCGGAATCACCGAGTTGCGGGGCATTGACGTACCAGCGGGGAACCGAATCGGGTATCATCTCTTCATAACGTCCCGTTACCCGTGTGTATCCGGTACAGAACAGAAGCACATAACCGCGATGGACAACAGGATTGCTGTTTTCCGGGATGAGGTTTTGAATTTGATTGCTGCAATACAAGTAAACATTACGAAGCGAAATAGAATCAGCGGTTACAACCAATTCAACAAATTGATCGTAAATGTGCGCTCCGACCGGACGGTACATCACTTCGGAAAATTCGATTTGATTGTTTGCAACCGCAGTATGTAATGAAATGAGAGAAATTATTAGAAAAAGAAAAGTAAGGGATAAACGTTTGCGGCGATTATTCATCGTAGTTGCCAATTTGTAGTAGATGAAAGTTCCATGGTTGTTTAGTATTTGTCCGTCTGACGAGCAGCGCTTCCAGTCGAAGCTCGTTGTCGTTCCATTCAGGATGTTCGATGCGAAGACGGTTTGCCAGACGATTCAATCGTTCAATTTTCTTGCGGTCGATTCGTTGTGCTGCGATTTCCCAATCCATCGAAGTCGCTTTTATTTCAACGATAGTCAGGACATTTCTATCCCAGCCAAGCCAGTCGATTTCACCTTCGGGATACCAAAGGTTTGTTCCAATCGGGGCACGGCCTTGCTGGATTAACCATTCGTTAGCCGCAATTTCAGCGGCTTTGCCGTCAGTTGTCATAATTTGGTAAATAATTCAAATTCGACACCAGAGAATGTCATACGGTGGATAGGACACGGTTCGATTTTTTTCAAGATGGCTTTGTGTTCCGGCGTCGGATACCCTTTGTGCCGATCAAAGCCAAATTCGGGATACATCTCATGGTAACTGTGCATCATCCTGTCGCGCGAAACCTTCGCCAATACAGACGCCGCGGAAATTGAGAAACTGCGGTCGTCACCCTTCACGATGGCTTTGTGCGGACGATTGAGTTGAGCGGGTCTGCCATCGACAAGCACTTCATCCGGTTCAAAATCGAGTAATTTCAGCGCACGACGCATCGCAAGGTAGGTCGCTTGCAGGATGCCGATGCGGTCAATGATTGTCGAACCGACGGCAGCGACGCCATAACGTTTTGCTAACACGATAATTTGGTCGTAGCAACGTTCACGGGACGCTTCAGACATTTTCTTCGAATCACGCAAACCCTCGATTTCGACAGAATGAGTAAATTGCACAGCGGCGGCAACTACCGGACCGGCAAGCGGGCCGCGACCGGCTTCGTCGATACCGACAACAGTATGTCCCTTGCGCCAAATCGGTTTTTCAAATTCCCAATTCGGATTGGTATCCAGTACAATGCGAGGTAGTTTCTTATTCATACTGAAAATTACTACTTGTTTCGGGCATATTCCACCTTTTGACCAACCAACTGTAGGAACCGGGTAAACCAGCAGGATTTATCGGATACCGGCGCCCTTGCGGGAGTTGCCAGTTCCAACCCAAGTTTTCTGCTACCGTTGAAGGTAGTCGGTGGTAATGGAAATAGTGGTTATTCCCGGCATCCGTTATCACTCCCCACCCGCTACGCATTTCTTCAGTTTCTTCCGTGTAAACGGATTGCCACACGATATGGGTAGTGAGAACTGCATAAGTACCGGGATCAAAATCGGCGGCGTATTTAACCGTTATCGAGGTAGTAACCGGAATATTCGATGATAGTTGGTCATGAAGGACAAGAACCGTTAACGGTTTATCACCAAACTCCCGCAACCAGCTTCGAACAAAGCTTGCGGCATCATGAGTTGTTTCGGATACATACACACAGTTTTCCGGGTCGGGTAGTAACGACGCATTTAATCGAATTTGTTCGCGGGTAGGGTGAGAACTTGTTATGAGATATCCGGTTACAGATGCAACTACCAACAAATAAGAAATGCCTTTATGCAGTTTGCGATGTGTTCCTACCGAATAGACCCACAAAAAGAATGCGACAGCGAACAGCAACGACCATCCGAATGCCGAAGAACCGGGACCCCAAGACGATCCGGGAAAGCGGGCAAACCACAGCATCAAGTCACCGGAGCGCTCCGTAGCCGTTGCCAACAATTGCGCAAACGCACCCGCCCACGAAAATACACAAAGCAATATTGTCCCTAACAATATCAAACCGGACAATGGTATCGCCGGTATATTCCAAAGAAGACCGATATAGGAGATATAACCAAAGTGATAAATCAGGAATGGCGTCGTAGCGACAATAGCCGCAAGCGATGTCAGCACGCCATAAACAAGCCACTGGAAAAATTTTGTCTGAGGATGCTCAATTGTATAGTCATGGCGGAAGAGATGTTTTTGTAGTGGTGTGATACAAAGTAAACCGGCAACCGCAGCAAAGCTCAACTGAAATCCGGGAGTAACAACGGTTTGGGGCATGATAAGCGATTGGGTCAGAAGCGCCCCTCCCCATGCTTGCCAGCCGCTGAGTTTCACACCGGCAATTCTCGCACCGATGAACCACAATGCCATATACAAGGCGCGGTCAACCGACGCTATAGACGGTAGAAGAAAACGATAGAACAACACACCACAAAGAATGAAAGCAATTCGCCATTTGAACGGCAGTCGGATTATAGATGCGAATCCCTCGAAGATGCCCCATATCATCATCATCTGGAGACCAGAAAGCGCGAGTAGATGGACGAGCCCGGTTCGTCGAAAATCGGCAATGGTATCGCTTCCGAGTTGCTGATAATTGCCGAGCAAGAGCGATTCACAGAGGACAGCGCTTTCGCCGGTCATCCGGGAGTAAATCGAATTGCGAATTGATTCATTTATCGCATCACGGAAACGAAATACAAATTGAAAACGGGACGGAGGTGCTGTATATGTTTTCGTCGATGAATGCACCGTAAGTATCGCTTGCACATTGCTGGTAGCACTCCGTAATAGGTGATTGTCCGCACCATCCGAAGCATCGAATGAACGTAACGTACCCGTGACATGAATGCTATCACCGCTTTTCAAACCGGCAGGTAATAGATGGGAGTAAGCTTGAACGTTATAGGTCGCATGCGAGAGCTTTACCCGTAGGGGAAAGGCGTAGTTGTGACCTACCTGCTGAGGATCGTCAATAAGCTTACCGACTGTATACACGGATACTGATTCAGGAAGATTCAGCGGACGAGTGGTGTGGATGGAAACAAAACCGCACCACCCACAACCGAATGCAAGATATAAGAGGAATTGAGCAAGAAGATGTTTTTTATGAAAGACGAAGAAAAGAAGTATGCTGGTGAGAAAACAAATAACAGCCGAGCACCAAGTTATCAGAGTGAGCGATGGGAAATATATCCCAAGCACTGCACCAATGGCAGCTACTATCCCCAATGGTAACAGGGTGGGTGCCATCGTTATTTCGGATGGACGTAAAGAAGCGTTCCTTCCAACTTCTCAACTGTAACTTTCGCCCCTTTTTCTATCGGGGTGTCGGCAGTAGCACGCCACAATTCACCATGGACGAAAACTTTTCCCTCGGGGTCAATTTTACTCACGACGTCACATATTTCGCCAATCAATCCCTCGCGGCCAGTCAGTACCCGCGCTTTCATTGCTTTTACACCGGCAGTAACTACAAGAGTAAAAAATAGTACCGTGGTGAAAACAACGGCGGCAATGACGTACCAATTCAGACCGGGAACGTCGTCGGGTAAATCGAATAACATCAGCGAACCGGCAGTCATGGCGATTATCGCGCCAACAGTGAATGCGCCCTTGCTGACGAATTTTACTTCCAACACGAACAGAATAAACGCGGTGATAATTAGTAGCAGTCCGGCAAGGTTAATCGGAAGTACCTGAAACGAAGTAAATGCGAATATCATACAAAGCCCTCCCATAATACCCGGCCATACCGCTCCGGGATTTTGGAATTCAAACAGTAGTCCATAAAAACCAAGCGCTAACAGGATATAAGAAACATTCGGGTCGGCAATAACAGAGAGAAGTTTATCGCCGATACCCGGCTCACGGGTTATTACTACTGCATCCCGGGTGTGTAACGTTCGGATGGAACCATTGGCAAGAGTGATTTGCTTCCCATCGCACAATATCAATAAATCGTCGAGATTTTTTGCAACGAAGTCGATTACTTTTAACGACTCGGCTTCGGTTTCGGTGATGGCAACCGACTGTCGCACCGCACGTTCCGCCCACTCCGCATTACGATGGCGTTGATTAGCAATGGTACGAATTTGCGCTGAAGCATCGTTCATCACTTTCGTACCCATTACACCGCTGATACTATCGGAACCGCCGCCGATACCGATGGACACCGGATGAGCCGCTCCGATATTCGTACCGGGTGCCATCGCGGCAAGATGACCGGCCATTGTGATGAACACTCCCGCCGAACCGGCATGGGCACCGCGTGGTGACACATAGACAATTACAGGAACCGGAGAATTCAGAATCATCTGCACCATCGTTCGGGTTGTCGAGAGCAGTCCGCCGGGGGTATCGAGTTCGATAATCACAGCTTCCGCATTACGATTGGTAGCGTCTTTAATAGCGCGACTAAGCTGGAGTTGAGCGACAGGATCAATCGTGCCTTGATACGGAAGGACGACTACCTGCGGGGTAGCAAATACGTTGTTACAAAAAAGCCAAAGGATGGTACTTACGAGGATTGCTCGAAAAGAAGTTGTTCGAATAAAATTAAATAATTGATGCTGTGTAGTTTTCATGGGACACACCCTGAAAATATCTACAATTTAGCAATAAGTTCAGCGAGAAGGAAATCATCTTTGGGTAAAACGGAACGGAGGTGTATTCGTATAGAGTTCTCTTTTACAACTGAAAATAGAGGAATGGGTAACAATCTCAACCGTTTGGCGAGATGTGCAATCGATTCGGAATTTGTTTGCATCGACAATGAAATGTCAGGAAACGGCATTTGGGGTACGGCACCGGAACCAATCATCGCTTCATCTTCGACTATTTTAATGGAATATTTTTGTTGAAAAGTTTCGCCGATAGTTTTGATAATATTCTCAGCCCGGTTTTTTAACTGAGTACTCGTTTGTGACAACATGGTGAAGAAAGGTATCTCCAACTCTCGCTTCGATAACCACAAAATGACGGTCGCATCGAGCGCGGCAAGGGTAAGTTTATCCGGTCGTACCGCTCTTAATAGCGCATGTTTCCGGCATTTGGCTATCCACTCTTTCTTACCGAGTAGGATACCGGCTTGGGGGCCACCGAAACATTTATCACCGGATACCGCGACTAAATCTACACCTTCGGCAATACTCTCAAGAAGGGTCGGTTCGTGAGGTAATTTGTACGGTGTTAAATCGAAAAGAAGACCGTTGCCGAGATCTTCAAACAGCGGTAAACCATTTGTATGTGCCAATTCGACCAAATCATGCAACGACGCCGATTCGGTAAAACCGACGACACGGTAGTTGGATGGATGTACTTTCAATAACGCAGCAGTTTTCTCAGTTATCGCACTTTGATAATCTTTCAAACGGGTACGGTTCGTAGTTCCAACTTCCACACGCTTCACACCTGCATTCGCCATTACATCTGGCATCCGAAAACCACCGCCGATTTCGACCAATTCACCACGACTAACAATTACTTCTTTTCGTGAAGCGATACCGGCAAGGGCAAGCAATACCGCGGAGGCGCAATTATTGACGACCAGAGCGGCTTCAGCACCGGTCAATAGAGCAAGTTTACGCTCGATTTCCAACCAACGATTACCACGCTCACCGGTATCTTTATCTACTTCTAACAAACAATATTCAGCGGCTTGTTGCATCGCAAAAACTGCCGAGTCAGCTAACGGTGCCCTCCCCAATCCGGTATGCAATAGCACACCGGTTGCATTAAGCGCCCGGGGATAGCCGGGCGCGAGGAAAGTTTCCGTGATATCGATAATTCTTTGTACGCTGCCATCGATAGTATTATCCGACGGAAAATCCCCTTGCCGTTGTCGATTAGCTTCATCACGGGCAAGCGTTTTTTTTACATCGGTACGCAACGGCAGAGCGATTATACGGGGGTCGTCCAATAGTTTGCCGACCGCGAGTGGGTGCGGTTTAGAAGGTGGCTTCAACACCAGTTCGCACTCCTTCAAAAGGATTCACTTGTCGGCAACGGCCACTACTGCATTTAATTCCACCACGCTCCTGACCGCCGAAAAATGTCGCTTGCAAGTTGGACTTTAGCGGTATCGTCAACTCCATCGAGAACCAATTCTGGCCGCCGGGTTCGGTTTTGTCGGTGGTTCTGTCGTAACTCAATGCCAGCGAGCCATAACCGGGATACGAAATGGTTCCAGACAGATAGCTATCAGTGATATCGGTATTGAGAACTTTATCATGGGTGAGCATTCGTTCCGCTTCAGCATCGAGGGTAAAATGATAAATCAATGGTGTCTGCCAGCCCAATAAATAACCGGTTCGCTGACTCCATGTTTGAGGAATGCCGGCGACATCGTTCCAAATCGCTTCTTGTTTGGTTGACAACTGAACGCGAATATTTCCTTCATGGCTGTAACGGTAAGTTGATTCAAGCATCGATTCGGTATTCGGTGAATATTTCTGTTCCAATGATGGCATCGGAGAACCGTGATGGACCGATGATTGCGCTGTGTATAGCACAAAACCGAGTGGACGGATGGGACGATAGGTTGCTTCAGCTTGCCAACCGATTTCATCGTTATAGCGAATAAGGTGAGGGTGAGTGGACATCAGTTTCGAAATTAAATCGCGCTGTACAATCGGAGGTGATTGAAACGGCAGGATATTGCCGTATTCCTCATTGTACTGATAATCCTTATAATCGAGCACTATGGAAAACCCTTTACGGGCGAAATCGAGTGAACCAAACACGCCACGGTGTTTTATGTTGTTTTCGATCGCGAGTTTTTGCCACGACCCTTCCAACCAACCGGAGACGCTTCCAATCGAATTAATCGTATGCTGGTAACCGGCATAACCTCCTTGAAGCGATTGGTCGAGGTAGCTTTTTGCCGGGATTTTCAAATAGTTTGCACCGATCTGTGCATTGTTCTTTTGGTACTCGAGATTGGCACCATATAACTGGTTGGTATGGGTAAACCCCCCGGGGTCATTGCGCAGGGTTCCATCTACTGCTTCAAGTTTCCACGCACCTTTAGCAAGCCGCAACATACCGCCGTTGATTCCGGCATCGAGCCCCTGATCCATATCTTCCTGTAGGGCAAGTGTGGAGCCGCGACCCCAAATGGTGTAAATCGAGCCGGTCTGAACGGTCATCCAATCGTTGCTGTATTGCAACCAATACTTGTTGAACGAATCCCAACCGACTTTCCGTTCACCCCAATACGACGGAATGAAATAAGAGGAGCGAACACCGACTTGCCAGTTTGTGCGGTAGGCAATCCGTGTTTCGAAAACATTTTCGAAATATGATAACTGGGATTTTTCATCGCCAAGCAGACTCCGCTGGGTTCCTATCGCCCTAACTAAGCGATCAGAACCGGTAGCGGAAAAATCATCTGTAATGGATTGTGCGAAAAGATAACCAGTAAGCGAGAAAAATAACGCAATAGCGAAGAAGCGATTATTTCTTGTCTTCTTTTTCCGGTAGTAGTTTTTCAATTTCTTTCTCCAACATCGCTTCATCGCCCGGTAAGTTACCGAACTTCGTGTAAACGACTTCGCCCTTCTGATTTACTAATACCGTGTGGGGCACGGATTTCCCGCCGAATGCCTTAAGCGCATCGTTTGAGGGATCAAGATAGACGGTAAAGTTGTACCCTTCGCCGATGACGTAGGGTTGTACTTTGCTCATCGTCTTCGGACCATCGACCGCAACTGCGAACACCTGCAAGCCACGAGTTTTATATTTGCCGTACAATTCATCCAAACCGGGAAGCGCTTCCTTGCAGGGGGTACACCACGTCGCCCAAAAATCCACGATGGTCGGCCCTTTGATGAGCATGGTATCCAATGCTACCGTTTGGCCGTCTATTGTCTGAACATTCACACTCGGAGCTTTTTCCGCTCCGATTGCCATCAAGAGCGGTAGTAGAAGCAGTGAAACAAGTGCAAGTTTGCGAACTACACGAATCATTTTAACAATACTCCCTTTCTAACGAACGTACCGAACCGGGTTTTAATTTGAACGAAATATACACCACTGGCGAATGCTTTGCCATCGAGCTCAAAGCGGTAATTTCCGGCTACCAATCGATCCCGATGTAAAGTGGTGGTTTCCCTTCCGAGACGGTCGAACATCGTTATCGATAGTGGCGATTCGGAAGGTAATGAAACTGAAATTGAGGTAGTCGGGTTGAATGGATTTGGATATAATTCCGATACCACAAACCCGGTAGGAATTGGTTGATTATCATGTCCGGGTACTGACGTTGTCGGCAACACCTGAAAATGAATTATGCTACCGGATAAGGATCGTGGTGAATTATTTTGTGCCTGTACCGCAACATTCCACGTGCCTACCGGCGCATTAACTGCGGAAATATTCATTTGAATGGAATCTAATTGTGAAGAAACAAGTTGTCCGGTACTGCGGGATAATGTGAGCCAGCGCGGTACATATCCCAAATTGAGAACGCGGAGATACGCCGAATCGGCAATATTATTTCTTACAATCGCCAATAAAGCTCGGTTCTCATAGGACCAATCGTCGGCAAATGCCAGACCGCAACCGACTTGCGTGGATGATGTGGTTATCAGCTTCAAAGCCCGTCGTGCGTGAGTAACCGGATTCATTTTCGAAAGCAGGCACGCCGGTGTACTGTCTTCACTCAAAATGTACAACGGCATACTATCCGGGTCTGCCGCATACCAAGCCAAACCGTAAATATGCAACGTATGTGATAGTTGACCCAAATTTTGTCCATTGCGACTGATTATCTGAATTGGAGTAATCTGGTCGCCGATATAGAAATTGTGAGTGACAGGATCAATTGCAATCGCTCGCGCCGGATTCAAATTAACATACACACTATCACACAGTACACCATTTGAATCGACGCCATACAGATAAGAAGCATCGGAGCCCCAGAGATACTGGCCGTCGAACGCTAAATCGCGAAATCCGAAACCTAACGTAGGATGCGGTTGTCGTATCGAATCGATAAACGTTCCATTTCGATTGAACCGATAGAAATAATTCGGATTGGAAAGATTGTTATCACCGGTTACCCAGATTTTACCCCAAGCGTACTCGATACCATTTATTCTGCCATCATGCGTACTTGCCGTTATCGAAACATTCAATAAATTTTGGTAGGTCGTATCGAGAAATCCGGTACGAGCAACCGTCAAATTCCACCGTAGGGTATCAAAACCGGTGTTTATTATTCGTAAAACACCGTTAGTCGCTTCCCCCTGATGGAGAATATAGGAGGACGAATCGGGAATGAAACTGATTCTTGGCCCACGCATGTATACTGTAACAATTGTGGTCTCAGCACTGTCAACTTGAAGGTTCGTTATCAACCGCGAGGTATAACCCGGTGCGGATACGAACAATGAACACATTCCCGCACGAACACGGTTAAAAGTATGCCTGCCTAAACTATCCGTAAGCGAATCATACGTCATGGAAGACAACACGCTAAGAGCCGCATGATTTATCGGCAACAGTGTTAGAGTATCATACACCGTACACCGCAGAACACCTGAGCGGGTGTGGTCAATAAGATATTGTACCGCGTTCCATATCTTCGCACGACCTGATCCATATAAATTGTGTTGATTATTTGTTCCGGAAGTATCGGCGGTCATTTTCAACGCTTCACAAACTTCCATCGGAGTCGCATCCGGTTCGGCAGACAACAAAACAGCCAGTGCACCACCAAGATGCGGCGTTGCGGCAGATGTACCGTCAAACCCAGTCATATATCCACCACCGGGCCAATCCGTCGTTCGGGAATCGGTTGGCATGGCAATATCCGGTTTGAGTAGCGCCTGCATTGCACCATTCAAATATGGATAATCGCGGTATGCAACCGGAATGATTGTCGTAGGTCGTGATGGAATCGAATCCCATGCTGCCGGGCCAATTCCAGAATAATTTGCAATGACATGACCTGCCTGATATGCACCGACACCCATCGCCGAACTTAGACCACCACGCAACGTTTGATATGCCGCTAACCAAGGTGGTGGGCAATTTCCCGGTGTAGAGATATTGTAAGGAATTGGATAATTCGTTAAATCAGTTCCTTGATTACCGATGGAATTGGCATGAATCACACCAGCGACGAGTTCCATATCGGTATTCTGGCGGAAGGTTGCATAGTCGGGCATATTCGGCCATTTAAATGATAACGAAGAGCTAATAACATCAGCACCGTTATCGACGGCATACTGTTCAGCAAGCCAGTACATCCCCATTCCGCCGGAAGCAGCACCGGCATTATCACGAAGAACCATCAAATGAGCTTGGGGTGCGACACCCACCGTATCATTCCCAAACGAACCGACCATAATCCCGGAAGTATTTGTTCCATGTGAGATAGCAGGATTGGGATTGTTGGTATTTTGGTCGAAGTTCCAACCGATTATATCGTCGATGTATCCGTTTTGATCATCATCGATTCCATTGCCGGGTATCTCACCGGTATTGTGCCAAATCTTCGGTTGAAGAGCGGGATGAGTAGTATCGCAACCGGTGTCGATATTCGCGATAAGAATGCCTTGTCCCCAAAATCCATGCGCCCACACTTGATGGCATTGCATATCATCCAAACCCCAATCAGTTGTATTGAGTTCGTCGGTTTGTTGGGTATTTGCGGCGTTGTGGGTACCTACATCGATAACATTTTCGATAGGGATATTGGGATCGAGGTCTAAACTTCTTAGTTCGGGATATCGCTCAAAGAATCCGTTTAAGGTTTCTATCTTCGCTTCAAAATTAATAGCATTGCTCAACCAAATAATATGAATATTGCGGACATCCCCGGATTGCTGTAGTACATCGAGGTCGTGGCGTAAACGGGCTTGAGTCTGGGCAGAGTGTTCCTTCATAATAGGTACAGTTATACCGCGCCATTGACGGCGCGGTTTACCCATCACCAATTTTAATAAATCTTCTTCATGGAGTTGATCGGAGAGAACAGCGTTGACATGTACGAAATTTTCTTTAGGCGAAGTGAGGAGCGTCTCCGTTAATCGCGGAGTCACTCCTACAATTGCCCAAGATATTGAAGTTGCCGTTAGAAGTAAGAAGAACGCAATTAGCAACCAACCCGAATGTTTCCCGCTCATTATTGCTACTCCAAGGTTCTGTCACCGGATGAGCATCATCTTTCTCACCGCATGAGTTGAACCCGCTGTTACCAAAATGAAATATTCACCACTCGATAAGTTATCGCCTCGAATCGTAAAATTATAATGTCCGGGCGTGGCATTCGTAGAAACGATGCGACGCACTAATTGGCCAGCGACATTAAATAAATCGATTTTTAGTGGCATTGTCTTCGGAATTGCAACAGAAATCCTTGTTTCCGGGTTAAAGGGATTGGGATATGGGCCTTGAATAGCAAAAACCTTTGGAATGAGGTCACGGTTTAACCCGCTACTAACACTGGAGTTATGATATACCGGTATACGTGTCGTAATTCGAATTGCCCACGGATAGGTATGCGTTTGGTGCATCGTCGTGGCATAGTTGGAATTGTACAATAAAGTCATTCCGGTAGTATGATCATTCGGTGATTCGATACCTATTGTCGGGGAACCGACTCCGGGATCATTTCGGTACACAAATTCTATCTTACTATCGCCGGTAGGAGTAGTGTCATAATTCGCGTCGTAGATAATCGCTTCAAATTTCATGCGAACGTTATGATTGGAAGAATAGCAAACACTATCCCATTGCAAAATAAACCGATGGTTTTGAGTATCACGATACCAAAATACATTTTGGGAATTGTCACCGGGATAAAACAGATTATCCCAATAAGGGGCTATTACACCCACAGGTGAATGTGCGTTAGGCAATGTATCGTTTACCGGATTGTTGCCAACGGTATCCGCACGGGTCGGAGCGAGCCATCCATCCGTACAAACCGTCACCATCGAGTAAGTGTTTCCAAAGTAGCGGAAGACCATCGGCGACAACAGCACCGCCATCGCATCATTACCGGAAGTGAACGGAATACGGAAACCACCTCCCTGATTATTTGGGGAGATATCGACGAAACCGGACGACGGCATTTCAGAATAATCGTGGTCGTCAGATTCGTAAGCGTAATACGGACTATTCGGAACGTGACTTGGCGCAGTAGAATCAATCGTACCGGTTTCTAAAATGAAATTCGTCGTGTCGTCGTACGAATAAGTGGGGAAAGTTTTGTGTAAAACTACACTCACGCTGCAATCGTGAAACGTCGGCAAACTATCATTCGCAGTCGCATTGAATCCGGCTACGATATGAAACGTGCTATCGGTTCCGACTGAAACTGTCTGTTGTGTAACCGGGAAGTGGATGAACTGGTCATTGACCAATAACTGCACCGATAATTGAGATAAGGCAATCGCGCTGTTGTTGTGAATTGCCATCACCAACGGTGCGGTTTCACCACGTTCCAGCCAACCATTACCCGCCGGGTCAAAACTGATACTATCAACCGAAGCAACAGGATAAGCCACGCTGATGGTGTAACCATGACCCGCCAATGGGATTGTATCGGATGTGCCGCCGAAATGAACGTGGATGGGTAATGCGGAACGGTAATTCGCATTTAATACCGCCGTTAAGCCCGTCAGAACTTGCGTCTGATTTGGCGAAAAAGTCGGGGTACGAACGGTAGATACCGGTGTGAGGTATGAATTCACTGAATCCATTTGGATGGTGATATTCGATTGCGCTTGCCCGGAAATGTTCGTTACAGTTAAATCCATCCGCAAAGTATCACCGGGAGCGATTACACCACCGGGATTCATTACCGTCAAGCTATCGAAACGAATCGTAGTAAGGTCGATGACATCGATACTGTCTTTCTTAACCCTCGCCCGGTAACCGGATACGCCATAGTGTATATACCGGGGAGTAAGACCAATGTTTGCATACACCGTCGCATTACCGGTAGAATCTGTCCACGCGGCACCTAACGGCCCATTATCATCATACAACCCAACCATTACATTTGCATGCGGTGTACCGTTACTCGTATTGGTCACATTGAAATTCACCGCCTGTTGACCGAAACCGATATCGGTCGGTGCTTCGACATTCAACTGGCTGGGCACGCCGGCCATGATATTCATTGTGGGGTCGGAAAGGGCGATGTATTGCGAACAACCGACCCGTAAGATTTCCTGAATACTTTGATCAGTCGAAGAATATGTTGCCATGCTGGAAAGCAACTGCGCTTTACCCGCCATCAATCCGAGTACGAACCCATAATATTTTTGGTGGAACCAAAACCGGTAGAGACCGATATCGACCTGATTATTAAACTGGGTGTGGGTATTCCACGTCGGGCCCATAAAGCCCGCCGCGCCTAAGTTGGAACCAAGTTGCATCCATGCTTCACCGAAACAATTCGCATCATCGAATTTTGCCACACCGCAACCGATACCGGTAACAATGACGGGTTTGTTCACATTATTTAAGTTGGCAACATCCGCATAGGTATAATTGATTCCATACCACCATGTCGACCAACCTTGACCACGATAATTCACCAAGCATCTACCTTGTTGCAACATACCATTCAGTAATTGTCCCGAACTGGATGTAAAGAGCGAATCGGTGGCGATTAACCCGGCTTCGATCATCCGCGCGCGGGTCCACCGTTTGGTCTCAACCATTGTCGTGGATTCCTGATCCGCTGCGATTAAGGCGTTGTTACGCCATTGCAGTGTGTCGGATACACCTTCGTAATTAATCGTCTTAATTACCTGCACGTTGCACTGTTGAACGTTGCCCACCGACATTCTGCCAATCAAAATATCGGGCATCGGGTCGGGTAAATTATGCCAAATCGGCCCTTCCATACGAGTGTAGTAATTCTCATCGAGATAATTTCCCGGATATGGCTGTCCAGAACTTCCTGACGACCACATTGTACCGGGATCTTCGGTGTATACATATTGGTCAGGTATCGAATTATGATTACCAATCAGATACACGGCATCCGGTGGTATCGTCCAAGAATTGTATGCATTTTGGATATAAGTTTTTATCGCGCTTACGGAGATGCTGCCTAAAGTGGTTTCATCCGCAACAACGACTTTCCAACCGAGCGATTTTCGCCAATTCACCCAATTTGTCATCGGTGTGGCAAACGCGGTATCCCCTAATACTACAATGACGCAAGGCGGCAGATGAGTAGTCGCCGTTGAAGTGACGTCTTCGAAATTGGGAACGAGCGAATGATAGAGCGGTAGAAATACAGTGGAAACGCCACGAGATAAAACAGTGGGAGCAATCGAACTATCCCGGAAGGAGATGGTCAACGTGCCACTGGTAACGTTACCCGCTGCGTGAGAAGGATTCAACAATTTCAAATTGACCGGTGCCATCCATAGATCGCGCATACAAACCGGTGTTGCTAAAGTAATTGTAGTGTCGTTAAATCCGGTGTGACCTGTCAGAAACGGATATTTACCGCGGGGAACCGCTACATAACAAGCGGCATACTGGCGATTGGTAACGGGCGTTTCGGTCTGCATGTACCGAACGAACGGGGTATCGACATTCGCGCTATTCCATGCTAATCGAATACTGTCCACGCCTGAATATTCAACTGTGAAGCCCTCATCCAGTCCCTCCCAGTGAGCGAACGAGATGGATGCAAGAAGAATAAATGAGATGAGAATACCAAACCGCACCGTTACTACACGCATGTATTTTCCTCCTGTTAGCAGCGCTGCATGCTGCCGGATCCGGTTTGTGGAACGAACGGATGATTCCAAGAACTTCACAAACCTGGCATTCTACGATTTTTTTCAAGGCAAACGAATTCTTGCCCCCCTAACGGAATGTACAACAACCATCACACTTATGATATAAAATTAAAGAACTTAAATCCACAAGTATACGCATTTATTAAAAGAAATTACGTATTCGTCATCAACATAATTGGCTTGGCTGCGCTTTTTTCAGCGATTTGATTCGGCTCCCATGCTTCGATTTCCGCGACTAACACGTCGACGATATCTTCTTCTTTAATTTTTCTAATTACGACACCATTCCGAAATAGCAGCCCGGATCCCTTCCCGCAGGCCACGCCGATGTCAGCTTCGCGCGATTCACCCGGCCCATTTACCGCACAACCCATGAGTGCGACATTTACCGATTTTCGGATGTGCGCGACCCGTTGTTCGACTTCAGCAACCAATTTGACCAAATCAACCTGAATACGTCCACAAGTAGGACAGGCAATGATATTCACACCATCATTGTAGAGGTCGAGCGCGCGGAGTATGGAAAATCCGGTTTTTACTTCTTCGACTACATCAGCAGTTAAACTGACCCGGATAGTATCGCCGATGCCCATAGCAAGTAACGTTCCGATACCGATGGAGGATTTAATCGTACCGGTTCCTACCGGGCCGGCTTCGGTGACCCCAAGGTGAACCGGATAGTCGCACTTTTCCGAGAATCCGCGGTAACTCTCAATCATGAACGGTACGTCAGTCGCTTTCAAAGAAAATACGGCATTGTGATAATCTTCCTCTCCGAGGATTTCGACCTGCCGCATCGCCGATTCAATAAGCCCTTCCGGGGTTACACCGTCATATTTCTCAATTAAATCTTCTTCCAGTGAGCCGCTATTGACGCCAATCCGAAGCGGTATGTTGCGCGCTTTGGCTTCGCGGATAACTTCACGAAAACGTTCGCTATCACCAATATTGCCGGGGTTAATGCGGATTTTGTCGATTGCACCGGTTTCCATCGCATCCAATGCCATCCGGTAGTTAAAGTGAATGTCTGCTACCAACGGAATCGAAATCTGTTTTTTTATTTCCGGCAAAGCCGCTACGGATTCTTTGTCGGGGACGGTAACCCGCACGATGTCGCAACGCGCTTCTTCGAGCCGGTAGATTTGCTCCACAGTAGCTTTGACATCCGGTGTATGGGTCATACACATCGATTGTACGGCAATACGATGGTCACCGCCGATGGTGACCGATCCAATTGTTACTTCTCGTGTTTTTCTACGTTTGGCTAACAAAATGCCCCCGATTAACTAAACTTATCGCGTTTCTTTCCCAAATTCCGAAACCACTTCCTCAAATGTAAATACGAGTCTATCATTGGGGCCGCCCAATGTTGCTCGGCAGTATCGGATTCGTCATTCACTACTTCATCTAAGCTCTTGATATCGAGTTGGAGCTGGTTTTCCCCTTCCGGCGGGAGCAGTGACTCCCACGGTACTTCATACTCTTTCGCCAACGTCCGTAGGAAAGCCCGTACGTTAATCGCCGGTAGAAATGTCCGGTTACCCGCTTCCAGTGCTACGAGATGCTTCACCGGTATCTTGGTCAATTGATTTACATCTTCAAGCGACCAATTACGCAATTCGCGCAATGTCTTGAGGTCTGAAGGGATATGCCGCTTTTCTTCCGGGAGGTCAGCTAAATGGAATGAGATTTTCGCGGATTTGCGCGAACGTAAATCTTTTTTCGGAGCCGTGACTCTCGGCTTCGTAGGGGTAGTTTGCGCTCGTTCCTCGGAAAACAGGCTTAATTGCCGTTTCGGTTCAGTCGGACCATCCAAGTTCCCGTAACCCTTTATATACAGCCGCGACGGGTAATCCCATCACGTTAAAAAAACAACCATTAATCTGCCGAACGTAACGTGCGCCTTCACCTTGCACACCATACGCACCAGCTTTATCAAGTGGTTCTCCACCGGAGACATATTTGTTTATCTCTGACTCTGAGAGTGGCATGAAATCCACATCGCTGCGTTCACATAAGGTTTTCATTTTATCCGAACCGGTCTCACCGATTACGACACCCGTCCAAACCGTATGTTTTCGCCCCGACATTTTTCTCAGCATTCGGATAGCACCGTTTGCATCCGCGGGCTTCCCCAACCACTCACCATCCAATTCGACCATGGTGTCGGCGGCAATCAACCAGTTACCCGGCAGTGTTTGCCGTTCCACTTCACGATACTTTTCAAGCGCGACCCGAATGACATATTCTTGAATCGTTTCGTTCTCAATCGTGGATTCATCGACATTCGGAATCTGTATAGTATGCGGTACGCCAATGCGAGTCAATATTTCCGAACGCCGAGGCGAACCACTGGCAAGGATAACGTGTGGTTCAGACATTACTCCTCCCCACTACCAACATTATCAATCCCGAAGCGAGCATACCTTTGCAAAGTAATGAAATATGACGGCTGCGGACAGTATCGCTCGCTTTCCATTGAAAGGTCAAACTTATGATTGTTACCAGAAACGTCAACACCACCGCCGCAAGTAAAAGAAAGTATAATCCGTGAAAATCACGGTCATTTTCCACCTGCAATACGCCGGCGGCCAACAACAGCGATACGAACCAAAAGCGAATCTTAAAAACAAGAAACGAATCTGCGATAGGAGCAGTACGATAACCCACTATTCGGTCGCCGGGTATATCTTCGGCATCTTTCACTAACTCGCGCAACATAAAACCACATAGCGCAAGAAAGCCGGGGGCTGCGCCTAACCTTACATCTCCGGCAATCCATGCACCGAATACCGGTGCTAACGCACCGCAAAAAGAAACCACAATATTGCCAAACCACGGTTTACGTTTTAATTCCCGATTGTACGCAAGTAACAGCAGTGCAACTAAAACGGGAATAGCGAATAACCAACGCGGCAAGAAGCAACCAATTATCCATCCCGTAAGGGTCAGATAACTACCCAACCAAATCGCTTGTTTCGGAGTGAGCTTTTCAGTTACGAGCGGACGGTTAGGATGATTAATCTTATCCGAGTCGACGTCCACAACATCATTATAAGCATTCGCACCGGCGGCGATTAAAGCGGCACTAATCGCACCCAACCAGAGGTAGGGGGAAAACCGTCCCGGGGTGGCAATCCATCCGCCGGCAACAACAGCGATTGCCGTAAAAAAAACATTAACGATACGTACAAGTTGTAAATATGCTACAATACGTCGCATGGTACCTAAAAGATAACGCAGATTCGAAACCGAATCTGCGATATCTATGAGAATGGTTTAACGAATAGTTACTCTTTTGCCGATTCTTCCGGTTTAGCTGCACTCTGCTTTTTCAATTCTTCAACGTAATTCAATCGCAAATTGATCAAAGTTTGCTTCAACATTCTGTCTTCATCATCAGTTAGATTGCCTTTTGTCTTGCGGTCGATCATTTCGAGAAAATCTACCGTGTAACGTGCTGCTTCTAAATTCATCGGTAACGGCTTGCCTTCCGGGCCGGCAAGTTTACCGAGGTGTATCATCGCCAATTCATTGTATTGGTAAACGAGAGTGAAAAAAAATGCGGTATCGGATTCCATTCGTTACTCCTGATGTGGTTCGCTAACGTTTTTTAATAATTCGCGGATACGATCTCGCATTTTTGCCGCTTCCTCATAACGTTCTTGCGACACTAACTCTTCGAGTTGTTGCTGTAATTGTGATAGTTCCTGTTCCGGCGAGCTTATTGAAGTCTCGGTGGAAGGAACCGGTTGTTCTCCGACTTCACCGGTAAATCCGGTTTCATCCAATATCCGTTCCGAAACAAAAATCGGTGCGCCGGTGCGCAAAGCGAGGGCGATGCCATCCGACGGACGCGCATCGATAACTTTCACGTCGTTGTCGCGGCGAAGCGAAATTTCGGCGAAGAAAGTATTATTCTTCAGTTCCGTAACACTGACTTTTTCAACATGAATGTTTGACGCTTCCAATACCGATTGAAACATATCAAAAGTCAGCGGACGTTCATGTTTCACCATTCGGAGTAACATCGAAATCGTTTGAGCTTCAGCAGGGCCGATAAAAATCGGAAACCACCGGCCTCCGTCGCGTTGCTCGCGCAAAATGATTCCGTACCCCTGAAATGGTGGAAAAATAGAAATGCCAACCACTTCTACCGCTTCCACGTTAACTCCTCTCTCCCACTCTTTGTCATACCATTACTAAAAGGTACGCAATAATCATAGTTGAATGGTAATGAAGTCGTCACTCTTTTTCCAAAATGAACGTAACCGGCCCGTCATTCTCTGATAGAACCCGCATGTGCGCGCCAAATTGACCGTCATAGACCGATACTTCACACTTTCTTAGAATTTCGAGAAACTTCGTATGAAACCCGGAAGCAACCTGTGGAGGTGCAGCATCGATAAAATCGGGACGGCGTCCCTTCCGGCAATCGGCATGCAATGTAAAATTTGACACAATCAACACTTCGCCATTGATTTCACGCAGTGATTGGTCGAATCGATCCTTGCCGTCCAATTCCGGAAAAATTCTCAAATTCGCAATCTTCGCTGCCATCCATGTAAAAGTTTGTTCGGTATCTGTTGCCGCGTAAGAAACATAACAAAGCACGCCGCGACGAATAGCAGCGATAGTTTGACCATTCACCGTTACCGAAGCACTATTCACCCGCTGCAAAACAACTTTCATTCGGTTATATCTATTTAGTTACCGTTCTGATGAACGTTCAGAATTAGTTTTACACGTTTATCGCCGACTACTTTGCGTAATAGCGACAAACCGTCCCGATCCAAACGGAACGTCCGGTTTTGCGAACGGGTGCGAATACGGGATGTATCGTTCTCAAAGATGAACTCTATTTTGGTTTCACCGGGACGATCTTCGACAATCCGGGAAAACCGTTCCAGCCAAGCATCGTTCACCATTTTGACTGGTATCAGGAGTTGCACCGCTTTGGTGTAATACTGAAGTGCGCGCTCCAATTCGGTCGCATGATCGAGAAACAACCGAGGTGAATCTTCATCCCCTTTGTACTCACCTTTGCCGTCGATTAGTAATAGTTTTTGTTGAACCAACAATGGAGCATATTTCTCATATTGCGAGGCAAATACCATTAAATCGCATGCACCGCTATAATCTTCAATTCTTGCCAGCGCCCAATATCGCCCGTTTTTATCTGTACGGCGCTGAACCGAATTAATTACGCAGGCAATCCGCATTGGTCGGCGGTTACTTCCCCACTCCTCATAATCACCCAATGAATCAGTCGTTAGTTCACCAATTTCGGAATAGAAATCATCGAGTGGATGACCACTGATGTAATAACCAACCAATTTTTTTTCTAACTCGAGGCGTTCCTGTTTCGGCATGGGAGGCGCGGCACGCAATGGGGGAACAGTAATCGATGGTTTCGCATCTTCACCGAAAAGTGATGCTTCGTTTGAGTTAGTACGCTGTGCCAATGAAGCAAATTCGATTGCATCGGAAATAGAGGCAAGAAGTTGGCTACGTTCACCAAAAGTGTCAAATGCACCAACATGTACCAGCGATTCCATTACTTTACGATTAGTTACCCGCAAATCGACCCGGACAGCAAAATCATACAATGAGAGGAACGGGCCGCCTTCTTCACGGCGCTGGATGATATCCCGAACGGCTCCTTCGCCGACATTTTTAATTGCGGCAAGACCGAAACGGATTCCTTCCGGCGTGGGCTGAAATGATAAAAACGAGTTGTTCACATCAGGTGGAAGAACATCAATGTTCATTCGGCGGGCTTCATTCAATAACCGGATAACGCGGTCGGGTTTTCCGATATTGGAAGTGAGAGAAGCTGCTAAGAACTCGCGCGGAAAATGCGCTTTCAGGTAACCGGTCTGGTACGCCAAATATGCGTATCCGGCACTGTGCGATTTATTAAATCCGTAATTTGAGAATTTTAATATCTGATCGTATAACTCATCCGCTTGTTTTTGCGACAGTCCATTTTGCTTTGCTCCTTTTATGAACTCAGGGTGAAGAGTTTCAAGAAGTTTTTGATCCTTTTTACCCATCGCTTTGCGCAAAGTATCGGCTTTCGACATGGAAAAACCGGCCACTTCCCGCGCGATGAGCATCACTTGTTCCTGATACACCACCACACCGTAGGTGTCTTTTAGTATCGGTTCGAGCAGCGGATGGAGATATTCAATTTTTTGTTTGCCCTGTTTACAAGCGATAAAGTCGGGGATACGCTGCATCGGGCCGGGGCGATACAAGGCATTCATAGCGATTAAGTCGCCGAGACGGCTCGGTTTCAGTTGAACGAGCGACCGTACCATACCACCCGATTCAAATTGGAATACACCGATGGTTAACCCTTTACCATACAAATCAAGAGTTTTTTCATCCTCCATCGGAATCGCATCGAGGTTAAACTTACCGTCAGCATTCAAATAACTGGTATATTCGGGATTGCTTTCGACGTGAGAGACCGCTTCACGCACCACATGGAGCATCGTTAGCCCCAGCATATCCATTTTGAGTAAACCGGCTTTTTCAATTACATCTTTATCGTACTGCGAAATCATTTCACCACCGGCAATACGATACAGTGGAAGATATTCTGCCAAATCACCGGGAGCGATTACCACACCAGCGGCATGGGTACCGACATTGCGGATGCGCCCTTCGATACGCTTTGCGGCGGCGATAAGACGTTGGTACTCAGGATTGTTATCGACCATCTTTTGCATATCGGTGTCGGTTTCCAATGCACGCTCGATCCCGAAATATTCATTATCGACCGGGACTTTTACTTTTCCGAATGCATTTGCAAGACGTTCGACATCGGCAAGGTTTATTCCCAAAACACGTCCCGCGTCCCGTATCGCACCTTTCGCTTTTAGTTTACCGAACGTGGCGATTTGGCTAACGGCATTTGCCCCATACCGCTCCCGCACGTAGTCGATGACAACGCTTCGCGAATCATCGGCAAAGTCGATGTCCATATCCGGTGCGGAAACACGCTCTGGATTCAAAAACCGTTCGAAGATTAAATCGTATTCGATGGGATCGAGATGGGTGATGTGTAACGCATAAGCAGCGAGCGACCCGGCAACGGAACCACGACCGGGACCTACCGGTACACCACGCTTACGCGCTTCCTGAATAAAATCGGCGACAATAAGAAAATACCCGCTGAACCCGGTTTTACGTACGACTTCAAGCTCATACTCAAGCCGATCCCGGTACTCATCGCTAACCGTTCCTAGGCGGTCGGCAAGACCCTTACGCGCCTGATAACAAAAATATTCATCGAGATCCTGAACAGGTGCTTCCGCTGGAAGTGGAAAGCGGGGCATCATCACTTTACCGGTGGGTACGGCAAACTGAATACGTTCGGCAATCTCCAACGTCCTCGCCAATGCTTCTTCACGTCCGGCAAATCGCTCATACATCTCATCAGCGGATTTTAAATACGTCTCTTCGGTGTCGTGCTCATGTAATTCGTAATATTGCGGAAGCGTTACATGCTCACCGATAGCTTGGAGTAACTCAAGAGTCTCCCCGTCACCTTGATTGAGATATTTCACTGAATTCGTTACAACAGTGGGTATTGATAAGTCGTTCGCGATTTGTTCCATCTCGACGCAAAGCAACTCGTCGACTTCGCGGTTGAAATCCTGAAGCTCAAGATAGAAGCGGTCACCGAACGCGGCTTTCCATTCTGATGCATGTTTCTTAGCCGTGTTCCGGTCGTTACGGTCGAGATAATAACCGATTTCACTTTCGTGAAATCCAGATAGAACAAGAAGGTTTTCGCTAATCTCGAACAGCGCGTCACGATTAACGATAGTCGGAGGACAATTAGAAGGGATTTGGTAGTGTTTCGCAATCAGCCGGCAAATGCTTCGGTAACCCTCAAGGTTTATAGGAAACACCAAAACGCTGGCAGTACCACCCACACGTTCGTGTTCTAATTGAAGTTCGATTCCGTGTATCGGGTGAATGCCCTTTTTTTTACAGAGTTCCTGAAATTCGATTGCACCGAAAAATACACCGAAGTCAGTTAGTGCAATTTGGTCATAACCCTTCGCTAGTGTTGCTGAAACAAGTTCTTCGATTGAGGGAACACCAGTGAGAATACTGTATTCACTTCTCACTCTAAGATGAATGAACGGTTTACCGTTCATTAAGGAATTTCCAGATGAAGTACATAATGGTAACCATAAATATAATCGTGCCGCTAATTATCCAACTCCAATTCTCGATTTCAAACACAATGAGAGCAGAGACAATTCCGAATAAAATGGTTACAGAACCAAAGGTGACATATTTGCGTTGATCGCGATAGCGGGAATCCCGGAGCCAACGGCGCATTTTTCTTCGCATTATATGGTTAAAATGACTCATTTCAGAATTCCTTTTCCCGAACAATTTTCGCACCAATACGAGTCAATTTTTCCTCCATCTGTTCATAACCACGATCCAGATGATATATCCGTGAGAGAATTGTAGTACCGGCAGCCGCCAATCCGCCTAACACCAAACTTGACGAAGCCCTGATGTCGGTGGACATGACCGGAGCACCCTTTAATTTACACTTGCCGGTTACATGGGCGACATTGTTATCGACTCGGATTTCCGCACCTAACCGTCTGAGTTCCGCAATGTGGGTAAAACGGTCAAGATACACTGTTTCCGTGACGACGCTGTCACCGTCCGCTTGTGTCATTAAGGCAATCCATTGTGCTTGTAAATCAGTTGGAAAACCGGGATATGGGGAAGTCTTCATATCGACAGGTTGAAGTTTACGACTTCCTTTTACCTGAATCAAATTTCCGTTTGAAATAACAATTTCGCAGCCAGCTTCACGCAATTTGTCGAAGACTATATGTACATGCTCAGGGATGACATTTTCAAATAAAACATTATCCCCAACCATTGCCGCGGCAATCATATATGTACCTAACTCGATTCGGTCAGGAATAATTCTCATATTGACCGGATGGAGTGATTTCACACCGTGGACAATTATACGCGGCTGGCCAATGCCTTCGATGTGCGCACCCATCAACTCAAGCATTTCGCACAATTGGACTATTTCGGGTTCTCGTGAACAATTCTCCAATATGGTCGTGCCCTCGGCGAGTACACTTGCCATCAAAACATTTCCGGTAGCACCTACCGAAGATAATTCAAAAATTATCTCATTCCCTTTTAGTCGATTGCATTTCGCGACAACATATCCGGCATCAATTTCTATCTGTGCGCCTAATTTGGTTAGTGCTTTGAGATGCTGGTCGACAGGGCGGGGACCCCATGCACAACCACCGGGAAGCGATACGCGCGCCTCACCATAACGGGCAAGTAACGGCCCGAGGACATAAAAGGAAGCCCGCATCGTACGAACGAGTTCATAAGGGGCTTCCCGTGTTTTACTGGGTTCGACAGTTAAGGTTAAATCGTTCCCGTTTAGCGTTCCGGTGGCACCTAAGTCAGTCAACAGTTTTAACATCGTGCGGGTATCACGCAGATTGGGGACATTTGTAAAATGATAGACGCCATCAGCTAACAATGCAGCCGAAAGCAATGGCAAAACGGCATTTTTCGCACCGGATATCGGTACTACACCTTTGAGTCGTCGTTCACCGTCAATTACAAATCGATCCATAGAAAACTCTGTCTTTTGTGCAAATTGAATTGAAAGAATTCTTTTTAAATATCCGGGGTAGGGTACAACTATCAACCCAAAGCATTGGGTTTATACAAAATAATAACAGAAGGTGCAATTGTAACAAAAGAAAGTAGATTCAAATCTGAGCTTCAGTCAACAATTCCCGTGCGCCCGTAACTGCGCCCTTTCCAATTTCGATTCCACCAAGCATTGCGGCTAAAGTTGAAACGCGTTCATTTTCATCGAGTACTTTAGCCGAAATGCGTGTATGTCCACCAATAGTTTGTTTCTCAATTCCGATATGACGATGTGCCGCCGCAGCTACTTGAGGAAGATGAGTCACCATCACAACCGGACGTCGTTTCCCAATTTTTCTCAGACATTTACCTACTGAGGAGGCAATCCTTCCCGAAACTCCGCGGTCTACTTCATCCATAATCAAAGTAATCGACTCGCCGCCATTTCCTGCATTTAACAGTGCGAGCTCCAATCGTGCCAGTTCCCCACCCGATATAACCAACCCAAGCTCTCTGGGAGGGATATCCTTATTCGCAGAAAACAAAATATGAACATCATCAAGCCCATCTTCGGATGGTTGAGTTTTTACCATCCATTGAGTACTTAAAGTCGGATGAGTTATGCCCAGTTCGGGCAAAATCGCCAACGATTTAGTACAGAGATCTTTCGCCGCAGATTTGCGTTTTTCCGAAAGTTTACTAGCAATTACTTGATACTCTGCCATTGCTTTATTTGTTTCTTTTTCGGTTGCGGCAATCGCTTCGTCTAATGATTCATATTGCAAGTTATTTTGCTGGAGATCATGTAACCGCGCAGGCATGTCTTCGGAACTAATTCGCCATTTTCGTTCACAATCGGCGATTGCTTGTAATCTTTGTTCGATTGCCTCAAGACGATTGGAGTCATCATGGAGATGGGTATGTATATGTTCTATTTCACGGGCAATCTCGTGAGTTGTAATCATTTGTTCTTCGAGCTTTGCAACGAATCCAGACAATTTTTCATCCCACTTAGTTGCGTTTCGTGCAGTATTGATGGCAGTTTTTAATACATGATTAACTGAACCACTGTCGCCTTCAAGTGCTTCCAACAATGAACCATATGCAAGCACTACGGCTTCGATGTTCAGTAATTTTTCGCGCTCGGATTTTAATGATTCGCGTTGTCCCGTCTCATATCCCAATGCGAGCAAATCACGGTATTCATCTTTCGCCCACTCCCAATCGGAACGCTCGCTTTTGCTGCGTTCAATTAAAAGTGCCAATTTGTCTGACGAATTTTTCCAAGTACCGTAAGCTGCTATGACGTTTTGTAGAAGCTCATCATGGTTTGCGTAAATGTCAATAAAATTTAGCTGGCGAATGGGATTGCGCAACGCACCGACATCTTCCTGCAGGGAAAATCTCAATAATAAATCGGTCGCTTCTCCCAGTATGGAATTGGATACGGGGCTATCGTTGATGAATGCACGGGAACGGCCTTCACTACGGAACTCACGCCGTAGTATCCACTCCGTTGCGGTTTCTTCGGTGAGCGCTGCTAACTTTGCATTTATTTGGTTCGTGGGTTGAAAACTTGCCTCGATGAATCCTTTTTCGGCGCCAGCCCTTAGCTCGGACCCATTCGACTTGCGCCCGGTTAATAGAGTTAATGCTCTCACGATCATCGATTTACCTGCCCCTGATTCACCGGTAATGGCGACAAAGCCGCCATTCACCTCGATATCAAGTTCATCGATCAGGAACAAATTTGTAATACGGAAAGATGTGAGCATAGTTGTTTAGGGTGTTATAACTGCGACTTTACCACGAGAAACTTTTCCATCCGGTGTACTTACAATCAGATAGTAAACACCGGATGCGACCCGTTGACCGGCTTGATTTCGACCGTCCCAACCGGTACCGGCTGCATCGAGAAACGAAAGTCTGCGAACCAATAGACCTGAGGGGGTAAATACTCTGATGTCGGCATTCGTAACCAATCCGCTTTCACCAAATTTCATCAGTGAAGAACCATCATTTATAAACGGATTCGGTGCCGGTGTAATTGCACCGAGCTGGGTACCGGTTGTACGGAATGGTGTAGAAAGTATTGCAATACCGCTTTCATTCACTATAAACAATTCACCCGTCGAGGGAAGAAATTGTAGATTGCCAATAGAATTTGATGCGAGCCCCGAAGGTGAATTGGGGGTGGCGTTGTGAAATATTGTAACCCAGTTTTGTCCGTCCGCCGATAACAACGCAAGTCCGTTGGTTGTACCGACCCATAACTGGCCCGTTGCGTCTGCCGCTATTGATGTGACGCTCGAAGCTGGAATTGGAAGTTGTAACGGATAAAAAGTCGTTCCGGGAAGTGATTCCCCTACATGACCATAATACAGCGCACCAGACATATCAAGATACAATGTTCCGTCCGCACCAAATGCCATCGACTGTACTGATAAATCCGCGGGCAAACCGGATTCTGCGCCGAAGGTGTGAACATTATCATCTGCTAAGTTTTCAATAGTACCGTTGAAATCGTAAACGGTTAATCGTTGCGAAAAACCGGAAGCCGCTAACCATACCCTATCCCATGCATCGACTACAATATGGTTTGAATAAACAATGTTCATCGCAGAATTGGTTGCAACACCGACGTGTGTCCATACTCCGTTTTCCCAACCGGGTCGGACTCCCGCGCCATCGGGTAAAACAATCATCGATTTGGACAGATCAGTAGCTTCTACATTTAGCATTACTATTCTACCGGTAGAAAGTATAGCGATAGCGGGTACTGTCGATTCATCAGTACCGGGGCGGTTACTCAAATGTCCACCGGTAGCCGCTGTGTGATCAAAGAATTGCATGGAGTCAGGATAGAAGATACCGATACCACCACCTAATGAACCTACCCACAAATTATTGTTTGCGTCAGGAACGATCGTCAGTGGGTCTTCTTTAAAAAATCCTTCTTTTCCAACTTCATTATACCGAGTCCGAAATGTCCATTTACCATTAATTAGTTCGTTCACTCCACGGGTACGATAACCTCCACATATAATTGCTAAAGTACCATCAGTTCGTCGTGTCCCACCGAATAATGTTGGATAAATCGGGGTGTTAGCATAATCCAACGTCCAAAGGTGAGTATATATGTCGAACGTTTCATAACGATTTAACAAATTATCCGTACTTGTATCCTGCTCGATAAAGTAGGAAAAAATCTTCGAGGGAGTGGAGACAAAAAATGGGTAATAATTTTCTATGCCTAATTGTTGACCATCGTATACTTTTCGGATTCCAAATCCGGTACCGCCAGCCATTATCAGTGTATCATTTAATACACCGAGTTGGTGCGTCCAATCGCTTCTTATTCTGATCGGATTCGTTCCTGCGAAATAGTAACAACCACCCGAATTTGCTGCGAATGTAGTATCATGTAAACTGACGAGATGGTAGGTTTCATCTGAAGTGAACCCAACAATTTTATGCCAACTCAACGGCGATAACAAAAGCGGATCGTTCCAAAGACCATATACCAATCCATGTTGCGTACATACCCAAAGCGTATCACGAATTAGACTAACGTCATAGATTACCGGGTTGATACCAATATCACCAAAATTCCGGTAAGTTTCTTTTACGACCCATTGTTGTAAACTGGAATTATAATTCATCCGCGTGAGGCCGACGTTTGTTGAAATCAACAATTCGCCATTTGCCTCACGTACGAGCTGGATGTCAGTGACTGTGATATCATTTCGGAATGGACTGAACGATTCTCCAGTCATCGTTCTGGGATAGAGTCTCGCGATTGAACCATCTGAACACCCCACCCAGATTCCACCATTTGCCGACAGCTCTATCGCTGTAATCGTATTGGAAGTGAGTATTCCTTCTGAGACCGTCCACATTCGGTCTCCAGTTGGAGTACGCATCAGCATACCCCCCGGGGTTGCTACATATAGAGTATCGTTTGAAGCTGCAAAAGGACAGTTTTGATACAACATCGTAACATTAAAGAAGGGTATATTACCGGACGTTACACTTTTCCATGAAAACGCCTCGGCGATTGATGCAAAAACAAGCAAGATTATCAGCGGAAACATCAAAATCTTCTCTCCGTGGATTTGCATAATGTTGTGCTTTCTTGGGTTCGGAGTCAAGTTGAATCTGGATTGCTTAATTGGACAGAAACATAAGTTTCTATCCAATTACGCGGGCATTGTAGAATTAGTTTCCTAAATTCGATCTACTTTGTATTACAACTTGCGATACAAATCGCTTAGTTCCAATGCGGAAAGGGCAGCGTCCCAACCCCGGTTGCCCGATTTTGTTCCCGCGCGATCCACCGCCTGATCAATGGTATCGGTCGTAATAATACCATACACAACTGGAATCGGGCTATGCAATCCAACCTGCGCAACCCCTTTTGAGACTTCCGCCGCGACAAAATCAAAGTGCGGGGTATCGCCTCGAATTACAGCACCAAGGCAAATTACGGCGTCGGGCATCTTTTTCCGGTTGATAATCTTGGCCGCTACCGCAGGTATTTCCCATGCACCCGGCACTCGGACAAGTTCTATCTGTTTTTCGGTAACACCGTGCCGCAACAAACAGTCGTATGACCCCTCGATAAGTTTGCCGACAATGAAATCGTTGAAACGCGATGCGATAATAGTGAATGATTTACCCGCACCTTCATATCCACCTTGGACGATGTTGGTAGCGTTTGGTTGATGGTTTTCACTCATGTTCGTTATTTCTCCTCATTGAGAATTAAATGCCCCAGCTCATCGCGTTTCGTGCGAAGATATGTGAGGTTGTTCATGTTGGGTGCGATTTCAATCGGCACCCGTTCGACTATTTCCAGCCCATGACCACGGAGACCGATAATTTTACGCGGATTGTTCGTCATCAGCCGGATTTTCTTTATCCCAAGGTCGGTAAGAATTTGTGCACCGATACCATAATCGCGCAGGTCATCGGCGAAGCCAAGAATCCGGTTCGCTTCGACGGTATCGTGTCCTTCTTCCTGTAATTTATATGCCTTCAGTTTCGCACTTAAACCAATACCGCGCCCTTCCTGACGCATGTATAGTAATACACCGCGTCCTTCCCGCTCGATTTTTATCAGCGCCGCTTCCAACTGCGGGCCGCAGTCGCACCGTGCGGAACCAAACACGTCACCCGTAAGGCATTCGCTGTGTACCCGCACTAATACCGGTTCGTCGGTATCGCCGTTGCCCTTTACAATCGCGACATGATCCTTTTTGTCGAGTAAAGAGACAAAATGGATTAATTTAAAATCACCGAATTTATTCGGAAATTTCACTTCGACTTCACGATGTATCAACTTTTCGGTACGGCGGCGATATTCAATCAAATCCGCTACACTAATAATCTTCAAGTCGAATTTCTTGGCAATTTCGAGCAACTGAGGGAGACGCGCCATCATTCCATCTTCGGCAAGTATTTCGCAAAGGACACCGGTTGGATGGAAACCGGCGATTCGTGACAAATCAACTGCAGCTTCGGTATGCCCAGCCCGTTCTAATACCCCACCCTCGACAGCACGGAGCGGAAAGATATGACCCGGTCGGCCAAATTCGTCCGGTTTCGATTCTCTACTTGCCAGCGCAAGCACGGTTTTAGAGCGTTCGAATGCGGAAATACCTGTCGTACAGCCCGGTAGGTAATCCACGGAAACTGTAAATGGTGTACCGTGAAAAGAAGAGTTGTTACTCGGGTCAACCATGTAGTCGAGGCCCAACCGCTTCGCCCAATCCTGCTGCATCGGGACACATATCAGTCCGCGACCGTTCTTCGAAAAGAAATTGATGACTTCCGGTGACGCATTTTCTGCGGCAGTGATAAAATCGCCTTCATTTTCCCGATTTTCATCATCCACCACAATCACAAAGTGCCCTGCTTGTAATTCATGGACTGCGTCTTCAATTGTGTCTAACATATTTATTACTCCCGGCGCAAATCGCTATCGCGACCGTTCCGCCAATAAACGCTCGATGTATTTTGCAAACACATCGACTTCAAAATTGATTTTTGTACCCACCCGCCACGACCCGGCGGTAGTATGTTCCAATGTGTGTGGTATTAAGTCAACCGCACATTCTTCATTGCGTTGTTTTGCAATTGTCAAACTTATTCCCGCTAACGTAATCGAACCTTTTTCTACAACGTAACGGGTAAATTTGGTCGGTAGTTTCAACCAGACTTCTTTTGAATCTCCTCGACGAACAATGCGGCTAACTTGTGCGAGGCCATCCACATGCCCCTGCACGACATGGCCGTCGAATCGGTCGCTTAACATCATTCCCCGTTCAAGGTTTACTTTGTCATTCGATTTTAACTCGCCAAACTTTGTTCGCTCCAACGTCTCCGGGATAGCCACAACTGTAAAGGATTCGTTGTCACAACCAATTACGGTTTGACAAACGCCGTCGATGGAAACCGACTGGTCGATTTTCAATTCACTTGCAAACTTAGCATTAACCGTGAGTCGTAACGAACCGGAGGAATGCTCTGAACGCTTGATAGTACCGATTGATTCGATTAAACCGGTGAACATGTTTCGTGAACCTTCATCCCACGTTCGGGTTAGATAATACGAGATAACAATTCAATAAATTCACATAATCGATGCGCATATCAATTTTTACTATTGCTTTACTTGCAACCGTAAATGAACATCATTACCAAATCTTTCGATAACCGTATGGTCAAACTCGATTGCTTGCTCGATACTGACTACACCGAGTGTTCCGAAACCGTCGCGGCCATCGGAACCGATTAATTTGGGAGCGATTGCGACAATCAACTCATCAGCGAGTCGTGCCCGTAAAAATGCTGTAGCAACATCGCGTCCACCCTCTACCAATATCCTGTGAACCCCTATTGTACTGGCATGGCGAAGAACATCGTGCAAGCCGACATGCTCATCGGTGCCGGATAACTCGACGACTTCCGCACCCGCTTTCTTTAATGCAATTTGTCGTGCCGGGTGCTGGCCGGCGATACCGCAAATCAATACCGGTGCCGGTGTCGATAAAAGTTTTGCGGTTGGTGGTGTGCGAAAATGGCTGTCAATAATGATTCGCATCGGGTCGGGGCCATTCACCAATCGAACATTGAGCAAGGGATCATCGGCAAGGATGGTGCCGATACCAACCACGACGGCATCAACGGAAGCCCGTAGTTGATGAACAAATTTCCGCGATTGCTCGCCGGTTATCCATTGTGAACTGCCGGTAATCGTCGCAATTTTCCCGTCGATAGTCTGTGCGATTTTTACGATTACATAAGGCAAACCGCTTACGACATGCTTGAAATTAGAGGTATTCAACGCCTGTGCTTGTTCACGGCAAACACCGTCCACGACTTCGATTCCAGCTTTTTTCAGTGCGTTGTAACCACGTCCCATCACTAATGGATTCGGGTCTTGGATCGCACCGACTACTTTAACAATGCCGGCTTTGATAATTGCGTCGGTACACGGTGGGGTTTTTCCAAAATGGCAACACGGCTCGAGCGTGACATACATCATTGCACCGTGAGCGGCGAGACCGGCTTTACGCAAAGCGACAATTTCGGCATGGGGGCCGCCGAATTTGGTATGTGCGCCAACAGCGATGCACTCGCCGTTCTTCACGATGACAGCACCGACCATCGGATTCGGGCCGACTTTGCCGAATCCGCGTTTTGCGGCGACCAACGCCTCTGCCATCCATTCTACATCACTGTGATGCAAACCGTTCACAAATAATAAATCCCCTGTGCGTCACAGGGGATAGCAGATAGGTTGTGAAGAATGGAACGAAGTGCAGTACCGATACAGCAATGCTACTTTCGTTCGCATCTCCTCCCATCCGGACTATTACCGTCGGCACCGGAGTTTCACCGGTTCCTGCAATTCGTGTTACCGAACCGCTCGCGGGCTGTACCGCCGATAGGGAATTGCACCCATCCCCGAAGACGCTATTTATTTATGTAGGACAGACATTCTTGTCTGTCCATTTAGACTTTATAATTCGTCGAGGTGCTTGACCAAAGTTTCCTTCGGTAATGCGCCTACCAACTGATTGACGACTTTTCCTTTCTTAAAGAAAAGCAAAGTTGGTATCGAACGAATATTGTATTTCATCGACGATTCCGGATTGTGATCGACGTCGAGCTTCACGAATTTGACTTTTCCATCGTATTCGTTGGCAAGCGCATCGATAGTCGGAGCAATCATACGGCACGGCGCACACCACGTCGCCCATGCATCCAACATTACCGGTATCGAACTTTGCAATACTTCCTTGTCAAAATTTTGATCAGACACTTCAACTGGTTTTGACATAATCCAAAAACTCCTGTTATATCGGTTTCCTGATAAAAGTTACAAATGATTTTAGGTAAATGAAAGTGTTAGAAGTACCAACTACTTAATAAACTTATTTCCGGTTTTTTCGAAACGTTGCTTTTGTAACTGCATACTTCCATTCAGAATTCTTTCCACCTCTCGCATTGGTGTTCCGATAGGAATCGTACGAATGATACTGTCGAACGAATCGGTACTTCCGCCATTCCATGCCAACACTTGGTAATACATTGCCGGACTGAACCGGACAACACTGACATGCGTGAATGAAGTGGAATCAGCACCAAACGTCGCCCATAAATACTGCCAGCTATTCGATTCGGTACTGCGATAGTAGATTACGTACCGTTCCACATTTACCGGATTTCCGGAGATAGAAGTATCGACCCGTGACCATGATAAGTGGGCGTCTTCCCCTTGCGTCGTAACGACTAAATTTGCCGGTGGTGCCGGTTCGTTGCTGATGATGTTAACTACACCAGAAGTATCGCCAACAGTGGGATAATCGACAGCAGTGATACGAATTCGAGCGTTAGGTGTGAATGGAGCGGTGACTGTCCACGCTTCCTGACTGTCATTTGGAATCGATGCGAACAATGTCTCCCAAGTTCCCGAGGGATAATTGCGATTGAGTTCGATACAGACGTTACTTATCACGGTTGGTGCGGTCCAACGGATGGTATCTATTGCTCCAATTGTGACGGTATCACCATTACCGGGTTGTGAAAGTTGAATGCTCCCACATGTATTCCAGTTAGTAGGAGAAAAGGCAATCTCCCAAACGTTGTGTGGAGTCATCGTGAATGGTCCCAAATCCTGATAATGGGAACCGGGTGGAAATGGTAAAGAATCAGTTGCCGGAACATCCGCCCAACATCGTAAGTAGTATGTTTGACCGGAACCTAACAGAGGACTTAGGGAAGGAATACCGGGATAACCCGGCGGTGAAGTCATAATGAAACGATTGTCATAGTTGTAATCTTTTGTATAACCCGTACGAGGAGAACCAGATTGTCCTACGGCACCGCGATGATTTTGTGCGAGCCCGCCATATAGATGCAATGTACCGGAAGTAATGTTGGTATAATTTGCATTATAAAAATTTGAATTAGTCGCAGAAGACGAATTCATCGTCAAAATATGCGCCATTATAGTGCGGTCGGTATTGGCAACATTATTCTCAAGGATACAATCCATCTGCGCCACCAATCCAAGCATGTCGGTGGAATTGGGATTTATTCGTGGATCGTTTGCGTACAACAAATCACCGGTAATGTGGATACTCCCTTGACATGCCAGCGTATAACGTCCGGAAACTGTACCGGAAACATAAGCATTAAAACCAGTACCGCCAGTTCCCATTGGATCGCCAACATAAATCATACCATTAGGTGGCGTGGCGTGTACAATCCAGATACTTCCGGTACCAGTTGTTGCCCATCGAGTGGAATATGTACCATCACCATTGAATTGTAAATAAAGAGTTGCAAAATCAAAAATAACACCATTCGCATTCGCTGTGTCGCGTTGCGGTTGTATAGTAGTCGGTATGGGTAGAATCGGTGCATTCCAAACCGGAGGAATCGCAAAGTATGGATTTGTTACACCACTGGTTTGATAAGGTTGTGTGGAACTATATGTTAAGTGACTCGAAACGGTGCTAAGAAATACCGGTGTTCCTTGCATTGAAAAATAACCGTTCGTATGTACAGGACCACATATAGTATCGCCGGTAACAAACCATATTCCATTATCAGAATTTGATATATACGCGTACTGACAAAATCCTGTATATCCAGTCAAACTTACATAATAAAATCCTCCGCCGATATACAAACCTGCGTCTCCGACTTGAAAAGAAGAGTTCAACCAATAATAAGGATTGCGAACAGCACCGTTGTTGGTCGTATTGTTAGGTGGGTCTATTTCATTATTTGGGCTGGCTTTAATTACTTGGATGAGATTGAAAGCGTGAACCGCTGATCCGTTATATTGAATAGTGTGCCAAACGGAACGCGTCGAATCGTAGGTACTAATATGAATGGTGTAAGCGAATGCTTCTACCGAAAGAAGAAAAAGTAAAACAAAAACAAAGGTTAGTCTATTCATCTTGCACTCTTTGTTGTTCGTAGTTAGCGGAATTTGAATTGAATTTGTGCCGATTATTGCGTATTTATCGCAATATATCGATTTAATAGGCAATTCGGAACAAACTGAATGTATAAACTTCTATTCGGTGTGACGTAGGGATAGTACTGTGCGACGCGAGGACGCCCGCACTACTATAGGAAAGGGCGCAGCATGGCGGCGCCCCTACGATGGACAGGCAAGAGTGCCTGTCCATCGAAAAGGATAAAGAACCGCCCAGAGTGCGGTGCTACACAAATACAGGCGCGACGTCTATTCCAACCAATCGAAAAGGGCGTATCTCCATACGCCCCTACTGAAGATTACTTCACAGCTTTCCGCAAATACTCCGCCGCTGTCTCCGGTGCGACGGGGTTGATGTGCAGACCCGTACCCCAATCAAAACCGCTGGTAGGGCTGAGTTTCGGCAGAAGTTCAAAATGCCAATGCCAATCCATGCGTAATGTATTCCAATAGTTCCGGCGATGTTGTTGTGCGGTCGTATTGGGTGCGTTGTGGAGTAATAGGTTATAGGGCGGGTCGTTTAGTGCGATGCGTAACCGTTTCAACACATCAGACAACAAGCGGGCAAAGCCATAGCGGTCAGTGGTCGAAAGTTCAACGAAATCATGCGAATGATGGCGAGGTGCAATCGCTATTTCAAATGGAAAACGCGAAGCATACGGCGTGAACGCAATAAATTCGCTGTTTTCCGATACAATGCGTTCACCCGCCCTTACTTCCTGAGAAATAATATCACAATACAAACACCGTTCTTTGCGGTCGTAATGTTCTTTCGAGGCATCGAGCTCCATAGAAATTGTGCGCGGTGTTATCGGTGTCGCAAGCAGTTGGGTATGCGGATGTGCTACCGTTGCGCCAGCGGAATGGCCATAATTGCGAAACAGAGTTATGTAGCGGAAGCGTTCGTCACGGCGTAAATCCCCAATTCGCATCGACCATAAATCGACCAACTGAACAAGATGCTCAACCGACATATCCGCCATCGTCTCGTTATGTACAGTCGATTCGATGATGACTTCGTGCGCACCGACGCCGGAAAGCTTGTCATATAAGCCGACACCTTCGCGAAGCAGAGTACCTTCGATTTGGAGCGCGGGGAATTTATTAGGAACTACCCGTTGCGACCAACCGGGGCCATTTGCTGGCGAACCGGGAGGACGAACCGCGTAAATTTCCGGCGGTGTCCGGTCTTCGTTACCGGGGCAAAATGGGCAGAAACGCCAATCTTCACCGTTTGGCTCTACTTTCTCCGGGATAAAATCATTCGGTCTCGCCATCCGTTCCGATGCGATAATCACCCATCGTTTTTGCATCGGATCGTGCCGCAACTCCGACATCTTCGCTCCTTACTGTTTTCCGCGCCAGGCATCCGGGGTGAGATCCGCGAATAGTCCATCCCGCAGTGCAATCTCTTCCCAAGTCAAACTTTGATCTTCCGTTAATGTGCCATCATTCGCCAATACCATCAGGATTTCATGCATCCGGTCGAAATCACGGTGGTGCACCCGAAAACGCATTTCAGCATAATCCCTCGCCGACACCGTCGAAATTAAAAATTGCCAATCTGATGATTCAAGCAGCAACAATTCTCGTCCCATTTGCGTCAGTGCTTTTTTCAATTCCGGTTTCGTGGTATTGCCGTATTTCGCAACGGCATCGAGCATCCGCCGCTCACAATCGTAAATAATCTCCCACGTCCATTCGGTATCGGCATTATACCAAATATGATGGTAACCCCCTTCTCCCCATGACCCTTCAGGAAGATGAATACGGGTGGCAACTTCGACTGAATCTAATTTTTCACCCAGTGTTATCGGAGTCGCATTCGTGTTTTGCAATTTACGGATGACCAGATCAATCCAACGGATACCTTCAAACCACCAATGCCCGAATAGCTCGGTATCAAACGGAGCGCAAACAACCGGATTTTTTACGCCGCTTGCTTCCGCTTCAGAAATTGCTTGTTGTACCAATGACACAAAGTGGTCGGCATTCTCGCCTAACCGCCAATCGACTTTATCCGGTTCGTACGGTTGCTTTTCGCCAAGACCGGCTTTCGCACTGGTTACCCGCCAATACCGGTTACCACCGGGAAAATGCTTCTTATGGAAATCGAGGTAATACCCATCACCGGGATAACCGTGTTCGCCCGACCACACTTGCAGCGTGGTTTTGGGATGGCGGGTGAATACCCCAACCGGCTGTTTCCCTTCGATGTCGCCGACCCAATGTAATTCATACGGCGACGTCGGTTTTTCCGGTTGCGGTGGTTGGGATAACTCAAATTGTTCCCACAATTTTCGCAACCCTTCGAACCGTGCCAGATACGCACCGATTGGTTTTCCCCCCTCAGTCAAATGCGAATCGACAATAAAATACCGGAGCCCGACTTCATTAAGCAGCTCTTCGATGCCCGCCCGCATTCGCGGTGTGTGATCCACACCAACCGGTGTGGTCCATTCATATCCGGGACGGTAAGCGCATTCGGGAAGCCAAATACCGCGCGGTTGCCGATGAAAATGTTTTTTGTAGGTTTCGACACCGACACGGAATTGTGCACGTAGTGCATCGTCATAACCTATTAAGGGAGAATAGCCGTGGGTCGCCGAAGAAGTAATTAATTCGATTGCACCGAGGTCCTGCAATTTGCGGAACTGGCCGATGATATCATGTTCATACTGTTTGTTGAATAAGTCGAGAAAATAGGTATAGTAATCCAACCAATAATCGGCGAGAGCCGCCATTTGAGTATCACCGTCTTGCTTAAAACGGATCCGGTCTTCATTGCATGCCCCAATTTTAAGTTCGAGGTATTCATTCAACTCAAATGGAAATGTGGGGTCGGCAAGTTGTTCGGCGAGTACCGGTGTAATACCGATAGTGATATTCGGTTGAATGCCATCCTCAACTAATCCGTCGCACATATCGAGCAACGGCAAATAGCATTCGGTCGCGGCCTCGACAAGCCATACCGATCCATGCGGCCATTTACCGTGCGAGATTACATACGGTAAGTGACTATGTAAAACGAGTGCAAAATTTCCCATCCCAACCCCCTGTTTATGGCCAATACCGGGCTTGATGTTCCAATTCTCCCAGCCAACGAAATGTTACGTTGCCGAATTCGGGAACCCGTTGCACGATGTTGGATTGTTCGCGCACTTCCAACCGTATTTGTATCTCATCACCAATTTCTACTTTCAATACAGAACGTTGAATCGATAATTCAAGCATTTTGTCGTAGGCAAAATCGATGTCGGTATCCGGTATCGCTTGGTGCGACCAAGTATATTCTTGTAATTCCGCTTCACGTTTTTGATAATAAAAGATAATTTCGTATGGAGCAGGATTTTGAAGAAACAGACCATTCAACCCAAAATACAACTTCTTATCGTCCATACCGAACCGAACCCGCGAAACCGGATGTTCAGTGCGTCGTATCGCACCGTGGGTAGTTACATCAATTTCACCCGCACCCAACCACTCATAGTACGCCGTTTCCCGTCCATCGACTACAACACGGAGCTTCGCTTGCGGCATCGTCGCATTCTGGTTTATACCGGAACGTACGGGTACTAAAAGGTCATCGGGAATGGTTTCACCGGCTATTTCATAGATACGCGCCAAATGTCCCCGAAAAAGGCGGTCGAAGTCAGCATCATTCTCGGAACGATTGATATCACCATACCACCAGAACCAATCGGACGCTTGCGCTGCTAATACATGATGTTCCGCATTTACTTTTTTTACACCATTCAACAATTTCCAAAGTTGTGTTGCTCGCTCCAATTGTTGCCATGCACGGTTTTTTTCCGCATCACCGACCCACACCCGGAAATTCGAATTTATCCACGAACCGCTTGCTAAATAATTCAGCGGAACGGCTTGGGTGTCGGAGAGTACTTCACTTGGCGTTGCTGTCCGCCATTGGGTTTCGCGGATAAAAGCTTGCGCAAGTTGGGTCAGAAAACCTTCACCACCGTCGTCGTAATTCTCCCATGCGTTCTCTCCATCCAACGCAATGGTTACCGTTTCATTCAGTGCGTCGGTGCGTTCTTTTTCCAACCGATTCCGCAAATCGGCGATTGCGGTTTCCGCCCGCCATGAATGGTAGCGAAACCCTATCGCATCGGATAAATCACGATTACGGAAAAAAATGTTCATTGCACCACTTGTGGTTTCGATGCGGTAAGGCCGGTTGCGTTCGGAGGGAGTAACTTCATGATGCAAACTACGGGTCAGAATTCCTTCGTCGGTCAATGTCCACTGGAACCCTTGCTGTACCGCTTGTTCCAGTGCATCAGGCGAAACTGCCCCTTCGGACGACCATATCCCTTTGGGAACTGTTTTCCAAATTTCGTGATGAAGTAGTCGTGCTTTGTCAAGTTGAACTTTTGCTAAATCAGGATGGCGGTAGGGCGGTTTTGGTAGCGGTTCATCCGGCATCGCTTCCGCGGCAATGTCGGTGTCGATAATAAGCGGTAGAATCGGATGGCTATACGGTGATATTGTTAATTCAAGGCGTTGGCCCGCGGAAGCAGTGCGGTATCGTTCTAACAATCCCGCTACCGTGCTCGCATGAAGTTCGAGCAAACTCCGTTTATCCTCTTCCGTGTAGTGTGTTCCTTTAGCCAATAACGACGCCACCAACGGGGTACACCGCAAAGTAAAACCACACCAAACGAGATTAAAAAGAACTTGTAGGTCAAGCAGTTCTTGTGTGCTGAATGTTTTTGCGATAGATCTGTGATTTCGTTCTGTCTTCCAATCGCCACGTTTGACTAACAGTGTCTTGTAGCGAGGAATGGGTTCGATGAACGTGCGGGGATTTGCCCAAAACGAAATTGAAAGTAGTTGTACACGTTCTTCGAGCGTCAACTCTTTCGCCGGTTTGCGGGCAAGATGGTAGGCGGTATCGGCGCCATCACCGGTATTCCATGATTGCAATTGTTCAAGTAACGTTCCCGACCAATTGATGGTCCAACGCGATTCACCCCGCTCGAATGCCGTCAGCACATCGCTGTAACCACGCACTGCATGCAGCCGCACCCATGGAAGGGACGGGCTTTTTGTCCACGGGTCGCGGTAATCGGGCTGGTGGAAGTGCCAGACAAAAAGAATCGGAGTTCGACTCATTTCATCGCGTCTCGATGTCGAACCAACAGCGTTAAATCAAGTGGTTTTGCCGAGTGGGTGAGCGCACCAATCGAGATTCTATCCACACCAGTACGAGCATACGAAGCAACATTCTCAAGCGTGACACCACCGGATGATTCCAAAATCGCACGACCGTTGTTAATTTTTACCGCTTCGATTGTTTGTTCGACCGTGAAGTTATCAAGAAGTATTTCCGGTGTATTTGCCTCGAGTGCGAGTTTCAGTTCGTCAATAGTTTCCACTTCCAACTCGAAATTGGATCCGTTCTTTTTGTGGGTGCGAAGTTTGTCGAGAACGATTTGTAGTCCACCGGCGGCAACAAGATGGTTCTCTTTTATCAATCCGGCGGAAGCAAGATTAGTACGGTGATTTTCAGCGCCACCGCACCTAACGGCATACTTCTCAGCATCGCGCAGTCCGGGTAAAGTTTTACGGGTATCGCGAATAACGCAATTCGTTCCCGCTATCGCTTCCACAAATCGAGCGGACAGCGTAGCAATACCCGATAAATGAGTCAGAAAGTTTAAAGCGGTACGTTCGCCGGTAAGAATCGGACGCAATCTGCCACTTAGTTGCACCCACGGCTGATTGGGTGTTACATGGTCGCCGTCTTTGACCCACCATTTTTGTTGGATACCGGGACCGCATTGTTTGAATACTTCTTCGGCGGCGGCGACACCGCATACGACACCTTCAATACGACTTAAAATTTCAGCGACACCCGTTACCTCTTCCGGTACGAATGTCAATGTGGTTACGTCGGAGTACGTGCCATCTTCACGCAATGCACGTTCGACGATTTCCGACCATTCGACTTGACTCAACGTTTTACTCCACTGGGGTTAGTGCGACATACTTGGTTAAAATTGTTTTTGCACCCACCGTTTTAAAATCGACAACAACTTTGTACCCACCTTCGGAAGGGACACAATTTATTACTTTTCCGACCCCGAAACTTGGGTGATTTACACGTTGTCCGGATTGATAGCCGTTCGTACTTGATTTTGGATTGGCTATTTCCGGTACTTTTTCCAACTTAGGAAGGGATGCACTATGTTTTACGAAAACACTCCGGCTTATTGTATTAGGTGGCGCAACCTTTCGGATACTGAACGAATCCCCTTCCAATTCCGATATCGGTATTTCATTGAAAAACCGCGAAGGTGATGTCGGTTCGGTGCGTCCATACCGCGCCCTGAATGCCGCGTGGCTCAATGCCAACCGTTTACGGGCACGCGTAATCGCGACATAACAGAGCCGCCGCTCCTCTTCCATATCATGTGCATCAGAATCTTCGTTGATTAAGGGGAATAAACCCTCTTCCATTCCGGCAACGACGACTTGATCGAATTCAAGACCTTTCGCTGAGTGCATCGTCAACAGTGCAAGCACATTTTCTTTCGGGTCAGCAATATCGATATCGCTTACTAATGCGACATTTTCGAGGAACGCGGTGATGCCACTTTCAGGAAACTCGCTGCGAAATCGATCAAAACTATTTAGAAGTTCCTCAACATTACCGACCCTGTCGTCGCCATCCTCTTCCTTCTTCAAATGTTCGATAAAACCGCATTGCTCTATCCATTGACGAATCACTTTTTCCGCAGGAATTCCATCTTTTATCATCGTCTGACGCTTGTTGATTTCTGTGATAAAAGTATCGAGCCCTTTCGGCCAGCGTCCGCCAAATTCTTGTTTCAACTCATCATATTGCGAACATTCGTAAAGAGTTATGTTATGTGTATTCGCAAATTCTTTCAACTTATCTAAACTCGTTTTACCAACTTTGCGGGGCGGCATTCCGATTGCACGTTCGAATGCCAAGTCATCCGGCGCATTGGTTGTAACTGCGGCAAGTTGCGTCAGGTTGTTCGGTTCGACTGGGGTTTCCGCTTGCGATAACAGCCGGAAATATGCGAGTGCATCTTTTACTTCACGACGTTCATAAAACCGAAGCGCACCAACCACAGTGTAACGGATTCCCCGTTTAACACACGCTTCTTCCATCTCCCGCGATTGTGCATTCGTTCGATATAAGATAGCGGCACTGCCACCATTGGGTGGCATGATAAGCCATTCGAGTGCAGCTTCTGCTTCTGCCCGGCCATCGACGCTGTGAAGCAGTCGAATTCGCTCCCCCTCACCCAATTTCGTCCAAAGGTTTTTCGGCTTACGTTGACGATTATGCTCGATTACTTCATTGGCGATGCGAAGGATACCCGGTGTGCTGCGATAGTTTTGTTCGAGAAGAATTGTATGCGCAGGATGAAAATCCTTTTCAAACTCGAGAATATTGCGTATGTCGGCACCCCGCCAACCATAGATTGCTTGATCGGTGTCCCCTACAGCGTAAACGTTGCGTTGGTTACCCACCAGTAATTTTAATAAGAGAAATTGTACGCGGTTCGTATCCTGATATTCATCGACATGAATAAACTTATACAATCTTTGGAAATAGCCACGTACCTGTTCGTGGCTGGCAAGTAACCGGTAGGATTCGGATAGCAGGTCGTCCAAATCGAGTACATTTGCTTTGCGTAACCGCTTTTGGTACTCGGTAAATACTTCGAAAATCTCTTCATTCTTGGGAAACCGTACCGATAACGTTTCAGGGTCGCTTACTTCGTTTTTTACATCGGAGAACGCCGACAAGTAACGTCCCGGTGTCCAACCATCCTTCTCCCAATTCTTCTCTTTTAGAATTGCTTTGATGATTTTCTCACCATCATCACGGTCGTAAATCTGAAAGAAACGATTGAATTTTCCCGACAAGTCGGCATACCGGCGCAGAAGTTGAACGCAGAATCTATGGAAGGTACATGCCTGCACCTCCCCATCATTCGGGTTCAGGTTCCCAGTGGTATATAACAAGTCGGTGATTCGTTCTTTGAGTTCTTTGGCGGCTTTATTGGTAAAAGTAACGGCAAGTATCTCATACGGCTTCGCTTTTTTCTCGGCGATAAGCCGCACTATGCGGAACGCTACTGTGCGGGTTTTACCGGAACCGGCACCAGCAACGACAAGCAACGGCCCTTCATCGTGGAGTACCGCTTCTTTTTGTTTGTCATTCAGCGAAGATAAATCAATGGGCACTTTTGGGGACTTTCGGGGGTACGGCAGCGGTACGGGCGCGTTTAATAGAATCGCGTTCGGCAATACGTCGCATCGAAAGGACATGCCGCGCCGAATCGAGTACAACTTTCGATTTCAGATGTCCCTGCAATGTCGTATTGAAGGCGTGACTGCCATCCGCTTGGGAAACGAAGTAGATATAATCGACATCAGCCGGATGGTAAGCTGCGTAAATGGCGTTCTTACCGGGATTGCAGATAGGGCCCGGAGGGAGTCCTGCATATTTGTAGGTGTTGTACGGGGATTCCATTTCGAGGTCACGAAGAAACAAGCGGCGCGGCGGGCCGGGTAAGATGTATTGAATTGTCGGATCGGCTTGCAACAACATGTTCCTTCGCAGCCGGTTATGATAAACCGCTGAAACCATCGGCGCTTCCGGTTTCTGTTGCACTTCCGATTCAATAATAGAGGCAAGCGTTATCATTTCATGTAATGATAAACCAAATTCCTCACCCAATGAATCGAGTGAGTCAGGCACAATCTCACGAAAGCGCGTCAACATTCGTTTCACCGCTTCCCGCGGCATGACACCCGGCAACATCTGATAAGTGTCGGGGAATAGATACCCTTCAGCGGAATTCGCATCGATGTGAAACTGTTGCAACAATTTGATATCGTGGCAAGCGGCAATAAATTCAGCGGAATCGACACCGACTTCTTTCAATTCCTGCGCATACCGAGCTATCGTCCACCCTTCGAGGAATCTTACTTCGCCACCCTCCCCACCGGGTTTCTCCAACCGAAACAACACTGCCAACGGGGTCAATCCCTTATCGAACGGATAAATTCCGGGCTGGATGCGATTTGCCGAACCGCGCACTTTGATAATCATTCGAAAAATATATTCGCTGCGGATTAACCCGAGTTGTTTTAACTCGTGAGAGACGCGTTTCGCGCCCATTCCCGGCTCAACCCGAAGCACTACCCGCTCTTTCGGCGCGGGCATCGGTGAAAACGTAGCATACATCACCAAAGTGATTCCTATTGCAGTCACGAAACTGAATAGGAACCATTTAGGTGCAGCATGTTTTTGTTTTCGGGGCATGTAAACCTATTGAAACTCGCCATAAATTAGAATGCAATTTTCACAATCAATGTCGAAGCGATTGTTCTTCCTGTTCGGTCAAAATACGTAACGCGCCGGGTTGTAAATCAGCCAATTCAACTTCACCAATTCGGATTCGGATTAGACGGTACACATGATGTCCAACCGCATTGATGAGTCGCCTGATTTCCCGTTTCCTGCCTTCATGAATGACAATGATTAATTCCCGTTTACCGGTCTGTTGTATCCGGTCTGGTTCGCACCAACCATCATCCAATTCGATTCCATATTCCAGTTGGTCTACTTCGGATTGGTACACTTCCTGTTCGGTGAATACACGGTACTCTTTTTCAAGTTCGAACCGCGGGTGCGTAATCGCATTTATCAATGAGCCATCATTACTGACTATCAATAACCCTTCGCTTTCGGTATCCAACCGTCCGGCGGGTTTTAACCCAAGTTCGGGCGGTAACAATTCAGATATCGGTTTTCCGTATTCACGACTGGTTTGTAATGTAGTAACGTAACCACGAGGTTTATGGAAAGCAAACGAAAACCTCTTGGTCAAATCAGGTAAAATTTTACCATCGAATACGATTTTTTGCCCCGATGGATCGACCCGTTCGCCAATTTCAGCACGGCGACCGTCCACGGTAACACGACCTTCGGAAATAGCGGCATCGGCCTTGCGACGCGCAATACCGAACCGTTCCGCCAGTAGTTTGTTCAACCTTACCGGCTCGCTCATTTGCTTAATCGAAACTTAGGATTTTTCCGTAGTGCTTACGGAAGAATTGTTGCGGTTCGGTATCGAGTACCCGCAATCGTGGTTTTATTTGGGAGAAAACACGGTCAAAACGCAATTCAACCGGAGTCACTTTATTCGAAGTAAATGTTGCGTCGGTTTCCACACTTAGGTTATCGTACGAAACCATGACATGGTGTTCACCTTCCGGGAAATGATTCCATAACAGTGTGGATGCTTCCGCATTTGAACCATGATAAAACGGGAGGTTATCTATTTCAATGCTCAACTTACCGACATCCAACAAGTCCGCACCACGGGGTATAACGATAGCAAACTGAGCTTCGCCATGTAATTTTTGGTACACCGCGCGGATCGAAGAAGAATCTGTTCTCGTAAGTACAAATTGTTGGGGTGCCGGAGTGTCATAACCCGGACATTCGGTAAATTCTATGCGATAAATTCCAATCGGCATTTCGAGATGTAACGGCGTCGGCCCATATTTGTCGCCATTCAAATGCACGTATTGACCGGGTGGGACAGTTACAATCGAAATGACGTTGATTGGTTTCTGCTGGTTCAGTGAAACCAATTCGAAATGAACAGTACTCAAACCGAAATCCGGATCGACAGTAACCGTCGCGACATCGGGAATACTTGTATAACCCGATTTTGTAACGGAAATGTGATATTCGCCGGCTTGCAGATTTGTCAACACCGACGGCGTTACCTGACCGGTTGCGGTTTCGTTAAATAATATACTCGCCCCGGCAACACTTGAAGTAACTTGAAGCGAGCCCTTCGCTTTCGTTTTCTCCTTTACCGGTACATTTGGTTCAGTATAGAGTGTAAAAGTATCAACCTTTTGCACAGGTCGTGTCGGAATAAATTTTTCTTCGGGAATCGGAGCGGGAGTTCCCAAAGGTTTCGATTCGGCATGAAATAAAACGGTGACTGTGTCTTGGCTTTTCACAGTCACCGTTAAGAATATCGGAGATACGTTCCAATCGTCTTGCGAAAGCGCTATCCTTCGCGTACCGGCTTTTACATTCGGAAGAATCGCATCTGTAATATATTGAGTGGAACCTCCATCCAATATAATCGGGATACCGGGAGGAATGGATTGAACTCGAACAAAACCCGGTTTCGGTTCTCTTCCTGAAATAAACAGGAAATAGACTGCTACACCGAGTGCAAAAAGTATGAGCCCAACTGACCGCATCCAACGCCAGAAAGATTCCCTGAGCAACATTCTGGTACGGTCGTCCATTTTTTACCATCCCGAATTAAACGATGTCTACTGTTCGATTATGACTTACCCATCATCGCTTTGAACAGCTCAATCGGAAATGGAAATACGATGGTCGAGTTGTTTTCAGCGGCGATAACCGATAGCGTTTGCAGATAACGTAACTGCAATGCGGTCGGGTCAGCCGACATAACTTTCGCCGCTTCCGCAAGTTGTGCAGAGGCCTGGAATTCGCCTTCCGCCGCAATAATTTTCGCGCGCCGGGTTCGTTCCGCTTCCGCTTGTGCGGACATGGCACGTTTCATTTCCTGCGGTAGATCGACTTGTTTCACTTCGACCGACGAAACTTTAATACCCCACGGGTCGGTATGGCGGTCGATAATTTCTTGCAGAAGCAGATTAATTTTATCCCGTTCGGATAACAAATCATCCAACTCCTGCTGACCTAATACTGAACGCAGTGTCGTTTGGCTGATTTGGCTCGTCGAGTACAAATAATTCTGCACTTCCGTAACGGCTCGCCGTGGGTCGATTACACGAAAGAAAATCACTGCAGATACTTGTACGGAGACATTATCCCGTGTGATAACATCCTGCGGTGGAACGTCGAGTGTTACCACCCGTAAGTCCACCTTGACCAACTGATCGACAATCGGAATCAGGACAATCAGACCCGGTCCCTTTACATTGATAATTCGCCCTAACCGGAAAATGACCCCGCGTTCATATTCCTTCAGGATTCGAATCATGTTCGCGATAAGAATTAGCGCAAACACTATTACAACAGTGCCGAAGACCCCTAATGCTTCCATGTTTCCTCCCGAGCGATACCGTTTATGAAAGATAGCACACGATTGAATGCAGCTATCGTACAAAATACTAACTGAATCAGTAATTACCCGTTACTTCGCAATGTTCACCGTTTTTGCCGCCGATACATAAGCGTCAAGTTCGGATTTGTCGCGTAATTCAGTAACGGCTACCAAAACTTTCCCATCGAGCGATGGTTCATACAAACCAAGATGCACACCGGCGAGAATGCCCTTGTCAAGCATGCTCTCGAGGAATTTGTCGCCACCACAAACCGGCTGGATGACAAATTCATTGAAGAACGCACCGCTAAATGTCGGTTTCAAACCAATCTTGGACAGCTCACTTGCAAGATACAATGCTTTTTGGTGACACAGTCTCGCTTGCTTCTTCACCCCTTCTTTTCCGAGGAATGCAAGATTAAACAGCGAAGCGAGCATCATTAAACCTTGGTTCGTGCAGATATTCGACGTTGCTTTTTCGCGACGGATATGTTGTTCGCGGGTCTGAAGCGTCAGTACAAAACCGCGCTGTCCACGGTCATCTTGAGTTACGCCCGCAACACGACCGGGCATCAAGCGAACATATTCTTTTTTACAAGTGAAAATGCCGATGTATGGGCCACCACCATTTAGGCCGGGACCGAAACATTGTCCTTCGCCGACAACGATATCCGCACCGTAGTCGCCGGGTGCTTTCAACAATCCGAGTGAAATCGGATAGGTTGAAACAATTGCCGGAATATTCTTTTTCTTGGCTACTGCAATCAATGTTTCCGCATCTTCCAACTGACCGACGAAATTCGGTTGTTGGATTACAATGCATGCGGTATCATCGTCAAGAACCGCTTCCAACGAGGCAACCGTCGTTACACCGTTTGTTAGCGGAACATGTACAATCTTCGGATTCGTCGGACTGATAATGGTATCGACTACTGTGCGGTAGAGTGGATTTACACCATCAAGAATAATTACGCGATTCTTCTTGGTGTGCGCACGCAGTAATTGAATTGCTTCAGCAAGTGCAGTGCCACCATCGTAGAGCGACGCATTCGAAACCGGCAATCCGGTAAGACGTGTCATCATCGACTGGAATTCATAAATACACTGAAGCGTGCCTTGTGCTACTTCCGGTTGGTACGGTGTGTAAGCAGTGTAAAACTCTGGCCGAAGCAGTAACGGATTGACGGCGGCGGCAACGAAGTGTTCGTAACTGCCCATCCCCGCAAAGCATACGGCGTTATCGCCCACTTTGTCTCTCGACGAAAGTTGGCGGAAGAATTTACGGACTTCAAATTCCGACCAACCTAACGGCAGGTCAAGTTCTTTTTGCAAGCGAACTGCTTCAGGGATGTCGGCAAACATTTCTTCGACGGTTGCCGCACCGATTGCGGACAGCATTTTCGCACGATCATCAGCGGTGTGTGGTACGTAAGACATAATCGAGGTGCCTTTACTCAGTAGGTTTTTCTGGAAAAGGAAGTACTTTGCGCCGTCCCGATGGATGTGCAGGAATTACACTATCCATCGGTTGGGACAAAGTCAATCTATTAATTTATTCGACCCGCAGGTCAACGCTATAAACGGTCTTAGTGAAGCGTTTCGGAATAAGAACCGGCGTCGAGCAAACCGTTGAGTTGCGAAGGATCGGTAACTTCTAATTTTAGAATCCAACCATCACCGTAACAATCCTGATTAATCTTTTGCGGATCGGAATCGAGTGCGCCATTCACGGCGGTTACTTTTCCGTCTAACGGGGAAAATAAATCAGCTACGGTTTTCACGGCTTCGATAGTGACGAGACCAGCGCCTTTTTTGGCGGCAGTTCCGACACCGGGAAGTTGGAGGAAAACGATATCACCTAACTCAGACTGTGCATAGTCGGTCAAGCCAACGGTTACACTCTTGCCGTCCACTTTGCACCATTCATGGGTCGGTGTGTATTTCAAATCTTTGGGAACGTTCACGGATGTCTCCTAACTCAGCGAGTTTATTCTGGTTTGTTGGGAAGGAAATGCGTTTCGAGATAGCTTGTGTTATAATTTCCCGAAACGAAATCGGGTTCATTCAATATTTTCTGAAACAATGGTATCGTGGTCTTGGGACCCTCTATCACGGCTTCTTCTAAGACGCGCCGCATTCTCATAATAGCTTCAGTACGGTCTGCGCCAAAAACAATTAGCTTACCGATTAAGCTGTCGTAATACGGTGGTATCTGCCACCCTTCATACGCGCAACTGTCGATACGAACTCCGGGACCACCGGGAAAGTGCAACGCCACAATCTTGTTGGGCGACGGCATAAAATTGCGGTCGGGATCTTCGGCATTGATACGCACTTCGATACAATGTCCGCGAATGAAAACCTGAGATTGTGTTTTATTTAATTTCTGCCCACCGGCAATCGCAATCTGAAGTTTCGCCAAGTCGATACGGGATATCTGTTCGGTAATCGGGTGTTCCACCTGAATACGGGTGTTCATCTCGATAAAATAAAACTTTCCATCTTTATCGTACAAGAACTCCATCGTACCGAGTGAATCGTAATCGACGTGTTTCGCACCCCGCACCGCCGCTTCGCCAAGTTCCGCCCGCAATTCTTCGGTTATCACCGATGAAGGGGCTTCTTCCAATAACTTCTGGTGACGCCGTTGCATCGAACATTCGCGTTCGGCCAAGTGTATCACATTGCCATATTTATCGCCAGCAATCTGCACTTCGATATGTCGCGGTTGGACGATTAACTTTTCAAGGTAGAGCGTAGAATCACCAAAAGCAGATTCTGCTTCTGCACTGGCAATACCAAAAATCGCTTCCATCATCTGCGGTGACTTTACAATGCGCATTCCCCGCCCACCACCGCCGGATGATGCCTTCAGAATCACCGGATAACCGATTTCTTCGGCAATTATCTCGGCTTCAGCAGCATCTTTAACGATACCTTCGGAACCGGGAATAACCGGGACACCGGCCTCTTTCATCGTGGCTTTGGCGACTGCTTTATCACCCATCATCGCGATGGACTGAACACGCGGCCCGACCCAAATGTAACCGTTATCGACTACTTGTCCGGCAAACGTCGCATTCTCGGAAAGAAAACCGTAACCGGGATGGATGGCATCCGCACCGGATATTTCCGCAGCGGCAAATAACCGGGTCGTGTTCAAATAACTTTGTGCAGATTGCGGCGGCCCGATACAAATCGCTTCGTCGGCAAACCGGACATGAAGTGAATCACGATCCGCTGTCGAGTAGACAGCGACAGTCTTGATGTTCATTTCCTTGCAAGCGCGAAGAATTCGCAGAGCGATTTCACCGCGGTTCGCAATCAGCAGTTTATTTATCTTCCGGGGTTCAGACACTCGGTTCAATCCTGAAAAGAACGGTACCAAACTCCACCGGCTGACCATTCTTGACGCAAATCTCAACGACTCTTCCAGTAACTTCCGCTTCGATTTCGTTCATCAGCTTCATCGCTTCGATGATGCAAAGCGTCTGCCCTTCCTTGATGTTCTGTCCTTCATGGACATAAGCGTCAGCATCGGGTGAAGGTGTTGCATAGAATGTTCCCACCATCGGGCTGGTCACTTCGGCAAGTTTACGGTTGCTACTTGGTGCATCCGATTTCTTGGATTCTGCCGAAACCGCCACCGGTGCGGCGGCTGCCGCCTGCGGCATCGCGTACGTCGCGGGAGCGCTCATCGATGGCCCGTTCTTGCTGATATAGAGTCGTGCTTCTCCGGTATCGAGTTCTAATTCGGTCAGTTTCGATTGTTCGAGAAGAGCAACTAAGCTTTCTACCGTCGACATATCGATAGTGAGAATCGGCTTAGTACTTACCTGTGGTTTCGGTTTGGAGGTAGGTGTTGCTTTCACAGGCGCTGATTTTTTCGTTGTACTTGCTTTACGAGGCATGGGAATTACTCCTTAACCCGTTCCATATATTCATGGGAACGAGTGTCGACTCGAATTTTTTCGCCTTGTTCGACGAAAAGTGGAACCTGTACAGTTGCACCCGATTCAATTTTAGCTGGTTTCGTAGCACCGCCTTGTGCGGTATCGCCACGAACGCCGGGTTCGGTCTGTACGATTTTATAGACAATAAAATAAGGTAATGTGATGCTTAGAGGAGTGTCGCCGCGGAACAATACATCGCAAATCTCACCCTCTTTTAAGAACTGAACGTCATCGCCGATTTGTTTTCGCTCAAGATGAATTTGTTCGTAGGTTTCCTGATCCATAAAGAAATATAGGTCGTCTTCTACATACAAGTATTGCATCTTCCGCGCTTCAAGGCGAATAATGTCAACGTTTTCACCACTACGAAACGTTTGTTCGATAACCCGTCCGGTGATAACGTTTTTCAACTTGGTGCGGACAAATGCTCCCCCTTTTCCGGGTTTTACATGTTGGAATTCCACAACTTGATATAAATCGTTCTTAAATTCGATTGTCAATCCATTACGGAGGTCGGCAGTCGTTGCCATATATAAAACGGTCTCCAAAAGTTATCGTTAAAGAAAATAAAGATGGCGCGACGGAAGGTCGCACCGCTCCTTTGCTCCACACCAATCTGCTTAAAATAAGGATTTTTAGGTGCCTAATGCCAACGGTGCCGTTCCGGTCTCGATCCACTGATGAAACATTTGTTCATTAATGACTGGAATACCCAGCAGTTCCGCTTTCGCACGTTTACTACCGGCGGCATCGCCTGCGACAACAACAGTCGTTGTCTTTGTCACGGTTGCGGAGGCCTTACCACCCAACTGACGCACAAGTTCTTCGGCTTCTTCGCGTTTCATTTGTAATGAACCGGTAAAAACGAAAATCTGCCCGCTAAGCAGCGCCCTATCTGCTTTCGCTTCGGTAAGTGCAGATTTACTGATTGCCTCCACTCCCGCTTTATCAAGACGTTCGATTAGCGCCCCGAAGGTATCGCGTGAAAATGCCGAAAGCAATTCCTCAATCCACAGCAAAGAAAAGTTTTTCTTTTTTGAATCACCATAACGCGTGTATAAACCTTCTCTTCCAGCAGTCATCAAACTTCGCACATTGGGGAAACCAGAAGCAATACGACGGGCTTGTTCTTCGCCAATCAAACGGATACCGAGTGCATATAAAAGCCGTTCGAAAGGTTGCTTTTTTGATGTTTCGATTTCTGTTAACCAAAGAGCTATCGTTTTCTCAGCGATTCCTTCCAAACCTTGCAGTTTTTCTGCCGATAATTCATACAGATCAGCAATATTGTTCACTATCCCTTTGGATAAAAGCAATTCTATTGCTTTCTCACCGATACCCTCGATGTCCATCGCTTTACGCGATACAAAGTGTGAAATTCTTTGCTGGGCTTGCGCCGGACAATTTTCGTTCGGACACCGCAGCGACTTTTCGCCTTCTTTTCTTATAAGCAACTCATTACAGCTTGGGCAATTTGCGGGTGCAACAATGACATCTCCACTATCCGTGGATGTCGCAATGCCGACAACTTTCGGTATTATCTCTCCACCCTTTTCGACAAAGACATTATCGTCGATACGTAAACCCAATTCGGCTATCGCGTCCTCATTATAGAGCGAAGCCCGTTGCACGGTAGTCCCGCCAATCCAGACCGGTTCAAGGTTTGCCACGGGTGTCACTACGCCCGTTCTTCCGACCGACCATTCGACCGAAAGCAGTTTGGTTACGACCCGTTCGGTGGGAAATTTGTATGCAAGCGCCCACTTCGGCACTCTTGCCGTCATACCGAATTCGCGCTGTTCGACAAACCGGTTCACTTTTACTACGACGCCGTCGATGTTGTATGGGAGCGTTTCTTTCGCCTCGCGCCAGTGTTCCCAAAACCGTTGTACTTCATCTAAATCGTGGCACAACCGGCGGTGTTGATTCGTCGGAAAACCCCATTTGTCCAGCAAATCAAGCGCTTCGGATTGGGCGGCAACCTGTTCGGTTTCAGTAAACGCAAGATGGTATGCGAACATTTTCAACGGACGTTTGGCAATTTCTCCGGCGTCAAGCAATTTCAGCGAACCGGCGGCATAGTTGCGGGGATTGGCGGCGGGTAATTCACCCCGCTCTACCCGCAGTTCGTTCTCCCGAACCAAATCATCGCGGGTCATATACACCTCGCCACGAACCTCAATAACTCCTTTTGGGGCTGGATTCAGCTTGAGTGGTAACGTTTTAAGTGTGCGAATTGCCGCGGTAATATCTTCTCCTACTTCCCCATCCCCGCGGGATGCGGCACGGGTAAACACACCGTCTTCGTATGTTAAAGAGTATGCAACACCGTCGATTTTCAATTCACACATCCATTCGGTTACCGGGTGTCCGATGTACTTTTCCGCATTGACAAAATCCTTCACTTCGTCAAGGTTATAGGTATTCTGAAGCGAGAGCATCGGAACGCGGTGCCGTATTTTCGCTAATTCGGTGGTTTGTGCGGTGGAAATACGCTGGGTTGGACTGTCGGAACGGATTAAATCCGGGAATTGCTTCTCAAGGTCTTGCAATTCCCGGTAGAGGGCATCGTATTGCACGTCCGTAATTTCCGGGGCGGCATCGACGTAATAGAGCTTGTCATGGCGCGACAGTTCTACTATCAGTTCTTCGATGCGTTTATGGGCAGTTTGTTTTTCCGGTTCGAATAAGTCCATGCGGTTAAGATACAAAGAAATGGTTGACAGGTCATGAGTCATATCAAATAAGTGATATAGGATAAATCGACTCTGGATTTTATCCATAATTTGTTACAACTGAGGTTAATTCAATACTATATTAACAGGTTACCACAAACGACCATTAGGAGGAAAAATGAAACGTTCCCTGTTCTTACTCTTCGCATTCTTATTTATCGCAGGTTTCCCCGTTTATACCTCGCTTGCCGCAACAACCATCGAAGAAACGGAAGCGATGATCGCGGAAGCAGATTCATCTGATGCAGCTATCCTTAGCCCAAAGATGTTTGGCAAGGCAAAGGATGCACTAAACGATGCAAAAACAGCGATTTCGAAGAAAAAATCTGATGAAAAAATTCAAGACCTGTTGAAAAAAGCTCAGGATTTTGCGAAGAAAGCCGGTGAAACTGCTGAAATCGGCCATAAAGTTTTAAAAGATGCATTACCCGCACGCGCAAAAGCCGTCGCTGTCGATGCATCCAATGCCGCTAAAAAACAGTGGGACGTGGCTAACAGTGAATGGAAAGATGTTATTTCCGATTTAGAAGACAATTCAATCGAATCGGCACGAAAGTATGAAAAAGATTTGATTGAAAAGTTTGGTAAAGCGGAAGTGGAAGCAATTAAAAACACCGTTCTGAAAAATGCCCGCGATGCCATCGACGCTGCGAAAAAAATGGGTGCTGAAACCTATGCACCGCTAACCCTCCGAACCTCGACTGATGCCGAAAAGAATGCGGAAAGTGAACTCAACCAGTCGGTCTATGCCGGTGACAAAGCCAAAGAATCTGCGCGAATTGCTACGATGGAAGCGAAGCACGCTCAGAAAATCACCGAAGTCGCAAAGCGATTCAGCGGCGATGAAAGCGGCTGGGAAAAGGGCTTTTTAGGTTACGAAGAATATTTGAATGGTTTCGCCCGTCGTTTGAACCTCGACCTTGAATGGAGCGATGGTCCGGAAGGGGCGGCAAAACAAGTCCTGCAAGCTATCGATTCGGTTCACCTTGCTTCGGAATCTCAGTTGTCCCTTAAAGACCAGCAGTATGCTTTCCTCCAGCAAAATTTCCAGAAGACCCGCACGAAATTAGAAGACGATCTTTCGAAAGCGCAACTTCGGGTTGCTGAATTGGAAAGCCGTCTCGGTATTGCACAACGCGAATCAGACGAATTGAAACGGCACAAGGAATTGGAAGAAATGACTTCCAAACTTGCCGACCAATTCGGACCGAAAGAGGCATCTACCAAATTAGTCGATCCGAAGGGAACGATACTTCTTCGGTTGGTCGGTCTGACATTTGCTTCCGGTTCGTCTACTATCAACGCTTCGATGGAAAAAATTCTTGCGAAAGCCATCACCGGTATTCAGGAACTTCCGAACCCATCCCTCGTGGTGGCTGGCCATACTGATTCTCAAGGCGATGAAACCCGCAATAAAAAGTTATCGTCTGATCGCGCGTCTGCGGTTGCCTCCTACCTGCAATCGAATTTAGGATTGCCGGAAAGCCGCATTACGGTTGAAGGACATGGCTCGGAACAACCGATTGCCGATAATGATACCCGGGAAGGACGGATGCAAAACCGTCGTATCGATATTTTAATCAAGGTGTCGCCGAAATGAAACTGATAGCATTTCTTTTTCTATTACTATTTGTTGCAGGTGCGTATGCGGCTGATGTGAACAGCCGATACACCACTGCCCTCGATAAATTGCAACAAGGCAAACGTCTTGAAGCGTTGCAGGAATTTCGCGATTTAGCCGCTACCAATCCGAAAAATCAACTTTGCGGAAACTTTCATTTTTGGTCGGGTGAGGCGTTACTTGGGTTGGGGAGAACGGATGAAGCGGTTGTGGAATACACACTTGCATTTAACACAAAAAATTCCAATAAAGAGAAGCATGCACGGTTCATGCTCGGACAATGTTACCAAAAGTTAGGTCATTCCGATTGGGCGAAAGCGGAATGGGAACGCTTCTTGCGCGATTATCCTGAAGATGAACTTGCCCCGAAAGTGAAACAGAAATTAGCTTCGTAACTTATTAGATCCGGAGAAGAGGAAAAAATGCAGAGTCGATTGAAGATTCTACTCGGAGCTTTATGTTTGCCGGTGGTGGCATTCGGCGCCGACCGTGAAGTTCATCTGACGATTTACAACCAAGATATGGCGGTCGTGAGGGAAGTACGCAATGTCGATGTCGGCGATGGTAATTCACTTTCGATATCCGATGTCGCCGCTTCCATCGACCCAACATCGGTAAAGTTGTCGCTTACGAATGGATATGTCGTCGAACAAAATTTCGAATATGATTTAGTTAGTCAGGAACGACTCTTGGAGCGGCGGCTCGGTGAGCAGGTCGATGTACTTTTGCAGGAAGGCGGGGTCGTTTCGGGTAAATTGTTGACCTCAAGTTCATGGGGAATGGTTCTCGAAACACCCAAAGAACTCCGCCTCATCGAAAGTGGTGTGCGACAAATTCTTCTACCCGGAAATTCGCAAGGACTGTATATCAAACCGACTTTGGTTTGGAAATTAGATGGCAGAGCAAAAGGAAAGCAATCGGTTGAGCTTTCTTACACTACCAATAATATCTCATGGACAGCGGAATATATCGCCGTACTTGCACCATCCGGCGGCAAGCTTGATATGCAGGGATGGGTGGACATCAATAATAACAGCGGCGCCAGCTATCCTGATGCGAATTTGAAACTGATAGCAGGAGATATCCACCGAGTCGAACAAAACGAACGCGCGTATCCGACTGCTTATGGCGCAGCAAAAATGCAGGCGATGGATATGGCACCGTCACCGCAGTTCGAGCAACGCGACCTCTTCGAATATCACCTGTACGAATTACAACGTCCAAGCACAGTGGGTGACCGCGAGCGTAAACAAATCTCACTCTTGACGGCGAATGAGATTCCCTACAAACAGAAATTCGCATACAATATTCAACCGCAAAACAAACAAGTAGAAGTCACGATTGAGTTCAAGTCGGATAAATCGTCCGGACTCGAAATTCCATTACCCGCAGGACGGGTCCGTATTTTCCAATCAGAGGCGAGCGGTAACCGGGAATTTGTCGGCGAAGACCGCATCAAGCACACTCCGGTCGATAGCGATGTCAAGTTAAAAGTTGGCAATGCGTTCGATGTTACCGCAGAAACCGTTCAACTGAAGTACAGGCAGATAACCGACCGGGTTCGGGAAACCGATTATAAAGTGACTTTGAAAAACAGTAAGCCCTCCGACGTCACAGTAATCGCGACGCAAAACAGTTACGGTGAGTGGTCGATACGTGATGCAACCATCGAACCAACCGATAAATCCGCTACCGAGAAAGAGTTCACGGTTAAAGTACCCGCCCGTGGTGAGACGGTGTTTACCTATACTTTGCGGCAAGGGGCGTAAATCGTATCGCTTGATGCAAGTGGCTCGTATCTATACATTGTCGGTGCACGCTTCAAGCCGTGCACCGTTTTTTTAGGATAAAATGGACGAACACCCTTCGACACAACTCCGATTTTGGGACCATATCGAGGAACTGCGCAAACGATTGATTCGCGCCTTCATCGGTATTGCTCTCGGTTCATGCGTCGGACTCTATTTCGGGACGGATTTAGTCAACTTTATAACCATGCCGTTTCGTGAGAACGCCAGCTCGCAGGCGCACATGACCGTGCTCTCTCCGATGGAAGGGTTTAACATTTACCTCGAAGTGGGTATCTGGGGTGGGGTAATTTTGGCGCTGCCGTGGGTATTCTACCAGTTGTGGCGGTTCGTTGCACCGGGTTTATATAAAACCGAACGGCGGATGGTTTATGTCCTGATTTTTGCCTCTACCGGTTTGTTTTTGATGGGTGTTGGTTTGACTTGGTGGATGCTGCCATACGGTATTAAGTGGTTAAGCGAGTTTTCCAATGGAAATTCCGAGATTTTCTGGTCTTTAGAGCACTATGTCAATTTTGTCGTTCTTTTAGCGCTGGCGTTTGGTATCTGTTTTCAATTGCCATTGGTGATGGCATTGCTGATAAGATTAGGTCTTGTACCCCCTTCCATCTTTCGGAAGTACCGTCGAATTGCGTATGTTATAATAGCAGTTGTGGCGGCAGTGGTAACCCCGACTGCTGATATGTTTACGATGGCAGCAATGATGGTTCCCTTGATGATTCTTTACGAGATATCACTACTATTCGGTTCAATATGGCATCGACGCTCCCAACGAGTGGAGCCTTTAGATCAAGCATAGGAGGCGTACCATGCCGACTTCACGTATTTACTTATCGCTACTTACTTTTGTAGTGGTTATCGGTGTCGCGGGCAGTGTGTTCGCACAACCACTTCCCTCCTGGTACCACAATAATGCCGGGATTCATAGCTTCCTGATGGATCTCCAAACCCGGTTTCCCAATACTATTCATGTCGATTCTATCGGTCACGGACAACAGTGGGGTTATCCGATTTGGATGGCGCGTATTTCGAATAATGCTACTATACGCCAGGATAAGCCAAGAGTATTGTTAATAGGTCAAGTCCATGCTGAAGAAGTGATGGGTGTCGAGTTGTGTCTCCGGCTTGCTGCAGAGATTTGTTCGACATACACAACCAATACTGCTCCCGCCCGCTATCGGGATTGGCGCGGAGCGGCAAACAGCGGTGAGGAAATTTATATCATCCCAAGCGCTAACCCTGAAGGGCTGCAAGTAGTCACGAATAATTGGGATGTCACGTATCGAAAGAATGTGCATAATATTTGGCATCCGTTCCTCAATGATTCTCTTATTTTCGCACCTGATGTTGGTAACGATTCCGATGGTATCGACTTAAACCGAAATTTCCCGGTGAATTGGGAACGTGGCGATACGTTATTACAACCACTTTGGACAGGGACTCAAATTGAATTGTGGGACTATTACCGTGGTGCATCACCCGGATCCGAAGCGGAAACACAAACTTTAATGCGAGTCAACCGTGATTTAAAACCGATGTACTGCTTTGTTTATCACTCATCTCGACAGGGCGGTTTGTCGCAAAAAATATTCTTCCCATGGGATTGGGAAGCTTCCGGTTCGCAGGTAGTAACGCCGGGTCGGCGCAGTTCCGATTTTGATCTGTGTAATATGGTCGGTTCCGAAGTTTCGCAAAATATGCGGTGTACCAACGGTAACGATCCTTACCAATTTTCTGGTTATCGAACGCGCAACGGTGCGGCTCAGGATTGGTTCTACCAATCCACCGGATGTGTGGCGATGGAAGTGGAAGTAGGCCCTGCTACCCGCAATGCCCATCAACCCGATTCGCTGACATGGCGAACTTGGATGGATTTGATGATTGCCGGTAATTACGTTTTGTTTAACCGTTCGCTCGACCAGTTCCATAGCCCGACCGGCTCAAGCATCACCGGTATCGTCAGTGATGCCTCGAGCGGCCAACCATTACCCGGCACGGAAGTGCGGGTTCGGGAACTATACAACCGTCTACTCGATCCGCGTGTAACGAACGAAGTCGGCAGGTTTAATCGTCCGATGGTTTCGGGAAACTATACCCTCGAATTTCGCAAGTACGGTTATGCAACGCAGGTATTTCCTAACATCATTCTAAGTTCAACCCAACGACGCCCACAAAACGCCACATTGGTGCCGCTACCACAGTATCACTTCTCATTCCATGTTACCGATAATAACAGCTCACCGGTACAAGCACTCATTGTTTTAAAACATCCCGACCGCGATAACGATACACTAACTTCCGACGCATCCGGTAATGCCAATACGATATTAGTCGTTGACACTTTCATCGTCAGCATCAACCATCCCAGCTATGTAGCGCGAGTGGATACAGTGATTCCGGCTTCGGAAGGACAGGCAGTTAATGTTCGCTTGATTCCGGTGGGCACGCGGGTTCAGGAAGGTTTTGAAAACGGTCTCGCGAATTGGACCAGCAGTGATGGTCACTGGGGTACGGATAATCAGGCATACAGCGGAGCACATGGTTTTTCCAATGCACCGGGCGGCAATTGGTGGTATCCTGATTCAGCTCATAGCTATACCCGGAACACCAATACGTTTGCGACGTGGTCGAATACTTTCGATTTATCCACTTCCGCTACCGATGCTTCATTGACGTACTGTATACGGGGGCAATTGGAACCGGAGCACGATTCTTCATGGGTCGAGATTTCTACGAATGGTGGAACCAATTGGCAAGCGCTTCCCGGCACGAACCAATGGAAATTGCGGTTTGATTGGACACAGGTAAATGTGTCACTGCGCCATTATCTTGGCAATGCCAATGTGAAGTTTCGTTGGCACCTTGTTTCGGATAGTTTGATTAATCAATCCGGTATTCATATCGACGATATCGAAGTTCGTTCTTCAACACAGGATTCGTCTATTCCACCGGTTGTGATACCCTATGTGTATGACCTCGGAAAGCCCTATCCGAACCCGTTCAATGCGTCTTTACGCATTCCCTACTCGGTAAAAGTGCCGGGCATCGTAGATTTTCGGGTGTACGACGTAACTGGCCGCACCCTTGCCGTATTTTCTACGAAGGCATTGGCGGCGGGTAAGCACGATTACATTTGGGATGCCAGTCAGGCACTGCACGGAGAACCGGCAAGCGGTTTGTATTTCGTGGAGATGAAATCAGGGACTTTCCGGGCAATTACAAAAGTGATGTTGCTGAAATAATTTCACCGGTTCCAATTAACATAAGACACAAAGAAGGGCGACAATGGTCGCCCTTTGTTGATTCTACACCGGTTTTTCCTTGCCGCCCCCATTCCACGTATCTATATTACGCATTGGTAAGGGGTAAGCATGAAGAAAATCTTGATTGAAACGTACGGCTGTCAGATGAATAAAGCCGATTCGGAGTTGGTTGCGGGGGTAATGATGCCCGAGGGGTACGAACCCACCGAAACCCATTCCGAAGCGGATGTTATCTTGCTGAATACGTGTGCTGTGCGGGAAGGTGCCGAAGACCGTATCCTCGGCATTTTGGCACAATACCGCAAGTACAAAGAGAACCGCCCGGGTACGGTGCTCGGTGTTATTGGTTGTATGGCCCAAAATCTCAAAGAAAAACTTGTCCAACAACGGCCATGGGTCGACCTTGTCGTGGGTCCCGATGCATACCGTGACTTACCGAAAATCATTTCCGATTTACATAAACCGCAACACGAACCAGCAGTCATCGTCCGGCGTGACCGGTTCGAAAACTACGAAGAAATATTTCCCGTACGCGGAGAAGGCATCAACGCGTGGGTCTCGATTATGCGCGGATGCGATAACTTCTGCACTTTCTGTATTGTTCCCCATACCCGCGGACGCGAGCGTTCCCGCAAGCTTGCCAGTATCGTGCGCGAAGTGGAAGACGCCGCAGAAAAAGGATATGTCGAAATTACTTTACTTGGTCAGAATGTAAATTCATGGCGCGACGAAGACACCAACGAACGATTCGCGGAATTATTGACCGCTGTAGGGAAAGTACATGGCGTTAAGCGTGTGCGTTTCACCTCCCCGCATCCGAAAGATTTTCCTGATCCGTTGCTGTATGCGATGGCGGCAAACCCAACCGTATTAGTACCGCATATCCATCTACCATTGCAATCCGGCAACAGCCACGTACTCGAACGGATGAACCGCGGTTACACCAAAGAAGAATATCTCCATTTGGTTTACCATATTCGTTCGATTATTCCCGACATTGCGTTTACTACGGATATCATTGTCGGCTTCCCCGGTGAAACAGCCGAACAATTTCTCGATACGCTCGATGTTATCCGGCAGGTGCGCTATTCCGGTGCGTTCATGTTCAAGTATTCCCAACGACCGTACACGAAAGCGGCATCATGGGCGGATGACGTAACCGAAGGTGAAAAACAGGAACGTTTACAAACGCTAATCGATTTACAACGAACTATCGAGAGTGACGTCGTCGCGGAATGGGTTGGAACCGAAACCGAAATATTAATCGAGGGGCCGTCACCGAAACGGCGGGAAGAATGGATTGGACGAACACCGCAAAATCGTCCGGTAGTCGTTACTGGTAATGGTGAACTTCCTGGCGATTTGATTGCCGTTAAGCTAACCGGACGCCGGGCGATGACGCTTGTCGGCGAGACAATTTCCGCTCAATTAGCGGCATAATTCGAACGAATAGAAACGCAGGCATTCGTCTGCGCCATCAATCTGAGGTACTGTATGGCGATCATCCGTTGGATATTGGTAACCATCGTGGTGGTAGCAGTCGTTGGTTTTGCATTGCAAAATCAAAGCCAGATGGTTCAAGTGAAGCTCGGCACCTACACTTCCCCGGAAGCGCCGTTATTCCTTGCCTTGTTCCTTGCCTTCGTGTGCGGAATGGTGTTGTATTTCATGCTGACCATCGCCACTCAACTGAAATTGCGCGGAGAATTATCGCGCTTGCGCCGTGAATGCAACCGTCTGAAAGAAGAATTAAATCGATTGCGCAATCTCCATCTTGACAAAGAAGTTGATAGTCTCCTGCGGAACCGTCCCCCCTTGACAATGACGCCAATCGCGGAGACACACCACCCGCGGCAGGATGACGAAACTGAGGGGTGGGGCGCATAAAATTTTTGAGAACTTGATTATGCAACGGGAAATTATATCCAACTTTTTCAATGATAATTAACGACCGAGGTCTTCTGTGACCGAACTACTTTTACTCATACTTCTGGTATTCCTGTTTTTGATTGGTGGCTATTTCTACTACCAGACTTCCGCGCGACGCCCCTTTCGAAAACCCGATTTAAGCCCATTCGAATTGGGACAGCACTTGCTGTTGGAAGGCGAATTGCCTGCGGCGTTAAAAGCGCTCCTCCAAGCGGCGAAGGAAGACCCGGATAATATCTTTGCCCGGGTGCGACTCGGTGAAGTATACCGCAAGCAAGGCGACATCGAGCGCGCATTGAAAGTGCATCTCGAACTCGGTATCCGGGAACAACTAACTGTGCTCGAACGCATCGGTGTCCACAAAGCGCTCACAGAAGACTTCGAAGCCGCCAGTATCCCCGACAAAGCCCTGACCCATCTCGATCAATTGCTCGCCATCGATAAAGCGAATGCATGGGCATTAGGTCATAGCCTGCCGCATCTTGCCACCAAAGGAGATTGGGCTGCATACATCGAAACCAGTAAGAAGCTTTCTTCCGTGCGTAAGGAAGCACCCAGCGCCCGCCGGATGGCGATTGTATATACCCTTGAAGGGGACCGGTTGAGTGCCGCGGGAAAAATGAAAGACGGTCGGTTGCGGTATCGCGAAGCGATAAATTATGATTCGATGTTCCCCGGTGCGTATGTCGGATTAGCCGAATCGTATCGTCGCGAAAAACGAATCAAAGATGCCTTGCATGAAATCGATCAGTTGGTCGAGAACGCTCCCGATGCCGCGGATGTGGCATTTCCTTTGTTCGAAGCGATATTATTCGAACAGGGACGTTTCGATGAAGTCGAAGGTTTTTACCGGAACCTGCTGAAGAAGCATCACCACATCGTTCGCGGTTACGTAGCGCTGGCGACAATTGCGACGCGTAAAGGTGAGACCGAAAACGCATTAAAGATTTTACAGGAAGGTCTCGAAGCAAATCCCGGTAACGAGGTTTTGCAGTATGAACTGGCGAGGAACCTGACACGATTGAATCGCATTGACGAATTAGCGAAACTTGGTATGGATGCGATGCGGCGGTTGGCTCCCCCCAGCAGTGTATTTACTTGTTCTGCATGCGGATATAGCGCGGATAACATGAGGTGGTTCTGTCCTTCGTGCGGTGCGTGGGAAACATTCCGGTCGTAAAACCTACGGCCTAACACAAGTGTACTACCATGACCCGATTTATTTGGGTAGCCATTCTATGTATCTGCGCTACCACCATTACTTTTTCTACGCCACAGGAGTGGTCAAAACTCTACTCATACGCTGAGTGGAAATCACTCCAACATCTTCGCGATACCGGTAAATTGACACCCGAGTGGTCGCTACTCCTGAACGCGTTGTTAGCAGTCGATTCCAACCAAGCCGTACCGCTATACCATAAAACTATTTCATCGGACAACGAAGGAACGGCGAAGAGCATCGCCAAACTGCGCTTGCAACAATTAGTTGAGTTTACCGCCTCCATTTCTCAGGTAAAGCCGGTCGAATCTTCCGACGAACCGCCTGATACGACAGAAGAACCCAACAGCCATGTCGTTCGTGCAATACCTGATTCGCCGCCGTCTTCGCTCCATCTACCCAAAACCGCTGTCACGGAAATGCCTTTTCAATGCACGACACAAGTGGCACTCGCGGCGGTGGAAACCAAATCGGGAAATGAACCCGAACCGGCGGTAGCGACGATAAAACAAGATACTTCTGTCGCAGTTAATCGTCGTTCCCGGCCGGCGAAAACGAAGAATAATCCCGATGCTAAGTATGTCGCTCAATTCGGGGTATTTGCGGTGAAGTCAACCGCGGATAGAATCGCGGGGCAAATTCAGGATGCTGGTTATTCCGTCGAGATACTCGAATGGCAAACCGAGACGAAGAAATTGTATCGTGTAATCTGCGGGCGGTTTCTTACCCAAAAAGAAGCCGCCGCCCAAGTGGCGGCGGTCAAACAGAAAGTTCCGTTGGAAGGAATTGCGACCCGGATTGAATAATCCCGGTCCGTGAGGTTTTGCTAAGCGGCTTTAACCACTTTACCCGCTTGGATGCATGACGTGCAAACGCGTAGTACCTTAGTACCCTGCGGTGTTTGGGCATGTACCTTTTGTAGATTCGGTTTCCAGCGGCGAATAGTCAGAATATGGGAATGTGACTTGTTGTGCCCCTTGATGGAACCCTTACCGCAGATGTCGCATTGAAAGCTCATTGGTTCTTTTTCCTTTTCACTGTTCATTTCTTATAGAACCAAAAAGATAATCGAAAGAAACCCCAATGTCAAAGAGAGGGTAAAATGGGGGAATCCAGACTCTTGGAGTGCAGTCCGACCGATAATCGGGACGAATTGGACTTCATTTTCAGTAATTACTTCAACCGCAAGCTATCCTTGCCCGGCCAAGCCGGGTGGAAACCCGCCGCTGATTTGTTCGATACACCCGACGAAGTTGTCTTGGTAGTTGACCTCAGTGGCGTGAATCGCGACAGTATCAAGATGACACTTGAACAGAATGAATTCAAAATTCGCGGTGTCAGGGAAGATATCGAAGACTTTCACGGTCGCAACTATCACCTGATGGAAATCAATTACGGGCCGTTTGAACGCACATTCGAGCTTCCGGCGCGGGTCGATGGTGATACCGTCAGAGTGACTTACCAAGAAGGCATCTTGCTCATTCGGATGAAGAAAAAATCCATGGAACAAGCATCTACCATTCAAATTCAAATCCGGGGTGAGCATGATTGACGCACCGACCGAACCCACTGCGGAAGAAACCGTACCCATTCCCGAAGTATTACCCTTACTTCCGGTGAAAGATTTAGTCGTCTTTCCCGGTCTCGTCCTGCCACTGGCAGTGAACGAACCACCTATTCTCCGTTTGGTCAACGATGTCCTTGCTGGCCCGAAACAGTTTACCATCGTCACCCGTCGTCCCGAACCCGCGGAACCGGTAAATCCGAATACGTTGATGGTCGGCGATAGTGAAGTATTCAGCGTCGGTTGTGTTGTCCATATCCTCAAAATGATTCGGATGCCCGACAACAGCATGCGATTGTTGATACAAGGGACGGAGCGCGTCAAATTAACTTCGGTCGAGAAGACCGATCCCTATTGGCGTGCGCGGATTGATGTACTGGCGACCACTACCGCCGACCCGGTGAAAGCGGAAGCATTGCGTCGTAAAGTGCAGGAAGAGATGACTGCGCTGTTCGAACTCAGCCAGCAATTTCCCGAAGAATTAAAAATCGCAGTGATGAATGTGCAGGAGAATGGACAACTTGCCGACCTCATCGCCGCGAATTTGAATCTCACGATAACCCAACGCCAGCGCGTCCTCGAAGCGGATGAAGTCGTTGAGCGGCTAACGCGATTGTTGGGTGTGATTTCCCATGAACAGGAAGTTCTCCGCCTTGGTAATAAACTCCAATCGGAAGTCGAAGGGGAGATTGGAAAAAACCAACGCGAGTATATGCTTCGCGAACAGATGCGCGCGATACAACACGAGTTAGGGGAAAGCGAAAGCAAAGAGCTCGACGAACTGCGCGTACGCATCGAAAAAGCCGCATTGCCGGAACAAGCGAAAACCGCGGCAAACAAGGAACTCGAACGTCTCTCGCGGATGAGTCAGGCATCGGCAGAATACAGCGTTTCCCGCACGTATATCGACTGGTTGCTCGATATTCCATGGAATAAAAACACCGAAGATAGAATCCAAATATCGAAAGCGCGAAAGATTCTTGAAGAAGACCATTTCGGTTTGGAAGATGTGAAAACCCGCATCATCGAATTTCTCGCGGTGCGAAAATTGAAAGAGGGCTCGAAAGGGCCAATTCTTTGTCTCGTCGGCCCTCCCGGAGTGGGTAAAACGTCGATTGGACGCTCGATTGCCCGTTCGATGGGGCGCAATTTCTTCCGGTTCTCACTCGGTGGTATGCGTGATGAAGCGGAAATTCGCGGACATCGCCGAACCTATGTTGGTGCGCTTCCGGGACGGATTGTGCAAGGCGTGGTAAAAGCCGGAGCCATCAATCCGGTATTCATGTTAGATGAAATTGATAAACTCGGTAGTGATTTTCGCGGCGACCCCTCGTCCGCATTGCTCGAAGTGCTCGACCCTGAACAAAATTCCACATTCGTCGATAATTATCTCGAAGTGGAATTGAATCTCTCAAAAGTTCTCTTCATCACGACGGCGAATACACTCGATACGATACCACGTCCACTGCTTGACCGCATGGAAGTCATTCGCCTGCCCGGTTATCTGACCGAAGAGAAAATCGAAATCGGATTGAAATACCTTGTCCCAAGGCAACGCGAAGAAAACGGCTTGGGTGCGAACGATATCAAATTCAACCGCGCCACACTCGATGCAGTGATAACCGGTTACACGATGGAAGCGGGTGTCCGTAACCTTGAGCGGCGGATTGGTACGATTTGCCGCAAAGTCGCCGTAAAAAAAGCCGACGGAAAATTGCGCAAAGCCCTTGTCGTGACACCGGAAGAGGTCGCCAAATTACTTGGTGTTCCCATCTTTCAGGATGTTACGCACAAAGAAGCGGCGGGAGTCGGCGTGGCGAATGGCCTCGCGTGGACGCCGTATGGCGGCGATGTCCTGAAAATTGAGACGACCGTCATGCCCGGTTCGAAAGGGCTCTTCCTCACCGGTCAACTTGGCGATGTGATGAAAGAATCGGCGACGATTGCCCTCTCGATTCTGCGGTCACATGCAAAACAATTTGGTATCAGTGAGGATTTCCTCACCGGTAAGGATGTCCACATCCACGTACCGGAAGGGGCGACACCGAAGGATGGCCCATCCGCAGGTGTAACGATGCTCACCGCACTCACTTCTCTTTTCACCGGACGGAAAGTGCGGGGCGACCTTGCCATGACCGGCGAAATAACTCTGCAGGGTAAAGTCCTCCCCATCGGCGGCTTGCGTGAGAAGGCAGTGGCGGCGGTTCGCGCGGGGATGCACACGATTCTGATTCCATTCAACAACCAGAAGGATTTGGAGGAGATGCCGGAGTCGGTAATGAAAGCGATTCATTTTGTTCCGGTGAAACGGGTCGAAGAAGTCATCGAGCATGCGCTTATGCCGAGAGAAAAAGCCGTGGTGAAGAAAGCGGTGAAGAAAAGTGGGAAAAACGTTATTACGAGTAGAGGCACTAGTACAAGAGTCCGTTAGTTGCACTTCCCATAGTAAATTCATGTGAATGCTTGTAATTGTTCAAAAATGGCCACTTTTAGGGAAAGACACTTTTTTCCGAAAAGGAATAGAATATGTGTTTTGGTAATGTAGCAAGTAGTTAATGGTTTAATAAGAAATGCATCACATACAAATTTCCTATATTGAATTTCTTATAAACTGATTCGAAATACAATTTAAATTGAGTTAACTTACTACAATCTGATAATCAACTCGGAAGAAGGGAAAAAATGAAAGCGGAAGTTAGAGCATTGAGTCAACTCCTCCAATCTGGAGATCAATACATTATGCCCAATTTCCAGAGGTTTTACGTCTGGGGTATAACTGAATGGGAAACGCTTTGGACAGACATAAAACTATTATTTGAACAAAATGAGCAAAGACATTTTTTGGGCGCGATTGTAAACGTACCATCACACGTTGGTCCTGGTTTGATTAATAAATGGCAGGTAATAGATGGACAACAAAGACTGCTCACTTTATCTGTTATTTTATCTGTGATAAGGAATCAAGCACACAAAAAAGAATTTATTTCACTCGAAAATAAAATTTATGAAAAATTTTTAATTCATACACATGAAGATGGATATAACAAATACAGAGTTCTTCCGCGTCATAGGGATAGAAAAATTTTTCTTAAAATAGTTAATGGGGACGCATTGGAAGAAGTTGAACACTCACTAAGCAAGGCTTTTGAATATTTTAGCAATCAAATCGATTCAGATGAGTTTAACGATGAACAAAAATTAAATGAACTTTTTCTCTGCATAGTAACAAAAATTGACATCGTAAGCATATTACTAGAGGGCGATAATGCTTTTCGAATATTCAAATCTCTCAATTCAACGGGTGTTGATTTAGGAGAGAGCGACCTTATCAGGAATCATGTTTTCATGAGTGTTGATTTAGAAAAACAAGAATACTTTGAAACAAATCATTGGAGTTCACTTGAAGAAAGCTTTTTTGAAAATGAAAAACTGAATGTCGATCTCTTTACTTCGTTTTTTAGAGATTATCTGATGAAACAAACATCCAACTATATCGGAAGAAAATACGTATTTCAGGCGTTTGAAACCAATTATCCAAGCAATGAATTAAAGCCAGAGATATTAACAAAAAGCTTAATTGAAAATTCGCGTTTATATGAATATATACTTCTAAAAAGAAAGCACTTAGATAAAGATATAAATAAGTACCTAGGAATGATTTTGGATGTGAATGATGGCACCGTTTTCCCATTACTACTAAGACTATTTGAAATGAATGATAAAGGTCTGTTGACTGATGGAGATATGTCATTATCTTTGAAGATGATTGCAAGTTTTATAACTAGACGAATAATTTGTGGTGAGAATTTTAGAAAATACGGTTCTTGGTTTTCGAAAATATGTAACAATTTAAACGAAAATACGATCGCAGAATTAAATAAGTATCTTATTAAACTTGGATGGCCTAACGATGAACAATTGAAACAAAAACTCGAAGAATTTGATTTATATCAAAGTGCGTATTGTCGAAATATTTTAAACTCCATAGAATTGAATTTGCAACATCCTGATGAGCGTGTCATTTTAGATAAATGTACAATAGAGCATATTTTACCGAATAAAATTGCGAACAATAAGGTTTGGCAATTAGCGTTGGGTGACAACTGGGAAAAAATACACGAAAAATGGAAAAACAAATTAGGGAATTTGACTCTGGTTGGTGATGATTATAATAATGAAATGGGTGATAAGCCTTTCAAAGAGAAAAAGGAAAAGCTTTCTATTAGCGCCGTAACTTTGAACAAATATTTCCGTGATGTTGAAAATTGGGACGAGACTGAGATTTTAAAACGCAATGCTTACCTTAGTAACGAAGCATGCAAAATTTGGATCAGCCCAACTATTTTTTAGATAATATTCTCAGGTTTACAAGCATCATGATTTTTTTTTCTCACTCATAAAACAAATGAGATAATCAATATAGTGTATAAATTGAGAGAATTTGTTTCAATTTATGAACGTACAGTTGTACGTGGCGAACCATTACCACCACCGCCAGAAAAGGGTCAACGTTACATTCTTGTAGATCCGACTAAGAATAAAACAAAACGTTAATCGTGCGATAAACACATTTTGTGATAAAAAAAAGGGCGGGCTCACGAGCCCGCCCCTACTATTTAACACATATCGAGTATTACTTCGAAAACGTCCCAATCACAATCAGCGCGAGTAGCGACAATCCAATCGCGAGAGCGGTAAACCCGACGAAATACATCAGCACCCTTCGCCACGTCGGTATCGGTAGGACTTGCATACTCTCGACTTTGCCCGCCTTCTGCAGGCGTTCATACCACAATGGCCGCTCTTCCTTCAGGTATTGCTCACTCACACTACCGGTGAAAATGACTTCATCGAGTGGGAAGTTCTCACTGCGGAGATGTTCGTTGAAGAAGTGAATCGTGAAAATGAAACCGGTCGCGAGCAACGCCTCTTCCGAGTGGATTATCGACGCCGCATTCAGCACCCAGCCGGGCAGAAGCTTCGTAAAGAATTCCGGGAACCATAATGTGAGACCCGATGCACCAATCGCCGCCACACCCCAGAATACCGCCAAGTAATCGAATTTCTCCCAATAGGTGAACCGGTCGAATTTCGGCTTCTTCGCAATGTGGAAGAAAAATCCGATATGTTGAATGAAATCAACTGCATCTTTCCATTGCGGCACCATGCTATCCGGTCCCCACAATGTCTCTTTAATCGTCAGATTGCGTTTCGCGATGCGATAGACAAGGTTCCCAAGATGCAAGGCAAAGTAAGTAAACGTGAGTATCGCCGCACAGCGGTGCATGAGTGCCATCGTATGGAGCGAGAGTAAGTTGTGCGCTATCCAATATGATGCGGCGGTATGGCTGTACTTCAGCGGCAATCCCGTCATCGCGAGCGTGAGGAAGCTGACAATCACCATCCCGTGTACGACGCGGTCATACACCCCAAATCGTTTATAGCGGAATTGTCCCTGCCACCGTTTATGCGCACCGTGCCGGATTCTATCCATGACCTGCCGGAACATCCACGCCAGTGTATGCAAGCCGAATACCGTCAATGTTATGAGCAACAACCACTTCATAGCGAAGTGTATGAAATCTAAAATCGGGTGTCCCGACGGCGCCATCGGGTCGTAGTGTTGCAGTTGGGCGACAAAATTCGCATTCGCGTTTTTATGGCACTGTGCGCAGGTTTGTATAATATGCTGTTGCGATATCTTCGATTCGGGATTGTCTTTTGGCAGAATCAAATGATTATCATGGCACGAGACACACGTTGCGAATTGTTCCCCCTGATATCCGAGTGAATACGCTTTGCCGTGGTAGGTATTCAAATACCCCGCGACGACATTCGGATTGATGCGGAACCGGTTCATTACTTCGCGGTTGGTGTGGCACGACCCGCAGAGTGAGATAATCGTCTGTCCGGTGAAACGACTGCTGATGCGCTCAATTTTCTTATCGCCGTGGCACGTTACGCATGTCGGCGCTTCGTGGTGTCCCTTGCTGTAGGCGATACCATGAACGCTCCGCTCGTAATCCTGATTCTCTTTGACGTGGCAATTTAGGCACTTCAACCGCTCCGCCGCTTCCGCTTTTTTCGTCGGGTCGAGTTTGAAATGATAGACGTGGCATTGGGTACAATTCGCCTGTCCCCCCTCCGCATTGACCATCATCGCGCGACCGTGCGCGGACGTGTTCTCCACGTTGTGGCGGCTTTGCGCATGGCAGACGAGGCAAGCACCGGGGATAGTCGCTTTCTTTACCCCTTCCGGTGTTTTCGTCATATCGGTGACGTGGCCGGTATGGCAGGCAACGCAAGTCATTGCCTTCGGATCGACGCCGCTCTTGCGGTGAACCGTCTCTTCATATCCGGTGTGGCATTTACTGCACGTCGCATCCAGTTTATCGACGTAAACGGACGAGCGGGGGTCTTTCACCGCATAGATTTCATGGTTGCCATGGCAGTCGATACAAATCGGGGCTTTCGCATTCCCTTTCTTGACTTGATCGAAGTGATGCGAGGTGAGATAATTTTTTGATTGTTGCGCATGGCAGGTGTTGCACCGTTCGACAACAGTTTGTTTCCAATCGGTCGGAAGCATATTACCGCGCTCGCTCTTGTTGTGGGCGTCGTGGCAACTGGTGCAGGAGACCGTCATCTTTGCCGACTTGACGTGGCCGTGTATCGACTGGTCGAATGCTTTCACTTCGAGCGCATGGCACACACCGCAGACCATCCTCGTGTCGGGTTGCTTCGCAATTTCATGCGTACCGTGGCATTGGGTGCAATTCGGGATTGTCGTGAATCCCTTTTGCTTCAGGTGGTCGGCAAATCCCGCCATGAATTTCTTTGAGGCATCTTGATGGCAGGTAGCGCAATTAACCGGTTGGTACTGCTTCCAGTGCGGGGCATCGTCGAAATTTCCGTTTTGATGGCAACCATTGCACGACTGACCGGCATGGACACTCGCTTTGAACCGCGCTTCGGACACGCCGACATTCCGCCCGTCCGAACTCGTCATCGTGGTGTCGGAGTGGCATTGGAAGCAATTGGTGTTATCGGCCCAGTTCGTCTGCTCGACGGCATTTGTGAAAGTTGCCGCGATACATAGCACAATAAAAACCGTGAGCCGGGTTAAAGCCTTCATCAAGATGTCCAAGGGAAGTTATTGAAGTAGTGAAGAGACAAATATACCGAACGGAGGGTAGCTCTGCAAACCTACATGCCGTAACGTACGATAAATAAGTAGGATATCAAGTTAGTTCATTGTGTATTTCTTACGTATCATTGTCCGCAATCAATGGGAAACAAAATGTCAACTTGGAGAAAATGGATGAAAGAGATTGGGTGGTATGTCGTACTGATAGCCACGTGGTTTATCCTGCAACGCTGGCTCCTGCCAAAGATGGGGGTCACAACTTGAATGTCGCAGGCATGCGCTCCGGTGGAGCGAACGGCGGGTAACCGGGAACAGGTGTCGGGTAACGGGAAAGAAGTAAAAGAGATAAAAGTGATTGAAACGGTTCCCGTGAATCTGCAAGGGAAATAAGAAAACGCCCGACATTGTGTCGGGCGTTTTGTTTTTAGTAGTGGCGCATCACCGGTGGAGCGGGTGGATACGTCTGATCCATAAAGTTCTTGAAATTGAAGTAGAGCAGATTTTGAAGGTCGTAGTTTGAGATACCAATGCTCCAACAATCTCGAATAATTTCAGCACGCTGATCACACATACCTAAACCTAAAACAACTTTTTTTGCACCTTTCATGTTTAGAATAGTTTTAACCGAACGAGCAATCTTCTTCGGATCCATCTTTCCGATTGTATCGGACAAATTTCCATCAAAAAGAATCAGTCCTGCAAGGTCGGAATACCGCGTTACCAAAGATGAATCAAGCGTCCGCAAAGGTAAATCAATAATACAATTCGGTACAAATTTCGGTTTTTGGTTCGCTGGAAGTACCTTTTCAAGAGTATTGGCTGTATGGGTTAGAAAAATCGGAATTACTTTCGTTATTCCCTCGGTGAATAGATACGGTTCTTTCGATAGTGTACCTCTACTATTCAATACACCCACACGATCAAGATTAAAGATAGCAAATGTAAGTCCCAGCCTCTGCAGTGCTTGCGTACCGGTAAAACCAATACCTGAAAGCGATTCGAATGTCGTAGCAAACATGAGTCCTCGATAGGCATCGATTCGAGGAAAATCACTCCGTACAGAATCTACCAAAATGGGAATATGATTCCCTTCCGCTTCAAATCGTCTATCTTCAGATTGCGCGATAAAGATATCTAATGCCTGCGAATGAGTAAATTTATCATACGCGGGGATGTCGATAATATCGATGGGTCGGAACGGTCGAATGCCTCTCATCTTCTTTTCTGTCCTAAACCGATTTTCTGTCCAAAACCGATTATCAAATGCATCCGTATGTGTTAGATTGACCGTTCCGGTCTTATGAATGAATTGATATTCTGTCCGAAGCGCATCATAATTAGGTGGGATTTGGTCAAATTCATTTTTCATACACATGTCAGGTAAATTCGCCGCAGTTTCCGTCATCCGGTAAATCAAATCACCCACTTTCAACAACGACAACGGAATCACCGTTCCCGCAGTATCGTCCGGTGTATGGTACGTCGGATATTCACCGCCAATCGTTCCCACCACGAACGCCGGTATCCCTTCCTCATCGAATGATGTATGGTCGCTACCCGGATAGAGTCGCCAATAGACCAGTTTTTTCCGCACTGCTTCCGGTAGTGAATCGTTGATGGTGACACCAATTTCCGGCCATTCGGCAATGCCACCAATACCAAGCGTGTCGCCGCCTGTACCAACCACATCCATGTTAATCATCGCGGAAACGTGGTAACCATTTGTCGCGAGTTCTTTGACAAACTCCTTCGAACCAATCAATCCCTCTTCTTCACCGGTGAAATTGAGAAACAGAATCGAACGGTTGTAGTGTTTACCACTCGCCGCAAACATACGCGCCAATTCCATGACAGTAGCGGCACCAGAGGCATTGTCATTACCACCGTGATAGACATTGCCCGCGGGGTCGATACCGTGATGGTCGTAATGGCCGCCCAATACAATCAGGTCGTTCCGGTTCTTCGGGTCGGATGCGGGAAGCAGACCCGCTACATTCATCATCGGCCGTTTTGGATAATATTTGCCGCTAATCATTATTTCGGCGGTTGCATTACAAGCAAGATGAAAATTCCCTTTTGCAATGTCTTTGCGGTATTCATCGCTGGTATGTCCGGTTTCGCGAACGAGCAGTGTATCGGCAAATTTCTTGGAGAGATTAAATACCGGGAAATCAGGTTGCATCAATGCACCGTCGATTGCCGGCATCCGTATCGGATCGGTATCGATTTGCAAAAATCCAATCGCTCCATGCTTTTTCGCTTGTATCGCTTTACGTGCGGCAATCCCTTCATCATTCCAGCGCATCCCCTTAACATCCGGTGTGCTTCGTATCGCAAGAACGACACACCCCTTCACATCGACACCGGCATAATCATCCCACCCTTTCTCCGGGGCACTCACACCGTAACCGATAAAGACGATTTTTCCCGTAATATGGCCAATCCCGGAACCCTTGTAGATGTTGATATCTCGCCAGAAATGCGCAGTATCTACTTTCCCATCGGCGTAGTGAAACGCGAGAAAACTTGGTGCTTTATAGTCTCCTTCGGGATACGTGAACGGCTGGAAGTACCCATCTTTCCCAAACGGTGCTTCCAATCCGATACTCTTAAAATGCGTGGCGATGTAGTTAGCGGCTTTGACGCTCCCCGGTGTACCGGAATAGCGCCCCTCTATCGAATCCGATGCGAGCACTTGCACATGGTGCATCGCCCGCACCGTATCGAACGGCAGATACGTGTATGCTTCGCTTGTTTTCGGTTGTGGTTGTGCCGACCGCAAAACCGCACATGCCAAAACTGTGACAGCAATGAGAAAATTTCGTTTCATCTTCTACTCGATTTCGTTAGTGTTTCTTGCTCTCGCCGGTGATACCCGGTTTATGGTCGTTTTCTTCTACCGTCTGCTTCATTACATCTATTGCTTTCGCAAGTTGCGGATCACGGTCATGAATGAAATCCGCCGATGTCATTGCGACCGTATAGTCAGGAACGCAACCATGTCCCTCTTCCTCAATCTTGGTGCCATAAATCCACCAGCCGCGACCGGGTAGCCGCACATAGCCGCCATCCAGCGTCCCCCACCCTCCGGTGGAAATTACACCACCGGCAGTTTCGGTGCCAATCACCGGGCCACGATGAATGGTTTGTATCGCATGGCTAAAAATTTCCGCATTCGAAAAAGATGCTTCGTTACAAAGTACACAAATTGGTTTCGTCCATTTGTACAACGCCAACCGGTCCTGCGGATACCCGAATCCACTCCCCCGGCTTTGCGTATAGGCATGTTCCGGTTGAGTCAGAATCGTCAATAATAAATCAGTAGTCGAACCACCGCCGTTATTTCTCACGTCGATAATCATTGCATCACGTCCATCGGCGGCGGCAAATAAATCACGCTGGAACAATTCCAAACTATGCCTGTCCATCCCCTGAATATGCACATACGCTACCCGGTTGTTTGTCGCTTTCGCTACGATATCCCGGTTCTTGCGCTCCATCTCTTCATAAACCAACTGCCGCATCGCAAACCAACTACCCGGTATTGCGGTCACTTCAAATTCGTGTCCATCACGTTTGGCACTTAGCAAAACCGGCACACCGGTTTTTCCTTCCAATGGTTCATAGACATCATGCACCAATGATACCGGTACACCGTCAATCGCCAGCAATTCATCGCCTGCTTGTAGATTGACACCGGTTTTATCACATGGCCCGTCTCGTAATACCGATACTATCTTTAGTCCATCTGATTTCGACTTGGTGTCGAACGTCAACCCAAGTTCACCCGCCGATTCCCGGAAATTATTCTCTCCATCATGGTAAAATCCGGTATGGCTTGAATTGATTTCACCAAGCAGTAAGTTGATAACATCCTCAAAATCTTTTTCTGTTCTGACGCGCTCGGCATACGGTTTGTACTTATCGCGCAACGCTTTCCAATCAGCACCGTGCATCTTCTGATCATAGTAACTCATCCCCAATGTTCGCCACGTTTCATCGAGAACTTCCAGTCGCTCATCCGGCTGGTCGATTTTCAGCATCGCATGGAATGTTGTACTCTCACTCTTTCCACCATCCGTTCCAATCGATGCCGGAGATCCATTGTGCAGGTAATAAAATGTCTTACCATCCGCGTCGAGTGTAATGGCGGTGGGGTTTGTCCCCCCTTCAGTAATCGCTTTCAACTCCTCACCAAACCGGTTTACCGAATATAAATCCCGTTTGTTTTTTACATCGGCAGTGAAATAGAATTTGTCCCCTTTCGGATGAATTGCCACAACCGATTCTTCACCACCCAAATTTGTTACCCGCCTTACCCGCAAGTAAATATCATCGAAATCTATCTTGACTGAATCGATTTCTGCTTTCTTACCCTTGCCTTTGCTGGTCTTGGTCGAATCTTTTGATTTATCCTCACCTTTCTTTTCTTTATCCCGCGTCTTCTCCCATTCTTTCCAATCCTCGTCCGAACGGTCGTTGTCTTCTTTTCGGAGATACACGAAATACACGGCATTGTGCCGGTCGTGCCGCATCGATGTCCACGCGAGCATTCTTCCATCCGCGCTCCAAACCGGATTCGAATCCTCATCGGGATGTTGGCTGATATTCACGGGCTTTGCACTTCCATCCGACGGAATAATCCAAATGTCCGCATTGTAGTCGTTATCCTCAGTGGAGTATGCAATCCAACGACCATCGGGCGACCAATTGAATTCCGTCTCCGACCAATTATCGGCGAGTAAGTGGTCATTCGAACCATCCGTGTTCATGATTCGAATCTGACCTTTGTCGTGGATGTAAGCAATCTTGTCCCCTTTCGGAGACCATTTCGCTTGCTGACAATCTGCACTGTCATTTGTCAAACGAATTAGTTTTGTATGGTGCGCTTTGCGCAGTGAGACTTTACCGGTATCATTGGAAACCAGCATCGCTACTGCTTGGTATCCCCACCGGTCGGTAGTAAATATCAAAGTATCCGTACAACCCGGTTTGAAAGACGGCTGATAGTCCCGCGCCGGACTTGGTACCGGTACAACCGCACGTCCACCTAATTCACGGTTCACCAAAACAATCTCGCCATGGATAGTCATCGCATATTCCGAACCGTCGGAACTAACGGCAAGTTCATTTGCACCCGAAGAAAAACTTTGGGTCGAAACCGGATTCTCAATTGCATCGTCAGCGACAGTAATATCCATCCGCTTTATCGTCGCAACCGGACTCGCATTCAATTCATATAATGAGCTATCAGCTTCGACTACTATGTTGTACCCATCTTTAGAGATGCTCGCAGTCCGCACACCATCGTCTTTGAAGAACGACACCTGAGTTTTATTCGTACCATCCGAATTCATTTTCCAGATATTGAATGTTCCTGTTGAGTCACTGCGGTAATACACGGTTTTACCATCAGCACCCCACATTGGGTCGGTGTCATAACCACGCCACGTTGTGAGTTGCACCGGATCGGAACCGGGATGGTAGAGGTAGATATCTGATTGATGGGTACCGCGATAACCTTTTCTTCCGAAGAAATTATCTCCTATCGCGAGCAAATAACTCTTTCCATCGGGAGAAACAGCGGCTTGCGTAGCAAAGCAATCAACTAACCGTGTTGGAGTCCCGCCCGTCAACGGTACACGGTAAATTTGCGGATTCATCGGATAATCGAATTGTTCGCGGGAAGAGAAGAGTATCGATTTGCTATCGCTTTCCCACCCAACTACAAGGTCAGTGGGAAACGCAAACGTCAATCGGGTAGGTGATCCACCGCTTGCGGGCATAACGAAAATATCAAATGAACCGTACCGGTCGGAGGCAAAGGCGAGCCATTTTCCGTCGGGAGAATACACCGGAGAGCGGTCGTATGCCGGGTTTGCGGTAAGTCGGGTTGCTTGTCCCCCTTCCGCAGGAACACTCCAGATATCACCCGCGAATGAGAATGCTACTATACTCCCATCCGGTGAAAGTGCCGGATAACGCGGGAAAAACGCCGATTCTGCATGCACTCGCGTGGAGAACAGAACGAAAACTGAGAAAAGCAACACGATTTGAATTTGCTTACTCAACCTTGCAACCATAACACTCCTTTTTGTCACTCACTTATTATACCAAGATGGCGCAATGACAACGACGAATAATATATGCTTTAATTTTCTTAAGTTCTTGCGTAAACACTTTTTGATTGGTACACTTTATCATCTCAACACAACGGAGGCAGTATGCCGATTTTGATATTACTGGCAATTGTTGTTATTGCAATTTTCTGGATCATTGGAATTTACAATGGTTTAGTTAGACGTAAAAAACAAGTCGATAACAGTTGGTCACAAATTGACGTGCAATTAAAACGTCGTCACGATTTGATTCCCAATTTGGTGGAAACCGTCAAAGGATATGCCAAACACGAACGGGAATTACTCGAAAACATCACCAAAGCCCGCTCCCATGCTATCGACGCCCGCTCGGAAGGTGTCGGTGCGACCATCGCCGCGGAGAATGCTCTTAGTGGAATGTTGAAAAACTTGATGGTTTCGGTCGAAGCATATCCCGATCTGAAAGCCAGTACCAACTTCCTCGCCCTGCAAGAGGAATTGACCAGTACCGAAAATAAAATTTCATTCTCCCGCCAACATTTTAATGACGTAGCGACCGACTACAATACTTCGCGTGAAGTTTTCCCGAATAATATTTTCGCCGGTATGTTCGGATTTACCGGACGCGATTTGTGGCAAGTTGAAGACGTAAAGGATCGTGAAACCCCACAAGTCTCATTTTAATTCTTTACTATCGTCGCACTACGTATGAATACACCTGCCCATATCACGTATCTCACGCTAATCGCGCGGAACAAGCGCGCGAGCGTGATACTCACTATCGTGATGTGCTTCCTTGTAATCCTAATCGGTTTTGTCTTTTCCAAAGCATGGTTCGGAAACGGCATGCCCGGTATGGTTCTTGCTTTCGTTGCCGCTATCATTCTTACCTTAGTAAGTTGGACCAGCGGTGGCGACATCATCCTGTCGATGTCGGAAGCGACACCGATAGCAAAAAAAGATTATCCGCAGTTGTTCAACGTCGTCGAAGAAATGGCAATCTCCGCGGGTATTCCCATGCCAAAGGTGTATGTCATCAACGATACCGCACCCAATGCCTTTGCAACCGGAAGCCACCCTGACAACGCGGTAGTAGCGATTACCAGCGGCTTGTTGGAAAAACTTGACCGCGATGAATTGCAAGGGGTCATTGCGCATGAAATTGCCCATATCCGAAATTACGATATCCGATTTATGATGTTAATGTCCGTGATGGCGGGTCTGATAGTTTTACTAAGCGATTTTTTTATACGCTCCAGTTGGTTCGGATTTGGTGGTGGACGACGGCGTAGCCGCGACAGTGATGGGGGTGGCGGTGGTTATTTCTTTTTAATTGCACTGCTTCTTGCCATCCTTGCGCCGTTGATTGCGAAGTTGATTCAGCTTGCCGTGAGCCGAAAACGTGAATATCTTGCCGATGCTACCTCGGTCCAATTCACCCGCTACCCCGAAGGATTGGCCCGCGCGTTAGAGAAAATCGCAAGCGACGAAGAACCGTTGGAAGTAGCAAACCGTGCAACACAACATCTTTACATCGTTAATCCTTTACAGCAGTACAAATGGGGTTCGGAAAGCATGTTTAGTACCCACCCGCCGATAGCAAGACGAATTGCTTTATTGAACGAAATAAGCGGTAGACTCTCACACGACTCGAAATAGGAGACCACTATGGAAACGATTACTGTTACTGCCGAATACGCTGGTTTTGGTAGAAGACTCGTTGGATGGTTAATCGACTATGTCATTTTAAGTGCGGTAATGATGGTAGTAAGCTTACCACTTGGCATCGGTTCTTTTGCATCAATTCTGCCGTTACTGACCCATGCACCTACCGATCCAGCGGCATTGGCGGGGATGTTAACCGCCGCGCTTACGACGGGAATTATGATTTCCATCATCGGATTGGTCGTAAAGTGGTTGTATTACACCTTGATGGAAAGCTCCAACCTGCAAGCGACTGTCGGCAAAATGGCTATCGGAATAATCGTGACCGATTTAAATGGCAAACGAATTAGTTTTGCTCGCGCAACCGGACGCCATTTCTCCAAATACATCTCAGCGTTGATAATCGGTGTCGGTTATCTGATGGTAGCGTTTACCGCACAGAAACAAGGGCTTCACGATATTATTGCCGGTACGTTGGTACTGCAAAAACCGAAAATTATGTAATTCTTCTTTGAGTAGAAAAAGGACAGGTTTTCCACCTGTCCTTTTTTTATTGAATTTATTTCATCCTAAGTACAAATCTTACGGTACGAATTTATCCGAAGATGGCGTGGAAAATAACCGTTGCGCATGGTTCCTCCATGTTTCGTTACCCCCTACCAACGCTGAAGAAACCGTTTCAAGTCCTACCGTTCTCACTCCCCGCATTTCCGTGCATAATTGCCGCGCACGAACTTCGACATAGACCGAACTACCGCCTAACCTGCGATACATATCCTGTGCGATACTAGAAGCGAGAATCTCCTGAAGCGTTGGCTGTTGTGAAAAGTAGCGTATGATGCGAACGATACCGGAAAATCCCAGTACTTCATCGCGAGCTGGAACGTATGCTACAGACACAGCACCAAAGAATGGCAACAAGTGATGGGAACAAAATGAATAAAACGGTATCTCGCGGATAGCAATTGTTTCTTTCGCCGCGTCTTTCACCGGATATAACGCAAGCTCCGGTGGTGGTTCATGCATTGCCGAAAAAAATTCGGTATAAAAATCTGCTATCCGTTGCGGTGTCGCCGCAAGGTCGCCGTCGGTCGGTAACCCGATAGCATTGAATAGTTCATGCATAGCCATTGCGATACGTTTGTTGTCGACAGTTGGAAGTGTACCATCGTGGTGGTTCGAATCCATTTTAAATCAAACTCCTGTTTTCATGTAAAGTAACATTGTGGTTAGAAAATAAAAAGCCACAGTTTACTGCGGCTTCTCACTCTGTTCATTTCCGTCAGTGTTTCATTGTATCGAGCACTGAAATGCTATCTAATTTGTTGGGTATGAGCCGTTCCATCTCTTTTCGTTTTATCCGCTCATACAATGTATCCGTTATCAATGGTGTTTCGGTTTTTTCCGGCGCGGCCTCGGTCGATTCCGGTGGCACGAGCTCTAATTCGAAAAATGTTACTGCATTCTCACCGCGCTGAAGGTTTAACAACTGGTATTTGTTTCCCTTAACGCGATACCCTTTCTTAGAAACTGATATTATCTGTTTACCCGCACCAATACCGGTAATCGTCGTATCCGTCATCATTAACGTCGTATCGTTGTTGAATACGACATTAGCTCCGCGGATGTTCGTTGCAACACGAATCGAGCCCGGTTTCGGCCAGAAAATAAAGATTAATATGCCTACCATTGCGAGCGACAAGGTAACCCAAATCACTCCAAACCAGCGTACTTTTCGTTGACCTCCTTCAAGGTCGTCGATTTCTTCACCGATTTTATCTTCTAATGCTTTCGCCCGATCCGGTGGCAACCATTCTGCCGCACCATCTTCATCGACAACCTTGACATAGCCAAGATTAACATAGAATTTTTCACGTTCTTCTTCTACGATTGCTTGCACTCGCCGGGCTTCAAGAATCCGGCTCTCTCTTGCCTCCAGCTCTTTCAGCTCTTCCGTGATCCGTGTCGATTGTTCCAATAATCGTTTACGAATCTGTTCTCTTAGTGCTTTTTCTTTATCGTCGTTTTGGTTGTCAGAATGGTTCATGTTGCGGGTTTCTCCACCCAATTTGTGCCGATTGCGGGTTGCTTTGATTCAATCGTTGTAATTGTCTTATACGGTGCGGGTTGATCTACTACCGCAAGCTTACGTAACGGCGGCAATTCTTTGCCTGCCATCACCATTTCGATTTCTTCGGAATCGAGAATTTCGCGTTCAATCAGTGCCTTAGCCAGGTGATGTAGCGACTCAAGGTTATCTTTAAGAATTTTATCGGCATGGTCAGCGGCATTTTGAACGATGCGGCGTATCTCTTGATCGATACGTACCGCCGTTGCTTCGCTGTACTCACGATGGCGGGTCATTTCCCGTCCAAGGAAGATTTCCGCTTCTCCGCCACCATAAGCGAGCGGTCCTAACTCTTCCGACATACCCCATTCGCAGACCATTTTGCGGGCAAATTCGGTAGCGCGTTCGATATCGTTACCCGCTCCAGTGGTTACGTCTCCAAACACAATCATCTCTGCGGCTCGTCCACCCATCAAATGAACGAGCAGACCATCTATGTAATGGCTCGAGTAATTATGTTTCTCGTCGACCGGAAGATAATGTGTAAGACCCATTGCGCGGCCACGCGGTATAATCGTGACTTTATGCACCGGATCGCTGCCGGGTACAAACCGGGAAACCAGTACATGTCCGGCTTCGTGGTATGCCGTTATCTTTTTTTCGTTTTCCGAAATGAGCATACTGCGACGTTCTTTACCCATCATCACTTTATCTTTGGCTTCTTCGAAATCCGCCATTACTACTTTATCGGCACCCCGTTTCGCGGCATTCAATGCGGCTTCATTCACCAAATTCGCCAGCTCCGCACCGGCAAGACCCGGCGTTCCCTTTGCGAGCACTGGTAACTCGACATCGTTTCCGATGGGTACTTTTCGGGTATGTACCCGAAGGATGCCTTCCCTGCCTCGAACATCAGGGCGATCCACCACCACCTGACGGTCGAACCGACCGGGTCGCAACAATGCCGGATCAAGAACATCGGGACGATTTGTCGCGGCAATTAAGATAACCCCTTCATTCGACTCAAACCCATCCATTTCAACAAGAAGTTGATTCAATGTTTGTTCGCGTTCGTCATGGCCCCCGCCCAAACCGGCACCACGATGTCGTCCAACTGCATCGATTTCGTCGATGAAGATGATACACGGCGCATGCTTTTTGCCTTGCTCAAATAAATCGCGGACGCGGCTTGCACCGACACCGACAAACATCTCAACAAAATCGGCGCCACTCATCGAAAAGAACGGAACATCCGCTTCACCGGCAACTGCACGTGCCAGTAGCGTCTTTCCGGTTCCGGGAGGCCCTAACATCAACACGCCCTTCGGAACCCGACCACCAAGACGGGTGAATTTCTTCGGGTCGCGGAGAAAGTCGATGATTTCGCGAAGCTCTTCCTTCGCTTCGTCGGTTCCGGCGACGTCTTCGAAGGTTACCCGGTTTTTATTTTCGATAACCAATTTTGCGCGGGACTTACCAAAGTTGAACACGCCACGCGCTGAACCACCGCCCTGCATCCGCCGAAGCAGGAATATCCATATCGCGATAAGGATTATCCACGGAACGGTATTGATTAAAATGATAGTTAGCCAACTGCTCGACTTCTCTTTGAATTCATATTCTACACCTTGTGAATCCCAAGAGTCGGTTACTTCTACCGGTACTTCCTGATAGGGCAAAATCGTTTGGAACTTCCCGTTTGGCACCATCGCCGCACGTGCCGAAGCATTCTGTTTCAGCTCTCCGAGAAAAACCCGGTCGGTAATCGTACCGCGCGCCACCTGACCACTTTCAACCAATTCCTTGAAGCGTGGATACGCGATTGTCACGTTTTCGTCTTTCGACTTGTCTAACGTGTTGTAAAGCAGCGCTGTCATGAGAATCAGCGCCATAAGCAGGAAGAAGCCGCGGCTTGCTTTCTGCCAATCAAACTTATTGTCACCACGCGGTTTGGGACGACGGGGCGTCTCGGGCTCGCGGGACGAAGGAGAATCCATAATAACCACTCTATTAACTGTTACAATACAATAAAATACGTAGAAAACTATGCTTTGGTTATGAACACTGTCACAATCGTGAAAACCGGCATTCCTGCTTTGTTAGTCGGTACTTAAGTTGACTTCCCAACATTCCACGGGAGCCCCATTTAGAATGAAGCAAAATCGATGCAAACTGCTTGCGATGCCCTTGCGGAATGCTCCCGCTTTCAACTCCGAAGTTCTTTGCGACTTTCGAAAAGAGTACTTGTAATGCATCATCGGTAAACTGCAGTAATCTTGACGAAGGAAAACTTAGTTGTTCACCCAATGGTTCATTCCATTCGGGTAACGATATACTTATCAGTGATTCGGCATTTAGCCATCGACTCTTGGCATCGAGAGCAATTGCCTCCATCTCTTGCAATTTCGCTTCGTAAGCTGTTGGCGAAAGCTTTGCCCATTCACTTCGAATGGAATTTCGCAGAGCGTACGCCGGGTCGTCATTCGTCGGGTCGTCAAGCCAACTTATCTTCTCTCTTCGCATCTCTTCGCGAAGCGCTTCACGCGTTACCTGCAAAAGTGGCCGAGCCACATCAATCTTTGTTTCACCAATTTGATGTAGAACCCGCTGTTCCGGTATCCCTTTCAGCGCGGCTATTCCTTGTTTGCGATGGATAGCGATTGCTACCGTTTCGGCGAAGTCGTCGCGGGTATGGGCTGTAACCAGCGTATCTAAAGAAAAATGCAGAGCAAGTTCGACAAGCGCTGCGTACCGCAACCTACGCGATTTTGCTTCAAATCCTTGGCCACCACGTGACTGGGTAGAAATAGTTTTGGAAAAGAACGGGTAATGCAATTCGTCAGAGAGTTCGCGGACAAATTTTTCCGATGTAAGTTGCCATTCTGATTTACCATGCCGGACATGACCAATGCTTGCCGGTAAATTCCGCAGCCGATACATCCAAGCCAATCCGACACTATCACCTCCACCAGAAACGGCGAGTAGAGCATTTTCCGGCAAGTTGATATAAGATAACATATTTCCTGTAATTACTAAATCTGAAGCGGTTCGAACAGATTACATTTTTCGGATACAAATCACTGTTCGATCATCGCCGGGAGGTACACCCTCCCCGAACTGTTCTACTTGGTCGAACAAATGTTCCAACGCGGTTTCTGCGGTGCTATCAATCGAATTTAGAAATACTTCACTGAGTCGTGCGTTACCGAAAACTTCTTCGGTGCGCCCCCCTGCTTCCGTAATACCATCAGAATAGATGAGTATGCGGTCACTCACGCTCATTTTCACTGTACCGACGTTATAATTCAATCCGGCAAATGCACCAATGACCGGGCCACCGGTTTCTAATTCGCTAATTTGTTTGTTTTGCCAAAAATAAGGATGATCGTGACCGGCATTCACATAGTGAATTTCACCCGTTTTACAGTCGAGTAGTGCAAAGAAGAGCGTTACAAACAATTCCGCTGCCGTGGTACGAACCAATTCTTCGTTTAATTTGGTCACGATTGTTCGCGGCTCACTGTACATCGAACAAAGCGCACGTACAGTCGCCTGCACATTTGCCATCAACATCGCCGCCGGAATTCCTTTACCCGAAACGTCACCTAACGTAAGTACAAGACGGTTATCCGGCATTGGAATAAAATCGTAAAAGTCGCCGCCAACTTCCTGTGCAAATTCACTGCGCGCGGCAATCTCCCAACCATCGATATTCGGCTGTCCCGAAGGAAGCAAACCGATTTGTATAGTACGAGCAATATCGAGATCGCGTTGCATCCGTTCTTTTTCCCGGATTTCGGCAAGCATCCTCGAAATGTCTTCCGCCATCAGATTGAATGAATACGATACCTCACCCAATTCGTCCCGCGATTCTACTGGTATCCGGTAATCCAGCTCGCTTCGCCGCAACGCTAATGTACCGGCGATCAATCGGTCCGCGCTTCCTGCAATCAGCCGAGAGATTTGAAAACCAACATTGATTGCAACTAATACGATAAGGAAAACGACAATCGTAATAAAAATCTGGATGCCAAATAATGCCCGCAGAATTTGATTGTCGCCGCCGGAAAATACTCTGTAAATGTCTGACAGCGATTGGTACACACGAACAATCGTAAAGGAAACCGTTGTTTTCTGATCGAACCGGATTGTTTTGAGCAAAATAAAACCAACTGGTAACAGTTGATTCATGAACCCGGTACGGGATGAATCCACTATAGTAGAGAGCGTTTTGATTGCTTTTGAATTTGGGTTACTGGTGCTCTTTCCGCCAATATTAATATTGATTGCACTGCTATTTTGAGGACTTGAACCAGTCACATCGGAAAACAACAAGTCGGCATTTACCCGTTCTTTACACCGTTGCAAATCATGGTCAGTCATAATACGCTGTGTAGCAATCCAGTCATTTTTCCGTTGCAGTAACGCGATATACGAATACAGCTGTCCATCGTAATAGATACATCGGTATGGGGAAATAACCGTATCCATTACCGAAAATTCGCGAAACACTTTCGTTGAATCGAGTGGACGGAACCGGTACAGCAGCGGTTTACCATCCAAACTTGTTCGCGCCACATCGAACCGCACAATCTCAGGCGAGGCAAACATTTTGGTTGAATCAGCGGGTTCGATTGTCTGGTACTTTTTCAATGTTTCAACGAGGTCATCGGCGGGTTCCATCAATAACTGTTGCGTCATCCGTGATTGGAAGCTACTCATCCAGACAAAAACTGCGGTAAAGACAACAAATGCCATCATGAAAAATGGGAGAACGCTGGTGAACAGAAATGATAGAATTAGCTTTGACCGGATAGGTGAGTTCAAGCGGATATTGCGTATAATCGGAGTCGTGAAAATGCGCACCATTAGCAGCAAAGAACCTGAAATCAATAGAATTAAATTAAAGGAAACCGCGACGCGGATATATTTCGGGAAGTACAATAAACTGTAAATGGGGTCGATGATGAAACCGTCGATTAATATCGGTACGGCAAAAATGAACACAAATATCGAGAAGAATAAGCCCCGGAGTTTACTCTGATTGTCCATCGCATCGGCACGAACGCAGATAATTAAAGTTCCCACCGCCGCGAGTAAAAGCACAAAAAAGTTATCCGACAATATGAATGGAAGGCACGAGATTGCTACCGGAAGTATCCACCACGGTTGCTCAAGACGGCGAAACAACGGCCACGCCGTGCGCGGTTGTAGGATAAAACGGACGGCAAAGAAAAGTGCGCCAAGCGTTGCAAATAAGGCGATTAATGCTACGACCGGCATTCCGCCGATGGGGAATAATTTAATAACGATTACAACGAGGATGAGTAACCAGAGCGTCCGGCTGCGAAGCGGGAATTCCCGTATCCCCCATATAATGGCGACAGTGGAGAGAAATAAATAAAAGCCCGCTCCGTCGTTGGTCAGTGTGCGGTTGATACTATACAAAACCAACGCGAGTGTAAGTAAAAAACCCCCTACCCAGAGAGCTATTTTGCGGTCGAACGAAGATGCGGGAAACAGGTTGTTGATGCTAAATGAATTTCTTGGCATATTTTATTTTAAGTTTGTTACTGAATATACTATAGAACCTAAAGCGCACCAATACAATATCAGTGTATACTAAATAGTGTAAAATTATAGCGAAATCGTTGCAGCGGTTGAAATTTGATGGTTATACCGGTGGGTATCGGAACTCTGGTATTGTTTTTCCCGATAACAATGCCTCATACATACTCATACGGACTTGTACAATTTTTTCCATGTTGATTTTTTCGCCATATTCCCTACGTCGCCGGGAACTTGTTTCATCGCGCGAATCCAATGCTTCCTCGCATTTACGTGGCCAATCACCCGGATTATCGAATAGATGCAACAATTCGGAAAAATGCTGATAGTCGGGTTGAGCATTTGGCCCGGTGATTGGTATCCCTGAAAGCAAATATTGATACATCTTATTCTGATTACGAGTTTTGGAAAATTCGTTAATCTCATCTAAAACGACACCGACATCATAGTGGGCGAAGTACGCTGCAAGTTCTTCATGCGGTACTCTTCCAAGATAATGGATATTGGGTAACCGCATTATCTCGCTGAATATGCCACCGGAATAAAACTCGTGTGGCCCATCCATTGTTCCCTGAAGCGTAAACGTATATTGCGGGTTTTGTTTTACAAGGTCGCCAAAATTTTTCCAATCTGAGATTTGGTTGATATTTCCCGCATACCCGAAAATAGGACGTTTCAGCTTTTTCAATAGTTCCGGTTCGGGTATGGGATTCATCCACAATGGCTGAAACCGGTTTGAGTCCGCGGAGTTGGGTAAGAACCGGATTTGTTGCGCAAACGGTGAAAATCGCTTAACCAGTTCGGAAGCAGTCGCAATTGTAAGGTCGCCTTGCTTAGCGGCGAATGTTTCGGAATGAGCTGTCAAACCAGCTATGTATGGAGGAACGCCCGGTACTTTCGAATAATGATCAACCAACCAATAACATTTTTTCCTGCCAACTTTACCGTGAAAGTGTTGCCGGAAATGCGGGCTGCTGAATTCTACAATATCGGGTTCCCAACCCAATTCCTTCGCGTACTTTTTTAGTTGCATATCAAGTAATGCGGCGTCTACTTTCGCCACACTATCAAAGGCAAGAACCGCGCGAAATGGCGCTGCGACTCTGCGGTTTACGATCCAAAAGTTCGGTGAAATTTCGCGTATTGTACCGCTTGCGGAATCATGTTTCAGCCATGGCGATTGGTACACCACAAGGATTCTTGCCTGACGCGCCATCTCCGGGAAGAATCCTGAAATTGGTGCAAATGAAGCTGAGTATGAGGTATGTTGGTCGATTAGAAATAGATTCATTGTATTTGAATTATGCGTTATCCGTTACATGTTCATCAAGCCAGACACCAGCGGCGGCTCCGATTTTCCGCCACGTCAGACGTTCGACGATCCAGGCGGTACCGAAACAGGCGGCGGTGATGAGATACATAATGAGTATTTGATACCGTACCGCTTCCGTAGGTGGAACGCCGCCGATAATTTGTCCCGTCATCATTCCCGGCAATTGCACTATTCCGACCACAAACATCGAATTCATCGACGGTGCCACCGCGGCGTGTAGTGCGTCCCGACGCGGTTCGAATGAGGCCTCCCACGGACTTGCTCCAAACGCAAGTGCCGCTTCTACTTGGTCTCTTCTCGAACGCAGTTCCGCAACTAACCGGTCGGCGCTTAATGCCGCAGAATTCAACGCATTCCCGATGACCATCCCGGAAATCGGAATTACCACTTGTCCCTTCCACAACGGGTCAGGATGAATAACAAACACAAATGAGAAGAATAGAAATACGAATGAAGAGCCGGCAATCGCAACCCAAAGGTATAACGGCAAATTAGCAATCTTGATTTTCTGGCGGCGGGATGCTTGCCATGCCGCGACGAACGACTGTATCATCAAAACGAAAAATACCACAACAAAGTAATCAACCGAAAACAACCACGTCAGAATGTAACCAACTGCTAATAATTGGATTCCCGCCCGTAACGCGCCCCACAACAATGTTTTAGTAATGCCGTATTTACCTTGCCACGCGAGCAGTACGATGAATCCCATCATCGCGCAACACATCGACAAATCGTAGAGTGTCAATGGAAAATAAGGGGTTGTTGTGGCTGGTACACTGTTCATGGTTTTGTAATTGCCATCGTATGTAACGGTTCGACACCAGTCAACCGGTTACCGTGGTCTACCCAAACCACTGTCATTCCTGTATCATGGGACGATTTGCGAATCATCCCGATTGCATTCTGGGCATTCTCGTTATCCAACGACGCAAGCGTTTCATCAAGCAGAAGCACCTCAGGATGCAATAATATAGAGGCGACCAATGCAAGCCGCACCCGCTCCCCGTCGGATAATGACTTTGTCGATGCGTCTAAATCAAATTTTAAACCGGTGGAGCGAAGTATTTGCATCACAATTTCGTTCGATGGAACCGGAGTTTTCCGCCAGCGGAACGGTAACAGAATGCTTTCGCCAATAGTCTCGGAAAAAGGAATCGGTTTCGAACCAACGAACAGTACTTTTCTACGCCATTCGGGTAACGAATATGATTGGAACGATTTACCGTTCAAACTCAGTGAACCGCGATGCGGTACAAGACCGGCCATGCAGCGCATGAAAAGCGTTTTACCGCTTCCCGACTCTCCGGTTATCCGCCACCACTCTTCGCGTTGCAGATTCAAAGTCAAATTGTTCAATATCGCGCATCCGCAGTCGGGATACCCGTTTGAACAAATTTTATCCGCCGTTAAAACGAAGTCGGTCATATTGTAAGAAAGGTAATACTAAACCACCATTATAGGAAAGCGTTCCGCGGTCTGTAACTGCTTACTGAGACGGAAGAAATAGACTGCGACGCTCAACCGTAACAGCCCGGTAATTGCGAATGCGAAATGAGTGGGGAATAACGGGATACCGAACAATGAACCACGGGCGCTATCCCACATATCCATCAGCACACCGCCCACGATTGCGCCTATCGTGAATCCGATACCGATGGCAAGCGAGAGTGCGGCAAGGTACTTATTGCGCGTCAATGGAGTCGAATATCGCAGAGGGATTGTCGAGGAAGTGAGCTGGACAGCCGCCCATCCAAACGCGGTCACGATAATTTCTAAAATAACCGGATAGGGAAAGCTTGGCGTGATAAAAATCCAGTATATCGGTACCGAAGAGAGACAAATCATTCCAATCGTCGTCAAACCAAAATCACCGTATTTGTCGATCCAGCGCCCTGCAAACGGCGATACCAATGCCATCATAATCGTGAAACCTGCCCCATACCCCGCCAGCATTTTGTAACCGAAATTTAGGTGTGTAAGCATGTGTACCGCCCAATATGGGCCGGCAAATCCTACTGCGGCATACCAAGCGCCAAAACCAATCATTATGCGGCGGAATGCGGGATCTCGCCACGGTACAACTTTTGTATCCGGTACTTCTTCTATTACCGGCACTGGCCGCAGCGTACGCGGTACATTGTTTAAAAGAAAAGCTGATATAAGTCCGAGCACAATGGCAACTGCTCCGATGACAAAATGTCCTATATCCTCACGGTTCGTTTCCCGCAGCTTATCCAACAGAGCGCCGGCGGACATATATACAACCACGTTTGCAATCGACGCCCCCCGTTGACGTGCACCAAAAAACCGCCCACGTAAATCGACTGAAACTAAATCCCCAATCCACGACAACCAACAAAGTGTGCTGACAGTAAATGCGACGTTTTGAATAAAAACAAACAGCAGTAGCCAAAGGATTGCGTGGTGTGGTTTCCAAAGCACGAGAATCATCGGTGCTAACCACAATACCCGTGAGATTATTGCGGTCAGAATCGCAACTTTTTTGCGAATCTTCGCCTTGTTGAAGTGTACACCAAGAATAGTCTGGAACGGCATTACCAGAAACGCCAGCGCGTTGAGTAGCGAGACTTCCCAATTGGAAGCATTCAGGTATTTGGCAAGCCCGATAAGGAGACCACCGCTGGTGAGGACTAAAAACGCTTGTGCGAATGTTCCTTCCCATACCAGACGATAGAAAGCTCCGCGGAGAGTTTGACGGGGAGGCAAAACAAAAAGACCGCTCAATCTTCTGAGCGGTCTCATCGAAGACGTCAACAATGAGTATGGGTCAATATCCGGTGCCATTCGGGATCGACTTATTTTCTTCTGTAGTTTTAAGGGCTTCTTTGGCCGATTCGACCGCGAGTGACGACGCCGTCAGAGCAGAATCTGTCTTATTTTCACGTAACAGCTGTTTTGCCAGTTCAAGTTCGTCTTTGGCTTTTTGAAGGGCAATCGTCGCACTGAGATCCGCCCCTTCATTCTCGGCTTGGGCAATCAGTTTATCCGCTTCATCAATCTGTCGCTGGATGCCTTTATTACCGCAACCGGCGAACATCATTACAAAGGCCAACATGCTAATCAGAAATAGATATCGCTTCATAAAACCTCCGCTTGTGAATCTAAGATGAACAAAAAGATAATGACAGAACAAGTTACATGCAATTTCGCGTTACGACAAAGTTAAGACAAAGTTTGCTATTTACTCTATAGTACGTTCTGACTTGTCTAAAACGCGATTAGTGCTTACCTTGAGCGAACAAAGATAGGTCGTTCACCACTTTTACATGTTTCGAATCGAGGGCGACGAGTTATCTGTTAGAATCGGTTTGCTCTGAGAAATCATATACTCGACGAGTATCCCCCCTGCCTTACCTTCGGGAGAGCATGATGAGTAAACTCCACCGTTACCCGGTCGGAATAATCGGTACTTTTACCGGGTGGACATGTGTCCTCTTCGCAATGGTTTGTGTCGCCCATGCGGAATTGGAAATGCCGCAAGGGCCGGTAAGAAAAACCACCCCGGAAGTTCAGCTCGCCAATCCGAACGTCAAAAACCGTGTTCACCGTGTCGGTAACATCTGGATGAACATGACGAACTTCGGGTTCTTCGGTAATTACTCACGCCAAAACACCAACCAGATGACTGACCCGGAATTCCCCGGAACCTACGCACCACAAGCGATGTACCCCGCGAACTCGGGACAGGAATACCTATATATGGGTGCCATTTGGGTCGGTGCGATGGTGCAGCAGGGCGAACACGAATTTCCCCGCGTTTCGGTTGGTTCGGAAGGGTGGGTACGTACTTCCTCGAATACATCGATTATTGAATTTTGGCCCGGTGAAGGGTCAAGTGGCGGGATAATCGAACGTTCTACCCGACCTAACGATTATAACCGTCTCGGCGATTACATCTCCAATGATTCGGCAGTATCTGAACAAGACTTTATCGCGACATACACTGATACACTGCGCGATCCATTCTGGGTTGGTTCCGACCCCATTGATGGTGCGCATTATCCCCTTGGAATAAAAGTCACCCAGAAATCCTATGCGTTCTCTTACTCTTACGCGAAGGACTTTATTTTCCTCGACTACGAAGTGGAAAATATCGCGACGAATTATTTAAAAAATCTTTATGTCGGTTTGTATGTGGACGGCGACGTCGGTGGTGCCACCGAACAGGTCGGAGTTTACCAAACAGACGATATATGCGGCTTCCAGCGCTACTATTATTACAACCATCCTGATGGGACTCCAGATAGCACGATTATCAACGTTGCCTATATCGCCGACGGCGACGGACGCCCGGTAAACGTTTGCTCCGGTTCCGATTTCACCGTTCCCAACGTCCTCGGCTCACGTGTGCTGCGTTCACCCAATCCCCGTTTAAAAACCAGTTTTAACTGGTGGGTTTCCAATGGAAATACCGACCTCGATTTTGGCCCTTCGTGGACTGATTCGAAGGATTGGACGGAAACCTATGGAACACCGATGGGTGATGCCCACAAGTATGACATCTTATCGAACCGTGAATTCGATTACGATCAGGTATATACAAATAACCTCAATTATATCAGTTCCCATCCGCAACAGGATTTAGACCAATCGACCATCTTCCATCAGTGGCGCACACCGAAAAGCGGTATCCGCGATCAAATAGCGAAAGGTTTCGATACCCGCTACTTATTGTCTTGGGGCCCCTTAGGTGTCTATGACCACACTGAAGCCGGTGGCAATCGCGTATATCGTCTCAATCCCGGTGAAAAGTTCCAAATGACAATCGCTTTTGTCGCCGGTATGGGTTTCCATGACCCGAACCGCCAGCAATTATCCTGCACCAGCTTGGATCCAACGCTGTATAATTTTGGCGCAATTCGAACTCCTGCCCAGTGGGCGGCACGGGTTTACGATAACCCGATGCGCGATACACACACAAAATTATACCCTTACGGCGATGGCTGGTACGGAAAAGATACCGGTACAGATGGGTTATTCGCCGCCGCAACGGGAGATAGTGTTATCATCGACGGCGTGTTTCATGATTTCTATCCCGGCCCGGATCCCGATGGTACGGAGAACAACGGCCACAACGATTCTTTAAATCAACACGATTCCCGGTTCCCTGAATTTCTTGGTCACATGGAAGATTCCCATCCTTGGATTCCACCACGTCTAAGTTATATGAGCGGAAATGGTATGGTCGACGATGGCGACGGCGATCCTGATTTTCTTGGACCACCTCCGCCCCCAATTCCGAAATTAAGAATCGAATCACATGATCAGACGGTCACCTTGATTTGGACTCCGATGCCATCGGAGGACCCGAATTATTTTAATCCCTTCTCACACCTTTCCGATTTCGAAGGTTATCGCGTGTATGTCTCCGAGTCAGGTTTGGAGCAGGATTTCTCATTGGTTTCTTCGTTCGATAAGGTGGATTACGCATACTTTGATCCCCATACCGATTCATTGGCTACCGTACCGGATAGTCGGACTAACGCACCTTCCGATACTTCAATCAGCGGTGTTCATTTGGTACGGCGACCCGTAGGGCCAAATACCGGTTTCGGAACAATCTGGCACGCTGAAGATTCAACCTACCGATGCATAATCAATGGAGTACCACCGCTCATTCCCAGATACTATTCAGTAACATGTTACAGCTACGGGGATCCGAAAACCGGTACACAATCGCTGGAAACCGGCAAACTTTCCGATATGGTCTATACCGCGCCTTCGATGAATACACTATCGAAAAAAGTCGGTGTCGTCCCCAATCCATATCGGGTCGACCGTGATTATACCGCGAAACATGGTAATGGTTTGTCTTGGGAAAATCGCGACGATGGAACACCGGACTTCTACCCACAGCAGGATAGAAGGATTTATTTTTATAATTTGCCCAAAAAAGCGCTTATTCGTATCTTTACGGTCGCCGGTGATTTGGTCGTTATGATACCTCATAACATCGAGGGTTCTAATCACATCGGTGCTACTTACGACTTTGCGGAATATTGGAATTTACAAAACCGTAATGAGCAGATGGTAAGTTCCGGCTTGTACTTATTCTCGGTCGAAGACAAAACCAATGGAAACAGCGGTAGTGTTTCGACTGGTAAATTTGTAATCATCCGATAAAAGGAAAATTCATAATGAAGTTTTATGCCGTACTACTCAGCGTTACGTTCATCAGCGCAATGGCTTTCAATTGCTTTGCTGACGAAACAAAAACGATGGATTGCTGTAAAAAAGATGCAAATTCTAAAACCATGGCCACATGTGAAAATTGTTATGGTGATATGAAATGTGATGTAAAAACGGTTAAGTTGGCCGACCTGAAAGTCAGTCCTGACACAGTTGCCGTTGAGGGTACTGTTACCACGGTTTGTCAAGCCGCCGGTTGTTGGGTAATGATAAAAGATGGTGATAAAACCCTTTTCGTTAAAGCGAAGGGGGAATCGTTCTATATGCCGAAGAATGCCGCAGGCGCTAAAGCGCGGGCGTACGGTGTCATTAAGGAAGTCGAACTAACCGAAGAATCGCAGAAACACTTTGCAAGCGAAGGGATGAATTTAGGTGAGATAAAGGGCTCCCGGAAAATTATGATGATGGTTGCGAGTGGAGTTCAACATACACCGATGGAAGGTCAAAAGCTCGACGACGTTAAGAAGTATAAATGCGAAGACGGTGATTCAAAATCCGAAATGAAGGAAATGAAAAAGGAAGAGAAGAAGGACAATAAGGACGGAACCGCGAAGTAACTTTTGAGTCCATTACAAATGTTAAAAGCGGGACTTCATGTCCCGCTTTCTGTTTACTAAATTCACAAACCTTACACAGCCAATGGCATATTTGTCGTTATTCATTCTCGCTATTGCCCTCGCCGCCGATGCGTTCTCCGTGGCGGCTTCCATTGGTTTGTCCCATAACCACCCGCGGCAACTATTCCGCCTTTCCTTCCACTTTGGCTTGTTCCAAAGTCTCTTTGCACTGGCCGGTGTCTTGATTGGTACGACTCTTCTCCACTTCGTAGAAGGAATCGACCATTGGGTTGCATTTACCTTACTCACTTTATTAGGTGGATTTATGATTTATAAATCGCTCAAAATGGAAGAAGGACAGCAACTTTCGTTTGATTTTACCCGCGGTATTCACCTTATCGGTTTATCTACTGCGGTAAGCATCGACGCATTTGCCGCCGGAGTAGGACTACCAGCGATGCAGGTATCGGTATTCATTTCGGTGCCGGTAATTGGTATTGTCTCTACATTAGCCACATTCATCGCGATGGAACTTGCCGACCACATTAAGAAACGGTGGGGTAAGCAAATAGAAATTGTAGCCGGTTCCGTTTTAATTCTATTGGGTTGTAGTATCCTCTTTCACCATCTCGTTTACCAATAAAACTCAAATAGGCGCGTTCCCGCGCCTATTCAAATAAACTCTCAATGCTACCGGTCAAACTTTACTTTGAATCGTCATCATCTTTTGGGTGATCTTTCGGCGGCATTTTACCGTCGTGGTGCATACCCATACCCATACCACCACCCATGCCGCGATCCATTCCGGTATGACCCATCCAGGGGCCCATACCCATACCCATACCCATTCCGCCGCGGCGCATCATCATTCTCCGACGCATCATCATCCGTTTGTGCGGGTGTCCAAGTGCGAACATTGCATGGCGACGGGCTTTCATCAATGCCCCCTTCGCTTCATCTTCTTTTCCTGACGCAAGTAAACTCTTTGCATTTTCCAATTCGGTCTTTGCCGATTTTAGTTCTTCGTCGCGTAGTTCTTGGTTCGCTTTCATCATTCGTTCTGCGGTTGCTAAACGTTTCTCGCCGTTTTCAATTCGTGTTTTTAAATCCACTGGTGGTTTTGCTGATCCATCTTTCGAATCCGCTGCCATCGACAGCACTCCCCAACCCAATCCGATAGCTATCGCGATGAGTGCTAATGCCTTTCTCATTGTCTTACCCTCCTGAGAGATACCCTCCGGGAATATCCTCGATACATTCACTATGGTATCAATTCGATATGATTTATCTCAATTGCCGTATCGAACAGTTCGATATCGGTTTCATTTTTGAGACACAGGAATGGTAAGGAGGTTTAAATGGAAGCTAAGCCCTTATCCGGTGCGGTTTTGGCGACCAGAACCGGACAGGATGCCGTGCGGACAACACGATCCGTAGTCGAACCAATCAGGAAATCTTTCATTCCTCCGCTGCCGTGAGGGCCGATTACAATCATGTCGGCGTTTATTTCACCGGCAAGACGAATGAGTTCTTTATGCGCAATACCGTGGGCGACATGGTGGTCGGGAAGAGTGGAAAATTGAATATTCGAATCAAAATTTTTAAATGCCTCGTTGACGGTCGTTTCGGCATTAGGTACAAGATGTGTTAATGAAGGAAACTCAAAGGGTGTGCTCGCAAAAACACCGCTTTCAATCGTGTGCATCACGTGTACTCTGGCATTGCATTTTTGCGCGACTAAACTTGCCCACGCAAGTGCATGATGTGATTCCAATGAAAAGTCGATACCTACCAGAATAGTTCGGATGCCTTCCCAAACCCGCTTCTCGGCATGTGGGGTAACCAGAACCACCGGTATTTGAATGTACCGCAATACTTGTTCGGTAATCGAACCTAACATCCATTTCGAAAGTGGAGCCCTGCCATGCGTAGCCATTACCGCCACGATAGGTGGATTCATTTTGGCTTCGTCGACAATCAACTCTGCGACATCTTCGCCGCTGATGTTCGTGATTTGAAGAGTTACGCCTTTATTCGTAGCAATATCTTTGATTGTCTGCGAATGAACTTTATATGCTTCTGCATCGTGTTTATGGTCGGAACCATACAACGCGTGAATTTCCGAATTGAAAGCTTTGGCGAAGGAAAGTGCATGAGGTAATGCGCCGAGCGAGCGTTCACTAAAATCAGTTGGAAAGAGGATATGTCCAGACATAATTCCTGCTTGAAAATTTTAATTATCGTATGATTAATTTAGCGAACGGTAAACCGCATCGATTTTTTCCGCTTGCTGAAGAACAACTTCCAATAACTGTGGAGTCAACATATTCGGACCGTCCGAAGGGGCAAAATCAGGATCGGGATGCGCTTCGAGAAAAATCCCGTCGATACCATGTGCCACTGCCGAGCGTACCAATCCGGCAACTTCGAGACGATTACCGCCGGTAGTGCCGTTTTCACCACCCGGCTTCTGAACCGAATGAGTACCATCGAAAACAACCGGGCAACCTAACTGACGCATAGTATCTAAACCCCGCATATCGACGACAAGTTCGCGGTAACCGAAACTCGAACCGCGTTCGGTAAGCATAATTGCTTTGCCGCCTCCCGCTTTAACTTTGTCAATCGCACCCTGCATGTCCGACGGGTGAAGAAACTGTCCTTTTTTTATATTGACCGGCTTTCCTGTTTTTCCCGCGGCAACGAGTAAGGAAGTTTGCCGGCACAGGAACGCCGGGATTTGGAGGACATCTACAACTTCGGCTGTTGCTTTACATTCTATCGCTTCATGAACATCGGTAAGAACCGGGACTCCAAGGGTTGTTCGGATCTTTTCCAACAAACGCAACCCTTCTTCTACACCGGGGCCGCGAAAGGAACCGGACGAAGTTCGATTCGCTTTATCGTAACTTGCTTTGAAAATAAAACCGAATGGGTATTTGCGAACGATTTTCTGCAGCCGTTCGGCCCACTTAAGAGTAAAACTCTCCTCTTCGAGTACGCATGGCCCGGCAATCAGAAGTAAGGGTGCTCCTCCCCCCACTTCAATCCCTTTCGCAATCTCAAAACGCGAAGTGTTTACGGTAGTCATAATGAATTCTCCCGTGAAGGCAAACCTGCCGCTAATAAATCATGCAGGCGCAGCATTCCGATGGGAACATTGTTAGAGTCTACAACGGGTAATACCGAAATCTGTGACGGTCGATTTTCCATTAACCGCAGTGCATCCAGCGCGAGCATACCGGAGCTGATGGTCGTCGGCTTTTTGTTCATCATTTCGCGTATCGGACGTTCCAACGCTTCCGCACCCAAATTATTAATCGAACGCCGTAAATCACCGTCGGTAAATATTCCGGCAAGTTTTCCGTCTTTATCGATAATGGAAACCGCGCCCAACGGTATGGAAGTCAGTAATTGAACCGCTTCACGTAATTTCACCGTGTCGATAATCCGCGGGTTATTGTCACCGCTATGCATCAAATCATCAACTTTCAGCAATAACTTCTTACCCAATGAACCACCGGGATGGAGCATTGCAAAATCGACCGGTGCAAATTCCCGCTCAGTCGCAAGAACTACAGCCAGCGCATCGCCAAGGGCAAGTGTGGCCGTTGTCGAGCTGGTAGGGGGTAAACCGGAAAGACCGGCTTCATGTACCGCGCCTAATCGCAATACATACTCGCAACCGATGGCAAGTTCGGACTCAGGATTGGAAGTGACCCCGACCGTACGGGCACCCAACCGCTTTAACACCGGAAGAATCGAAAGTATTTCTTCCGTCTCGCCCGATTTTGAAAGTAGGATGCAAACATCACCAGCCCGGACTACACCGATATCTCCATGTAGCCCTTCAGTGGGATGGAGAAAGATCGCCAGTGTACCGGTCGAGGCAAGTGTTGCCGCAATTTTCCGAGCGACAAGGCCTGACTTTCCGATACCGGTCAGAATTACTTTGCCCGGTGAACGAAGAATTAATTCGACGACATGCACGAAAGAATCGTCGATCTCATCGATTAATTCTTCAAGTGCCAACCGCTCGAGGCGGATGACTTCACGGGCTTGTTCGATGATTTCCGATGCGGGACGCATCCGGTGATGGGTATTGGGATAATTGTTCATAAGATGATATAAGATAAGGAAGAAAAGGAGGAAGGAACACAGGCGGATACGGTCGCTTACATTTATTTCGGCTCCCGAACCCAAAGCCCTTTCCATCGAATCGGCGGTCGAAATGCGACCGGAATAACCATTACAGTAGTATAAATCCATAAGTACGGTAGGAAAAACGGTAATGCAATTAAGTCGGAAAGACGTTTCATTCTGCCAGCGACGCCACCGATGAAAATCGATGTAGCAACCCACGCCGCGATAATTGCGCAAATTGCAGCTTTTGTTACTTCAGCATCGCCGAAAATTGCGATTAGGGGCAACAACAAGTGCGCGAAAAATGCAATACCGATAAGCGTAAGCCCACCCGTTCCCAGTCGGCGGGTTCCCATCGCCCAGCGAATTTTCATATTGAAGATTCGTTTGAGCGGCTCGGGATCCGTAGTAGGGGTACTTAACCGGTCGAGGTGGTAACGTATTGTGTTCGAACCATATTCGGAAAGAATTGCTTGGGATAACCGCACATCTTCGCAAATCGAAAAACCGATTTTCGGAAAACCACCGACTTTACGATATGCGCTTCGACGCAAGGCGTAATTGTTTGAAAGCCCCGCACCTCCAAACCCCAATACCGATAAACAATACCCGAATCCCTGAATCATCATCATATCGAGATTCTGAATACGTGCGATTAACCCATTCATCCGATCCGTAAATACAAGTAATGCGGCGCCGCTTACAATTTGAGTTTTCTCATCGAACAATGATACTGTGTGTTTTATCCATTGCTTGGGTACGAAACAATCTGCACCGGTAGTAAGTACGATTTCATTGGAAGCGGCTTCCATTCCCAAATGCCATGGTGCGGCTTTACCAAGTAACCCCTCCACTTCATCTGGTGCGGCTATCACTCGTCTGCATGTAGGGTCTTTCGAGGCAAATTCTTGCAGTAAACGATTGGTGTTGTCGGAGGAATTATGGTCGACAAGTATCCATTCGATTAATTCCGATGGATATTCCTGCGCTTCAAATGCGGCTAATGTCTTCGGAAGGGCGCGTTCTTCATTACGCGCACAGAGTACAATACTTACCTGCTCGGTACGTTCGTGTGCTTGCCATGGATTTCGGAGTGTAACCGAAAACCCGATGAGAAAAGCAGAACAGTAAATTATTGCAAATACAATAATTATAATAATCATAACAATTGTTGGTCAGTTGGGATGATAAATTGCCAGCCGTCATTTGTGAATTGTGTTAGAAGATCGGGAAGAATCGTTCGGAAAATATGAGGAGCCGGTCCTCCATCATGTAATAATAGAATATTACCCTGTTCCACTTTCTTTCGCAACTGCTTCACTACACCGGTTGCATCCAAATCTGGCACGTAATCACCTACCATCCAAGTCAAATAAACCGGTTTTAACCCCTCATTGAGTAATTTCGACCAGCATAACAATGGTGGTACGGCGTACGGTGGCCGGAACCGGTTTATTTTCTTACCGAGTATATTTTCGATGCGATTTCTTGAATCAATCCATTCGGAGAATATTTGGTGATGGTTTGCGAATAACTGGCGGCGGTGATGCCAACTATGGAGAGCAATCTCATGCCCTTGCGCGCTGATTTCCCGCAACAACTTTCGTTCTCCGATAGCGCGTTCCGTTAAAACAAAAAATGTAGCCGGTACATTAAATTTTGCCAATGTCTCTAACGTCCAGTTTGTTTCAGGTGAGACGGGGCCATCGTCGAATGTGAGCCAGAGTTCTTTTTTGGTAGTCGTGAATGTTAGCGACAGGGAGGGAAGCAACTTATACCAGCGGCTGAAACGCAGCGGATAGTGCAGGTTCATTTGTCTGTAAACCCGCGAATGCTTCGCTTTTTGGGTGGAGGTAACAGCGCGTATGATAACAAAAACCACGCTTGCAACGGAGACCAAAGCAGAACCGAACGAAGGGTAAAGTAAGGAAAGATTGGTTCTACGTATCGCCATATGAAGAGGTCATTTAAAAGTTTCAAGAGCAACACCATCAAACCTATTTTCCAGACACTACAAAAAAATAATGCCGGTATCGCCGAGGCCAGTCCCGCCAATGTAATTCCAATCAGAATATGAGATGCTTGTACCGATGTTTGATATGTCATTGCATCCTGATACCATCTCCGCCGGGTTGCCGCAGTGTCTCGGTAAGTTGGAGCGGAATAAGTGATGACGCAACTGTCCTGGTTTATTGCCGCACGCATCGGCGTACCTTGGCTGAATTGATCTTGCAATATCCGGCCATCTTCACCGGTTCCATCCGTTCCTACGCGTTCCCACAACCCACTCCGTATTGCCGACACCGGTATCAACATATTCGCCGTCGATGCCGTCAACGGATAACTTCGTGCAATTAATCCCATCGCCGCGTAAGTTATTGCCGCTTGATCGTCAGTTAGCATCTCGCGGAATAGTCCCGGCTTTCGCGATATTTCGAATACCGGCCCAACTGTACCACCAACGCCAGCTTCCTTCGCCATCGATGCAATCCATTTCGGTCCCACCCGACAATCGGCATCGACCATAAGAACACTACCCTCCGTCAATTCAGAAGTAGCGTTGTACATCGCGAATAGTTTTCCGTGAATTCCATCCGGTAACCGTTTGATATGCATCAGCTCGATAGGGAGACGGTCGCGGTATTGTTCGACGATATGTGCGGTGCGGTCAGTCGAACGGTCATCTACTACAATAATACGATAAGGTATGGTCGCGTCGGGTTCTTGTTTGGTTAAATCGTCGAGTAACAAACCGATGCACTCGGCTTCATTATGGGCGGGAATGATAACGTGAATAGGAAGAGCGGCTTGTATTTTCGGAACGGTGTTCCTACGCCAACCCAGTAAAGCGCTTTGGGCGATAAAAAGATAGACAAGTAGCGATGCTGATAGCCAAATCGCCCAAGCTTCAGTCATTCGATTGATGCCTTTTCAGTTGTCGGCTCATCGAAATCCACAACGGGAATCCTATCAGAGCGGGAATAACTGTATTGGTAAGGAAAAACGGTATCGTAATCTGAGGTAAGGTATCTGGACTCAATCCGGCGTAATTACTGCCTAACACCATACCGATAATTTCGCTGGTGCCAAGATTACCGGGTGTAAATGCGACAAAACTGCGTAATAATTGCAAGCAAGCGAATATTACTCCTGAATCGAATATCGAGACTTTACTACCGATAGCCCACAGTCCGATTCGAAACTGTATCATGATGATGATATACTGAACCAGTCCAAGCAATAATCCCAGCCGCCATACTTTCTTTGGCAACGCTGTGAATCCATGATACAATTCAACAAAGAATTTGCGCGAAGTGAGCGGTTTGTGATGTGCGCGGGTAATGTGGAATACCCACTCCATCAATGCGAAATAGAGTATACCGATTAATATCGATATACCAAGACCCATCATACCAAATTTTGGAAGGAAAAATACGCCCAAGCCGATAGATCCAAGAATGTGCATCGGGGGCCAGAACATGATTCTATCCACTAATGCGATACCAATTGCACGGGTTGAAGCACCCGGTATGAGTAAAATCAGTGCACTGTCGCCAACTCTGCCCGGTGTGAACGAACCGGCGCTGAATGCCGCTAAGCCCGCTTTCGCAACCGTCCAAAATTTTAAATCGGGTATATCGACCCGTAACATTACCCAACTTCTCAGCAATTGGAAATAAAGTTCGGTGAAAGTACAAATTAGTGTGAAGACCCAAACCAGCGGAGAGAAATTATCGATTGCCTCAAAGAAAATTCGCCAACCGACTTGAGTCACGACAAGCCAAACTAACCCTATGGCGAGGGGAAAAGTGACAATCCAAAGTTTACTTTGTAGTGAATGTAATTTATTATTCATGACCAGCCGGGTCGCCGTCTGAGCGTATGCCACAGTATTGCTGCAGCCCAAAATGGGAATCCGAAGAACAAAGCCGCCGGATGCCACCACTCAATGGCAGTTGACGTTTGCCGAGCTATTTTGCTTACGAAAATGTACTCAGTAATTAACAAAACGGTGGCAGGATGCCAGATTGTTCCGTGTCCGGTCAAAATAGGCGATAAGAGTAGCAAGAACAAGAACGGAGCGATAATTACTCCCGGAATTACTAAGAAACCAAACAGTTTCCAAAAAATAGGATAATCCGGGGCAACCGAATAATGACGCGCCCTAACACGCCAATAATTGTTCGCCTCCCGGTCGCGAACTGCTAAGGTCACCTCTTTACCGACCTGCGACACAATACTACCGGACAACTTTGTAAACTTGTGCAACAGCAAATCATCATCGCCGGAGATTCGTTCACCAATCTTACCGGTGAACCCCCCGACCTGCCGGAACGCTGCCACCCGATATGCGAACCCTGCTCCAATCGCGGCAAGCGGGTGTCTGATTTGTATTGCTCCCCGCATCAGAAAACTTTGTACAACCGCTTCCAGCCGACGTATTCCACCCCAAAATCCTTCGCCTTCGCTAAATCGAAACGGCGGGATGATCGCAATCCATTCGTTACTCCACCCCGCAAACAGCGCGAACAACCAATTGGTTCCCGGACGGCTGTCCGCATCGAATGTCAGCACCCATGCGGCAGTACTCGTTTCGACAGCTTTCGTAAGCGCATATTTTTTACGTGCAATAACTTCGGGAGCTTCACCTTGACCGATTACAATTAACCGTCGGTATGCCGTATCCCGATTGACAAATTCGGCCATCAGCGCTTGGGTTTTATCGGTCGAGCGGTCGTCGATAACCGCGAACCGCAGTGGTACCGGCCATTGCAACGCTTCCATTGCCGCAAATAATCCCGGCAAATCCTGTTCTTCATTGTGGCACGGCAACAATATTTCCAGTGTGGGATAACCGCTGAAAGTACGCGCGTCGTAACGGTAGTAGCCAACGGCAAGCCAGAGTAGGCCGAGAAGGGAAAGTAGTACGATGCTGCTTAAAAGGAAGATCAAGGATAAGTCCGTAGTTAGTCACTCGCAATGTCGATACTGATTTCCGTATTATACTACTGACACTCGAGGAAAAGAAATTGCCGTTTTCAGTTGTACAAAAAGACTTACTTAAGTTAATCAAACCGCACCAAAAAAGCTTGTATATCGGTTTGACCTTTGCACTCGTCGCAAATGGTTTTGATGCCGTCGCTCCGATTGTTTCCAAAGCCGCATTTGATACGATTCAACATGCGTTCGTACTCGCGGAATTGTGGAAATTCGGTGGTATCCTGATTGTTCTGGCTATTGTTCGCGGTTTCTTACGTTATGCAATGCGAATGAGAGTAGTCGGGGTTTCGCGGGATATCGAATACGATTTGCGTACCCGTTATTTTGATGTACTACTCTCACTCCCGTCAAAATTCTTCGACCGGAATCGTACCGGCGACCTGATGAATCGCGCCACGTCCGACATTGAGAATGTACGGATGATGACCGGCCCTGCGGTAATGTACCTCGCGAATACCATCGTTACGATGATCGTCGGGTTCTCCCTGATGATTTATCTCTCGGTACCACTTACCCTTTGTATCTTAGCGCTTATCCCCTTTGTCGCCATCGTTATCTGGTATCTTGGTAATGAAGAATTTAAACGTACCGATGCGATGCAGGAACAGTACAGTGACCTCTCCGCCGCAGTACAGGATAACTTGTCCGGTGCGCGCGTAGTAAGGGCGTATGCGCAGGAAGACCGGGAAGTGCAGCGGATGGAAGTGTACAACAAAGAGTATTTCCGGCGCAGTGTTCGCTTAGTAAGAATTGAAGCGCTGTTTCAACCTTCAATGGGTGTATTGTTCGCACTCGGATACGGAGCCATTCTTTGGTACGGTGGAACATTGTTGGTACATGGTGCCATCACCCTCGGTACGTTTGTCGCCTTTATGATGTACCTCGGATTGCTTACTTGGCCGATGATAGCAATCGGGTGGGTCGCCAATTTGATTCAGCGTGGAATGGCGTCGTGGGCGCGAATTCATCGGATTCTGTTGGAAGCAAGCGAAATTGATTCCGGTACATCTACAAATGTGATTGCCGGTGAAATCGCCTTCGAAAATGTCACGCTCAATTATGATATCGAGCGTTCCAACGCTCTTGAGGAGCTTTCATTCACTATCCCGGTTGGCGGTTCGTTAGGCATCATTGGCCGTACTGGTAGTGGTAAATCGACCGTCGCTTCGCTGATTGCACGGCTCTATGAACCTACCAACGGCAACATTTTTATCGACGGTGTTCCTATTGGCGACTATCCATTAAAATCATTGCGAACCGCGACCGGTTTTGTTCCGCAGGAAGCGTTTTTATTTAGTGCGTCAGTCGGCGAAAACATTGCTTATGGTAAAGAATCCGCCCCATCCGCAGATATCGAAGACGTTTCCAAGATGGCGGCGCTGAATAACGACATCGACCAATTCTCTGATGGTTATAATTCCCTTGTTGGTGAACGTGGCCTGACTCTTTCCGGTGGCCAGAAGCAGCGTGTGGCGATCGCACGTGCTCTACTTATTGATCCGCGTATCCTAATTCTTGACGACCCTCTTGCTAATGTCGATACTGCTACCGAGCGGACAATTCTTAATTCACTCGAACAATACATGAAGGGTCGCACCACGATTTTAATTGCCCACCGCGCCTCTACCGTGATGAATTGCGATTCGGTGTTAGTACTTGAGAAGGGTCGGATGGTGCAGTACGGCGACCCACGTTTGCTCGCAATGGAACCGGGGCCATTCTCCGAACTTATCGAACGACAGCGTCTCACTGAAGAACTGGCGGAGGTAGCATGAGCGACGAATCTGCCGCCGGAAAATCGTTCGATTGGAAACTCTTCAAACGTTTACTCCCTTATGCGAAGCCGTATTGGAAAGGGTTTTCCATCGGCGTTATTTGCATGTTGTCGGGTACGACACTTGAATTAGCCGGGCCGCTGCTAACGCGAAAAGCAATTGACGACGCAATTCCCAAACACGATTTTCATCTTTTGCTGTTGTTGGTAATCGGTTATATCGCTGCCACGTCGGTTGGGTATTCATTGCGGTATCTCGAAACGTTGCTCTCCGGTTTTTACGGAAATAAAATCGTTTGGGATTTACGCCGCCGGGTCTTTACCCGTTTCCAATTCCAATCGCTCGCTTTCTACGACCGCAACCCCGTTGGGCGGTTAATGACCCGCGTAACCTCTGATGTCGCGGCGATGGCGGAACTTTTCGGTGCGAGTTTGGTCGGGCTTGTCGGTGATGTATTGAGTCTCCTCGGAATTCTTGGCATCCTCTTTTATCTCAATTGGAAACTTGCTCTCGTTACGCTAATCGTCGCACCGATGTTGACTTTTGTGACGCTCGCACTACGCGAAAAAATGCGGCTATCCTTCCGTCGGATGCGAGGTGAAATTACCCGCACCAATACGTATCTGCAAGAATCGATTACTGGTATCAAAGTGGTAAAATTGTTCCTGCGTGAACGGAGGAATGCAGAACAGTTCGCGGAAATCTCCGAAGGGTTGAAAGCCGCACAATTACAAACCATTTTCTATTTCGCACTATTCTTTCCGATTGTCGATTTAATCGCCACCACCGCAGTTGCAGCGACGTTGTTGACCGGTGGCTGGGAAATTTTGAATGGTGCAATTACGGTCGGTGCGCTTGTCGCATTCCTCCAATACGGTGAACGGTTTTTCCGTCCCATCCGTGACTTGAGTGAAAAGTACAATGTGTTACAATCCGCTTTCGCCGGTGCTGAGCGGGTTTTCGGCATTTTGGATGAACCGCTGGCAATCGAACCACCAAATGATCCGAAATTGCTGGGTCGTGTTCGCGGTGAAATAGAATTTCGTAATGTGAATTTCAGCTATGTGGACAACGTTCCGGTTTTACGGGATCTATCGTTCAAAATTGCTCCCGGAGAAACCATTGCCCTCGTTGGCGCAACCGGTGCCGGAAAATCGACAGTACTGCAATTACTCGGACGGCATTACGATATTCAAGAAGGTGAAATTTTAGTCGATGGCGAGCATCTCACGACTGTCGATCCGCGTGAATTGCGTGGTCAAATGGCAGTCGTTTTGCAGGATGTATTTTTATTTGCCGGAACTGTCGCCGAAAATCTCGCTCTTTCCAATCCCGATGTGCCCCGTGAGCGAGTAATTTGGGCGGCAAAAGAAGTCGGTGCTCACGAGTTCATCATGGACTTGCCGCAAAATTACGATACCCGTTTATTAGAACGTGGTGTCAATCTTTCGGTGGGACAAAAACAATTGCTATCGCTCGCACGCGCTTTGGTGACCGACCCCGCAATCCTGTTACTTGATGAAGCGACCAGCTCCGTCGATAGCGAAACCGAATTACTTTTGCAACGCGGTTTGAATAGAATCATGGAAGGAAGAACCGCAATAGTTGTCGCACACCGTCTCTCGACGATACAGCATGCCGATCGCATCCTCGTTTTCCACAAAGGGAAGTTACGCGAGCAAGGAACCCATTCTGAATTAGTTCGTATGAATGGAATTTATTCCCGACTCTATCGCCTCCAATTCGATATGGCTGCATAATTTGGTTTCATTATAGAGGTTGGACAATTCTGTCCGACTGTTAATAAAAAAGGACAGACGAAAGTCTGTCCTTTTTTTAATCCATGAATTTTTCAGTTTAGAATTGGTAATCTAATTGTATCCTGAAGCTCATATCGCTGTTCACTACGTTGTCTGCTGCAAATGGTTCGGCATATTGCAGTTGCTCGGGAGTTTGTCCGGTGCGGGATACAGGTAAGTTATTCTTGCGTGCCGTAACATTTGTCAGCGTCAATGGGTGTTCGGTCACTGCCAGAGCTTTAATGTACATCCCCGAACCGAGGTGAGTTCCCATCGCGCCATACACCCTCAGACCCGTTCCATTGCGGATGTAGAAGTCACCCTCTTCATAGTTCCAGAAGAACCCGTCAAACATAGTTCCGCCGCCACCAATCCATAGCGACCGATTCAAGTTATGGCGGAATGACATCCCGAATGCTTCCGACGGAGATACTCCCTGTCCGCTTACAGGCGACAGTCCATCCGGGAATGCGTCGTAAACCAACCGTGGACGCGGTGAGAACAATGTCACTGCATAATTATAGAGGAGCGAGACTTGGTCGTAATTCGATAACCGGAATGTCGTTTGTAACCGTCCTTGAAGCGCACGGTAATAAAGGTAGCTGTTTGGGCTTTGGTAATCACGCGCTTGGTCGGACAACCGTAGGTTAACCGAGATTGGGAAAATCGGACGATACTGTAACCTCATTACCCAACGGTAATAATCTGCATCATCGCTTCGTCGCTTCCACTGATCCAGTTCGAAACTACTCGTCAACTGGCGAAGTACTTGATAGCGCCCAGTAAACATCCACCCTCGTTCCGGTTGTGGTTGGAACGAGTTATCGAACAACTGCCCAAGTGTTACGTCACGCAGATAATATTCATCCACTAATATCGTATTCTTGAATCGTGAGTAATTCGCGTACGAACGGTCGAACGGATTGTCATAACCGACGTCGCGGTCGCGGTACAACAGTTGGAAATTCGCCGACGGGTACTGCATATAAATCGATGAGACAATCGCGTGTGGGTCATCGCCGATTTTCGCTACTGTACCGGTTTTTTCCAACTCGCCGTATTCCCCTTGGAACGACATGTTGTTATACACCATTTCCCAATTGAAACCATATACGCGAAGTTTCGATTTGGCGCCGCTCCACAATGAACTGGAAGAGGAATTGGTATAATCCTGTACGATTTCATTGTTGGTGAATACATTGTCGATTTTGGATATATCCGCACCCAAAATGAGTGTGTTGGTATCGAGTGTCGCCCGGAAAGGACGGTCGTATAATGCTTCCAACCAATTCACGCCGAGTCGAACGCCAATAACGGGTAAGAAAGTAAAATTAGCGGCAAACAGGTTCTCCCGTGTGTTGTCCAATATCGACTGCACACCCGGTACGGGGTCTTTAATATCATGGTGAACTGTCGAATCGCCCGTAGCAAGACTGTACGTCGTGTAGGTAGAATCGTGTGAGGGATATAAATCGAAATTATACCGTGGCGACATCACAATGAAGTGGTTAATGCTCCCATCAGGATTGAGAACGGCGTCTTTCCATGTACTCGAAAATATGCCCGTTGCCTCAAATGGCCCTGTCCGTGCCTCGAATGCCGCACCCCGGTACGCAAATTCATGTGAGCTCGATAAATCCCCTACGATGCCATCTATCGGCTTACTGTAACCGATACCAGTCATACGTGGCTGAAAATAATCGCCGCCGGAAAATACCACCCCTTGTGCAAATCCCGCATTAAAGTTTCCCAAAATGAGCCGCTTCAACGTAACCGGGCCAAGATTGGTATAATCTTTTTCTAAATAGAATTTGCTTTGCGGTATGCTGATATCACCAACCGGATGGTCATAAATAAAATTCTCATCCCGGCCGCGATGCAAAGATGCGCCGACTTTCCACTTCAAATAATTCAACCGTAGTTTATAATTTACGTCGAGCCGGTTAATCGGTGCGTCCGGTCGTACCGACAATTGATTGTCAGGTAGGAAGGGTGAATCATACATCCGTATCTGATAAAACCCGTGTACTTGTTTCAATCCTTCGGTCGGCTCGTAGGAAAGGTAGGGTCGTGCATTCAAATATCCCCAATGCGTCAGGCCAGGTGTCTGCCGCAATTCGCGTGCGCTCTTAATTGGGCTACCACTATCGACACGTTTCTTTATTGCAACTGCGTCGACTGCACTCACATTTTGAATATCTGTCAATTCTTCCACTGTTGCGTCGTTTACATTTAGTGGATCGAGAATTTGGTCGGCTAATTGGTCAGCCAGTCCCTCGCTAAATCCTTCATCGCTGACCAATTGTTCGATGCGGTATTGGTTAGCGTCACGCCGTTGCGAAATCGGATCGTCGATGCCCGGCATTCGCACAATCACTTTGTCCCGCAATTTCTCTACCGTCTCGCGCGTGAGCCCTTCCGTGTCGAACAACTCGTAATAATTATCGTATGGCCCTTCATTCAGGATGCGGTCGATTATTGCCTCCGCTTCGTCTCCGGTCAAACCGAGATCGATTAATTCCTGCTTTGTCGCAAGATTGATGTCGATTGTACCCGACTTATCTACCATCGATGAATCGGGAACACGGGTCGGATTTGTATTATCTTCGGCGTCGTACTGCGCATATGCCCGCGGCAGCGCAAGTAATGCGGCGAAAGCAATGACGGCAATGAATGAACGCACGAAGTACTGATTAGAAATCATAACCGAGTCCAATAAAGTGCGTTGCCGGGAGCGATGGGTGAGATAAGTAAGTATAATCAACCCGCATATTCATGATATGTTTTAGCCCAAAGCCGAGTGCGATACGGTTTGGATTGGAACGGATACCTAACCTTACATCGAAATGTGGATCCAATTCCGCTTCAATACCCCCCTTAACCATTTGTTCGAAACCCAATGTCCGTTCGAGTTCCAATGAGGAAATAATACCGCGATACGGTTCGTATGCAATACCGATGTTCACTACTGCCGGTAAATCGTGCGGTTCGATTGTACCGATGGTCGGGCGGTTTAAATTCGTGACGTGCATTCCGATTTGGGTGCGTTGCCATAACGTAGCATGAACACCGGCGTCGAGGCCGAATGCAGTCGTACTCCCTAACGCTTCCCCTGCAATCGAAGTACCGAACGATTGCGACATGACTTTCACTGCGTAACCAAAACATAGATCGGTATTGATGTCCTGCTGAAGCATTATACTCTGGGCAAGCGCTACCGCTGTTTCATTATCGAGCGAAGACCCGCCGTAATTAACACCACTATTGAGAATGGAGATTCCCGCAACGCCCCAGTTCCCCGGTAACGGCATTGCCGCGCTCGCACCATACACCGTCATAAAATTTTGGTCGAACGGTTTGGTGAACGCAAAATCCAAGCTCGGTTGTTTAATGGTGGCAAGTCCCGCCGGATTGAATAATATCATCCCCGGGTCGCCGGTTAATGCAACACTGGAACCGATTGCTGCAAACCGTGGATAGGGTGGCTCAATGTCGGTTGTGACTTGTGCGAAGGATGATGAGGCGAAAATCGCACACACCATACAGAAGAGAATAATCGGGTTTCGCATGTTACTCACGATGGAGTTCCTTGTTTAAGGAAAATAAATTTGTTTCAATTAAAGCTTCGTTCTCGTTCGAACGAACAATGTTAGCTTACAGCTTCGTACCGATAACAATCGGTGCTATCGCCTGCTTGGTAGTCCCTTTGTTGTTCGATTCAACCTGAATGATGTAAGTCCCTAACGGGAGTTTTTCTTTCAAGTCGGAACGGCCATCCCATTTGGTGGCCGAGATACCGCTGCTGGTTTTATCGATTAATGTCGCAACCAACTGTCCCTTCAAATTGAATACCCGGACTTGTACACGGCAGCCCGATGGCGCGCCATACTCAATATTCATCTGTTCACTTAAATCATTGACCAATACCCGCGCCGGAACATTGATAAATGTGGAGTATGCTTGGCCCAACGTGTTATCCACTGGAATAATATCGGCGGCATAACCGGTCAGCATCTGGAAATCGGTACCGTATCGGGAAGCGACACCGCGAATGGTGTACTCTTGATTCACAATTGCCGTTAGCGGAATGCTGTCGCCGGTCGAACTTATTACTCGGCGAATTCCTGCAGTGTCCCAAATTCGAATCGCCACTGTTCCTGAACCATCGTCGATTAAAATGTTCGTACCACCACCCACATTGGCATCGACCGACATCACACGTCCGGTAAATTCACACCATGCCCCGGATGCGTAATAATCGCTTGCCGACCCAACCGGATGGCCAGCAACATCGATTAAACGGTGTTGAGCGCCATAATCTCCGGTTCCTAACGCGAGTGCCGACGGAATTGCAAGATTAGAATCGAGTACCGTCCATGTTGTCGCACCTTGAAGTTCGATTTGGTAATCGTGTTGCGATGCCGAATAATATGTCGTCACTGCGGCAGGGATTCTGACATAGCAACCGCGCTTCATCCCCGGTATTGATAATGGGTCGCCAAATTCAAAATCGTACACACCCTGTTTCGAAACGGTATCGATGAAGTAGGCATCAGTGAGCGGATTACCGGCGGCGGAGAGCCGCTTTTGTGTATAGATAACCATTCCTTCGAGATTCACTGTCTTATTTACGAATGAATCGATATGGTCATAGAAATATTGTATCGGCAGGAAATTGATTGTGATACTTCGTTGCGTACTTGCGCCAATCGCTCCCTGATCATCCATCGCTTTGACTCGGAACGTAATTGCCGATCCATAGCTCCACGGCCCTGCGCTAACCGAGAATGAATCCGGTGAACCCGGAACCGGTTGCATTACCAATGAGTCCATGTGCGTCGAGCCAACCGTATAATCCAGCCAAACTTCGGAAACGTGCGTTTCAATGTCGTGCGCCCGAACGCCAAACATCACGTGGTCTGCCGGTGACGGATTTGCCGGAGTAAATCCTACATTGGTAATAACTGGTGCATTGTTACCGTATGATTGGAAATCGCCGTCATTACGTGGTTGCAGCAAATATGCCGTTGTCGTGTTTCCGATAATATTCGGCATGAAGTTACCTGCAACGGCGCGCAGGGAATCTCCGACAAACAACGGATATGTCCACCGTCCTAACCCGGAAATGTCTATCGAGTCACTGCCGCTGCGGATTGTCGCACCATCGGTCAACATCGTGGATACCGATACATTCGGTACGCTGACGAGCATTCCCGTCCATGGTACCGCCGTGGCGGAACTGGCTAACTGCGAGATAGCGACCGTTGCCGAAACCGGAGTCCAAATACTGTGGGCGATAACGGTTACGGAGTCGGCGAATCCGCAATTAATCAGGTTTTCACCACCTGAATTTTGGACGGTACCGTAAACTACGACCGAGTCTCCAATCGCTACAGTGCGGGAGGAAGTGCCGTTTTTTACAAAGATTCCGTGATAGCTTGTCGTATCGCGGTCTTGGATAAAAAAGCTGTTCGTTCCACCCAAACCAATGTTGACAGCATTTCCGGTAACGATTGCACCGACATGCACGTGCTGACCGAGGTGTGCGGACGGCCCGCCGGGGTTCGACGGATTATACTGAATGCTATCGACGGTATAAGTTTGAGCAAAGGCGAGGGTAGCACAGAGCAAAGCGAGTAGGATGAACAAACCGCGACGGAAAGGGCGTGCGGCGAGCGAAACATTCGTCATCAACAATCCTGGTATGATGTTTGTCCAGATCCGAATGAACGGGGCGTTCCTTGGATCGGTTTTGTCCAGCAGCGTAATGTACCCGGTTTCGAATAATCCACTGTGGGGTTTGACAATATAGTGCAACTCGAGGGTAAAGGTCAAAATTGCAGATAATCAATAACAAAGTTAACGATTTGCTAACAAATTGGCGTCCTTGCCTCAATTCACATTGCTAACCAAACGAATACTTGTTATTAGTATTCTTGATTTGTCATTGCGAGGCGCGAAGCACGCAACCTCGTGCGTGCGTAGCAACATGGCAACCTTTAACTTGTATCTTTTTTTTTATTTCCGTAGGATAGGATTTATCCTGTCCCTTGAGAGTTTCTTTTCATGTATCATTTTTTCATCTGTTCCCATCCTCTGTCCCCTACTTTCCTTCTTTTCCTTCACCCACCGTGCGTATATTGCTTCTATATAACCATCAACATTCTCTCCTTGCCCGGAGCAGCCATGATTTACCGCAAATCTCTTCTTTCCGTCTTCACCTTTCTTCTTGTATCAGTTTCTTTATCTTTTTCTTTTAACCATCCACCATCCACCATCCACCATCCACTATCCACCATTCACCGTTCTCCTTCACCGAGAACCGTGGCCAATGGGACTCCCGTGTCTTATACAAATGCAATGCCCGCAACGGCATGACGTGGTTCCTTGAACGGGATGGTGTGACATTGCTGACTTGTGTCGAGGATAAAACGCAGCCGGCGCTGCCGGATCCGAGGAGCGCAGACCTCCTGGTTTGCATGCAAAAACATCCTCCTCGATTTCCGATGAAAAGTCACGCATTGAAATTCAAATTTCTCGCAACGAGTAATGTAGGGGCGCAATTGATTGCGCCCGCGGGTCGCATCAATGCGACCCCTACACTGGCATCGCCACAATCCATCGAGCCCTACAACGAATTGCCTTGGTGTAATAATTACTTCCTCGGCAACGACTCTTCAAAGTGGGCACCGAATTGCCGGAACTACACCAACATTGTGTATCGAGATGTGTGGGATGGAATTGATATCGAGTGTTACGAAGAGAATGGAAAGTTAGAATTCGATTTTGTTGTCCAACCCGGAGCCGATCCTTCCCAAATCCGTATGTCCTGCGATGGTCTCGAAGGCGATCTTTCGCTTTCTCCAATGCCTAATGCTCAGTGCCCAGTGCCTACCAACGAATTGCGCCTCCCAACACCTCTCGGCGAATTACGGACAGCGTTACCGCAAGTGTATCAAATCTCACCCGGTGGTTCGCGAAGTGAAGTCGATGCGAAATTCGAAATCACCAACAAAAATGAATTTAGTATCACGTTACCGAATGGATATCAGAAAGAACATACACTGAGAATTGATCCGCTGATTTATAGCACATATTTGGGTGGGTCGGGTGAAGATATGGGGCTAGGAATATGTAGTGATGACAGTGGTGGAGTCGTTGTGGCGGGCTACACATCATGGGGCAATAATTTTCCCACTACTGCGGGTACAATCGGCCCAAACCGAATTGGTGGTTATGACTGTTTTGTTACCCGTCTCAACCACGATGGTTCTCAATTACTTTACAGCACTTACCTCGGTGGATGGGGTGATGATTATGAAGAAGGACTTATCAGTGATGGAAGTGGGGGTGTTTACATAAATGGCGAAACAACAGATTCAAGTTATCCCCATAATCATAGTTTTGGTCCGTTGGGTGGCCAAACCGATTGTTTCGTTACGCATTTAAATAGAAACGGTTCGCAGATTCTTAATAGTGTTTTGTTCGGTGGTGCGGGAGATGATCAAACAAGAGGGATTGACCTTGATGGAAGTGGTGGTGTTATTGTCACTGGTTACACCGGAAGTACGAATTTCCCGATAACAAATACAGCTTATAATACATCGAATAACGGCCAAAATGATTGTTTTGTTACGCGCTTTAACAGCACTGGTTCGCAAATGGTTTATAGCACGTATATCGGTGGTTCAATGGTTGAATGGGGGGTAGGCGTTATCAATGATGGTAGTGGTGGTGCTATCGTTACCGGTTGGACAAATAGTGCGAATTTCCCAACGACATCTGGCGCTTTTGATACAGTATATACTGGCGGTGTAGAGAATGGAGACTGTTTTATTACTCACTTGAATAGTAGTGGAACACAGTTAGTCTACAGTACCCTTCTTGGTGGCTCAAATGTAGACGTCGGAAGAATCCTAACTAGTGATGGTGGTGGAGGTGTGATAGTTATGGGAATGACGAACAGCACCGATTTCCCGATTACTACCGGTTCTTACGATACTGTTTATGGAGGGGGTACTTATGATTATTTCATAACTCGTTTAAATAGTTCGGGAAGCGAACTCGTATACAGTACCTATCTTGGTGGTTCGGGAGATGAGGGAGGAGGCGCACAATGCCTTATCAATGATGGTAACGGCGGTGTAATTCCACCGGTGGTACAAATAGTACCAACTTTCCGACAACGAATGGTGCGTTTAACACAAGTAACAATGGTGGTCGAGATTGTCTTATTACTCATTTGGATAGTTCGGGTACTCATCTTCTTTACAGCACCTATTTGGGCGGTTCGGGAATCGATTATGGTGAAAGCTTAATTAGCGATTCGAGCGGTAACGTTTTCGTCGTAGGTTGTACCTCTTCTAATAACTTTCCCACTACTCCTGGTTCTTTTGATACATCTTTTAATGGTGGTGGTCAATATCCCTACGACTGCTTTGTCACCAAATTCAGTTTGGTTGCTGATACTTCTTCCATTATTTCAGAACGAATTGAAATGCCTCTTCAATTTACGCTAAAACAAAACTACCCTAATCCCTTCAATTCTTCCACCACCATTACCTATTCCCTTCCCAAATCTACCGCCGCAAAATTAGAGCTCTTCGATTTATTGGGGAGAAGAATTTCAACTCTTGTCAACACACCGCAGAATGCGGGAGTACATCATGTTCGATTCGATGGGAAGAATTTCGCATCGGGTGAGTACTTCTATCGTCTTTCCACCACTAACTTCACCCAAACCCGCAAAATGATTCTTCTTAAGTAGTTTCTTTATCATTTCATTTTCTTTTCCCGTCCCCCGTTACCTGTTGCCCGCTATGCCCGTGGCGCTGCCACCCGCTGTTTGCCATCTCCTACCCATTCTTCGTATATTTGTCAGCCGCTGGATCATTTAGATGCTCGCAGAGCGGCGCCGGGGTCTGATTTGTTTCATTTGATCGCCCGGTGGTCATCTCCAACTCACCTCAACTTACGCTTTCGAGTGTGCGCTGGGCGCTTCGACCGCCTATCCCGGCTGACCTACGGTAAAAATTTGTGCATGCTAACCGGTATTTACCGCCATGCACGTTCCTAAACCTTGGAGTAGAAATGAGTAAGTTATTCGATAAACTCGCAAGCCAACTGCCCGGTCTGCGCGCTGAAATGAAAGAATTCAACGCCAAATACGGACAAGCGAAAGTCGACGAAGTAAAAGCCGAACAAATTTACGGGGGGATGCGCGGTATCAAGTCGCTTATCTGCGACACGTCCGAAGTCGATCCCGGCTACGGTTTGATTATCCGCGAACACAAATTGGAAGAATTGGGCGAGAAGCTTCCGGAAGAAATTTTCTGGTTAATGCTGACCGGTGAATTCCCGAATGCCGCCGAACTTGCCGACCTGCAAGCCGACCTCAAAGCCCGCGCGAAAGTACCGAACTACGTTTGGAAAATCCTCGACCAATTCGAAGAAAAAGACGACCACCACCCGATGGCGATGCTTGATTGCGCCATTCTCGCGATGGAAAAAGAATCGAAATTCCGCGCCGCTTACGACAAGGGCGTTCCCAAGACCGATTACTGGAAATATGCGCTCGAAGACGTCCTCGACATTATGGCGACCGTCGGCGAAATCTCCGCATGGATTTATCGCAAGAAATATGGTAAAGGTCCGAAAATCGCCTCGAACCCGAAACTTGATTGGGCATCTGACTATGCACACATGATGGGTTTCAACGATCCGAAATTCGACAAGCTCATGCAATTATACATGGTGCTTCATTGCGACCACGAGAGTGGAAACGTCTCCGCACATACGAGTCACCTCGTCGCCAGCGCTTTGTCCGATCCGTACTATGCAATCAGCGCCGGTCTCAACGGTCTTGCTGGTCCGCTTCACGGTTTGGCGAATCAGGAATGCCTCGCGTGGGTACTCAGTATCAATGAAAAATTCGGCGGAACCCCGACGAAGGAAGCATTGCAGAAGGAAGCCACCGAGACCCTCAGTTCCGGTCGCGTTATTCCCGGTTACGGTCATGCGGTGCTTCGCGTGGTCGATCCACGCTTCAAGATGTTCAAGGAATTCGGTCACAAGAATTGCCCGGACGACGACGTATTCAAGACTGTCGCGTTGACGTTCGATACCGTTCCCGATATTCTAAAGACCATCCAGAAGATTAAAGACCCATGGCCAAACGTAGACGCCGCAAGCGGTTCGTTACTGTACCACTACGGTCTCCGCGAATTCTCGTACTACACTGTTCTGTTCTCCGTATCCCGCGTTCTCGGTATGGGTGCACAGATGGTGTTGGCACGCGCAATGGGCGCTCCGATTGAACGTCCGAAGTCCGTTACCACCAAGTGGCTCATGGCCGCCGCGAAGAAAGCTTCCGGCGAATAAGAGTACACGTCATTGCGAAGTCACCACAGGTGACCGAAGCAATCTCATAGTTAGAAATAGGAGGTTGGACAATCTTGTCCGACCTCCTTTTTTGTTATCTTTAACTAACTTAACAACTTTCTGACAACTCAAATCGCAAAACATATTATTTTCCTCTCAAACAGGAGGAATGGTACATGGAAAAGCTAATCGGTTGGTTTCATAAGTACCTCACACAAGTATCTATTCGGTTAATCTTACTTGCAGCAATGGTCATCACGTTAGTGTTTTACACATTGTTGATGATAATGAGACCGGTTTTTCGTGAATCACTGGGGACGGATAATGTTATAAGGTCAGAAGAATGTGCTACTGTTTTGAACGACCGCGCTATTTCAGTTTTCGAACCTCACGTCGCGCAATTGGATATCCCCCGGATTGATATCACTAACAACGGAATGCGTGTCTACTTACAGCTATTAAAAAACTTGCCTTACGTTGCCGTGGCATACTGGTTGACACCAAATGAAATTAAAATGTCCATCCCTCCGGCAAATAATCGTAAATGGCTTTGTGATTCGCTTTGGAAACAAAAAAATCTATTTATATACAAAAGGACGAATGAAGGGAATCCTATTGATCGGGTTGGGTTTCGATGTTTTCGTGCAGAAGGTCAATCGAGATGTTTTATGTGCCTCGCGTTTGATACATTGGGTACGCGAACCGCATTTCAACCGCCATTACGCACTACCAAGGAAAATTTCGGAACATTTATCGTCATCGAATTCGATCATGATTCCATACAACAAGCGATAAAACAAAAAATGGATTTTGCGATAAAGCACGAAGACTTTTTTGGGATCTGGACATTTGAACACGTACAACGCGGATTCGGTATTTTAAATCTGCGCGATTCAACCGATACCCTTTGGTGGTATGGTACACGCAAATATCGTTCAGTAAATGAATGGTACGTGAAAGTGAGTAATAGCTCTCGAAGAAACGGTTTCTTCCGAACGGAAGCATATCGTGAAACTTATTCGGAAAATCCTGAAAATTTAACAAAAACTGATTCAAAATTAAGAGCTTTTCCCATTGGGTTGACATTAAGTACAGTTTTTACGTTAACTGCGCTCATCTTAATAGGTTTCCTTTACTCAAAAACAAGAAGTCTATGGCTCGCCCGCGAAACCGCCCTCGATTACCTCGCCCATTCCCTGCGTACGCCTATTTCCCGCATCCGTATTCGCGGCGAGATTCTCGAACAAAGACGTGTCGAGTCCGAATCCGAAGAACGGGAAATGCAACATGGTATTGTCGATGAATGCGACCGGTTAAATCGTACCGTTATGAATTCCTTGTTGATAGTTCGTGGCGAGATTAACAAGTCGAATCTGGAACTGATAAATCTTAACGAAGTAATAGAAGAAACCGAACAGAGTTGGGAACCGGTACTTCGAGCTTCTCGCATTCAATTTGCTGTGAAGAAACCCGCCGCTGGTACCATCGGAATGTTCCACCGGGATTTACTGCTCGTGATGCTGGATAACTTATTGGATAACAGTTTCCGGGCAATATCCAAGCGCCGCCAATCCGAAATAAATGATGCGCCAATGGAGATTGTATTGTCGATGGAGTTGACTTCTACCCAACAAGCAAAAATCAGTGTCGTGGATACCGGAACCGGATTCGATACCAATCAGGTACGAAAACTTCTTAACGTAAGATTTCTACAAACCAGTTTGATGAACCCTGATCCCGGTATTGGAGTGGGTCTTCGTCTGGTTAAGGAAATTGTTGACCGCCATAAAGGGCGAATAAATGTATCCAATACTCCCGAAGGTGGAGCAAAAATGGAAATAACGTTACCATTGAGCAACCAGTAGATGGCACGCATACTCATCATCGAAGACGACCCGGTTATCGGTGAGACGCTTCGTGATCAACTCTTACGCGAGGGCTTTGAAGTTCATTTGGTAACCAATGGACGTAAAGGTCTATCGGAAGCGAGTACCGGAGGGTATCATCTCATCCTGCTCGATTTAATGCTCCCATTGTTAGACGGGATGCACGTATTAAAACGGTTGCGGGAAGCGATGATAACAACTCCGGTCATTATCGAGACCGCGAAAAATACCGAAGCGGAAAAAATCGATGGGTTTCTTTCCGGTTGCGACGATTATGTTACCAAGCCATTTTCGTTACTCGAGTTGATTGCAAGAATCAACGCAGTTCTGCGTCGTAGTGGCTTTCGTGAAAACCGGCTCTCATTCCATCTGGATGAATTGCGATTCAATCCCGACGAACACTCCATTCATCGCAATCAAACGCAAATTGCTGTAACCCGGAAGGAATTTGAGCTATTGTATACACTCGCGTGTCATCCTAATCAAACCCTCTCCCGCGATTTTCTTTTAAACCAAATTTGGGGTGAAGAGACTGAATCGAATAACCGCACCATCGATACCCATGTCGCTTCGTTGCGGGCTAAACTGGAGCAAGCGGGAGTGGTACAAATAAAAATTACGACAAGTTACAAAGTGGGGTATAAACTAATCGTATAAAAAAAGACCGGACATTTGTCCGGTCTCTTTTATTGTAATGAAACGAATCACCACCCGACGCTAATCTGCAAGAACTGCTTATACGACGGTAACTGTCCCGGCGCTAAACCAAGTTCCTCACCATAGTAGGCATAATCGAGTTTGAGTATCCACAAATCAAGGCCTGCTCCCGCTGTCGGGTAACCTTGATTGAAACCACCACGTAAATTGAACCGGTTCAATAAACTGATTTCCGTACCCATGTGCCACTTATAAAAGAATGATGTACCGCCGCCGTTGAACCAATCCTGAATTTCTCCGGTAGCTATCCATCGCGTAATGATATCATCGTCGGGAACCAATAAATCCTTCACCGAATATTTCGTACCGAGCACAAGGTTCGGTGTCACGTAATGCCCATCGAACACGCCGATAGCATCATGCATAACTGCACCCAATTCCCACCGGTCCGACATATTGTGGGCAAGGCCAAGATCGATTCCAAATCCGGTTTTCTTCTTATTGAAATCGTTCTTCACCTGATCCTGTAAATCGGTATTGCTTTCCAATTTCGTCGCGCTGATTCTCTTCAACGGTACTTCTCGCCGGCTGAGTAATTTTACCGTCGCACCGTATTCAATCATCCGGTCTTTACCAAAAAGCGGGAGTGTATACTGGTTGCCATAACCGGCATAAAATGCCAAATCCGTATATCCCTGCACCGCCGCCATCGGATTGAAAATACCGCGATCCAATTTCACTTCGGGATAAGTTTGATCACTGATAACAAACCCGAAGTGTTTCATCGTGAATCCGATTTGTGGTGTAATACCAAGTTTGAACCACATATCGTCGTATTGCTCAATCGAATTTAAAAATTTTTGTTGCAGCATACGATTGGTGTCGGAATTCGAAGATAACGAGTCGAAATGGCTGAATTCTTTGTCGTGATCCTTAATGAATTGCACCATCTTCGTTATTTTATCGTCATAGCCGACGCCGATACTGAACAGGTCGAGGTGGAAATTTGCACGGTTGAGTAAAGCCGGATTATAAATCGTCGCGGATGAGTTGTAACCATACAATGAAGTCGCTCCACCGATTCCCAATTCGGCAGCACCCCTCCGGTATTCCGGTAGAGTCGTTGCGAATGCACTTGCTACTAAAGATAAAAGAAGTAGAGTAAGAAGTAACCGTTTCATAGGTGACCTCCGTGTCGCGCGACTTTCACCGAATCGTATTTAAAAACTGAATCGACATAACCGGGTCGCAGGAACAACATCCCCATTACCCAATCCTGTGTCCACGGACGTGGCTTGGTCGGATCGTCCAACCCCGCGCAATCTTGACCCGTACCGGAGGTAACCAACACCGAGTCGATTACGTACGAGGCATTTATCGCATGTGGGAATCTCGAACGGAAATAATACTTATAGTGTCTGCCACCGTTCAAACCAAGTATCGACTCATCTGCAAGTGAATCGTGATCATCGTCGATTGCATTCATAATTGGAAACTGCACACGGTACAAATCCATCAATGTCCGAATCGAATCAACCGTGCTATGGAGCTGGCCGGAAGCAAAACCGGTGGTATCGGGAAGAACATTATCCAGAATATCCAACAGCGTTCCGCAAAAGTCGCTGGTATTCGCTAATAGTGAATCGACGAATCCGGGACCTCGGCGCAGATAAAGACTATCCAGATTTACGAAATTAAAACCATCTCCGGTCCATAACAGATTCATGTCGATATCGTCCGTCGGCCCAAAACCTGTATGAATAATATTATTCCGGTAATTGTCCCGCATTTGCAACATGCTGAATACTGTTTCACTCAAACCATAATCCAACGAAACATCCTTTGAGCTGAAGGTGCCGGAAGTACGGTTATGGAAAATCGGTTCCAACATGACGTTGACTTCATCAAGTGCTTGGTACAAATCGGTTGCGGTATTGTCCGGCCACAAGCGTCGGTTGAAAAAGGGTATCGTGTCGGTCGCTCCGCTACCCATTTGAAAACGGGATAACGAGCTGAGAACATCGAACGAATTTACACCGGAAGCCAACAATCGGGCTTTCGCGCAGGCGAATCGAGCATCCGACGAATTTGGATTCTCTCGTACTGCATTACGAAAATCGCTCAATGCGCCCGAGTAATCACCATCGTTAAGCTTGCGCCTCCCCTCGTTCATATAGTCCGAAGCACTGGTGGGAGTGGGCGTTGCCCATCCAAACAAGTTGCACCCGTTTAAGAGAACAACAGGCAAGACGAGCAAACCAATTAGAAGCAATTTTTTCATCGAATAAACCTCCATATTAGGTATTTGACGCTAATATAACGATAATCGGTAAAATTTGATATGAGTAAAGGTACTTTTAAAAAGAATCTGAAATATCTTTGGAAAGTATTGTTGTGACTGGAGAAAAGGTGTGAACCAAGCTACCTGTTCTTACCAATAATCGGTCGAAAGCTCTACGGTACCTTCCATAATTCGGGCACCGCATGCGGCTCGTACGATTTTCTTCGATTCATTTTCCCACGATAACCGGACGTTCATTCGCATTTCATCAGTGGTCATTTCACTCAAATTTTCCTGACCGGAAAGTACTTTAATTTTACATCGTCCACACACCAACTCACCCTGACACGAGCTTGCTATCGGAATATCCGCTTCCCGTAATGCTTCAAAGAGGATAGTACCGGAGGGTACTTCCAATTCTTTCCGAAGTTTTGGTATTCGAATGAGTGGCATAGTTATGAAAAAGGTGCGGATGAATACACCCGCACCCCCCTCTCAAGTTAGGTTTATCTATTTGGTTGCATCGACCGCATGGAACAAATCTTCCGAGTGTTCAGTGACTTTCACGTCCCGGTCGACATATAATAGTTTTTGGTCAGGGCCGATGACGAATGTATAACGAAACGTCCCTTCGTACTCCCTACCCGCAAATTTTTTCTTCCCGTACGAACCATACAGTTTCTGGACCGTCTGGTCCGGGTCGCTTAGCAACGGAAAAGGAAGAGAAAAATCGTTAATGAACTTCTCGTGGCTCTTAATTGAATCGGAACTCACACCATAGACAAGCCAACCGCGTTTCTTGTATTCTGACCAGTTGTCGCGAATGTTACATGCTTCTTTGGTACAACCCGGAGTGTTGTCCTTCGGATAAAAGTACAAAACAACCGTCTTACCTTTCAACTTGGATAATTTGACTGTTGATCCATCCGAAGCGTTTAGTTCGAAATCTGGCGCGACATCGCCGACACCCAACATTTGTACTCCTTTCGTATCGTCATTGGAAACGTCTTTTGTATTTGAAGCATCTTTAGTATCGGTAGCTAAAGCCGGGCTCGCTTTCATGAGAACCATCGCAAGCAAAAACAACAATGTCCCTTTCGCGATGTAAACCGGCAACCTCAACTTTCGAGGTATCCCCATATCCCTTTCCCCCATTCTTTGATGTCAACCATGAATTGTAGTAAGTTATACGAAATCTGAAAGTTTCTTGTTGCAAGAGAATGAAACCACACATTTTAGTCGTTAGCGAATTCTGGCCCCCCGACCCCGGTGGCATGGCTACCTATGCCGCGGAAATCATCCCCAGATTAGGGAAAATGGGTTTCGAAATTACGTTGTTAATACCGGAAAATAAAAAGTTGCAACGGATTGAAGCCAATTCACAAAACGTTCGTGCTTATTTTTTTCCTTCGCCTCCCATCCATTTTCTGGGTCGCTTCACCATATTTCCGGCTCTGCTTTTCCATGGAAATCTTCGCAAAATATCTGCTATAGTCGATATTTCAGTAGCCCCTTATGGCGGAGTCACGTCCAAATTTGCCAAATTGCTCAAAGTACCTCACATCATCGGTGCCCATGGTAATGAAGTATCACGGCTTTATCCCGGTTTGGGAATGTCGAGAACATTTCGAAATTACTGTATTAGTGCTTACAGGAACGCTGCGGTTATCGTGCCAAATAGCTCCTTTACGGCTTCATTGTTCGAACCGTTCGAAGTTGAAAAAAGTAGAATAAAGGTGATAACTCTGGGTGCAAATGTCGATTTTTACACACCGGGAAGTCCTACAGAAGAAGAATTATCGGCGGTGGCCGGGAAAGCGTCTTTTCCCAGATTATTATGCGCAGCTCAATTGAACAAAACAAAAGGTCAGGAAGGATTAATCCGCGCGTTACCTGCTATAATCGAACAATTTCCTGAAACAAGTTTGGACATTGCAGGTTCTGGACCCTTACTATCTTTTTACCAGAAACTCGCTAATGAATTAAATATTTCCGACAGAATCCGTTTTCATGGACATCTCACACCAACAAAATTACGAACACTCTTCAGAATTTGTGATGTAACTGTGTTGCCAACGCCGCGCGATAGTATACACAATGAAGGATTTGGCTTGGTTGCTGCAGAAGCGCTCGCTTGTGGATGTCCGGTCGCTGCAAGCGATTATGGTGGGCAAACGGAGTTTATAAAAAATGGCAAGACCGGAATACTCTTTGATGCAAAAAATCCAGTTGCTATTGCCGATGCCGTTGCGAATATTTTACGCGATACTTCTCTGCGAAATTCGATAAAGACCACTGGACCAGAAGTAATCGCCCGGAATTACACTTGGGATTTAGCGGCTGAGCGTTGGGGTACCTTATTGGAGCAAGTCATTGCAGGTTCTTCACGAAGAAAGAAATAGATTTTAGTTCGACAACTTGTTTGAGAATCTGGTTCGGTTATCAGTTTGATTGCTTTTCCTTCTGCCATGCTTTTACCGTACGATGTAATTCGCGAAGTATCGATTTAGCGATTAATAATCCACCATCCTCCACTACCGGCTCTAAACCATCACGCATTTTGTACAACACACTGATTTCTTTTTCGATCCCTCGTGGGAAACCTCCGTTTAGGACAAAGCGTTCTGTGAACAGAAAAAGGGCTTGATCACGGTTAGGAGGTGTTAGCCCATTGACGAAAAAAACGGCTTCGATGCTTTTTTCCACTGCGGTGGCTACTAACAAACAAATTGCTTCGCGTGGCAGTCCTGCGGTAGAAGCGGCTGTGAGATATATCTTACTTAGATTATCGGAATTGAAGCTATCGGAACCAGCAACCATTGTTTCCTCATTGATTAAAATTATTTCAAATATCGACCAAAATGACCGATGAGTATAAAATATTGGTTCTTCTAAACAGGGTATCTATATTACAGAATACGTATCGAAATCGTGTTTTACATGGGGTTTATTTAAAGTAAACCCAACGAACGTAGTAAATCACTGGAATTGATTGAAGCTTTATCGCCTCAAGTTTACCACAGTGAGTAACTTACCCTTTTATAACAAATAGCACAAACAGAGGTACCATGGCAACCTATGTTCTATCGCCCGACTTTACTCGGGCTATGGCAAAAAAACCGTCCAAATTTAAAAAGTTGCTCAAAGCAGCTGAGCGGAATCAAATCCGGCTTTGGACAAATTCCGCATCGTTACTCGAAGCGGCACGGCGTGGAACTCAAGTTAGCGACTTCCCGACGCTTATCGGTATCGACCCCGCGACATCAATCGAATGGAAAAACGCAGTTGGAGAAGATGTCCATATTCAGATGACCATACTCACTGCGCAACGGATGAAAGCGGATGCTATTCTGGTAAAAGATACTGACAAAGATGAATGCAACGGCAAGGGTGTACCAACCAAAACGTTTCGGGATGTGCTTAAATCCAAACCGGTTGACTCAGTTCCTATGCTCGATTTCAAAGCCCCGTTACCGCAAATTTATGCACCGATACTTCACTCGTTGAATGACACATTTGCCAACACTGCCTATGTTTGCGGTGCGAAAGTAAAAGCATTCGAACAAGCGTTTGCCGCCGCCTGCAATGTTAAATATTGCTTCGGCGTCTCTTCCGGAACCGATTCACTCCATCTGGCTCTGTTAGCAATTGGAATTCAACCCGGTGATGAAGTCATTACCACACCATTCACATTTTTCGCTACTATTGAAGCCATCGAATTAGCCGGTGCGAAAGTTGTGTTTGTTGACATCAACCCGAAATCATATACAATCGATCCGCGAAAACTCCGTAAGGCGATCACCGAGAAAACCAAAGCGATAATTCCTATCCACCTTTACGGCCAAGCAGCCGACATGACTGCAATTATGAAAATTGCGCAAGAGCATAATATCCCTGTTATCGAAGATTGCGCGCAATCTCACATTGCGACCGATGACGGAACTGTAGTCGGTGGAATTGGAACCATTGGTTGCTTCTCGTTTTATCCTACCAAAAATCTCGGTGCGTGGGGTGAGGGTGGAGCCGTTACAACGAACGATCCCAATATTGCGAATCGTTTGGAATGGATTCGTAATCACGGTCAACGTGAGAAATACAAACACGACTTGGTCGGCCACAATTATCGGATGGAAGAAATTCAGGGTGTAGTCCTCGGTGAGAAACTAAAACATCTCGAGCAGTGGACGACTCAACGTGAAACCATTGCGAAAAAGTATATGCGCGGATTAAAAGGTGTTGGGGATATTACACTTCCGTTTGTTCGCAAAGGGAACCGTCATGTCTGGCATCTCTTTACCATCCGGACCGAAAAACGCGATGAGTTGGATAAGTATTTGACCGAAAAGAAAATCGGCCATGCTATCCATTATCCCATTCCACTTCATTTGCAACCGGCGTGGTCGGGACGCGGTTACTACGAAGGTGATTTCCCGGAAAGCGAACTTGCCGGGAAAGAAGTCATTTCATTACCGATGTTTGCGGAAATGACGAATGAACAAATTGCCCGCGTTGTAGCAGTCATTCGCGAATTTTATAAAGCTTCCTGACCAACCATGAAACCCTCCTGTATTTGACGGGAGGGTTTCTTACACTTATATTGTTCATATTATGAACTATTGGAACCAGAAGTATGACAAGAAAAGAAACCGAATCAATCCAACATCTTGCAAAGCAATGGCAGACAACAATGCAAAAGCTATCTACTTGTTGCGTGGATAAGGAAGCAAAGCTTGCGGAATTAGTCGATTTATCTCGTATGGAAGTCCGTTTGTTATCGCTTATTTTCGAACACGACGGGATGTTACCCAGCGATGCCGCGCACGAACTTGGTCTTGTACGCTCACGCATTACCCGGCTTGCGGACGGACTCACGGAAAAAGGGTTGCTGACTTGTGCAAGCAAAAGTACGGATGGTCGTTGTCGGTTCCTTGCCGTAACCGCGCGTGGTAAGCGTATTATCGAACGCATTCACGATCACGAGAGTCAATTCCACGTTGCCATGTTGCTGGAGCTCCCCGGTGAGATGCGTACCCAAACCCTAAACGAACTTCAAATCATTTTGGAAACGATGCAAACGGTGAAATCGAAATATCTCCACAGCACTAAACAACAAAATGAAACAACTGCGATTGGTTAAACCACATAACTTTCCATTTTACTCAAACACAGAATTGATTCGTTTGATAAGTTTACATTTATATGTCAGCTGGGATTATTCAAGTTGTTCTTCTCATAGCGGCAGTAATAACAATACTTGAGGACAATCATTCTACGCAGTGGTTTGATTACGTCTCCCGGTTGAAACCGGGAGTTTTTTTATTACTTCAAAATAATGGAACATTTTATTAGTTTATTTCGTATAATCTCCTTCTTAAGTCAATCCCTTACTAACGCAATTATCCTGAGTTACTGGAGCTCAAATCGAAACGCCATCGACAGTACACCTGAAATATCCCGCTAAAGGTCTGATATCCCTTGGAATGGTTTACTTCTTTTGGGGTAGCACTTACCTCGCGATTCGGATTGGTGTCGAAACCGGTAGTGGATTCCCTCCATTTATTCTCGGTGCTCTTCGAACGCTTGTCGGCGGCAGCATCCTCTTATTGTGGTGTGTTTTACGTAAAAATCGTTTGCGGTTATCAGGTCGGCAAACGCTCCATCTCGCAATATCCGGTATCCTATTATGGGTAGGTGGTAACGGTTTGGTGAATTGGGCGGAACAACACGCCGATTCCGGTTATTCCGCTCTATTGGTTGGTGCACTTCCGATTTGGATGGCGATTATGGAAGCGGTTCTGGATCGCCGTCGTCCTACTTTGCCCCTCATCATCGGAATACTAACCGGATTTATCGGTTTAATAGTCCTGACTTTTCCCGTGATTCAGCATGGCAATTCCCATGACTGGTGGGCTGTAGTTGGTTTGTTACTTGCCCCGTTGTTTTGGGGTGCCGGTTCCTTGGTGTACCAACGTAACCCAACCAATCTCCCGGCGGTTGCCAGCGCCGCATATCAACAACTATTCGGTGGAGTCGGTTTTGCTATCGTTTCATTCGCTACCCATGAACCCATGCTCCATCCCACTCCTCACGCATGGTTTGCTTGGGCATACCTTGTCGTTGCCGGTTCATTGTTCGCATTTACCGCATTTCTTACCGCATTGCAACTACTCCCCATTTCTTTGGTTGCAACTTATGCTTATGTTAACCCGGTGATAGCCGTATTCTTGGGATGGCTTTTCCTCAATGAACCGGTCACTGGCTATACTTTTGCCGGGACCGGTTTAATCATGGTTGGTGTGTTTGGTGTTTTTCGGGCGAAACATCGAATAAAAGTGAATTAAAAACGGTTCTACCATCGATGTGGCAGAACCGTTTTATGCGCGCCCTGAGGGATTCGAACCCCCAACCTTCTGATCCGTAGTCAGATGCTCTGATCCAATTGAGCTAAGAGCGCTGAAATTCAACACTTTTAAGGCGTGTAGTTGCTCAATGTATATGTTTTTAATAGTACAGTCAAGAAACCGGATTTTCGTACATTTCGTGTCTAAACCGCTTCAAGTCACCCTTTTTACTTTACGCTTTCAATTCCGTAAGTTGTTAGGTTCGAGAAGTGGGGGACACTGTTTCGACACTGATAAATTATAAGAAGATTTTCTCACGGAGTTACAATGAATCGATTTGTCAAAGTAGTCGCTACTGTCGGGTTAGCTGTCGGGATTCTTTTACCGTTACTTACGGGTGCAAAAGAAGTACCTGCAACAACCGACCCGATAAAAGCAATGTTAAATTCGGTCGAAACTTATCAACTTTCAAATGGATTGAAAGTGTTAATGTTACAGGATCATAGCGCTCCTGTCGTTACCGTTCAATTTTGGGTGAAAACCGGCAGCCGTAACGAGGCACCCGGTATTACTGGAATCTCGCACCTGTTTGAACACATGATGTTTCGTGGTTCGGTCAAGTACGGCCCGGAAGAGCATGCCCGCTTGGTGAAACGGTATGGTGGTGAATGCAATGCCTTCACGACCGAAGATGAAACGGTATTTTTTGAAACCATTGCAAGCGACCAACTCGAATTGGTCCTCCATTTGGAAGCCGAGCGCTTTGCGAATCTTAAGCTTGATTCAACCGTTCTCGAAGAAGAACGCAAAGTAGTTTCTGAAGAGCGTCGCGAGCGAACCGACAACAATCTGTTCGGTAACGCGCGGGAACAACTAATTATTAATTTCTACAAGAGCTCAACCTATGCATGGCCGGTGATTGGGTGGATGCATGACATTATGCATTATACTGTACCTCAAATTCAGGAATACCACCGCCTCCATTATCCGCCAAACAATGTTGTCGGAATTATTGTCGGCGATTTCGAAAGCGCGGATGCCAAAAAACTCTTAGACAAATACTGGGGACAAATTCCTTCCGGCCCAACTCCTCCCCAACCCGATATGTTCGAAATACCTCAGCACGGCGAACGGCGCGTACTGCTGAAACGGCAAGCCGAACTGCCGATGCTGTTTGCGGCTTATCACATTCCACCCGAAACTGATCCCGATATTCCTGCACTGGAAGTACTTTCCAAAGTGTTGAGTCATGGACAATCGAGCCGTTTATATCAACGCTTGGTGTATAAGGAACAGGCGGCGCGCTTCGCCGGTGGTTCCGTCGATGATCATATTGGCCCAAGCATCTTCATGTTTTATTTAGGAATGAAGCAGGGAAAACCGATTGAAGATGGTGAGAAGAGTTTGTGGGAAGAGGTCGAACGGTTGCGTAATGAATCGATCACCGAAAACGAGTTAATTAAAGCGAAGAACCAAAATGAAGCGGAAATGATTGGTGGTTTGAGTAAGACGTTCGAACGCGCTCAAACCCTCGGTGAATATGAAATCGGCTACGGTGATTATAAGAAATTCGGCGAAGAAGCGGATGCGGTCAGCAAAGTAACCGCGGCGGATGTACAGCGTGTCGCGAAAAAATATCTTGACCCCGATCAGCGCACCGTGCTTATCGTTGTACCGACACAGGAAACTGAGAATGCTGATCCCGCAACAATGCAGAAAGGAAGCCACTAATGATTCTCAAATTTACTTCTTCGACTCTCCGTCGAACCATTGTTGCTGTATTTTTATTTGCACTAATCGCAGTAACTGTATTTGCCGCGGATCCTGTACCGGCATTTAAACCCACTGATGTAATAAAAACCACACCCGTTACGTTGCCGCCTTATACGTCAGTAACGCTGCCCAACGGCTTAAAAGTTTACCTGTTACCGCAAAGTAAACTTCCTACCATCGCGTTTCGCTTAATCATTAAAGCCGGTGCTGTGAATGATCCGGCTAATCAGGCCGGTATCACCGATTTTGCCGCTAGTCTTCTTCGCAAAGGTGCGAACTTTCACGGAAAAGATGTTTCCGCGAATGCGATTTCTTCCATGATTGATAGCGTCGGCGGTTACCTTGGAGCCGGTGCCGACTATTCATTTGTCTATGCAACTTCGTGGGGATTGTCGAAACACAGCGATTTATTACTCGACTTACTTTCGTCGGTCGTCCAAAATCCTACGTTCCCCGATCAGGAAATCATGCGTAGCAAGTACATCCAATTATCGCAAATCATGGCGAAAAAAGATGAACCGGAAGAAGTGGCCCGCGAAGTCTTCCGTAAGGAACTATACGGCAACCATCCACTCGGTCTTCCTGCTGAAGGAGATAGCACCTCTGTAACCTCGTTCACGCGTGATATGGCGGTTGCCCAATGGAAGATGCTGGCAATTCCTAATAATGCCGACCTTGCTGTCGTTGGTGATTTCAATAAAGATGAAATGGTGAAGAAAGTTACCGCAGTGTTTGGTAGTTGGACGAAAGGTGAATTGCCGCCAACCGTCGAAAATGCGAAAGTATCGATTTCAGGAATTCAAGTTATACTTTGCAATCAGGAAGATGCGGTTCAATCGAATATCCGCTTCGGACATGCCGGTGTTGCCCGCAACCATCCTGAATATTATGCCATCAATGTTATGGAATCGATTTTGATGGGTGGTGATTTTGACAGTCGCCTTACCAAAGTTATCCGTACCGAAAAAGGGCTTACTTACGGTATCGGTGGCGGTTTCCGCATGGACAAACTTGCCGGGCCGATGTCGATAGGAACTTCGACCAAGACCGAATCGACCGGTGATGTGGTTAAAACAAGTTTGGATGTTCTGAACGAATTCCGCAAAAACGGCCCGACGGACGATGAATTGAAACAAGCGAAGATGTACCTAACCGGTTCCTATCCGCTGAATTTCGAGACTCCAGATGATATCGCCAGTGAAATTCTCGACCTCGATTTATTCGGTTTACCGGCGAATACCATTCCCGAATATCGTAATTCCGTAGCGAAAGTAACCAGCAACGAAGTATTGAAAGTCGCTACGAACTTGGTTCATCCCGACAATATTTTGATTGTTGTTGTCGGTAAAAATTCGGAAACACGCAAGCAAATCGAAGCGTTGAAAATCCCGAATCTTACTATCAAGGAAGTTACGTACTAATTCAAGAAAGTGAACTATGGCATTCTCAATCAAGCATAGAGCTGTCGGAACCATCGATGAAATTGAGACGAAGCTAACTTCTGCATTAAAGGAAAATGGCTTCGGAGTTTTATCGCGTTTGGAAGTCGATAAAATTCTCGCCGAAAAAATCGGTGTTACTATCGCTCCTTACCGTATTCTTGGAGCATGCAATCCGCGGCTGGCGTACGAATCGCTTAAAGTGGAACCCGAGATCGGAGTATTTCTTCCGTGTTCGGTATGCTTGCGCGAAGAAACCGACGGAACGGTTTCTATTTGGGCATTAGACCCCAGTGCAGTGGTGGAAGCGATACATCAACCCGATTTGACGGAAAGTGGCTTACAGGCCCGAGCACTCATCGAGCATGCCTTAGATTCGTTATAACACAACTATTCTTCCATAAAACAGGCGCGGAACTCGAAAGGTTTGCGCCTGTTTTGTATATTTGAAGGTCAAGGAGTTTTCTATGCCGCAGGAATTGGATCGGGGAATGGAGCGTGCGCTTCGACAGGCGCAACTTGCTTATGATTCCGGTGAAGTCCCCGTCGGTGCCGTCGTAATGCGCGGCGAGCGCGTGCTCGGAACCGGATACAACCGCATGATTGCCACTACCGATCCAACCGCACATGCCGAACTGATTGCCATTACCGCTGCTTCACAAGCATTAGGCGAAGAAATCCTCGAAGGTTGTACCCTCTTCTCGACTCTCGAACCCTGTCCAATGTGTGCCGGTGCGATTGTCCTATCTCATATCGAGCGTGTCGTTTTTGGCGCATCCGATCCAAAACTCGGTGCCTGCGGAAGTGTTTACAATTTATTGGAAGACGGTAAAGCAAACCGGAAAATAGTCGTCATTGCTGGTATTCAGGAATTTCAGTGTGCTTCTTTACTCCAATCCTTTTTCCGCCGATTACGTGAAGATGCGCAGCGGAAAAGTCGTAATGGTCACGAATTATCATGATACTCTTCCTTGAAATATTGGCTGTACTCATTCTGCTGATGGTAATTGTGTTGTCCGTTCCAATTCATCTCGGTTTAAAATTGAGTGATACCGGAACGACGTTCAACTTACGCATAATACACTGGTTTCTCTTTAGTTTATATAAGTCATCTGATGAGCCCCGTAAAGAAAAGAGCAAAAAGAAATCAGAGGAAAAAGTAGAATCGGAAACGACTGGAAAAGCAAAAGAAGAAGAAGAGGATAATTTCCCGTGGTTTTCCTTTCTTGTTTCTGAACGCAGCTTTGTATTGGATATCATTCGCCACTTGTTACGCGCCCTCAATCGGCTGTTTCATATCCCACGGTGGGAGCTAATTCGTTTTCATTGGCAAATAGGGGGTGACCCTGCGGTAATCGGAATGCTCACCGGACTTTGTTGGTCAATTCTTCCCTTTGTTCCTAACCGGTTGGATTTTTCATTTGAACCCGATTTTATTGAAGGCATTTCGAAGTGGGAATTAGAACTAAAAGTATCGATTGTCCCTTTGTTTGTGATTGGTTGGTTAATCTTAGAACTAATCCGCTTCCCGTGGTTTCGCTCGTATATTTGGTGGCGTCATAAACGCCGGTTTTATACTGATGTATCGCCAAAAATCGCCTAAATTAACCGCTTGCTACCAACAGTTAAAAGAAATACATTGTTTTGTTTAGGTATTTCCGAGAGAGTGGCGGAATTGGCAGACGCGTCAGACTTAGGATCTGGTGCCGAAAGGCGTGGGGGTTCGAGTCCCCCCTTTCTCACTCGTTTCGGTAACTCTTAACTGTGTTACCATTCATTTAGTAAAATACAGGAATTATACATGATTGAAGCTTTACAATCCGATAGTAAGCGAATCGACCCGACAACGATTGAACTACGGATTACGATACCCGCAGCAGAATTATCCAACCGTTACCAAGCGCAATTACAAGAGACTGCTGTTTCGGTGAACTTACCCGGCTTTCGTCCCGGCAAAATCCCTATGTCGATAGTCAAAGCGAAATTTGGCGAAGCCCTACTTGCCGATTTAGCGCAAAATCTCATTCAGGAGGCATTTCCACAATCGTTGCAGGAAACGAAAATTGACCCGGTTGCAACCGCCGAGATCGAAGATGTCGTGTATGGCGAAGGCAAAGATGTCAGTTTTACCGCAAAAATACCGGTAGCGCCTGAATTTGAAGTCAAGGATTTTGAAGGTCTCACTTCTTGGAAATATGCAATTGAAATCGCCGAATCCGACATTGATGAATCGTTGACCGAGCTTCGTAAACGGTTCGCAACCCATCCTGCAATCGATTTACCGGCGACTGAAAACAATTTCCTCGCGTGTGAAGTCACACAATTGGATAATGACGGGTATCCCCTACGTGATTCGATTCGTAAGTTCGATGCACTGCCAATCGCAACCGATCCGCTCGGAGCGGGTAGTACAGCCCAATTAGTTGGTGCCGTCGCTGGAGAAACCCGGAAAGTCGTGACTACAGCACAAGTCGAACACGAAGACCACCACCACGAACATACTTATTTCTTTAAGGTCAAAATTGACAAAGTTGTCGATGAAATTATTCCTGAATTGGATGATGAGTTTGCAAAACAATTCGGTCGCTTTCAGAACCTACAGGAATTACGCGATGCAATCCGCGATGAGCTAAAGGAAAATGCTACCCATCGTTCCGAAGAGGGCTTATTGGTCAGGTTGCGGGATGCCGTGATTGCCTCCAATGATATCGAAGTTCCCGAACCCTTGGTAACACTTGTTGCACAACGAATGCAACAAGAGTTGGAAGAACGTTCTCCTGTTTCTGAAGAGTTAGTGGAAAAAATTCTGAAACCCGCGGCGAAACAATCAGCAAAGTGGGAATTGATTGCGGAACGAATTACCCAACAACTATCGATTATTCCGACCGACGAAGAAATTGAACGCGAAATACAGATGTTCGCCCGTAAGAACCGTGTTCCAGTCGCAGATGTGAAAGAACGGTTCGAAGACCCGGTACGACGGCGCTCCCTCAAAATTGGCATCGCCGAACAAAAAGCACTAACTGCGATTAGGGAAAAAGCCCAAGTCGAGGAAAAACCGATTGGATTCGCCGAATTCGGAAAACTTCAGGAAGTCTGATACTCCTAAGCCGAATAAATTAATTGGTTTGAGAACAATTCAATTCACACCGTTTGAGCGCGGTCTTTTCTTGTCGGTGACGTTTCTATTAATATTGCTTGCGGTGCCGCGGGCGTGGTTGATACGGCGACCACCACCAGAAGAAATTTCCAATGTGTCCGGTCAGCCAACTGTTTTCTTGGCGGATTCGACAATTAGATTTCCACTGGATGTGAATAAAGCATCGATGGAACTCTTGCAGGTTATTCCCGGTATTGGGCCGAAATTAGCACAACGAATTATAGTCGCGAGAATAAAACAACCGTTCCGGTCGCTACCTGAAATCGCAGCTCGGGTTCCCGGAATTGGTGCTTATACTCTGGAACGGATCACACCTTATTTAACATTAGATACCAACGCTTTGCGGGGGAATCAATGAGTCTGGCAGTACTTTGGTTACGTGAAAACGAACTCGTTTTAGGCGAATTGTCCGAGTTGGATGGTGTATATTCGTTTCAGGAAACGGCTATGGTCGAAGCACCAATCCCGTTGGATCCGATTTTAACGAAATCTGAACCGGCAATCGCTTCACTTGCAGCGCATTTCAATTCACTTGTTGCTTCTTACCCTCCTTCTGATAAACAAATAGAAGTTTGGTTGCCGCCGCAATGGGGTATCCAATTAATTATTCCCATCCCTTCCCTTCCGGCAAAAGATATTATTGAACAATTGACGTGGGAAGTACGCAAGCAGTTACAAACCGATCTTGACTATTATCTTTATTTATATCGGGATCGCGGCGATGGACAGTATGAAGTACGTTTGATGCGCCCTGCCATCGTTGCCTTTTGGAAAAAATTCTTTAGCGATGCTGGATATACGGTTAACGCCGTGCGGTTGGCCGAACAAGGCCAACCGTACGAAGATATTATCGCATTCGATTTTAAATCGCTGAATGTTATCAGCAGTGCTGTTTCAAATATCGAACCGATTACCGAAGAAATTGAGTTCTCGCTATCTGTTCATAAAAAAGTGCGACTTGCTAAACAAATTTTCTTACTTGCCGCGGTTGTGATTGTGGTTAGTTCAGGTGTCTATTATGAATCGACTCATCTTCATCCCAAACCGAGAAAACCATCGAACTTAATTGCATTCAACGCTACTCCACCCCCGAAAATGCAACCTACTCCGGTAGCTTCGGGTTCGGATACTGCACATGCAAAACCTATTCCCGTACCTATTCCGGCACCGGTTACACAAGCATCATCAATTCAGGAAGGTTCTTTAAAAACGGTTTTTCTGCGCATGCTAACAAGTTCATCGGAATTAGGAACGCTTGAGCTTGCAAGTTTAATTCCCGGTCAAGCGGTTTATCAATTAATAACAAATCATGATGGTTCAGATGCATTTCGAAAAGCATGGAAAAGTAATAACGGTGCCGACGGTGACATTAATACGAAATACGATGCTTCAACGCGGCGATTAACAGTATGGTTGGCGTTACCGGTGTTTAAACCCGATCCCGCATTTACCATACCAGTTTCAAAGGATGTTTCGGTGGATGCATCTTCCGCAAATGCATCGCCGGATGTATTATTAGCGGCAATCGCACAATGGCAGTCGCTTCCTTATCGGATATCGATTATACCCGACGGGAACACACTTCGTGTAGTAGTTGTAAAATAATCAATGAAAAAAAGGAGAAAACCCATGGCAGGCGAAAGCACCAAAGATATTTTAGAAACTTTGTTGGATAAATTGTCCGGCATCGCCGCGACGAAAACAGTAGTGGGCGATCCGGTCACCGTCGGTGACAAGATTATTGTACCCGTAGTTAAAGTTACCCTTGGTGTCGGTGCTGGCAGTGGTGGAGCAAACGCCAAAGCTGACAACGCAGGTGCTGCCGGTGGTTCCGGTGGTGGCGCTGGATTAGCAATCGCACCGGTTGCATTCATCGTCATCGACGGTCACAATATTCATCTCTTCGGAACCAAGCCGAGCGTATTGGACAACCTGACGGCGAAGCTTCCCGATATGGTCAATACTGTCGTCAATGCGATACCGAAATTCAAAAAAGCAACCGAAGGCGAACCGAAAGAGAAGAAGGACGAGGAATAACGCTTGAAAGCCAAGATAGCGGTTGTACCCGGTACCTTCGATCCGATAACCAACGGACACCTTGACATCATTCGAAGATCGTCCGTATTGTTTGATCGCATTATCGTTTGTATTGCTTCGAACCCGGAAAAAGCCCCTTTGTTCGACCTCGACTCTCGAGTCGAGATGATAAAAGAGAGCGTTGCTGCGTTTCCCGGAATTGAAGTCGATACGTTCGCCGGATTAGTTGTACGGTTTGCCGAAGAACACAACGCAATTGCCCTCATCCGTGGTGTCAGGGCGATAAGTGATTTCGAATTTGAATTTCAGATGGCGCTCATGAACCGGCGTCTTGCACCGGAAATAATTACGCTCTTCATGATGCCGCATGCGCGGTACACGTACTTAAATAGTTCGTTGATTCGAAATGTTGCCTCCCACGGCGGTGATGTTTCGCAATACGTACCGGAACCGGTCTTACGGCGTTTGCGGGAAAAATACCCCATGTTCCGGAATCCGGAATGAGTGGTAACACCTCTCGCGGAAAGTTGATTGTCCGGTGGCTTTCTTCGTTGGTGGGTATTGTTGCTATTGTTGTCTATTTTGCTTGGCAATCGCCCGCGGGATTTTTTGAAAAAGGACTGCATGTCGACCTATTATGGTTGGCATGCGGTTTTTTTTTCTATGGTGTGTTCCTCATTCTTTCGACGATCCGCTGGGGAAATCTTCTTTCCGCTGACCCAACCATCCTCCCTTGGAAAGATTTAACAATCGTGACTCTGATTGCGAAAGGGCTCGGTTCCATTACTCCGATGAACGCCGGAGAATTTTATAAGGCCGAACTTTCCCATCGTATCTTGAGCGACGGTCGTGGTTCCCAATATGGTATAGTAGCGGTCGAACGGGTTGTTGACGTATCTACACTATTATTGTGCGCTTCAATCGGAATTTTTACCCAACCCAAACTTCGAATTTATTTTGCCGATAAAGTTCCGTTTGTTATCGGAATTGTCATTGTAACAATCGCAATCGGTATCGCATCGCTGTACTTCGCAGTACGCTTTTCACCGAAACTACGAAGTCTGTATAATGGCATGACTGGCGCGTTTAGATTGTTGTGGATTCGTAAGAGCATCCTACCCCTGACAATTTTACTTTGGCTCTCGATTGCGGTGATGTGGTGGACGCTCGCCGCAGCTTTTCATGCGAACGTATCTTTTTCCGATGCTCTTCTCATCATGAGTATTACCACATTTATTATCGTCGGTAGTTTTATTCCCGGTGGACTTGGAATTGCTGACATAGGAGCCACACAGATCGGTATTTGGCTGGGCTATCCCCCGATGCAGGCATTCCTTTTTCCCCTCGCTATTCGCGCCAATACTTTTATCAGCTTGCTGTATGGAGTACTCGGTTGGTTCCTCCGACAGTTGAAGAAGTAATTTGATTTAATGATTTTAATTTATAAATATTTGTTATTATTAAATATACACAATGTATTTTTCAATAACTCACCATTTTCCGAGTATTAAATTATTCACTATATTTATAGTGAAATTGCATTGAAGCAATCAACAAGTATCCTACTCTAATCAGTCACCGTACTACTTTTTCTCGATTGCTTCGCCGGCCATGTAAACCGGTAAAACATGCTTCGCATTCACCACGCAGTATCATTTCCTCTTGATGGAGATTTCATGATTCCTGAACCATACCGTATAAAAATGGTAGAACCCATTCATCTTTTACCACGCTCAGAACGCGAACAAAAAATTCGTGATGCCGGTTATAACCTTTTTAGTTTAAAATCAGAAGATGTCTTCATCGACATGCTTTCCGATAGCGGCACCGGTGCAATGTCCAACGCACAGTGGGCGGCGATGATGATGGGTGATGAAGCATACGCGGGTGCACGGTCGTTTTACAATTTCCAATCTGCCGTTCAGGAAATAATGGGCTTTCCTTATGTCCTCCCCACCCATCAAGGCCGTGCGGCGGAAAATGTTTTACATAGCGTACTTGTCAAAGCGAATGATATAATCCCCGGTAATTCCCATTTCGATACTACCAAAGCCCATATCGAATACCGTCACGCCACCGCACTCGATTGTACCATCGAAGAAGCGTTCGATCCGAATTTAATTCACCCCTTCAAAGGAAATATCAATCTCGATAAACTTGAAAAAGTGCTTCGTGAGTATGTCCCCCAAAAACGAGTACCGTTTGTTCTACTTACGGTTACCTGCAACAGCACCGGTGGACAGCCCGTTTCGATGGAAAATGCGAAAGCGGTAAAAGCTCTTTGCGATAAGTATGAAGTATTGTTATTTGTCGATGCGGCGCGCTACGCTGAGAATTGTAAATTTATCCAACAACGAGAAAAGGGCTACGAGAATAAACCTGTCAAGGCAATCGTGAAAGAACTGTTCGCACTCGCTGACGGTTGCACGATGTCTTCGAAAAAGGACGCGTTAGTGAACATGGGCGGCTTTATCGCTTGCCGTGACAAAGAGATATACCGCCGGTGTTCTGAATTTGGAATCTTATTTGAAGGGTTTGTTACTTACGGCGGCTTGTCGGGACGTGACTTGGAAGCAATCGCCGTGGGTCTTCGTGAAGGTGTAGATGAGTCCTATCTGGAATTTCGTCTCGCCCAGACAAAATATTTTGGCGACCAATTGATTGACGCCGGAATTCCCATCGTAAAACCAGCCGGTGGTCATGCGATTTATATCGACGCCCTTAATCTTCTCCCCCATATCCCCCGCGACGAATATCCCGCACAAGTATTAGGTGTCGAATTATACATCGAAGCAGGTGTGCGTGGTGTCGAAATTGGAACAGTGCTTGCCGATCGTGATCCCGTTACCCGGTTAAACCGTTATCCCAAAATGGAGTTGTTACGGCTTTGTATCCCGCGCCGTGCCTATACGAATAGCCATCTTGAATTTGTCGCTGACGGTCTCAAGAAATTGAAACAACGCGCAAGTTCGATTATGGGCTTACAAATGACGTATGAACCACCGATACTCCGGCATTTTACCGCGAAGTTCGAAAAAGTTCACGCCGCATAATTTCATTAGTAAACAAAAAACGCCCGATACACTATCGGGCGTTTTTTGTGTTCAACCAATCAGTTACTTATCGGTATTCTCAGTTTTGGGTGGCGGTGCTTGTTCACCATTTTCCCATTTACGTTCGCGCCGTTCAATTTTATGTTCTTGTTTCATCTCCCACCGTTCGTGCGCCCATCGCACAAAAGCATTGGACTCGCGGTATTCCTTCAGTTGGTCTTCGTTAAGAATCTTTTCAATTTTCTGATTCATCGTTTCGATGCGGCCTTTACCAAGCGCGACAAGTTCTTCGTGGGTCTTCGCGGTTTTATGGTCGGCGATGGCTTGTTCGCGGGTTTCCGTCAGAATTTCGCGAAGAGTTGCCGATTGTTTCTCGTCAAGTTTGTACTTTTCTTTCAAGTGGTTAAAGATATGCTCAATCGTGGGCATCTCTTTTTTCGCAACCGTCGCACTTTCCGCTGGTTTGGATTCGCTCATCGGTTTTGCTTCTGGTGCTTTCACATCCGTTTCGGATTTTTGGTCCGAAGCCGCTTTCGGAGCATCTCCTTCGGCAAATACCGTACCTGCGACTAACGAAATCGCTAATGACACAAATAAAAATAACCGTTTCATACTTACTCCAATAATCGGGCTAATCGACCCTATTTTACAGATTAGAACTAATGCTCGTTAATACGCAAAGCGAATGGGGAATAGTCGTGATGGTAGTCCACAACATCGCTGTGGTCGGCACGCTTCAAATAATTGCAAACGATGTACGTGATAGGTGTTGCAACCACTTCGACACCGACTTTGAAAATGTAATTCGAAGCTACGATTGTCCAGAGTAGTTCATTACTGATGGTTCCGTAAAAAGCGATGGTACAGAAAAGCGCCGTGTCCAAACCCTCACCGATGAGCGTCGAACCGATAGTTCGCTGCCAGAGATGTTTCTTTTGTTGAAGACGTTTCATTACCGACATAACAACGTCATTCGACCACGAGCCAAACAGAAACGCCGTTATCGACGCGATTACAATTCGTGTTGTGGTCAACAATATCGAAGAATATGCTGGTTGCTGATTCCATTCAGACGCAGCAGGTAGCGACCCAACCAAGGCAAAGAGCAATACTGCGAGAACTTGCGCTACAATGCCAATCCAAATAGTTCGACGGGCAAGACGGAAGCCATATACCTCTGTTAGCACATCGCCAAAGATATACGAGATAGGGAACAATAAAGTTCCACCATCAAATGTAAAACTACCGAATTGAACCAATTTTGTCGAAGCAACATTGCTAATAAGAAGCACTGCGACGAACAAACCGGTTATTACCGGAAGGGTCTTGTGGTTCGTTTGCTCCATTCATTCACCTTTGTTTGAGGAGACAATATACAAAAAAGCTCACCAAAAACAGACAAACGCTATAAAAAAAAGGGCGGTGATTGCCGCCCTTTTTCTGCCACAAAAGTTAGTAACTAACGAATATACACTACTTTCCGTAATGCCTCGAAGCTTCCTGCTTTAATCCGTATGAAATAAACACCGCTTGCATTACCGGTGGCATTCCAATGGAGCGAATACGTACCCGCTTGTATGTGTCCATTTGCAAGCGTTGCAACTTCACGACCGATTTGGTCATACACTTTCGCCACGACTTCACTTGACTTCGGTAAGCTAATCGACACAACCACCGACGGGTTGAATGGATTCGGATACCCCTGAGATACGGCAAATGTGTTCGGTACGATAGTTTTCACCGGTTGGGTTAAACCAAGGAAATTATCAGGCGCTTGCGTTGTAAACCGAACGGCGCTGTGGTTACGCAATGAATCGAACCCGGGTGCCGGTGAATGTGCGTACGTCAAATCCAGACCGTCGGTATGATCCCAATTCATTATACCGATGGTTGTATAATTATTACCCGCATCGATATCACTCGAAAGGTTATAGATAAAATCAATAACATTGTCGCCGGTCGGTCCGCGACGGTTTCCGTAAAATACAACTTCAAACCGTTGTTTGACCGGTATCGTTTCTATTCCATATCGCGAATAGCATCTCGACCATTCAATAATGAGCGTTGTGTCACTTGCGTTATAATGATACGCAATCCAAACCCTGCCACTATCTTCCGGTAAACCTTTCAAATCATCCCAATTCGGTGCCACTAACGTTCGTGGGCCATTCGCACAAGGCAGCGCCCAATTATAGAAATCGAAAAATTGAGTACTATCGAAACTTACCCAACCATTTGAACAAATGGATAACCCGCGTGGCTGATAAGTTACACCGTAGTACTGAATGCTAAACGGAAGCGCAATACTAAATGTCTGATCGTCTTCTAACCGCACTAAGGTGCCGTTACCACCGGAATCGGGATCGCATTCACGCCAGTTGTAAGTAGGCAACGGCCAGTTCGCTCCGGCTACTGAATCACTATTTTGGTAGGCGTAATACCCATAGTTATCCGGCCCTGTGGGATAATTCACCGGTCGTGTTCCACATATCAGGTTGAAATTGGTTACCATCGTATCCGAACCACCATCCGGTATCGTCATAAACAACCGTACCGGTATGACTTGTCCGGGAATAATCGTCCCACTAACAGCAATATTGACCGGAATGATAATCGAATCACCCTCAGCTACTGAATTGGCCGTTGTCGACCATGCAGTCGGTAGATTGGTTATCCCGTTCGAAAATGTCGAGAACATGTAACTGCTTACCGGTATCGGTGAAGTACCTTGATTCTTCACCGACAACTGAACAGTAGCGCTCTGACCGGGAATAAGGGTGCCGCTTGATACGCTATAATTCGATACGAATGGATAACAAAATCCTATCGGTACTATGAAATCGGTAAGTTCACCGCTTCGGTTGAGTTCCAATGCCAATGGCGTTTGATCCGCAAGCGAGCATATACGAATCGTAAACGTTAATGTACCGGTAGCATTTGCATTAATCGTACCTGCATTTGAAGTACCGTTGATAATCGAAATTCGATTTCGGCTGCTTGTTTGGGCAAGCGCCACTTGCGCGTTAACTGCGGCACTGCTCACATTCGTCACATACACCAATAAATTCGCTTGTTCACCCGGTTCAGGAAGATGGTTGTTGCCATCAGCGAAGCTTACCGAATCAACCCGAAGAGCATTCGTTATTGCACCGGTTACATAGCGCGTAACCAACTGCGGACGGTAGTTGCCGCCGCGTACTTCAATGACTACGGTATCGTTCGTCGTCACTTGTAACGGAATATTTGCATTACCGCTTGCATCAGTCACTGCTACGCCTTGATTGCGACCAGCGGTAGCCGGTATGGTTTTTCCAACCAACACGGTTGCAATCATATTTGGTAACGGTACTCCCGCATTATTCGTTACATGAACACCTACTGTTGAGTTGCTTGCGCTTAACGTCGCAGGAAACATGACCTGCATCGAATCCGGAGCGCCTACCCAAAGTTGAAGCGACGGGTCACCAAGAATGTTATAGAAGCTGAAATATTCTTCGATAGCCGTTGGTTCCAACGGGAAACCGCGATACACTTCCAACTTTGCCCGAAGTGCCGCAAGACCAAGTTTGTCAAGGTGTTCTGTCAACCATCCTTGGACATAACCACCAAGAATAACGTTGTTATAACGTGTGCTGGTATGAAGGTGCGATGCACCAAAGAATGCCGGACCACCTTTTAGTCCGGTTGGGGATGGCGTACCCAATTTGCACCATGCCTCACCGAAACATGTACCGCCATCGAGCATTGCATATCTACCATTCTGGCAAACGATGGAAATAAATGGAGCTTGGGTGTAAACATTATTGATACCGGCTAAATCTAGAATTTGCAAACGTGGGACTAATGGCCCATTACTATCTCCCCAACCCCGGTACGTTATCAAAGAAACACCACTGTTTATCCAATACAGTAAACTATCGGTTCCGGGAATTTGTGCTGGAGGATACAGATACTCATGTGTTGTATAGCCATGCTCGCGTAATAGTTCTGCTGCGGCTTCTGTATTTTGAGTCGGAGTAATTGGTGGTGGCGCACCACCGGCAAAGTTACCGGCAAACATCAACGCTGACCGCATTTTCTGAACTGCAGTAATACCTGTCGTACCTACTACCCCGACATAAGGAGTATTCTGGTGCCGTACCGTCTTGTTCACTACGGTTGCCAATTCTACATAGCTGACAACCGAAATTCTACCAAGAAGTGCTTCCGGCCAAATATCCGCCCCATCTAACCGCACATACGGCAGGTCAGTTGGGACAACTTCAAGCGGACTCGGAATCGTGTACGTAAACGTTGGCATTTCATCCGCGGTCGTACCTTGATCCGCTTCACCAATCAGCAAGACGTATTCTATCGGTAACGTATTTGCCAACGATTGATATTCATTGAGAATAATCTGTTTGATTTGGTCTTGGGTCGATGCTGTAGTCGTATCGACAATAACATTATATCCTTCAAGACGCTTGTTCCGAACGAATAGATTGACTACTGGAACATAGTTCGTATCGACATTTGGTCGGCGCATTATCAAGTACGTTCCCGGTCGCCATAACCGTGATCGCCCCATGGAAAAATTCGCATAACCAAGTAAAGTCGTTTCGTAAATTTCATCGAATGAGCGCGTAATCGGCGAAGTAATAACTGGGCCGGTGTAGGTAGCCGTTACATTCACTGTCACTTCCGATGCGGCAACCACGCTGCCGTCGCTCATAGTCCTAACCGGAAAAATCGTTACCGGTAGAACACCGAAATCTTTAAATACTCCCGGGTCACCGACTGACACTTCCGGCATGACACCAACATTCATTGTGGATGTAGGTGTTGGAAGCTCAGGGTCAGTAGCGAGTTTCACCCTACCACCGAGTTGATCTGGTGTGTAGATTACCCGTCCACTCGAAATCGAGGTAGCACTACCACGTACCGGTGCATTAAACGGAAGAAATACCGTTAATCCACTGATGTCGGGATCGCCGAGCCGTGGTTGTGATTCCTGATTACCGCCTAACCGAAGCGAAACACCATCGGATGAATTTTGTACCGCAAAGCCGTCCAGATGTACTCGGAACGTAACATTCGTTTCCGTGCGGTTGATTACGTCGATAGTGGGCGAAGGTGCGGTCGTCGTGGCGCTATTAGAATTCGACAACCAGACTCTCCGGGGGGCTGCGATTGCTGTTACAGCAAGTAAACTGAGAGTAGCAAGAAAGATCTTTTTCATGGTAGCTTCCTCCTCATGGTGAACCGTTCTTGTACGTGTTGGGAAACTTCCGAACCAACCCGTTGTTAACTTCTTCAAGACTTAACTCCAACCAAAACAATATTCAAATGTTGTAATGCGTTTAAGACCGAGTGCCGAACCCGGTACTCGATATATCGTCTCCTACAATATCGCAACTTGGGTACAAATAATCAACTCGAATAGCCGGTGTTGGAATAATACCGTTTGGGCTGTTGCGTACAGTTTGCCATAACAGAATCCGATTAACAAAAACCCCCTTGCTTGTGCAAGGGGGTTCAAGTAATCAGTAGTTTAAGCTACGAAGATTATTTCTTCTTCATAACTTTCTTGGTTCCCGGTACGGGTGCTTTCTTTGTAGTTGGGGTTTTGGGACCCTTAGCTGGCGGAACTTTTTTGCCATGCTTGTTCATGTCGTCCAGCATTTGCTGCGCATTCGCGGCAGTCTGGGTTCCGGCGTAATTCTTGACGATGTCTTCAAGACCGGCGATTTTCTTTTTCTTGTCTTTTTCTTTGTCGATCGCGTCAAACGCTTGCTTTGCTAATGCTTCCTTGGCTTTCATCGCCCATTCGGTATCAGCATAACCGGCAATCACGTCCTGATATTTGCCTTCGTTGAACATCTTCTCGGCAATTTTACCCTTCGCCATCGGTGCAGACGGGCTATCCGGATAGGTCTTCAACACTTCGTCAAACTTGCCTTCGTTGAACAATTTTTCGGCGAGTTTGTTCTTGGCTTCGGTTGCAATTGGGAGATTACCATATTGCGCCAAGATTTCGTCGTATTTACCCTGTTCGAATAACTTCTGGGCTTTTTGCTCCGGAGTCGCGCAACCAACAAACAACGCGACCAACGCAAGCAATGCGAGACCGAATAATACTTTCTTCATTTCAAATCCTTTCAACTGTTCCGCCGGTCTTCCGATCACTCGGTAAGGTTTCGGTCGGACGTACTCACTTTTATACCCACTGTCGGGGGGTGTTACCGTCTGTGAAGTTCGCGTAGATATACTCGCATTTATCACAGAATAACTAAATATACGATTACAACACCGCCAAGTCAAGTCACAAAACCCGCTTGCTTTCGATAGTTAGAATTACGCATATTGGGGCTCTGTAAACGTAAGCGTTTACGTTGCAATCCCAAAAGGGGGAGTAGCTCAGCCCGGTAGAGCACCGGCCTTTTAAGCCGTGGGTCGTGGGTTCGAATCCCGCCTCCCTCACTTTTGGAACGGGCGACTTAAGTCGCCCGTTTAATGCTCTTGGGGTGATTAGTATCCCCGAATCTCTCAAAGAAAAGATGCAATGTCGCAACCATTAAATACAACTCACATCGCTCCTAAAAGTTCCCTGCTGTTTGTATTCTTTTTCTGCCTAAACGCCTTTGCCGCGCAACCTGAAGTCGTACTCCAAGGGACGGCGCAAGGAACCGCCAAACCGGTACTCCTATTTCAAGGTGCCGTAAACGCCGACTCTTCCAAACTGCCCCCCACCGATGAGGCATCGGTTTGGTCTGACCGCATGATCCGCGCTATCAACCTGTCCGGTTCAATTCTAACTGCATCCAAGAAACCCGATTCACTCGTTCCCGGTATTGCCGTACCCAACGCCCGGCTCGAAGTCCGCAAAGCCAGCAGTGGCGGTGCCGCCACCGTTTCTCTGTATGCCGGTGATGCCATTCGTCCTTATTGGTTTCAGTCGTTTTCGTTTGCTGAGAAACCGTTGGACGGTGCACTGGATGCCGCCGGTACGCTTCACATGCAGCTTATCGGTGTTGCTGGATTTGCCTCGGCACGTTTGTATTACGCTGGCCGAACGTCGAAAGGAAACCGAGAAGTTTTTTCCTGCGATATGCTCGGACAAAATCGAACCCAACACACTTTCCTTAACAACATCCTCCTCTCACCGACAATTTCTCCCGATGGAACGAAGATGTGTTACACCTCGTTCAAGAATGGAACGGCGGATATCTGGATTCAATCCACTTCGGCGAATGATGCCCGGGTATTATATTCCACGCCCTATCTCGACAGTAGTCCGGCATTTTCACCCGACAATAAAACCGTCTGTTTTGCTTCTTCTTTCTCCGGTGACATGCATATTTATTCAATCGGAATCGATGGCAGGAATTTGGTGCAATTGACATTCGGTAGCGATATATGCACGTCACCCTCTTGGAGTCCGAAGGGTGACCGAATCGCATTTGCCAGCGACCGCAGTGGAAATGTACAGGTTTATTCGATGGCTCCCGATGGCACCGACGTCCGGAGAATCACGTATGAAGGGGATTACAACGATTCTCCTTGCTGGTCTCCCCAAGCCGACCGTATCATTTATGTGCGCCGGGAAAATGAAACGTTCCAACTTTATCAAACCGATCCGGCGGGTGTTACCCATAAACGGTTGTTATATTATTCCGAAGACCAAAAGGATCCTGCTTTTGCACCGGGCGGATTTCGAGTATCTTTTGTAACAACTTGGCGCGGACAAGAGGGAATCGCATTAGTCACTCCTGAAACAGGGGATGTCGATTTAATTGTGAGTGACGTCGAAGCGCAACGTCCGGCATGGGGACCACCACTTACTAAATGAAAACTTTATTTAATTATTCTACTGGAGGAAAAAAGATGAAATATTCAGTGATTGGGTTGGCAGTCGTGGCATTAGCAGGCGGTTTGTTGCTCACAACCGGTTGCGGCCCGAAACCGAAACCGGAAGTAAAGCCAGCCGTCAATCTTGATTCGATTGCAGCAGCGGAAGCGGCCAAGCACCGCGCCGACTCGATTGCAGCAGCCGAAGCAGCACGTTTAAAAGCAGAAGCCGATGCGAAACGCGCAGCGGAATTGGAAGCGGCTCGCCTGAAGGCGGAAGCGGAAGCGAAAGACAAAGCTTCCATCAAGATTATTTATTTTGATCTCGACAAAGCGAATATCCGCAAGGATATGAGCGCTGACGCTACGTTCGACGCCGGTGTCATCAAGAAGTATGACAATTGGAAAGTCCAACTCGAAGGCCATGCCGACGAGCGCGGTTCCAATGAATACAACCTTGCGTTAGGCGACCGCCGTGCCCAGTCGGTGAAGAAGTTCCTCACGGATTACGGCATCAACACCGATCACATCTCTACCATTTCCTATGGTAAAGAACGCCCGGCAGCACAAGGTCACAACGAAGCGGCATGGTCGAAGAACCGCCGTGTCGAATTCAATCTGAGATAATCAACATCTGCATGTATCAGCGCGGCTGGGGTTCGTAGGGACTCCAGCCGTTGCTCTTTACTTCGGGAACAACGATGCGAATACTTATATTTGGTTGCATTCTTTCGATAATTTTTATCTCCGGTTGCGGTATCAAACAAATACGCGAGAACAGCGAAGCGACCCGCGCTCAAACCGAAGAGTTATTGCAAAAGCAGGCAATAGCAGACTCGACGCGCGATGCGCAAATCGCGGAATTGAAACAACGGCTCGAAACGCAGGATGCGTTGATTCGCGGATTCAATGCGACGCTTTCCGGTCGGCTCGATGGTATCGATCAAAATATTTCGCGCATGGCGATTCATTTGCAGGATGCTACCGGACGGTTCACCGACGTGGCGATGGGTATGCACGAGATGCAAAAGAAAGTCCTCGGCGATACCGTCAATACCGATACCGTGTCGGCGAAAACGGCATTGAATACGGCGGACACTGACCTCTCTCGCGGCCATTTCGAACTGGCATCGGCGGGATACTCGACGTTTATCGAACGGTGGGGAAATTCACCGATGGCGGGTGCGGCGTACTTTGGACGCGGTCAGGCGAAACTGGCATTGAATGATACCGCCGGCGCAATTGCCGACTTTCGCGTTGCCGGAACGGAGAAGCAAACCGTATCGAGCACACCGACGGCATTGTGGCAATTGGGGAAATTATTTTTAGCTACCGGAAATGCCGTAGGTGCGCGGGAATCGTGGAATCAAATCGTGAAGAATTTTCCCGACACTCCCGAAGCCGCGCGGGCAAAGGAGCAACTCGATAAATTAAAAGCGGAACCCAAAAAAGGGAAACGTAGATAACCGGGTACTACACGTTTCCTAACGTGCGAAGAGTAGTAGAGGCGTCCGCTGGAAAACGGGCGCTTTTTTATTTGACAGAAATTGACGCATCACGGTACTACTTTGAATCGCAATAAGGGGGTGTCGGGATGGACGAGGGAAGGGACAAAGGATGGGACAAGGGAAGGGACAAGGGAAGGGACAAGGGGGTAACGGGTAACGGGTAACGGGAAAAGATAAAACAGATAAAGAATAAAAACACCCCCCTTACTCCCCCCCGTAAACAGGGGGGAAAAATGGTGGATGGGGAAGATAAAAGAAAATGAAACGATAAAAAGGAGATAAGGAATGGAACAGTGAGTGCATAGCAGAGGTTTGATGTTTGGGAAAAAGTTGGATAAGACATTGTTCAAGTCAGGCAACAGTTATGCATTGCGCATAGATAAAGCGCTAATGCGATACACGAAAATTACCGAGCACACCCCATTGGAATTGCGGATACAAAACGACACACTGTTGATTCGAAAAAAAGGTTCGTATCGAACACCACCGGGGATTTACGATTTACCGGAAGATGATGCGGAATGCGAGCAATCAGCGGATCCGGGAAAACACTTATTCAAAAATGGACACAGTTATGCCATCATCATAGACCGGTTTTTGCTTGAATCACTCGACTTTACACCAGACACGGTTTTGGAGTTGCGGCCATATATCCACGGGATTGCGGTGCGAAAACGTAAATGGAGCCGTGAGGAAGAGCAATGGATGAAAGAGCAGGATGAAGTGGACGCGAGTGTGCGGATTGATATAAGTACGGTTAATGAAAACTATGTAAAGACGCCATCGGAAAAGTTGATATTGAAGGATGGGAAGTGGGTACTGATTGAGAACCCGACGAAAGAAGAAGAGATGGATTCGAGTTCGATTGTTGGGGGAATAACGGTAAGCCAAAAGACAAAGGAGATATTGGGGATGAAGAAGTGGTAGGGTAGTGTGGGCGTCCTCGCCCTGCACAGTAGGACAGACATTCATGTCGGGCGGGTTATTGCTGTATCCAAGCTTTCATAAGCTTGATATACTTCACGATTCAGTTGAGAGGAGTAATAAGTACGACTTTCTCAATGGACTTGACTTTTTATCGCAATATTGCTATATTGATTTTAACAGCACAAAAGGAGAAACCAATGTACCGACCGATCGGATGTAAAAATGATAAAAGTCGTCTTCTTCATTGACCAAGAAGGGCGCGTACCTGTCATGGATTGGATTGAACATCTTTCACCAAAAATTCAAGATAAGGCAGAAACACGAATTACTGCTTTAGCTGAATATGGTGAGTTCTTACGTAGACCACTCGCCGCACCATTGCAGGATGGTATCAACGAACTTCGTTGGGAATACTTTAATATTAATTATCGGATACTATATGCTTTTGAAGGGAAGGGTAAAGCAGTCCTTCTCAATGCTTTTACAAAGAAAAGAATAGTACCGCACACTGAACTTAAAAAAGCTCTTGAAAGGTTCAAACTTTTTAAGTCAAATCCGATTAGATACACGTATAAAGAATAGATCACAGCCCTTTTATACATTCCAGGACTTTAGGAAAGATAATGGCAAATACACGCACAGATAGTGCCTTAGAGATTTTGAAGAAACGACGCGGTAACGATCCTGTTCGTGAAGCGCGTGTGCAAGAAGAGTTGATGAAGATTCGACTCTTCCAATTAATTGTACAAATGCGTGAACAAGCAGGGTTAACACAATCAGAGTTAGCAGAACGGATGAGTACAACACAATCCGTTGTTTCTCGAATAGAAAGTGGTAACTACCAGCGATTAACGATTTCTACTTTACTAAAAGCAGCAGTAGCTACTAATCACGTTTTGAAATTAACTGTGGAATCAAGTTGAGTTGTATTGCTTACTCAAGTCCTAAACCGGCGTAGACGCCGGTGCTACAAAGTGTGCCCACACGACAGTGGGCAACTACCCTGACAGTCAGAAATCTCTGCTCTACTAAAGCTCACGAGCCCTCCCCTATTGTTTTGTACAGGCGAGACGCCTATACCACCCCAAAAAGAAAACAGACATAGGTATGGAGATTTGTACCACCAGAAGCACATTAGGAAATGTGCGGTAACCCGCCTCTAACGAATATGTACTGGCGTAGACGTACGCACTACCCCTGAAATGATTTGCCGAGACAAGAATGTCGCACCCACTACAGAAGAAAAAAACTCTCAAAGGACAGACAGGAATGTCTGTCCTACGAAAAGAGGAAAGAAACGGGCGTATTTGCTAAACGCCCCTACAATTGTCGGACAAGAGTGTCCAACCTCCATAAAGACATCCCCCTATTGTTCACCCCGTGAACGGGTGGACAGAATAAATTCTGTCCTACGGAAAAAATGAAAAAACGGGTGTCAACCGTATGGCTGACACCCGCATTATTTCGGGGCGCACCGAGGAGGTTAGGGCACCCCGGCACTGCGCAGGACTTTACTTCTACGTTGTTTTTACTTACGCATTAACCGCGATGGCGCCGCCAAATTGCCGGTACGCTGAAGTTGTTCGTTCCGTTACTACCGTGTTCGATTGCTGCCGGATTCAAATTCGCGACTACCGGAGGATAATTCCGCGCCGGTTCCGGTTCCACCATCGTCGGCACTTGCACCGGTGTCCCGACATACCCGTTGCCGTTGATAAGTGCATTACCATTGGTAAAGCCGTTATTCAACGAGAACGTCTCCTGACGCGGTTGCGCGCGCCCATCCTGCCGCAGTCCGGTCGCGATGAGCGTAATGCGAAGCTCATCATTCAAGCTTTCGTTGTATGCCATACCGGCGATGACATTCGATTCGTTTCCCGTGCGTTCGGTGATAATTTTCACCGCCGTATCGAATTCACGCAACGTAATGTCACGCGACGCCGACACGTTAATCAAAATTGAACGTGCCCCGGAAATATCGACTTCTTCGAGGAATGGTGACATGACAGCTTCCGTTGCCGCCACCGACGCCCGGTCATCCCCGCTTGCCGCGCCAAAGCCAAGCAGTGCGTCGCCACCGTTCTTCATCACGGTATTCAAATCGTTGAAATCGAGATTGATTTCACCCGCCGTCGTTAATAGTTCGCTGATGCCTTTTGTCGCTTGCATAAGAATTGAATCAGCACGATAAAATGCATCAGTAAGTTTCACATCGAGCGATGTGTCGATAAGTTTTTGATTCGGAATTACGATGAGCGTATCGGTCACCGTCCGTAGTTGGCGAATCCCCTCCTCGGCGCGCATCATGCGTTGTTGGCGTTCGAATTGGAATGGACGCGTCACAATCGCGACTGTCAACGCTCCCATCTCTTTCGCGATACCAACGCATACCGGCCCGCTGCCGGAACCCGTACCACCGCCACCACCAAATGTGGTAATGACAAGGTCAGCCCCTTCCAATGCCTGACGGATTTGGTCGGCATTTTCTTCCGCCGCCAACCGCCCGACTTCCGGGTCGCCACCGGCGCCGAGACCGCGGGTCGTCTCGAGACCGATTTGTACCAAGCGTTGACCTTCCAACTTTTCCAGCGCCTGCATGTCGGTGTTGATCGCGATAAATTCGACCCCGCCGACTCCCGCCTCCATCATGCGCTTAATCGCGTTGCCACCAGCGCCGCCGATGCCGACGACTTTAATTTTCGCGCCGCGTGTGAATTGCTCGACGAATGAGAATCTCATTCTGGACATACTGCCTCCTCTCCTGTTAAAAAATAAAACCTATCAACCGCCGTTAAGCCAGTCGTACAATCGTGTCAATCCGCCGTTTTTTCCTACCGACGTGATTTCAAAGCCATACATTGCCATCCCCAAAACGTTTACTGCCGCCGGGGATGCCGCTTCTCCCGCCAAATCCGCGATACCGCTCGGCAATCCTATTCGCACTTGCCGCTTCGCATATTGCGCAGCAAATTCCTGCAATCCCGGCAACAGTGCGCCACCACCCGTCATTACAAGCGGATCGAACAACAGCACATTGAACGTACTCGAAAGTGTTGCGATGGAACGTTCGAGAATTTCCTCGATACGCGCCGCCATGACATCGAATAGCAATTGCGGGTCGATTTCGCGCCTATCCGCCTCGAGGGGTTCCGGTTGTATCGGGCACCCTTCTTCGTCGTAATTATCCCGCGGTGCAATCAATCCATATTCTTTTTTCAGTTTATTTGCCGCGTCGTACGAGATTTCAAATACCGTCGCGATATCTTCCGAAATGTGCCGCGACCCGATTGGCAGCGGGAATGCGAATTGCCAGATACCATCTTTCGCAAAGAGTACATTCGTCATTTCATGACCGATATCGAGAACGATAACCCCTTCTTTTTTCTCCATCGGGTCAATCGTTACCCGGTCGCATGTCACCGGCGAATACAACAAACTCTTGATACTCACCGATGCGCGTTTACAACATTCGTAAGCCGAATCGACTGTCGTCTTTTTACTCGCTATCGAGAGGTAAAATGCCTGAATCGATTGTGCGGAAAGCCCTAACGGTTTCATCATTAAATCGCTACGATCTAATAGATACCCCATCGGTACAAGTTCCATCTGCAACGAATCCGGTGGGATGAATACCCGCTTGTAATTAGTTTTCAGTTTCTGGATATCATCACCGGTAATCGTTGTCGACTTACCACTCCATTTTTTTTGCCGCGTTAAAACCGAATCAGTCGTATGCGTCAGGATATCAATACCACCGATTCCGATGATCGCCACCTGTATCCGTCCGACATCTCCCAACTGTTGTTTCACTTGGTGGATGGATGCTTCCACCACTTCCGATGCCCGTTGTGGCTCGGTAATGTGTCCCCCCTCGACACCACGAGAAGTAACACAACCATACGCGAGCAAACGGGTCGTACCGTCTTCGCCGCGCCCTACCACCGCCGTACGGGTGCGGTGTGTGCCGATATCGATTGCCACGGTTGCAATCGTTTCTTCCGGCGTCGCAGTCTCGCGCTCCCATCGTCGGCTCGATTGTCCGTCAATTTTCGCCGCGCTGCTAATTCGTTCTTCCGATACCATCAAACTGCTCAAGTGTTTTTATCCGGTTTCTGCGGGTTTGGTTCATCCGCCGGTTTCGATAAAATTGTTTGTAACGACTGATTATTCAGTGCTATAAAACCGGGTGTACGCGCATCGATGTATGCGATTTCGCTCCAATTCACGCCACTCGGTACGTTGCGCAGGAAATTCTCGACTGCGGAAATACTCTCACGATGCTTTTTACCAAGCAGTAACTCAATCTTGCCATCATCCATGAACACGCGGTATTGGTAGGAATTCGCGAAACGTACTTCGCTGATTCTTCCGAACAAGTGGAATTGCTTGATGTCCGATAGCACATTAATCGCTTCGAGGAATTTTACGTTGTCAATTTTCTCGCCGTACTTCGGTATTGTGCCGTTGTAATTAGTGATGACTGGCAGATTAATTACATACCCCATCGGCGGGGGCGACAACAGGTTCCCCTCGGAACTGATTAAATACGGTTTGTCTTTAATCAACACCGCTGTCGGGTCGTATTCCTGAATATTGATTGTGAGAATGTCAGGTAGTGTGCGTCGTATCTGTGCCGATTTTACCCACGTCAATTTTTCCAATTTGCGTTCCAACCGGTGCAGATCGAGATAAAACAATCCCGTACCCGAATGCAAGTCCAGCACGTTGCGAATCTCTTCACTCGATACCCGGTGATTCCCGACTACTTGCACGTGCTCAAGGGTAAACCAATTCAGTGGTTCGGAATAGTGCCACAATGCGGCAAATCCCACCATTACGACAACGACTGCGAGCAATGTGCCAATTCGTTTGAGCGCAAATTTCTTTCGCTTCTCATCATCCGCTTGGAAAACCAACATTGATTCAGATTTCCGCATGGTCGAACCCCCATAGGCATTGTTCCAACTCCAACGTGATGCCGAATTTTTCGCGTACGGTTTCGCGAATAATGTGCATCAGTGAACGAATATCTTCCGCGGTTGCATGCCCGCGATTGATGATAAAACCTGCGTGTTTAATGCTGACTTCCGCATCGCCAACCCGTTGTCCTTTCAATCCGGCTTCTTCGATGAGACGGCTGGCGAAGTCATTCGGCGGACGCTTGAATACCGAACCCGCCGATGGAAAAGTCAATGGTTGTTTAGTCCGGCGTTGATGTAACACTTCCCGCATTCGTGCAAATAAATTTTCGCGGTTGCCTTGCGGCATTTCGAATTGTGCAGATGTAACAATCACCGTTTTCAATTCCGGCGCTTGACGGTATCCCCAAGCAACATCTTCCTTCATGAACAACATCCGTTCGCCGTTTTTTCGAATGCCGCGCACCCACTTAATGCAATCGCTTATCTCCGAACCGAACGCACCGCAATTCATCCACAACCCGCCGCCAAGTGTTCCCGGTATCCCGGCCAAGTTCTCCATCCCGGATAGATTATTGAAACACACTGCCCGAACGAGCCGCAATAACGAAATACCCGCATCCACTGTCATCACCGAATGGTCAATCGAATAATTCGTGAAGTACGATTTCAGTTCAATGGTTAATCCCGGCACACCATTATCCGAAACCAACAGATTCGAACCACCACCAAGCACGCGGTACGGGACATTAAACTCATTCGCAAACTCCACCGCGGCGACAATGTCTTCTTCGACGTATGGCGAATACAACAATTCCGCCGGCCCACCGATTCGATACGTTGTGCGTTCCGACAGCGGTTCGCGCTCGTGCAACTGCCCGCTATTGTGGCGGTAGAGGGCATCGCGCAACTTCGCGACCGGTTCTGTCAACGCTGGTTTTGTCACTGTTCTTTCACTAACCCATGAATGGTTTTTGTGATATCGCCCGCACCAAGACCGACAACCAAATCTCCCGGTTTCAACACTGACCTGATCGCCTCAACCCGCCCGGTTAACGGTAAGTCGTTAACAATTTTATGACCGTTTCTTCGCATTGCATCGGACACTAACATGCCGGTAATGCCCGCTGTGGGTTGTTCGCGCGAAGGATAAACATCGGCAACGAACACCACATCGGCACCCGCTAACGCCAGCGCAAATTGCTCATAAAACCGTGCGGTGCGGGTGAATAAATGCGGTTGAAACACCGCGACGATTCGACCGGAATGAATCGAACGCGCTGCGGCAATTGTCGCCGCTACTTCGGTCGGATGATGCGCATAATCGTCCACGAACGTAATTCCATTTTTCACTCCTACGATTTCGTAACGCCTTCCGACACCACGAAATTCTTTCAGAGCGTGTGCTACCGGTTCGAACAACACGCCGATTCGACGGCACATCGCAATAACCGCAAGCGCATTGCGCAAGTTGTGGACACCGGGAATCCTCAATGCGAGTGTTCCCAGTGTTTCGTTGTTATCCAAAATGGTTGCATTCGTTATGCCCGCGTCGTACTCGATATCGACTGCACGAACACGGTTGGTTTCATTTAATCCATAAGTTACTACCGTACGTTTGAAGCGTGGTTTAATCGCCTGTAATCCCGGATCATCGCCGCAAATCACCAACGACCCATAAAACGGAACCCGGTTCGCAAACTGTACAAACGCATCTTCCATTTCCGCATAAGTCGGGTACGTGTCAATGTGTTCATGTTCGAGATTGGTCAGAATCGCGTGAACCGGCATCAGGTGCAAAAACGAACGGTCGTATTCATCGGCTTCCGCTACCAACCATTCCGATTCACCCGCTTCCGAATGTCCCCCCGCCGATTGTAACCGCCCACCGACGATTATCGTCGGGTCCAAACCACCGGCTTTCAATGCCGTACCTAACATGCTCGATGTAGTCGATTTACCATGTGCTCCGGCTACCGCGATACCAAGTTGGAGCCGCATCAATTCGCCTAACATTTCTGCCCGTGATATTACCGGAATGTCATTCTTTTTCGCTTCGAGCAATTCGACATTATCCGGCTTGCAGGCGCTGGAATAGATAACTAAATCGGCATCCTTCACATTTTCTGCGGCATGCCCGACGGCAACCTCTGCACCCAATTTTCTTAGTCGTGCCGACACTTCGTTATCGACCAAATCACTGCCGGTAATTTTAAATCCGTACCGTAACAACAATTCGGCGATACCGCACATGCCAGTACCGTTGATACCGACGAAATGAAGACGACGAAACCGATGGAAAAAGTGTTTCACTGTATAGACCTTACTTCGGATAGAGCGGGCATTTCGCTTCACTGCTGATACGCAGCAGAATTGCCGCCAACCCTAAATTGAAAACCATTGCCGTGCCGCCATGACTGATAAATGGTAGCGGTACTCCGGTAGATGGCATTGCCGAAACATTCACAAAAAAGTGAATGAAGAAATACGTTAAAAAGTTGATGATGATACCGAATGCCAGTAGATATCGAAATTGATCCGGTGCGTTCATCGTCACCCGAAACCCGCGCCACGTCAGGACTGTGTATAAGAGCATCACAATCAGAATGCCGACCAATCCCCACTCTTCACCGATGATTGCTACGATGCAATCGTTGTAGGCCTCTGGTAGAAAATATTTTTGCCGTCCGGTTCCGAACCCAACTCCGGTCACCCCCCCTTCCACCAATGCGATAATACTTTGCCGTTGTTGGTAGGAGGTTTCTTTGAGTGCGGTTGGCGCATTCGGGTCAATTGACGCCGAAGCCGCGTATTTTTGATATGCGGCAAACGGATCTAAGAAAACCTGACTGCGGGTATGCCGGAACGAAGTGCCTGCGACATATACCGCGCCGAATATCCCGAGGCATATAATTGCGGAGTAAACCCATTTCCGCGGTATCCCTGCCACCCACAGCATCGCACCCGCGATGGCAGCAATAATCATCACTGTCGATAAATTCGGTTGCAGTATAATGGGAATCGCTATCATTGCGACCACCACGCCTGCTTTGAACAGGTTTATCGGATGGTGCAGTTCTTCCTTTTTCTTGGCAAGGAAATCTGCCAACCACAGCACGAGCGCAAACCGCGCAACGTCGGAAGGTGAAAGCTGGAACCCCCCAACCCGCAACCATCGCTTTGCGCCATTCACATTCTCGCCAAACATGCGCACCAACACGAACAGTACCAATGATATCCCGATAAGTATCATCGGTAATTTCATTTTACGCCACCAATCAACCGGCATGATGTAGCACAATACCGCAAACACCAATCCGAATACTACTTTTATCAAGTGAGCGCGGAATTTCGCGTAGATATCCACTTTGTATTTCATGTAAGAAGGCGAATCCATCGAACCGTTATCCGACAACCGGTTGGACGTCGCCATCAGGTTCATCACCAATCCGGCGGCTAACAGCATCACAATGCTGAATAGAATCCATTTGTCGAACGAGAGGGTCGTGTTGCGCACTGCGTTTATAAATGCCGTCATGATTGCATCTCCTCGACATACGCGGCGAATTTTCTGCCACGGTCTTCGTAATCGGTAAATTCATCGAAACTTGCGCACATCGGCGAAAGCAGTATCACGTCATTTTCTTCCGCCATCGTCTTCGCCAACTGCATCGCTTCTTTCATCGAACCAATGCGATAAACAGGCAAGCTACCATCAAAGGAAGACGCCACTTTTTCGCCAGCCGCACCGAATGCGATTAAGCACTTCGCGCGCTTCGACGCTAATTTTCGCAAGCCGCTGTACTCGACCCCTTTGTCGTAACCACCGGCAAGCCAAATCACCGGCTTGTCGAACGAAAGTAGCGCAACCCGTGCCGAATCAGGCGTTGTCGCTTTTGAATCATTCACCCACCGTAGACCATCGTTTGAAGGAATCGTTTGTAACCGGTGATGCAGTCCGGTAAAACTTTTCATCCCGGCATCGATTACCGAAACTGGTAACCCCGCACAGTAACACGCTCCCGCCACCGCACACGCATTCGCGAGATTGTGTTTCCCCGGTAGCCGGATGTCACTCACTTTGGTAAATTTCTCGGCGTACTCGTCTGCATCTCGCAAGAATAACCGATCCAACCCCAGCCACACACCCCGTTCCAACGGATGATTCACCGAAAACCCAAATATCTCACCCGGCACGTCACTGAAATATTTTCGTACCGTCTCATCATCTTCATTGCGAACCAATTTTTGTCGACTCGATTGATTGCGCACAATAGCCGTCTTGGATTTATAATAAGCACTCAAGCTGTCGTACCGATCTAAATGGTCGGGTGATAGGTTCAATATGACTGCGACATCGGGAGCGAATTTATCAATCCAATCCAACTGGAACGATGAAACTTCTAAAATTGTCCAATGACTTTCCGTCATTTCCAAAACCGATTCCGAAAATGCTGTCCCGATATTTCCTGCCACCACATGTGGTATATTCGCTTGCCGGAAACATTCCCCTAACCATGCCGTAACCGTCGATTTACCATTCGTTCCGGTTACAGCTACCGTTTTACCCGGATGTAACCGCCACGCTAATTCCAATTCACTCCATACCGGAATATTTTTCGCTTTCGCGTCTTGGAATAATTTCGAACGTTGGTCGACACCGGGCGAAGTGACAATTAAATCAATGTTTTCATAAATCTTTGTGCTATGGTTTCCAAGTTCAAACTCAACGCCAATTTCTTCCAACTTCGCTTGTATCGTTTTCGCTTTTTCACCGGTTGCTTTATCCGATACAAAAACTTTTACCCCTAATTGTTTGAGTACTTTCGCCGCCGCCAACCCTGACCGCACCGCGCCAAGAATCGCTACCCGCTTCGGGTTGTCAATGGCATCCAACAAATCTTGGTTGCGGCTCATGCGTTTTCCTTCTCCCGCATGAATGCAATTAACGCCTCGCTTACCCGTTCCAATTTCATTCCCCGCGAACCCTTTACCAGTACTGCATCTTCCGGTGCAACCGTCAATAGGAGTTGTTCAATCAGCGAATCGACTTCTTCGAAATAAAACACATTGCGAACATCTTCGTCGATAAGTTTTTCAAGAGTGTACCGGCACATCTCACCGGTCAGGTACACCGCATTTATATTCTTTTTTACTATGATGTCAGCCAACATTTCGTGATCAAGCCGCGCCCATTTTCCCAACTCGAAAATGTCGCCGAGTACAGCGATTCTTCTTCGTACATTCGGCAAGTCGGCTAATAGTTCGAGTGCCGCCGCCATCGAGTGTAGGGATGCGTTATATTCATCGCGGATGAGCTGTACACCGCCGATATTCAGCACTTGTCCGCGCATAGGGACTTCACGTAAGAGTGAAATCCGCTCGGCGATTCTCATCAGCGGAATTTCCATCGCAATGCCGATAACAGCGGCGGCGATTAAATTTTCACAATGGTGCCGACCGGGTAACGGCGAGCGAATCGATGTCTCACCAATACGGATTCCAAATCGACCTTTTTCGTCCGGTGAAATTGCTCTCGCGTGAATCACTTCACCATGAAATCCGTGATTATCCCCTTCGAGCGTATATCCGATGTCATTCGTTCCGGGGTATTGTACCGCTAAATCCCGTATAAACGGATCGTCGAGGTTGACTAACCGCATCGCAGTCGGTTTCATTTCCGCAAACAACTCGCCCTTCGCTTGCGCTACTCCCCACTCGCTGCCGAAAAATTCCAAGTGTGCCCGGCCAATATGTGTAATCAATCCGAAATCGGGTTCGCACATTTTTGTAAGTTCCGCGATCTCGTTGTAGCGGTTCATTCCCAATTCGAATAATCCGAAATTGTGTACCGGTTTTGCCACCATTAGTGTCAACGGAACACCGAGTAGATTGTTGTAATTCCCACTGGTAATTAAACCATCGCCCAATTCTTTCAATATTTCGGTTGCAAATGTGCGAACCGTCGTTTTTGCATACGAACCGGTAAGCGCAACTACCGGGACTTTCAGCACGTTCTTACGAAACCATATCCCTAACTCGCGTAGCGCGAGATAAGTATCCGGTACCTGAATAATCCAGATATCATTCGGTATCGGTGGTAAATCAGTCGCATCACGAGAAACCAGCAGTGCTTTCGCTCCCCGTTCAACCGCGACACCGATAAAATCGTGGCCATCGCGGATTTCCGTAGGTAGGGCAATAAAAAGTTCACCCGGTTTCAACAAGCGCGTATCGATTGCAACACCTTTGATACCGGTCACCACCGGCTTTTCAAAAAGTGTGACGGCATTCGACAACTGCATGAGCGCTTGTTCAATCATGCGTTACCCCATCCAGCGGCGACAAGTCCTTTTGTCACTTCCAATTCGTCCGAATATGGGTGACGTACGCCTTTTATTTCGAGATACTCTTCAGCTCCTTTACCAAGAACGAGTAATACATCATTTTCTTTGAGTGCCTTGCAAGCAGTGCGTATTGCCGTTTTACGGTCAGCTTCCACAATCGCTTTTTTCAGATGATCTTTCATTCCCGGTAGGATGTCTGCGATGATGGCATCCGGTTCCTCGAACCGCGGGTTATCGGATGTCACATACACCAAATCACCAAGACATGCCGCCACGCCCATCAACGGACGTTTCGTTTTATCCCGGTTGCCGCCGCAACCGAACACGATATGGAGCTTTCCTTTGGTAAATTCACGCGCTGTTCGAATTACATTCTCGATAGCATCCGGTGTGTGGGCATAGTCGATAAAAACTTTTACTTCCGGTTTCGATGAGATTTTCTGCAACCGTCCCGGTACACCCGATAACGAATGAATACCCGATGTGATGCTTTTTCCATCGATACCGAGCCGATCCATTAAGGCAACCACGCCCAATACATTTTGCACATTGTATTTGCCGTAGAATTGCGACATGAGGTGCAATGGTCCCGCCTGGACGCCGTTTGCCACAAACTCGGTTCCGGTATTCCCATATCGGATTTGCGTTGCACGGTAATTTGCAACTGGTTGGTCGATGGCAAATGAAAAAATTCCTTTATGTTTTAGCATCCGTGAGGCATACTCGTCATCTTTGTTCACAATTCGAATATTCGCCGCACTTGCCCCTTCGAACAGTTCCGATTTCGCGGCAAAATAATTATCCATCGTCTGATGGAAATCAAGATGGTCTTGCGTCAAGTTCGTCCAAATTGCCCCTTCGAACGGCACACCATGAACACGATTGAGCGCCAGCGCATGAGAAGAGACTTCCATCGCAACGAACCTGTCTCCTGCGGAAACAGCATCGGCAAACAGCGATTGTAAATCGAATGATTCGGGGGTGGTGTGGACGGTATTGCGATGTACGCCACCGATAACATGGCCGATGGTTCCAAAAACCGCACACTTTTTGTTGGCCGCTTTGAGTACCGATTGCATCAAATACGTCGAAGTCGTTTTGCCATTCGAACCAGTCACGGCAAGAATAGTAAGCTTCTTCGCGGGATAATCGAACCACTCCGCCGAAATTTCCGTTAATGCAATTCTCGCATCGGGTACTTGGATAAAAGTGACGCCAGCCGGAAAACCGGTTTCTTCCCGTTCCCCAACAATAACCGCCGCGCCGCGCGTGATAGCATCTTCGATGAAAGCATGACCATCCATAGTTGTACCGGGTATCGCCACGAAAATTCCGCCCGGTGTTACTTTACGTGAGTCGTAAGCAATACCGGTTGCGATTCGTTCACCGAATAGGTCACTCCAATTTTTGAAGAGGTCGCCGAAACGCATACTCATAACGTCGTTCCCTCACAATGCAGAATAACGGTAGAATGCGGTGGAACAACCGTTCCGGCTATCGGTTCCTGCGAGATAACATGACCTACACCAATTATGTTTGGCGTCAATTCAGTAACTGTAACTTCATTTAAGGCGTTGCGAATCGACTTACCAACCAAATTCGGAACAGCCACGGAATTGGAAACCGAACGGTTATCCATCAAATACACATGAATGCGGTTTCCCGAAGTCACATACCCGGAAGCAGGTTCCTGACGGTAGATACGGTCGCCATGCCCTTCAAATTCGATGTGCCAGTTATGTGCGATACTACCGACTGAATTGGGTGAAAGACCGACTAAATCAGGAGTAATGTTACCATTAGGGTGCATCCCGATGTAACTCACCGGATACGATTGAGTGGAAGTGGATGGTAATGTTTTCAACAACCGTACGACGATTTTTTTCCAGCATGGTGCCGCCACCGAACCGCCGTATTTACTGCCCGCTCGCGGATCGTCTACAACGACAGCACAAACGATTTTCGGGTTGTCGATGGGTGCGATACCGACAAAATTCGCAACGGTATGCCCTTCCATGTAACCGCCGTGTTCGGCGAGCTTCTTCGCGGTACCCGTCTTTCCACCAACCCGCATTCCGTCAATTCTTGCTTCCTTACCCGTACCCAATTCCGTAACCCGCTCCATCAATTGCATCATGGTTGCCGCAGTCTGGGCGGATACCGGGTGTCCGGCGATTATCGGTTCGTATTCATCGCTGATTTGTTCATTCCAGTCGATGCGTTTAATTAATTGCGGACGCATCAGATAACCTTCATTCGCCAAACAAGCGTAACCATTCGTGAGTTGTAACGCGGTAACCGAAATTCCATGACCATAAGAAATTGTGGCTTGCGATAGTGTGCTCCAATTATCGAGCGAAGGCATCATACCTGATTGCTCGGCTGGTAAACCGACGTGGCTGCGTTGCACAAAACCAAAACTCTTAATGCAATTACGAAATGTTTCCGGTCGCAACCTTAGCGCCAACTGGAGAGTAACAATATTTGATGAGTGTGCGAATCCATCTTCCACCGTCATCGACCCGCCGGGATGGTCGTCATGAATAATTTTTCCCGCGAGGGCATATTTCCCGCCGAACGTATTCAATACTTCGTCGAGCCGCGTATTTGTATTTTCGAGTACTGAGGCAAATGTAAAGGACTTCATCGTGCTGCCCGGTTCGAACAAGTCATATACCGGTCGTGGGCGAAACCCGAGCGTATCGGAAGGTGAAGGTTCGTTGGGATTGAATGTCGGGTAACTTGCTATCGCTAAAATTTCTCCGGTCTGAGGAATCATCACGATTGCATACCCGCATTGCGCTTTGAATTGCTCGACGGTCGCGGAGAGTTCCTGTTCAACGATTTGCTGGGCAACCACGTCGATTGACGTGGTAATGTCTGCACCGTTTACCGCTTGCATAATCGGTGCATCAAAATCAATGGTTGAAGCATTCGAACCGATTCGTATCCGGTACACTTTTCCGGGAATACCGGACAATTGCTTGTTTAAGCTCCGTTCGAGACCGAAAATACCGTCATTTTCAACATCTACTTTTCCAATAATCGATGCCGCACAATTGCTCGGATAGTAACGTGCCGACTCAAAAGTCTTGACGATACCGGCGATTTTTAACCGGTCGAATTTTTCAACTTCCTCGGGACGCCTTCTCTTTTCGAGAACCACGTAGCGTTGCGAATCATTACGCAACCGTTCCCAGTAGTAGCTCTTGGGCCGGTTAAAATACTTTGCAAACGTATCTACTAATTCACCAAGAGAAATCTTCAAGCTATTGCGGTCGACACCGATAGTCGTCAGTTTCAAATTGGAAGCAAGAACAACCCCATTCCGGTCGAGGATTTTACCCCGGTCGGGGGGAATGCTCTCTACTTGGCGGTATTGGTCGGTAGCGATGGATTGTACTTCTTCGGAACGGACGGTCAACCAATAACCGTATCGGGTCAGGCCGACGAGGGAAAGCACGAGGAGCGCATAGACCACCCAACGAATACGCAGACGGTATTCGTGGTCGTCGATGGTCTTGTTTGCACGTGAAAAGGAGGATGGCACCATCTCGAACATGAATCCTCCCAATTAGTTATGGTCGATGACCGGTTTGACGATGTGTTGCGTGAATGATGGCACCATGTTCTCGTGTTCGATGACGCGGTGTTTAGCGAAAATCGCTATCGACTTTAAATCGAACTGGTTATTCGGTGCGGGAATAACCTGTGTGAGGTTGGAAGAAATCGTGAAACCGAGTAGAGCGGCTTTCCGCTGAATGACGTCGAATTTCATTTCTTCGTTCAAGCGAAGTTGTTTGCTGTTCTGAAGGCGATGCAGCGTACCGATGGAACGGTTCGCGATATCGATTTGTTGTCCCAATACTTGATTATTATAGTTCAGGTAAGAACAAGTTACGATACCGGCAAATACCAGAATGGCTATCATCCCTACTTTTTGGAACCGCCGTCTCGTCCTTTCCTTCGGCGGCTCTTTGATGATGAATTCACTGCGAAGCCGACGTTGACTCACTGCACACCTCCACGTACTGCGGAACGTAACACTGCCGACGAAGCCCGTGGATTGCGTGCCACTTCGCCGCGAACCGTTTTTGCAACCACCGGTTTCAGCGGTAACCAGTACCGTTCACCGGAATGCCGAACTGGATCGTCCGATTTCGACAGTGACGTAAATTCGGCCTTGACGATTTTCGCTTCACCGGAATGAAATGAGAGCACGGAAACTTTTCCACCGATAACAACCTTTTCCCGTGCGCAGCGCAATAACGACTTCAATTCTCCGTATTCATCGTTCACGGCAATTCGCAATGATTGAATGAAACGTGAAATGACATTAGCGGGCAACCGTGCGGAATTAGCGCCGAATCCCGCTTCCAACGCCTCACCGATAGTTAGTTCTGGATTATTTAGTACCGCTTGCTTGAGTGGAATCGCGATTTGTCTCGCATGGATAAAATCGCCGCCGACTTCAAGCGCTTTGGCGATTTCTTCGATGGTAGCGATTGCCAACCATTCACTTGCGGTTTGTGTATTCAATCCCATGCGTAAATCAAGCGGTGCGTGTAAGTTTCTTAGTGAAAACCCACGGTCAAGAGAATCAACTTGCTCAGAAGACATTCCGAGGTCGGCGATTAATCCGTGTATTTGTTTCCAACCGTTCATTTCGAGGACTTTCCCGAGGTTTCCAAATCGCTCCTGCACGACAATAACCCGTGTGTCGGCAGAAAATTTTTCATTTAAAACCGCAATCGCTTGCGGGTCGCGGTCTAAAATCAGCACCTTACCGTTATTGGAAAGGCGCGTCAAAAGTTCTTCCGTGTGCCCACCGCCACCGCCGGTCGCATCGACATAGTTTCCGGTAGCTGTGGTGAAGCAGGCATCGATCGTTTCCCGAAGCAACACCGGGACGTGTCGAAAAGGCAATGTCAACTGATTTCCTGTAGCGTCTGTGCCAGATTATCGTTCGTATCAAGTGTCGATAGATAGCGGTTGTAGGCAACTTCGGAATACAACCAAGCGTATTTACCAAAACCGAGAATCACGGCACGCATGCAATTTTCCCATCCGAACGTCGAAGGTAGGTCAGCAAGTTTCGGCATGGTTAAACGAAAATCTTTGTTTACTTCGATGACAGAAAAATCCCGATAGAGTTGTCGTCTAAGCGCCGGACGCTCTTCTTCGGTCGATTGTGCAATCCGTTCTTCGAGGATTGCGTATAGAATGGGCGCCGGATGGAGTTGTAAGCAGTTCTGTTTGTCGTTTCGCAGCCAGATAAGCTCTGGTTGTTCCGCAACTGGTAACAGCGGTTTCCGGAGTGGTGCCGGTAAAATGATTCGATGTGAGGAGACGGAGTTCTCTTCGAGCGCGACAAAGAACGGACCCGGTGGTATACTCCTACATTCTCCTATTGTGGTGGTATTCAAACCTAATTCCTCCGCTTGTCGTAAATATACAGTTTTTACTCCCCAAGTCAACCTGCTTGAGGGGGTTTACATTTTTTTTCCAAACACTTGTGACCTGTGAACACGGTTTTTAAAGTGTTTATCAAGCGAAATTTGTTTCTGTAAGTTATTAGTTATGCATAAACAATATTTTAAAAGATTGTTCCACGTTGTGATAAATTCGTAAACTCTGGGAGTTTCAAGGAGTTGGCTCGGTGAAGAAAGTCGTAGGGTACGTACAGTTACTTATGAAAAATCGGTTTAGTGTTGCGTCGAATATTGTTTCCGTACGGTCTCGAACGCTTTTCAGTCGAAACGACCTTACCGCTAATAAAAATTTATGTGAATCAATATCTTACGCATTTATTCTTGCATCACTTTTTTGTTCCTTTTTGTCCCTGTCCATACCAGTACACGCGGAACCCGGTGATATCACCCTTTCCATCTATACCCGCGACTTAATGCAGTATCGGGAAAACCTCCCCATCGTCTTTAATTCGGGTACGCAAACCTTCGAGTTTTTACAACCCATCCCACGCCTATTTCTCTCTTCGCTTCGGGTTGATCCTATCGTGAAAGATTCCAGCATTAAAACCATCACTACCGAGTTCCTTCCCGAAGGAATCGATTTTGCCACCCTTTGGTCATTGCATGCAGGGAAAATGGTGAGTTTCCAACAAGGGACTGAATTTTATCACGGTAAAATTCTTCGAGCTACCGACACTCACATTTACCTTCAGCCCGATACAACCCAAAGCCGGGTCGAAGTCATCGACAAAAATATGCTGAGTACCATTACATTCGATTCGTTACCGCTCGCATCCGGCCCGTCGCGTATTGCATGGAATGTCTTTTCAAAATTCGAACAGACCGCTCCGGTCAGGATTTCCTATCTTGCCCCGGGAGCCAATTGGCGCGCCGCCTACCACCTTTGGTTGATGGGGGATAATACCGCGAAATTGCAGGGCTCCTACTCGATAGAGAATACCACAACCCGCGATTTCCATAATGTGAATGTCGAACTAATCGCCGGTGATCCGTTGCTGGGTTCCGACGATGCACCCGCCGAACGGACATCACACCCCGGTGGATTTCTCAATTCACCCGATGAATGGAACGGTTACCAAAAGTATGTCCTACCCAAATCAATCGACTTACCGGCTCGCCACGCCTGTCAAATAGAATTCTTACCAACAACGCATGTAAGCGGTAGAACCCGGTACGTTATCGAAAATGCGACATTGGAAAGCGCACCGGTGATTTGTGAACTTGAATTTTCGCTCGGTAAAAACCATGCCCGTGCGTTACCGTGGGGAGAAGTGACGATTTACGGCGACACAATAAACGGTGGTACATTTGTTGGTGAGGATTACGTCGGCCCGGCTTCCGCGGGCAGCAATATTAAAGTCCGTACCGGTGTTACATTCGACATTACCGCACATAAAGAGCGGTTGAAATTTGAACGCAAAGCACAAAATGAATCGGAAGAAACGACCCGCGTAACGATATCGAATGCAACTGACCGGCCTATACCGATAACTTTGCACGAGCCGCAATACGGCAGTTGGAAATTATTATCTTCCAGTACGACCAGCGGAAGAATCGATCCGTCAAAAACCGATGCAACATCCATTGAATGGGTACTAACCATCCCCTCGCAAAGTGAGGACTATGTCGAATACACGCTCGCAAAAAACCGTTAAAGTATTTTTCATCGGAATAGTGTTTGCGCTTGTTTCGTTTTACGGTTGTAAATCGAAAAGCAGCAACCCCACAGCTCCAGTGAGTCCAAATCTGAATAGCAGTCTCCTAATTACAAACGGAACCGCTCCATATATCTCTCCCGATGGGAACGGGTTGTTGTACAAGCGCGATAGTTCCTGGTATTACCACCATGCAGGTGCGGATATACAGGTAATTTCTTCCGTAAATCCGACCAGTGCTATTCGCTGGTTTACCGACAATACCCATGTTGTGTTTTCCGTGAGTGGTCAACTTGGCTCTACGACCAATGGAATCTATCTCGAATACCTTCCGACCGATTCGCTGATAAACCTTCACCAATCGGGACGCGATCCCATACCGTGGACACATGGAACAGTAACGGACAGTGTTGTTTTCGAAGAAACCAATCCACTCACCGGAACGGGATTATATACCTACGCGATTAGAACCGAAACCATTACCCGCGTCGGGTTCGGTCTCGTCGGCACCAATCCTGAAATATCTCCCGATGGTAATGTAATTGTGTATTTGGGAGGTTCAGTCGCTACATCGCCGTGCATTGCGCGTGCCAATAATAACTGGACGGAACGCATATTATCGAGCAACGATTCTTATCACATCGTATTCGCTTCCGATGATTACATCTACTTCGACTCGTATTCTTCTTCCGGTTTGGAAATTTTCCGATACTCCAATATTACAGCAACCGATTCAGTTTTTGTGAGCAACGCCGGACATCCCGTCGGCTCTGCATCGGGTGCAGTTGCCTATCAATCGATAACGAACAATTCCACCGAACTCATGCTGTACCGAAACCAAACGGTGTACACGGTTAGTAATAATATTTCTTCATACTCTTTAACTGCAGATGGTCGGGTTGTGTACGAAAAGAACGGTAGTATATGGATTACCGATTGACGGCCCGGATTCTCTTTTTCCTATTCGTTTCATGTTTCGCAAATACCGGCTACGCTGCAAACCGTCGGCAAACCGACCGCTCGGTTCCTACTGTGCATGCTGGTAGCGATTCAATCCGTTCGAATTTGATTCGGAAAGTATGGTTTGAAACCGACCTTTCCCACTGGCATAAGCGTCTTATCCAATACCGCGACAATGAGGATTCACCGCGTACCCGACGCTTACAACGCGAAGGTGTAACTGTCTATGACTACAGTTTGGACGCCGGTTACGTAAACCAAATTAAAAATCTCGGTATCGATACCATTTATGCGTTTCGCACCATACCGGTTGCCTATTTGCAAGGTTCTAACCGTTCCATTCGGGATGCAATGCGGTTTGATACAACCATGCATCTTCACGAACTCTATTCGATAAAAATTAACAGTGTTCCGACCAAACCGAAATCCACGTCACCACCTATTATTCAAGGTGGCGGTATCGAGTATGGTGAGTCCTATGAACAATTAGAATCGCTCGGAATTCCCGATGTGCAGGCGTGGGACAATTACTTGGGAACTGGTGTGACAATCGGAGTAGTTGACGACGGATTCGATTTACAACACAAATGCTTCAACCATCTCCACCTGAAAGCGTACCATGATTTTGTCAAAATTCAATCGCGGCTCTCACGTTGGTTACGAACCGCCGAGCAAGGGGCGCATGGCACAGGGGTGTTGTCGGTGATGGCGGGAAACGACCCCGGACATCTTATCGGTGGCGCGCCGGAATCCAACTATCTCCTTGCCCGCGTGTTCGATGAGCGCAATGCCCATAACGACGACGAAGCAAGTTGGGCGGTGGGGTTGGAGTGGTGTGAAGAAGAGGGAGCCGATATCATTCAATCATCCCTCACTTTCGAAGAACCCGAAGCGAAGTATTACGACAACTCACTCTTCTCAAAAATCTCCGAAGAGATTCGGCGTCGCGGCGTCATACTGATTTGTGCGGCGGGAAATGAAGGGCCGCATCATGGTTCTATCACTGCACCCTCGTCCGGTAAGTCAATAATCGCAGTGGGGGCATTAAATCCCGACGGCAGTGTAGCCGATTATTCCGGTCGTGGGCCGACATCCGATTACGAACGCAAGCCGGATTTTGCGGTAAGGGGAACCGGAGTCCTTGTCGCGAATTTGAAACCCCCCACGTACTATGGTCATGAAGACGGTACTTCCTATGCCGCACCGTTGGTGAGTTCCGCGTTTGCTATGCTCCGGCAAGCGCACCCCGATTGGACTGCCGACCACATCGAAAACGCGATGATTGCGAGTAGCGATTATGCAGCAAGTCCCGATAATGAACGCGGCTACGGTACGCCGTGGCTGCCATCCGCAATGGTTTACCCGCAACTGACCGGAACACTTGTCGATACAAATGGAAAACCCGTGTCGGATGCGTCGGTACTGCTCATTCCAACCGACAACAAAAAAAGCGAAAACACCATGGTGAGAAAAACGAATGAGAAGGGTGAGTTTGAATTTAATAACGTCGAAGAAGGAAAATATTGGTTGTGGATCCCGCCGATACGAAAATCAATTCCGATGCAGATGTTATCTTTTCCACCATCGCAAACCGTCCGTTTAAAACTCCGTTCCGAATGAAACGTAATGTTGCGGTGTCATGGTCGATATCCAATCGCTCCGCCATGCGAGGTCGTAACGCAAAATAGCAAAACCGATATTTGCCCGTGCTCCAACGCCAAACCCGAAATTCATGTCGCGTAGCTGGGTAGCCCCACTCGGGGTTGTGACACTTCCCCGGAACAAGTTCTTATCCCACACGCCGCCCATATCGATGAAGCTGGCACCGCGAATATTATAGAAAAATGCCGGTAACGGGAAACCGAGTGCGAGCATCCGAATCAAGGGATACCTAAATTCGAGATTCGTCAACGCATACCGGGTTCCAACTACTTCATACAAATCCATACCGCGTAAAGGTGTGACCAAAGTGCTGAAGAAAACGTTATCGACATCTCGAACAAATGCCGTATTTGTTAATGCCCGATTGAGCGAATTCGATTCACCACCGAGGAAAAACCGTTGTGCAGACTTTCCTTCCGAACCACCGCCGGATACTCTGACTGCAAATCCATAATCACGCGAAACCCGCATATACCGCCGGTAATCAAATGTCAGCGTTTTAAAATCCATTCCCCATTTCGTGCCGTAACCGGTCGGTGGATTGTTATCGAAATCCGGCGACCAGTCGACAGCGATTTGATACCGTTCGCCGTTTGCCGGCCCTGCATAACCCCACACCGAATTGTCTTTCACAAACGAGATGCCGGGTAGTAACACGTGCCGCGTAGCTAACGTTATATAATCATTATTGTCGAGCGTGTACTGCGAGCGAATGATATTGATAAAGTTGGTCGTAAAGTCAAACCGCATGTATTTCGATAATGGGTACTGCGCTTCCAAAGTTACGCCGTAACTGCGGTCTCGCGTCCACCCGTAATTGAAGAAATACACGTTATGGAAACCGCCGATACCGTAGTTCGTCCGATGCGACAGGTTGTAATACATCGCGTCGATGTTGGTGTTCTCAATGTCGTAGTACAAATCTGTAGAGATATAAATGACATGGTTCCCAAGAACGTCGGACAATAGGAACTGTCCGTTCCCCTGAAATCCCACCAAATTCGAGTATCCCGCAGATGCAAATAACAAATCAGGCGTCAGGTGAACCTTGTAATCCTTCGCGACAAACGAGGTATCGGAATCATTAACAGCCGCAACTGCTGGCTTTGCCGGCACTGTTGGGTGTTTTGCCTCTTCTTCGCGGTACCGCTCTACTCCCGGTCGCATATCGTCAAAAATGTAGTTTGCATATTCATGTTGAATTTCGAATTGCGTTTTTTTCTCGCCCTTTTTCTTCACAACCAAACCGGGATCGGGAGGATAAACATAATTACCCGCTTGGAATGGTGTAATCGGTGGATTTTTGTAAACCGGTTTATCCAACGGTGTCGACATCATGTAGATGTCATATCCACCATCGAAGAAGGAGGCAAATGCAATCGACTTGTTCTTACTAATGGATGGCTGAAAAACACCGGTCAAAACATTCGTCAACGCATTCGATTCATTCGTCCGCAAATCGTAACGGTATAGGTTGTAAATTCCTGTTTTCGAAGAGACATAAACGAACGCCGAATCATTCGGTATCCAGACCGGTGTATTGGCAATCTGGCCGTCATGGGTAATGCGGGTAATTCTCCCATCGGCTAAGTCAAGCCGGTAAATCTCCATCGTCTCGACATGGTCTTTGACAATCGAGCGTAGCATCGTCGTGTCTTTTACATCGATGCTGTCGCCGCGGTCGGATGAGAACAACAACGATTTCGAATCGGGTGTCCAACTTGGTTCGAAGTCCGTAAATACGTCATTCGTGACGTGGTGCAAGACGCTGTCAGCTAACGTAACAGTATATAAATCGCATTTCCCTTTTAACCATCCCTGAAACGCGATTGTCTTCCCGTCTGGTGACCACACCGGGCTATATACACCATCAAGGTTGAAAAGATACCGGTGGGTAATTGTCCCATCGCGCGTATCGAGTGTATAAAGCGCATCATGCCCTTCCGCTTTCGCGCCGAACGTGATAAACGTCCCGGTCGGATCCCAACTAATACCCGATTGAAGCCAATGCAATTCTTCGAACCCGGCATTCCGCTCTCCACTCACCAGCCGCCGGATTATTTTCCCGTTGTATGCGTTCATCAACCAGATATCGAAGTAATCGGAACGGTCGGAAAGAAACGCGATGCGATCCCCTTGCGGTGAAAGCGATGGCGCGTTGTTGATATAGTTCTCTTGTTTTTTGTGGTCAGTGAGCGGTGTCGCAAAATCTTTCGGCGATTCTAATTGCCCGGAGTATGACCATTCTTGATTCTTAATCCATTTGAACCATCGTTCCGAAAGTTCCTTGGTATCGATACCGAGTGAAGCGCGAACGCCGCGGTCAAAATCGCGATAGCGTGGAACGCGACTAATCAATTCAGTAACCTTTTCCGGCCCGTATTTTTGCTCTAGATACCAGAATACCGATTGCCCACCCTTATAATTGAGATAGCCGCCCAGTTGATCCAGCGGCGGTAGCCAATCGTTCACAACCGCATCCCGTAGGAACATATCCGCTTCGACATCCCATCCGAACCTCGATTCATATTCCGCCATTCCTTCCACGTACCAAAGCGGCATCGGCATCCGGGTAATGCCGTTAATTACGCTCTGCAAACCGTGTCCGAAGTATTTGCGGAACATCATCGCATGTGTTAATTCATGGTGAACCACGTGGCGGTATTTTTCCCAATTCCCTTCGTACGGAATCACGACCCGCGATTTCAGGTACTCGGTAAAACCCCCTTCGGCTTCGTCGGGTTCTTCGGTCGAAACATTCGTCTGCTGAAATTGATTGTGTGAGCGGTGTGTAATAATCGTGATGCGGTCATCCGCCTCTAATTCGTAATCCATCTTCCTCGATAGGTAACGGTACGAAAGTTCCGCATACTCGGCAGTTTCTACAGCGATGTCATAACCACCGTCCGGGAAAAAAATCTCGAAATGTGGTGTCTTAATCGATTCCCAGTTGCTATAGATGTAGGTGACTTTATTCTGTCCGAACTGGGCGAACGCAAATACGGGAAGGAGCAGGCACAGCATACCCATCACACGCAACGGATGGCCATGTTCAAACCGCTCCAATAATTTGGAGAGGAAAGTAACAGATTGTAGATAATACCTTGTAATTATTCGAATATCCTTTTAGGGAATGTAAAACATCGAAAGATAACGTCCACTGCGATGTTCTAAAAGTCTTGTATCAGCCGGAATGAAACTTTTCCATCCAGTGGCGTATCGTTTCTGCCCCAGCCCAAATCCAGCCCGATTTGACTCGATTTCAATCCAATCAACATCCCCATCCCCCACCCTGCAAGTGTTGTTTGGTTGCGTATAGAACCTCGCCGCCTTTCGACGAACCCGCCGTCTACAAATAGATACGCGCGAGAGGTCGAAAGGAGTAGCCAGCGCGGCTCTATCGTACCGGTAACATAACGGGTTGCATAAAATTCTTTTTCACGGTACCCCCTTACTGAACCGGGTCCGCCGACTGTAAATAAATCCGGTAGTAGCGGCAGTGAGTCGTTGACGTCCAAATCCCCCGCTCGAACGCCGAGTAGTAAGGAATAGGAACGGTCGAGCGGTATCGATTGTTCCATTGTCGTTACAATTTTCTCTAAATCCGTTGACTTTTGGATAGTATCGCCGTCTTGCCGCCTACTCCATTCCCAATTTACCGAACCATATAGCCCCTCACGCGGATTATTCGGACGGTCGCGGTTGTCGTAAGTTGCGGACATGGTGATACCTTTAGCGGATAGTTGTGAAAATCCGAGAGAAGTTTGTGCGGCACTGTCGGCGCTTACTTGCCGTACAAACCCACCAAGCCCTCCTGTCCAAAATTCATTGAATTGCCAAATACCTTTCAAATCCGCACGAAATTCGCTATACAATGTATCTTGTACGGAAACTGCGATACTCGCCTGTAAAGCCAACGGTACCTTGAACACCCACGGTTCCACATATTGAAACGAGAAATCCTGACTGCGGTTATCCGGTTTTGACCAATCAAGCGTTACCCTTCGAAATGACCCGAATAACTGCGACATCGCAAGGTGAACTTTACCCGTAATGGTCGCAGATTCGGCTCCGCGAGCCGGTAAATAGCCAATGACCCCATCAATTTGCGTCGGATAGCGGATTTTTCCGTTAAAACGAAGTAAAGTCGTTGGGCCAAATTTTACTAAGTCAGGATTGCCGAGATCGTCGAACCGCTCAGTCGCAAGTAAGTAGCGCCGGGCATGCGCAATTTTGTCGGGATTATACCGGAATGGGAAGACCAATCTTGATTCCCGCCGCCACAATTCCTGTCGTATCCCTTCCCCGCCTTTCACAACTAAATCGTTGACATCGACTGGTTGACCTCGATTCAGTTCGGCGTGAAGCTTAATCGAGACAGTGTGTGAATCAGGTATAATACTTCCGCTATCTAATTGCATCGACGCTAACGGGTAACCTTGCCTTGACCTCTGATCGATCCAGTCGTCTAATTGCGAGCTGATGACATCCGGGTCAAACACCGTCGTTCCCGAAGTATCGACCTTCAGTCCTACCGCCGTATCGCCGCTGGTATGGAACGAGGTAAGCCGGTTAATACCGCTACTCGACCAATACAAGAATAAATCACCTCCAAATTGTTTCGGTGTCCATACCGCCGAATCAAGCAGGATTGAACTGTAACCGGTTCGCGCCAACCGCACTGCCGCTGTATCGAGCGCATGAACAATCGAAAGCGAATCGACGTCGTCCCCTTCTTGTAGCGGGAACGCCCGTGCCCGTTGGGATACCGGAATATTGTCAGTACCGAACCAACGCAAATGCAACAACTCTCCCCGCAACTGTGCCGCGTGGCTAACTATCGCACAACCGAGTAGCAATGCGAAAAACGTCAGCAAATGAGAGGAGTTTTTTTTCATCTTTGTTAAAAGAATGCTATCATTTCTGCGCGCCCCTCGTGGCGTACCGGTGTTGCATTATCTTTCACGCCGTTATAGGAAATACTACCGTTTACATTCGACCCGATTTTAAAATCTCCACGTACCGACCAACGCCAATTCGAACCATTTTGCCGCCCTTCGGTCAAATCATAAGGCAATACCGTGCTCGATGAAGTAATGAGCGAGCGATATTCCAAGTCGGCAAATATTCTTCCTGTGCCGGTAAAGTAATATGTGTAGCTTGGTGTCAGGCCGTATTCTTGCCATTGGATATTCAGTGCTCGGTCTTTAACCGTTCCCACTTCGCCGTCGATTCGCCATTCGTGTTTCGTTTTGTAGCGAATCGTTAATTCCGGTAACAGCTCATATGACAATGCATCCCGCGACGCCAGCGAGGCCGCGACATAATTTCGCAGTTGCCAATCGCGTTGTCCTTCGAGTGACCAAGAGATATTTTGCGAAGCGGTCTGGCGGTACAATAGCGAACTTTGGTCTCTCCTGCTGTCTTCCGCACCGCTTATCATCCGGTTATTCCGTTCCCGCATCAAATCCCATCGCAGCCGCCAGCGGTCTTTCCGCGTCGCATCCCAATCCACTTCCTGACGAATCTCCTGTTTACCGTACAATGTCGAGTCACCCATGTACTTCCGTAAATCGAGCAACAGAATCGGCAACGTATTATCGGTTTTTGTTTGTTCCGATATTTCAATTCTCGTATCGGTTGAAACACCTTTAATTGGATATGGTTTGAATTGATCCCAATTCATCCGGTAACCAAAAACTGATTCGACATCCAACACCGGGTCGTATGCACCCGATGGACGGGTATAGACAATCCAATCCCCTTCCGGCGAAGGGATATACTGGCCGCCGATAAGGACGTGGTCGCCTTGTCCTAACGGAACGCGGTACGCGACTACATCGAGCCGCGAGCTTCGTGTTTTGTTGACCGAATAGCTCCATTCGCCGCTTATTGCGCCGCTCTTGTCGTGGGCATTACCGGTCGATTTTACCAAATCCGTCGTAACCAATCCCGCCGCACCCGAATCGCTGGTCAAGTAACGGGTGTCGCGGTGATTCCATTCCGTCGTCGCCTCGACATTGGCTGAGGAAACGTTATGCGACAACAACGTCCCCACCGCGCGTACCGCCGGGACAAGGCCGGTACTGTCGCGGTTCCAGTCGTTCCGCCAATCGACTTGGGTTACGATGTGATGGACACCCAGTTTACTAAAATCGAATCCTAAAACATTCTCCCACCTTCGGGTGCCGCTTTTAGCAATGGTATCGCTCGTGTGCACACGGTCTTCAAAATTGGTTGAGAACGAGGGTACGACAAACCCTAGTTGCCACGCCTGTTTGTGCTTCAGATAAAGAATGTTATCGGTCGAACCGTAGAGGGTATTTTCCACTTTAATTTTATCTACCGACGCACTGCCATTTACGAGGGGAAACGTCAGATAAGCCCCCGAACCAAATCGCGTCGAGTGCGCACCATTGCCCCGCACTTGATCGCCCGCATCCACATTCCATTGGAACGGTTTGACCGGTTGAATACCGATACTCGCTTCTTTCGTTACTTCACCGGAAGTGCTCAACGTATCCGTTGACCCCCACCGCCGGTATTCATCGACGCCGCTGTTGCGTTCCAATGGAAGAAAATTCGATTCTACTTCGCGATACACGACTTGCGCGTGCCACCTTGAAAAACCATCTTCCGGCGGTTGTGCGAAACCGGTTGTCCATGCAATGGCGCCGCCATTGCGGTCGACTTTTTTATACGAAAGTTGGTTCGGATTGTAATCGGAGTATGCGGATTCGACTGAGCTGTAAATTCCGTTCGGAAGTTTTAGTTGCGAACGAATACCGAGCAAATCATGTTGTTCCGGCAACGGTACTCTGATTTGTGGCAGATAATCTCCCAGCCCGCTCCCCACCCAGCGATAAACGAGTTGCGCCGCCTGCGGATCGAATTCCTGACGGTATGCTCCGGCACCCGGAAACCGTGAAAAACCAACTGTCCAGTCACCTTTCGGTTGGCCGCCTACAGTATCCGGTTCGGCGAAAACAAAAATTGAGTCGGTACCACCCGGTGCGGGTTGTTTGACATAATCCCCTTTCCCCGTACCGACAAATTTTGCACCATCGTACACTGCCGCATTCGGGTCGCTCCCCGCTTTCCCCAACGCCGCCTTCGCCGCACTATCAAGCGTCACGCCAACCGGATTTCCAATGTCGTCTGCTTCGCGAAAATAAACGACACCGATATCGAATATTTTACCCGGTGCACGAGCGGAAACTTGCGATGCAACGACACCCCGATTGTAATTACCGGGAATCGTTTCATACTCAACTCGTAACCGCGAATCGTCGTGTATCGGTCGTTTTGGTGTAAAGGTCAATTCACCGGTTGAGTAGTCGATAACAAAATCTTCAGTCTCACCGCGAGTTAATTGCGTCCCATCGAGATAGACCCGTTCCGAACCCGGAACAACCGGAACATTCACATTGTTTGCATCATCGGTGAGGAGATAAGGCCCTTGGTTTCCTTCGGATGGTGTCAGTACAATCGACCGGAATTTTGCCCGCGTAATCGCACCTGCCGCTTCCGCTGACCACCTTGGTGCGCGGTATTGCAGTTCCGCCCCCTGCACTTGCCTATCGGTTGTCGCGAATTGGTTGCCGTGTCCAAATTCCAATCCGTAATCGCCCATGTTAACGGTTACCGTTGGCGATTTTGCTTGAATAAATATTTTATCAAATTCTTTTAAGGTCTTGGTATTCCCTTCCGGAGGAATACCTCCTGTCTGATCGGAGAGAACCGCATGTAGTTCCATGTCCTGCGTGACGTTGCCGTCTATTTGCAATCGCAACGCCGATTCAATTCCGACATCCTGACCCGTACCGACAGTGACAGCGCGAAGAATGCTGCCCGAACGGCTCAACCGTGAATCATTCGTCTCTTCTTCACTCTCCGCTTTATCCGCATTCTCGAATTGACTACCGGGTAGCATGGTTGAATCGGTAAGCATCGGCTTAAATCGCATTCGGAAGATTCTTCTATCCAAGCCAAGCGCCGCGGCACGGTATTGTACTTTGACTTCGACTCCCGGTTCGGGTTGAATCAGCCATACCTTTCCCGGTATTTCATCCACGCGATAATCGACGCTATCGGAGAGCAATCGCTCACCTGCAAATATTTTAGTCGAATTTTTTATTAAAAAGGGAACGGGTAAATCGAACGGGCCTAACGAATCTCCGGGCGTGAAGGAATATTCGTGGTAAGCGGGATCAAATCCGGGTAAAGTAACCGCAGTTGCTGGTTCGGCACACCATGCAAGGTTAGTGATAAAAACCAAAAGAAGGACGATTATCGCCATCGGTAAATGTGTGCGCCTTCTTGGTTGATGAGAAGTAAATGGCTTTCGGAAGAAGATGCTGAGAGAATTGGATCTGCAAGTAATGGCGTCTCGACAGGTTCACTTTTATATCGGACATTCCACATTGCTTTGGCGGAAATAGCAAACAGCGAATCACCCGGTGCGGTCGTAAGTAATGCGGGATGAAATGAATCAGGTTCGGCAATCCAATGCGAGTATGAGCCATACCTCGCCAGCGAAAGTAAACGTGGTTCTTTTTTGGTGGAATCAAACAATACAAATAGTGAGTCGCGGGCACTCGCGATAGATATCACCGGATCCATTACCGGTAGCATGATGTGCCAGCTATCGCGCCCAAAGCCGTCGATAGCTACCAATTCATTGCGGTCGCGGTCGATAAACACAGTTTCGCCGAACGATGTCTCGGCAATTACGGATGCGAACCGGTTACGGTATTCATCCGGTAGCGGGACGGTCGATGTTGTCTCAAATCGTCGGTTTAGTTTCAATAGAATATGCTGAGTTCTGTCGAAACAGATTATCGATAACCCATCCTTGGCAAGTGCCACCGGCTCTGTTAATCTTCCGGGAAATGAGAGATTCTGGGAGCGTAATGTTGTATCGATACGGTTAAGCGTACCGTTACCCGCATCTGCAACCAACCAGTAACCATCGCTGAGATAACACACCGCAGTCGGGCGTATCCAATGTTGCGCAAAGATAGTTTTTGTGAAAGTGAAGAGTAGAAGAAGAGTGAAGAATGAAAAAAAGCGCCGCAGATTGACTCTACAGCGTGGTAATGGGTCGTTCGTGAACACATGAAAAATGTGCAATCGCATGACCCTCCCGTATTACGCGTTTTCTAAAAACATTCGTTCACCAGTTCCCGGTGTTTTCAGTTAAACGCGCAACCGTGCTATTTCTTTCCCATTAATTCGAAAAAGATTTTCTCATACTTACGAGCGCTGACTTCCCACGAATTGTCGGTTTTCATGCCGTTCACCCGGGCGGATTGCAGTAATGCGGCGTTGTTATACAAATTCAAAGCCCGCTTACACGCTTTCATCAGCCCGCCGGAGGTATTCTCTTTGAATACGATACCCGTTCCCGTCTTCGTCTTTTCGTTAAAATCAACTACGGTGTCCGCCAAACCGCCGACCGGACGAACAATCGGGATTGTTCCGTATTGCAAACTATACATCTGATTCAATCCGCACGGTTCATAACGCGACGGCATTAGGAAAAAGTCGGATGCCGCTTCAATGCGGTGCGCCAACGGGTCGTCAAAAACAAGATTTAGTGAAACCTGACCGGGGAATTTCTTTGATAAATCGTTCAACTTCTTGGCGAACTTATCTTCACCAACGCCAAGTAAGGCAAATTGAGCACCTAAATTCGCAAGTTCGGGAATCACATCGATAATCAGGTCGATACCTTTTTGTTCGACCAATCTGCCAATCATGCCAAACAACGGTGCGCATACATCATGCTTTAAGCCCAACTCGACTTGTAGCATCTGCTTGCAGCGGGTCTTTCCAGCCAAATTGATAACCGAATAGTGCGCGGGTGTTTCCGTATCTTTTGCCGGATCCCACACATCCGTATCGATACCATTGAGTATACCGATTAAATCTTTCTTCCGTTGTTTCAGCACCCCTTCCAATCCACAACCAACTTCCGGGGTCTGAATTTCTTTCGCGTAGGTTTGGGACACTGTGACAATCTTGTCGGCGGACATAATGCCTGCTTTGAGAAAATTCAATTTCCCCCAAAACTCAAGCGCAGCGCCCGGAGCCAAATCCTTCTTCTCGGCAGAAAACACCTCGGCTTTACTCAGTGGAAAAATTCCTTGATATGCAAGATTATGAATCGCCATAATCGTTTTGGTTTTGGCAAAGAACGGTTTTTTTAGAAAACGTCGTTTCAGTAAATAAGGAATCAGTCCGGTTTGCCAGTCATTGCAAAGGATGATGTCGGGTGCCCAATGCAGCGTTTCGAGCGCATCAAACATTCCAAGGCAAAATAGCGCGTACCTTTCCGCATTATCCGGCCAATCTTTGCCGGTGGTGGGATCCAGATATAAGCCATCACGGTCGAAGAACTCGTGATGCTCCATTAGGTAAACTTGGACACGTTCCGGAAGCAATGCTGCGGAACGGAGTGCAAAATTTTCGGTATGGTCGCTGAATTTTACCGGTATCTCCGACAGCCGCTTCACTTCGCGTAAGCTGTGTTTGCGTTCGCGGATTACTCGATATTTCGGAAGTAAAATTCGGATATCGTGGCCAAACGTCTTCAGACGTTTCGGCAAAGCGCCGGATACGTCGGCGAGACCCCCCGATTTAGCGAATGGTACCACTTCCGGTGAAACCAGAAGGATACGCAATGATTCTGACATTCCCTCGTCCATCCAGGTAGTTCATTAATTGCGGAACATTAGGATGCGATTGCGGAGTCAACCGTCGGAGATGTTCCTTCTTCCGCGATTGTCGTAGAGAATTTGCCCGGTCCAAGACACAAATACACCAGATTTCGCCCGTTTTGTTTCGCCTGATACAACGCCATATCCGCAAGATGTATCAATTCTTCGGGTGAAGTAACCTGAGGTGTCGAACACGCCACACCCACGCTGATAGATACGTGGCCAAGCGGTTGTTTGTGTCCGTTTAAAAATCCAAAAGTCTCGACAGTGAAACGAAGTTTATCCGCTAACTGCATCGCACCAGTTGCAGTTGCACCGGGTAGAATTATTGAAAATTCTTCACCGCCGTATCGACATACAAAGTCAGTTTCACGAACCGACCGTTTCAGTAAATCTGCAATACCGCGTAAAACCTGATCGCCTTGTAAATGCCCCTCGCGGTCATTGTATTGCTTGAAGTGATCGACATCGACCATCAACAACGCCAGTTCGCCGCCGAATCGCCGGAACCGTTTGTATTCACGCGATAGCTGGTCGGAGAAAGAACGACGGTTATTTACCCCCGTCAGGCCGTCCACCGAAGCCAGTTGATTCATCGAAGAGAACAAACGTGCGTTGGCAAGACTGCGGGTAAACAACGCTGACATTTCCTCAAGCCATTCAAGGTCACGTTCGGCTACCCGTTCGGGATCGCGGAAAAATAATTTGAGTACACCGTGTACCCGCCGTTCGTACACCAATGGTAGAATCACCGCTGTCTTTAATTCCGTGATGTACAACAACTTCGGATTCAGTACGGCATCTTCTTTGGTTAGATCGGGAATCAGAACGACGTGGCGGTGACGGTAAATTGCCCGCAGGATACTCGTCTGCAATTCCAGCGACATCAGTTTGCCGCCGTATTTCGTATCGTTCCGCCGCCATGTAAACCGTTCGATAAATTTCTGCTTATCGCGGTCGAATAATTGTAATTCAAAGAAATCGAAACCAATTGCTTCTTTGAACCGGTCAGTTGCAAGCGGTAACAGCTTCCCTAAGTCGAGTTCCCAAGCGATGGCATTTGCGAACGCATTCAACCGGTCCGACCATTGGATACGGTAATCACGGCTCTCAATACTGGCATTCATCTGTTCGAGCATCGCAAGGATGAGTTGGAAGCGCTCGCCGGATGCGCTCGCTTTCAGTAAATCAGTTTGTATCGTGTGCTCAAACTTGAATTTCTTAAGCGCGGCTACTGCCGTTTCGGGATCGGAAGACAACCAAGTGAAGAAAATGGGTTCCTGTAAATCCCGCGATGAATTGACATCAGAAACCAAAACGGTTATCGACCACCCTGTTCCGAAAAATCCAAGGAAGAAACCGCTTTCTTGGCCCGCCGGACCGGATATGGGTAGTGTCTTGCTATTGACAGTACCATCGGATCCGCGTTTTAATGTTGTCCATCCTGACTCAATAACCGCACCTGCGAACCGGAAAGTGCTCATCCGCGCACGGTATTCATCCGAGAGCCAGATAAACAGATCGAAAGACGAGGTTAAATCGGCCTCAAGGAATGCATCAAGCGTACGAAGAAATTGACCGAGTGTAGATTTTTTGAGTGGCAGGGAGACCATGCCCGGAAACGGCGCATCAGTGGAAATCGGAGATTTCCCAGGTTTACGCGGTTTGACGGCTTGCACCATGCCTCCTGTGGTTGGTTCGATGTAGTAAACGAACGGAATTCTGTAAACAACACCCAAATTCAGGGCGTTTCCTGTCGTACCGACAATTCGGAAAGACAGACAAATGTACTTGCCTCTAACAATTTATTGTTGAGGTCGGTCGCTGTAGCAAGTTTCGTAGTTTTCCTAACATAATGTAAAACAATAAACCCCGCTCTCAAAGCTGAAAGCGGGGTGCATTACGATTTTATTCCGTGATGAAAATCACAATTAAACCAATAACTTACGATGAATCAAGGTCGTGAAAACCAATACCAATTTTAATTCTAATAAAACGGCTATCTACTGGTTATTTGTCCTTCATCATATTTATTCGGTAAACCGGGTATGTTTCGTGGTCATTTTCGATAAAGAATCCTGCCCGTTCGTACATCGAAAGCGGCCCTGTCCAGACATCATCGTCCGGCTTTTTTTCTTGCCATTTTACCGGATATGCCTCGATATACTGATATCCCCGGTCGAAAAGGTCTTTAACGATTAGTTGCAGAAATTTGTCGCTCAATCCTTTTTTGCGGTGTTGTGGAGCGAGAAACCAACACGTTATCGCCGCACTTTTACGGTCGGCACGTCGGCGGAATTGTTTGGTTAACTTCACCAATAAATCGCGTCCACACGCTTGCACCCACCCAATTGGTTTGTCATTACTGTAGAGTAGATAACCATCCATCCTGTCAGTTTCAAACAATTCTTCTCGTACTGCCCGGTTTTCTTCCGCCGTTCGTTGGTCAAAATCCTTCCATCCCTTCACCCACCATGCCGCACAGAAACAGTAATCGTGACCATTCGCACTGGAATGGACACGATAGAAATCATTCCGTAACTCGGAACTGAGCTGTTTAATTGATAAAGTTTCGTTGTTCATGTTTCAATACAACCGCGGAGGCGTCACTGTAATCGCAGTTACCCCATCTTGATATCCCAATCGTACGGAATCTCCGGGTCGTTGAATTCTTTACGGAATTCGTCGGGTTCCTTGTAGTTGTATGGTTCGGTAACCGTATTTATCGTTATCGAAGGAAATACCGAAATCCCTTTCCAACCGTGGTACACACCCGGGGGAATTTTTACCGCTATCGGTGAATGGTCGCCGATGAAAAACTCATTAATCTTTCCGTATGTGGGTGAATCCTTTCGCGAATCATACAACGCCATCTTAATCATGCCGTGTACGCAGGTCGCGAAATCTGTCTGAATCGCATGGTAATGCCACCCTTTGACGACACCGGGATTATTCGTTGTCATATACACTTGCCCGAATTTTTCGAAATGCGGATTGTCGCAACGCAGTATTTCCATCAGGTGGCCCCGCTCGTCCGCGATTTTTCTTAACGGGACGACGACTACTCCGTCAATCAGCTTTTGCGCCATTTGGTTAAATCCTTTTTATCTACTTTCGTTATAAAATATGTAAAAAATCCGATAACAGGAAAAAGATACGGTCGATTAACAATGCAATACGAGTCATAACGGTATAACCGTATCCCGCGCCAAATCCCATCATCAACAATCCGGTACCGAATTTCGCGATGGTTCCCCATCCCCCGGTGTGTTCCTTCGAGAAAAAGAAATACACCAAAATTGCGAGTAATCCTATTACAGTTATAAAATTGGTTGTTACGTGCAGGAATGTGATAATTCCCGGATGTTGCTGGAATTTCGCGATCTCATCAGCCGAGAATAACGGCAGCATACTCGCGTGTAATTGTTGTACGAAATCAGCTTCCGCAAATGCCGTCACTGCCAGTCCGGCATAAATACCGACAATCGCGGCAAGCGACCATTGCGATAACCATGAGATGCTTTTTATGAACCGCGAAAAGAGTAATACCCCGAATACTGCCGGTACTATCAACCACCAATCTTTCCCCGCAAACAACGGTTCCGTCAGGTTGGGGCGAATTGTGTTGTGCCACGACAACGCAAGAATATATCCCGCGGCAATCCCGACAAAGAGATGTTCCGCAAACTTGTAGAAAGGATTGTCTTTATAAAGAAAAGACAAAATCATAATCGTCAACGCCGCGGCAATCCAGATTCCAATTGTTTCACTCATGGCTGGCTCCTTTATGGCGTTGAGTAAACCATGCGACATTGCCGATTAAAATCAGGAAGATGATGAACACATGCCCGAACGAGAGCGCGTCAGTCGCCTTCGCGGCAAGCGCACGCCGACCGATTAAATCTTCATACTCCCCGGCACCCGTGATTCCCGTAAGCATCCCTTTAATTTGTCCCGCATTGTAATAAGCCGAGTACTCCGGTACGGAAACTGCCGCCGCTCCCGTCAGCAAATTGATATTGAACCGTCCCTGCGCATACTGTACATACTCTTTTGTTCCCGGATACCCTACCGAAATAGAAATCAGCGCTTTGAAACTATTGTAGTTTTCCACCCCTTTCATTATCGGGATGTTGCCAACCGGATTGCCGCGAAAGTCGGTCGGGAACGCTTTCTGTAGTGCCCGCCCCATTTCGACAATCGTCGCTTCCCGCCCATCCTTATATCCAAGGTTGACATAATCAACCCCTTCCTTGATGTTCGGAAATAGAGTACGCATCACATTCAGTGCGCGTTCCGTCATCGGTGGGCTTGATGCGTACAAACTGACAATCACAACCCGGAGTTTCTTCTTGAAAATATGATACATCACCGATTCGGTCATCGGATACAACTCGGCTTTCGAGCCGGGATCGTAATCATCCGAAATCATTACCAATGACCCTTCCGGCAAACTCTCAATATTCTCGTAGAACTTTTTCACCGGTTCCGATGCCTTCAATGGCAGATTTATCGGGAATAGTATCGGTAACGTGATAACGATAAATACTGACAGAAAAATCCAGCGTTTGTCGAGAGTGGAAATTACTTCCCAGAACGGTTTTTTCATTACTCGCTCCCTCCCAACCAACTACGCTCGATACCGAAAATCATCTTCAATCCGGTCGATACCGCCCCCATCGCCGCACCGATTAAAATCGCTCGTTGCGCCACTGTGTTAGGTACATTCATAATCCAATCGACCAACGACGGAAAATCACCCCACAACAACCGTCCGAACGGTACTCTCCCCAACATCACAATCACTGCCGTCAATGCCAGCAACCACGCTTGCCAGCTTCGAACCCGGAACGCGCGGAACGCCGCTGATGCAATAAAAAATGCCAGCGAAGCATACATCGTCGAAGCCATCGGTGTATAGAAATTGAAGTAAATCATGTCGTTACAGAATGTACCCGGCTCAACCCCCCAGAAAATGCCGCTGACTGCTGTAACGACCAGCGCAACCAAAATCACCCACTTATACATCCAATCCTGCTTTTTCGTCAACGCTTGATCGAGCGAAACGCGAATTAAATTCGCCACACCCAACACCGTTGCCGCGGCTGTGATGATAATTGCCCACTGTTGAATCACCCCGGCGGCATCGTTCACCCGGTAATGAGGTACCAGATACTGGACAATCATAAACAGACCGGAGATAAAAAGAATTGCGATAGGAACAGTTCGTTTCATTTTGGGCTCACATCTCGAATAGTTTTGCGAACGAGGTTACACCGAACGTTTCCAACAACGAACCAACTACTATCAAAATCATTGCGGCTATTTTCATCCAATCAGTTCCTTTTAACGTCCCTAACAATCCCGGATCGCCGCTGATGTACGAACTTGCCGCGAAAAATTCCTCACCGATAAGCGTATAGTCGCACGCCACTACAAAAAACGGTAGTTGGTGGACATTCGATGTACCGGCAATTTGAATCGCTCCGGTCGAGAATCCAACTTCACTCAATATGAGTGACTCGGCGAAAAATGCGCCTAAGAAAAGATTTGCCGCCGGTTTCTCTCTCAGCATGATACCGCTAACACCGGCAGTGAACGCGAATTGTTCTTCCGATAAGAAACGTATGTTGTCCGGTACGTATGCTTCCGGTCGTCCGGCATTGATTGCGCCGGACTTCACAGCTTCTTCCGCTACGGGAACCACAAAACTTTGATTGAGAGGAACGATGATAGGTACGTCATACTCGGCAGTTCGCCGTGATACTTCGGTAAGAATAATCATACCGGCAATCGTCTGGATATTATCGATACCCTGAGTGCCCGGAACGAATAAAACCGGTTTCCCCATCTCGGTGGCACGTCCGATGGCTTCGTCGATTGCGGCAAGACCCGCGATTTTACGGACAAAAAACTTTGCACCTGCATGCGCCTGCTTGGTGAGATAAAGTATTGCGGTAAAGAATCCGACAATGAGGAATATCACGACAAGATGTTTGGTATTAATCCACGAGGGTACAGAATGCACCGGCCCGGCAACTTCCGAGCTGATTGCCACCCGGTTCGAGGTATCGACAAATAGCGAATCACCATGCCGGATTGCCAATGCATATTCTACCCGCAACCGGTAATAGTAATCCTTCTCCGGGAGCAAAGCGTTTGCACCACCGGCGGAACCATCATCCGTTATCGAAACCGCATTCGGTTCCGGGTTCGCTACCACCGTCCATGGCCCATCCGCCGACTTTGCCCGTTCTACCACGAACAAATGGATATGGGTTTCCGGTGGATTCGGTATCGAATCCCAATTTAGCTGAATAGCTTTCCCTGCATCATTCGGAATACTACTTGCTTTTAACCCAAGATCGCGGGCAACTGCAAATGATATGCTGAACAGCAACAGGAGAAGAAGAGAGACATTTCGGTTCATGCCGAAGCTCCGGTTAACACTATATTTGAGGTATAGTACCCTTTTCGTTTAATTTTACCAAATAAAAGGAACTAATCTATAAACAACTTTCTTCGAGTAATCAACATAACCCTCAAGTTCATTCAGTAGCATCTTCTCTTCGCCGCGAACCCTGACTACGATAAAAATTGTCATGACCGACGACAACGCTATGCCATATTTAGAGCCGAGCAATAGCGACGTGCCAAAAAAGAGCAGAACCGCGCCGAGATACATCGGATGACGGACAATACCATAAACACCCGTTGAAACTACTCGTTGATTGCGTTCCGATTGAATACGAATCAACGGCGACAAAAAAGTATTATCGGTGAATGAGCGAACCAGAAAAAAGAACGATAAACACAATCCTAATCCACCAGCGACCTTCAGCCAAACCGGAAAATTTTTCGTCCATTCAAACCGTTTCGCATCAAGCGGCATCACGGCAAACCAAATTAAGAAGACGAATCCTACCGAATAAATTAAATATTTATCCCACGGTTTAGCATTTTCCGAATCCGGTAATTTGAACCGTTCGGCAAGTAATTCCGGGTCTTTGCGGTATAAGTATAAAACAATAGTTGCATACATCGCAAGGAACCACAAACCGAATAACCACCCTTCGAGCCATAACCAATCGCCCGAAAGAAGAAGTATCAAAAATAAGTAAAGGAAAGGGTAGAAAATAGAGAAGATTAGTTTACCAGAAGATAATTTCTTACCGTCGTTCGGCATTGCTTACTCAACGCAACTTCACAGTAGCAACCGCCAATAATCCGGCAAGTAGCGAGAGAATCCATGCCCGCACCACAACTTTCGGTTCCGATAGTCCCGCATGTTGGAACGCATGATGAAGCGGTGCCCGCGAGATTAACCGGCGTCCTAAATATTCATGTCCGACGTGTTGGCTGATAAAAGAAGAAAGCCCTTCGACGACGAAAAATGCCCCGGCGAATAAAAACAGCGTTTCTTGTTTAAGTAAAATTGCTGCAGTGCCCAGAATGCCGCCAAGAGAGAGCGATCCGACATCCCCCATAAACACCTGCGCTGGGTAACAATTGAACCATAGGAACCCGAAACCCGCACCGACCAATGCGACAATGAATATTGTCAATTCCGTGGTGCCGATGACATGGCGGAAAAGTAAATAAGCCGCTTCATCACGGGTGCCGATAACATAACCGAAAAACGCGAATACTGCCGCTCCGATAATCGACGGAACAATCGCCATGCCATCTAAGCCATCCGCAATATTTACCGAATTGGAAATAAACATCATCGTCAGCGTTACGAACGGTATGTAAAACCACTTTAAATCGACATCCAACCCGCCATACAACGACGGTTTTAAAAATGGAATATTTATCTCGGTACGGAATACGTCCGCATAAGGTGAAAAATCCGAATAGCCGATCATCCACCCTAACGCGATACCGAACGCTCCTTGCAATGCCAGCTTCGAAAATTGCGACAGCCCCGCTTCCCCATGACCATGTTTTATTTTCTTGTAATCATCATAAGCACCCATCGACACAAAAAACACGGTTGCGAGAATCAACGATTGCACAAACCGGTTGCTCAAATCGCACCACATGAATACCGATGTGAGCAGTGCCGCGACAATCAGCAGCCCCCCCATCACCGGCGTCCCTTTTTTCGATTCCGCGTCTCCTATTATAAAGCCCTTCGGTACGTCGCGTAATCCGCGGTTATGGAGCCATAGTATAAATCGGGGTCCCAACCACACTGCGACCAACAGTGCAGTTAACGCCGCGGCGATGGAGCGAAACGAGACGAATTGCGTTACCCGGAGAAATCCGAGTCCGTGAATACGCAGTCCCATTTTGCACAACCAGTAAATCATCGGGAATCCTGTCTCGCCTTCTGAAATTTCGCTGCCGCACGCCGTAATAGAAAGTTCGGTACAAATTGCGAACTGGTCAACAGTAAGTCACCGTTAATTTCTACTGCATAGCGGTCGGTCGATATTCCCCTCAATTCAAATCGTTCGAGTGATAACATTAGCGCAGTTCGTACCAAATCATTCGGATGGGTTAAATCTTTACGGATGATTTCAATCGAAGGCAATTCCGGTGCTAACACTCCGAGTGTCAACCAATAAGCCGACCGAACTTCGTAATGTTTTTCCGTGCTAATTCGGTCGAGCAACCATCGCGAAACAAGTTCGCGTTTAGTCGCCCCTTCCGCTACCGGTAGCCGTACTAATGCCCGAGCGACTGCTGTCCGTACTTCCCAATACGGGTCGTCTAATGCAATCTTGAACACTTCATATTGTTCTTCGTCCCACCATTCGAGTGCAGGTAGTGCGGCAACTGCATTCCTTCGCAGAAATGCAACCGTCTCGAAATCACCACCTAACAGTTTCTTCAGTCCCGTTACTTCGCGGCGGTCACAAATCCAATCAAAGAATATTGGCCGTACTTCCGTATCGCAGCATAACGCCGAAAGCTTTATCCCTTCGTTTCTCGCTTCCCATGACGATGAAGAGAGCATCACATTCCCACGATACCTATAGTAAGAGACCAGCGGTATCGCATCCCGTACATTCGCGTCCGGCAACGGTTTTTCCGGTAAATCAAGCACACGCGGTGGGAGCAAATCGTTCCATGTAAATTGTAAATCGCGTTCCAATCGCACTCGCAATCGTGTTCCCGATAATCCGAGAGTATTTAACTGTGTAGTCGAAATCTCCCGATTTTGCGGTGGATGTTCGACCGGAACTTTTTCACCGTTCGCCATCCGCAATAAATTAAGTGCGATTGTCCGTCGGGCATTTGGTGTCGCGTATGTCAGCGCGTTCTTCCTCAAGTCCGCACTGCGGTCGGTTGCCGATAAGTAATAATGGATATATGCCGCAAGTTCCTCCGGGTTCACCCCTTCGACGACATTATGGTAATCGGCTTGGACGCTACGCTCGAACACAACATCCATAGCTCCGGCAAGCTTCATCATCACCGCATTCGCCGCCTGATGGTCGCCCGGAAGATTCGATTTCGGAACCAAGATTGCCGCTAAATCTCGTTCGCATATTTCCGCAATAGTCGCCGCGCCCGCGCGCGTCACCACTAAATCCGCCGCAATGTACGGTATCGACATATCGTCGAAACTTCGTACCCGGATAAAACGCGGGTCGTCGGCAACACCGACATCGCGCGCCAGCATTTCGGTTTCACGGACAGCATCGTAATCCAACGATTGTCTTCGTCCTACCGCGAGCAGTAAATAAAGTTGCGGATCCCGTCGCAATGCCGGCCATGCCTCCACCAATGCATTGTTGAGCGTTCGCGCCCCCATGCTCCCACCGAATGCAAGAACAACCCGCGCATCATCCGGTATGCCAAGCGCACGACGCGCTTCCACCGGATCGTGCGACCGGAGTTCCCACCGTACCGGATACCCATCCACTGCGACAGTTGACAACTTTAACGTCCGGCACGCAAATTCAGAGACCACTGCAATACGGTCGGCAAATTTCGCCGCAATCACATTCATTTTCCCCGGTTCGGCATTCGGTTCAAACAGGTAAATTGGAATTCTGCGGAATAAAATTCTACTGCGGGAAACAAATGCCATAGCAAGCACGGCGGGTGCGGAAGCAAAACCGCCCGTAGCGAAAAGAGCGTGGGGTCGATACCGCAAAATAAAAAAGATTCCGCGAATAGTACCCTTCAATAATGTCCAGAGGAAATTCAACATGGCTGGTGAGCGTAGCGATGGCATTCCTGTTGCCGGAAGGCACTCGATATCGAATATGTCGGGAACTAAATCGGTTTCGGGAGTACCGGCGCCGGCATAACGAATCGTCGTTTCCGGTGCGAGGCGTAATACTTCTTCCGCTACGGCGAGTGCGGGTTGCACGTGTCCACCCGTGCCTCCGCCTGCGAATAGTAATCGTATTTTTTTACTGCGTTTTGTCAATCGAAACCCAAGAGAATTCGATTCGATTTATGGTAAATCCGGGGAAACTACAAACTACTTTTTTCTATCGAGGTGCGATATCGACTGCTAACTCATGTCCAATCTTTGCTGCCTCGTAGATGGCTTCCACCACCCGCAACGCTTGGATACACTCTTTCGCGGTTGCACCCGGCGCGGTTTTGGTACGCATCACTTCGACGAAGTGCCGCAATTCCGATTCATAACTTGCGCGATGGATGTCAATCGGTTTCAGCGAACGCAACGGATAAAAATTGACGATTTTATCGTTTTCCAGTAAGTGAATTCGGGTAGGGTTCATATACGCCCGACCCTTGCTCCCGGCAAATACTGTCCACGCTTCACTTTGGTCGGCAATCAACGACCATGAAACTTCCAACGTGATGATTGCACCTTTATCAAGGTAAAAGGTCGCCACCGCGGTATCTTCCGCTCCCGCTCCACTCGCAATCCGCCGTGTTGTCGCACCGACTCGTGTCACCTTCGGATATTTCAACATCCAAAGCAGTAAATCGATAAGCTGGATACCGTAATCCATCAAAACGCCACCACCCGCGATTTTTTTGTCGCGTACCCATTCCGGGCGATTCCATTTATCCCACTTCGTCATCCAACCGGAACGTACCCGGTACAAATCGCCAAGTTTTCCCGAATTCAAATAATTTTTTACGATGCGCGCATCTTGCCGGAAGCGTTGATTCATCAATACCATCAATAACCGGTCATTCTTTTCCGATGCGGCAATCATCTTTTCCGCTTCGGCAACACTGCGGGCAACCGGTTTCTCAACCAAAACGTGCGCACCTGAATTGAGTGCGCCGATGGCGATGGGCATGTGGCTGTTATTCGGAGTAAGAATAAGTACACCATCAGGATGCGCTTCCAACATATCTTCCGGGGTCTCGAACCATTTCAGGTTTTGCTTATTGGCAAACCGTTCCCCTTTTTCGGAATCGAGATCGCTGATGCCGAGTATTTTTACTCCATCCAATTTTCGTAAAATCGGAATATGGACGATTTGCGCCATCGTCCCCACACCGATAATACCAAGGCGAATCGGTTTTTCACCGGAACTTTTAGTGGTCATAACTTCCTCACTACCTGCGTGTTATCCGAAAAGTAGGAAAACAGTTGCATTTTACAAACAGATTATTTCTTTTCTAAAATTAAACCAGTGCCGCTTTAACACAGTTAGACAGGAGCTGTGCAATCGTCATCGGCCCTACCCCGCCCGGAACCGGTGTCATTGCGTGCAAGTGGTCGGTTGAATCGCAAAGCACATCACCAACCAACTTATATCCTTTTTCATTATCGGCGGGTACCCGGTTGACTCCCACATCGACAATCCACGATCCTGCTTTACAATCGGACGCTTTGATAAATCCGGGAACGCCGATTGCCGCAACAATTCCATCCGCACTTTTCAACAGCTCATTCAAATTTTTCGTTCGGCTGTGTGCCAACGTTACTGTTGCATCCACCCCCTTAAGCGAGAGCAAAATTGAAATCGGCCTACCGACAATTTGCGACCGTCCTATCACCAATACGTGTTTACCAGAAACCGGGGCTTTGTAATACTCCAGCATTTCCATAATGCCCGAAGGTGTGCAGGGGAGAAACTCGGGAACCCCTAAAACCAATCGACCGATATTCGAAGCGGCAAGGCAATCCGCGTCTTTTTCCGCATCAACTAAATCGAGCAGCGTTCGTTCCGGTAAATGTGATGGTAACGGAAGTTGAATAATGAAACCATCTATCTCAGGGTTCGTGTTCAATTCTGTAACAGCGTTGGAAACATCATTGAAACTCGCGGTCGTAGGCAGTGTAATCGTCTTCGAATACAATCCGTATTTCTCGCACGCCTTCCCTTTCATATTCACATACACTTGTGATGAAGGATTTTCACCCACTAACAATAAACCGAGTCCGGGCGGACGGCCTTTCTTCGCACGTACAATTGCGACGCCTTCTTCAATTTTTTTATAGACGTTTTCTGCGACTGGTTTACCTAACCAAGATTCCATTACGCTTCCTCTTCTCCAATTTGTCCTGAAATAAGATAATCATGAAAACCCCGCATTGTACCGTAGAACGCAAGCAGGGAAATGACGGTTCTGCCGCACCACCAGAAATTACCGTTTGATTCGGCTATTTTGGATAGAATCCGTACTGGCAAGTGAAATATTACCCACTTCTTCAATTTCCGAAAACCCGTAGAGGTGTGTGGTGGTTCCGGGTCGAACAACCAATCCAACCGCGCCAACCGGAATAACTCCGGGGAATGAACTACCATCCGTGAAAGCCCCTGTGCCGCATATTTGCGCTTGACTTCGATTAATTCCGGGATGGTTCGCAAATGGTTGTGGTAGAATATCGCGGTGGGAACACTGCGTAACTCGATACCGGCTTTCGCGAGCCGCGCACCAAAATCTACGTCTTCTCCGCTCCGGCCGCGTAATTGCTCGTCAAATCCGCCATATTGAAAAAATAACTCCCGTTCGATTAGAAAACATCCGCTTTGTAGCGACTGTTGTTGCACCGGTTGACTTCCGAACCGGTGAGCCGGGCTGCGCAATACTTCATATCTGCGTGCCGGGCAATCAGCTTTGGGATGAACGGCAATCGCCGATTGACGAATTGTTCCCGCTGTTTTCGCTTTCCACATTTCATCGACAAATTGTCCGTTCAATTCACCATCGGCATCAAGGAAAAGTAACCATGTCCCGTTCGCAGCTTGTGCACCACGGTTCCTCGACGCACCCCGTCCCGTCCGCACCCCTTCGCTGATATAACGGAAAGGAAATGGAAACTTTGTTTTCGTCAGTGCATCAATTGTGTCGTCGTTCGAACCGTCGTCGGTGTAAATAACTTCATACGCTATTTCTTGCGGTAGTTTTTGTGTCTCAATGCAATGCAATAAATTCAGCACTTTTCCGCGCTGATTGTATCCGAGTATCAAAATTGATAAATCAATCGCACTCATAACCGAACCGGTGGAGCCGCCACGTCTTCCAACGCGGTTGGCATTTTACTCGCTATGTGTTCGACTAATAAATAATCGTAATACTGGCGCATGACTACCCGTGCGTCATGGTATTTTTTTACAAATGCTATACCTTGTTCCGACCGCTGCTTACGCAAAACCACATCGAAAACCAAACGTTCTATTGCCGCTTCCACGCTGTTATCGTCGGCATTTTCAAACGGATGGTCGGGCAGGAAATCACAATATTCTTTACGCATTTTCGTTATAACCGGAATCCCCATCGCCAGAAATTCAAGCGACGACATCCCGTAACCCCATCCCCCCAAATCGGTCAATTGGTCTACTGCAATATGGCAAGTCGCTTTCAATCGCATCGCTTCCTCATGCGATTTATTTTCTATCAACACCAACTCGACTGGAACTCCTTTTCGTTGCAATGTCTCTATTGCGCGGATAACCGCCTCAGTGCCTTTCAACCGACGGTTGCGCGCGGCATGGCCAATCCGGAACACAGTCGGTTTATCGTCAGAGCGTACCTGCTCAATTTTAGATGAATCGAATGGGAGGAAGAGGTATTTGAGTTGCGGGTGTAATTGGAGTAAATCAAGCTCGCTCGTCAACCGCAGAGCGCAAATATCATCGACCTGCTTGATTACACCACGGTTACGGATATCGGTTCCGTGGTAGAATGCGATAATTCCTTTGCTACGGTTTGCAAGCTCCTTGACCCACCGTGCGTCGCGATAAAATTCCATACCCATCTCGAATTGGTACACGTCGAAATTATCGAGATTGTATTTTTTCCTTGCTTTATTGATATACGGTGTCCAAACAACTTCACGGAATTTCATAATGAGTCCGGTAGCGAAATCGTCCGGTTGCCATACGGGTGGATGTCCCGGTGGCGTTGGTTTTTCCGGGTCGAGCGGCTTACGGAGTAACTTTCGCCGAAGTTCTTTCAGTGCCGCATAAATCCCGCCGGTAGGCGACATTGGTAGGTCGAGTGCAATGTCTTCAAGAAATCCGAATTGGTTGGAGACCATCGTCAGAAAGCGGCATTCATCGCCAATAGCAGTATGGACGTCGCGGGTTGTTGTTAATGTGCCGGAGATGTGTTCGGGAGATACGTATAGGAATTTCATTCCACGGGCCAGCCGAGTAGTTGCATTGCCGATTTACCAGTATTGTCCCATTGTGTGTCATCATTCGGGTGAAAAACTGAATCACCCATATAAATCTGTATTACCGGTTCAAGCCACGGTACTTCTTCAAGTAACTGCCCTTCCAATTGAAGCCCTGAATTACCGGGAAATGGTCTTCGGAAAAGCCGTAATTGGTTTTTCGCCCACGGTTCGGGAGGATTCCGTTTCAGCGGGTCTGCCATCGCAAGTACTGTCGCACCGGTTCGGTGGGCGGCTTCTACCACCGGGATAGTGCCGACTTTATGGAAAAAGCTGGTTCGGCTGATGCGGTCTGAACCGAGTAACAAAATGGTATCGTCGTCGATTTTGGATAAGACTCCGGTATCGGTGAGGATGGAAACAGTCACACCTCTGCGGAACAAATGTTGTGCTAACGAAACACCTTCATTACCCGGACGCCCTTCTGCGATGTATACCGGTGGATCGTTTTTGTGCCGTAACGATAACAACTCGGAAACACTCGAACCCGCCGAATAAACTACAACCGGTGCGTCGGCTATCAATTCCCGAACACAATGCGTTTGCATTTTCCGGTAACGCTTTAGATTGTCCGATAAATCGGAAAGAACCACACATAAATCGAACGGGGATTCACCTGCCCAAACGGAAGCATCGATGCGCCACGCCAGCCATTCGATAGGCGCAAATCCCGGTATCGTTTCTAACAAAAGCCCCGGTAACCGATCCGAGCCATCCTGCCATGTTATCTCGCGGCCAACGAACATCCGCAACGATTGAATCGCTTCCAAAAGACAAGTCGTAGCGCCTTTGCTCATTGACGAGCCAATCCTGCGCCAGTCGTTGATCAACGGAGCAAGCATCATGGGTTGTTGTAGAAGATAGACTGCATATCAAATTGGTGGTATTCCGCCATACAGAACTTGCAACCATTATACGGCGGCTTTACGTGATTAAGCATCAATCGCTTTACACCATCGAGCGTAAATATTTTTTTTCTCCGTTCCAACGGTATCTTATCCAAGTGGCATTCGTATTTCAGGCAACTCACGTCGTGAATCAGATGAGTTTCCAGATCGAGAATATACATCTTCCCTCCTTACCTGCTTTCTTTACCTAAACCGAAAAATCGAATTTCAACCACAAATTATACTTCGGCGCGATTCATTGCGACCCATTCTTTCATGTACGCAATTGCTTCGTGGGTCGGTGTACCCGGGCCGAATAATTTTCCCACGCCGATTGCTTCGAGCGCTGCCATGTCTTCTTTCGGAATAATTCCGCCGCCTGAAAGCAAGACATCGTTCAAGCCCCGCTCGTGCAATAATTTCATTACTGCGGGAAATAGCGTCATGTGCGCACCGGACAAAATCGACAATGCGACGATATCGACATCTTCCTGCAATGCCGATTCTACAATCATTTCCGGTGTTTGTCGTAACCCCGTATATATAACTTCCATACCGGCGTCGCGGCAAGCGGCTGCCATTACTTTCGCACCCCGGTCGTGTCCGTCGAGACCGGGCTTCGCTATTAAGATTCGGATTTTTCGTTCCATGGTACTTCTTCTACTTTCGTTTCTGACTGTGGTCGATTGGAGTATTGCGCGGGTATTTTCAAAAAGAACGTTGTTCCCCCCGTCTCTTCACTCTGGAAAGAGATGGTGCCGCGTAGATATCGTTCAGTTAATAGCAACATACTGTATGTGCCGACACCGCGTCCGTTCCCTTTGGTCGAGAACGAGCGGTGAAAAAGTTGTAATTGTAATTCCTTCGGTATCGCTTGCCGGTTGTAAACTGAAAATATGACTTGATCTTTTTGACGGTCGGTGCGGACGGTGACGGTATCCCCTTCCGAGGAGGCCTCCAATGCGTTCTTTAGCATATTCACCAACACCCGCGAAAGAATTTTGGGATCCGCTTCAATGGCGCTGTCATTCGAATCCGTATCGAGTAGGATTGTTTTTCCCCGTGTCATCGGGTAACCACTGCACCGGTAAATCAACTCATCCCACATCGAATTTGTCGATACCCACTCCGGTTGCACTGTCAATTCACCAAGCTCGGCATACATCAGTTGGCGTTGTGCTTCAATTTCATCCATGAGCTTGCGCGTCAAACTTGGCAACCTGCTGACGATTTCGTGGGCTTCCTCGCTGATAGTCAATTGTGCGCCTAACTGCGCCAATCCATGTAATGCGTTCGCCGTATTCAGAACATCATGAAAGAAAATCCGCTCTAATTGGCTGCGTCGTTTTGCATCGCTGACATCTACGATTGTGAATATCGTGAATGCTTCGCCATCGACTTCCGTAGGTGACGCCGTTACCCGCAAATCTACCGCGCTGACGTGCCCTTCTTTTCTGACCAGCATTCTGCAATCACGCGTCGAAATCTCACCTTGCTGGCTTGACAGTATCGAAAGTATGGAGCCGCAGAACCGGCAGGCATCGCTTGTTCCGCAACCCCCTTCGCACTCGGTGCTGTTGACGCAGGAAAATAATTCACCCGTGCGTAATCCGTATATCCAGTCGCCGTTTTCAAATCCGTAAGTATGGAGCAATTCAGTATTGAAAAACACGATTTGCCGTTGACGGTTCAAAATCATCATGATGTTTGGCACGGCATCGATAAACGGCTGGAGATATTTTGCCACGACAATTCGCGCGTGCGACTCCTCGATTTGTTCGGGTGTTGCGCGTTCTGCTGGTGCGAATTTCGTTGGTTCTGCCATTAGAAAACCGAATCCTCAATATACTCGCCGTATACTTCCTTCATCACCTGCACCATCTCCCCAATCGACACCATCGCATTCGCACAATCCAGCACGAACGGCATCACATTCTTATCTTCTTCGCATGCACCTTTTAATCTTGCGAGCGTTTCCTGCGCTTTACCGTTGTCTCGCTCCTTACGAATTTTTCGGAGTATATCCACCTGTCGTTGTTCGGCGTCCTTGCTAATTTCTAAAATCGGGATTTCGATTTTCTCATCCGCTTCGATGTAATCATTCACACCGACGATGATGCGTTGTTTCGCGTCCATTTCCTGTTGATGCCGATACGCCGCTTGTGCGATTTCCCGCTGGAAGAATCCATTTTCGATTCCTGCAACCACGCCCGGTAGGAATCCTTTGTTTCCGCCTAAATCGTCTATCTTGCGGAAATATTCCAGCGCTTCCGCTTCAATCTTATCGGTCAATTCCTCGATGAAGTAACTGCCGCCTAACGGGTCGATTGTCGATGCGACACCTAATTCACTCGCGATGATTTGTTGCGTCCGCAATGCGATTTTAACTGCCTTCTCCGACGGCAATGCAAGCGTCTCATCCATCGAATTGGTATGAAGCGATTGCGTACCGCCAAATACTCCAGCGAGTGCTTCGTACGCCGTTCGCACAATATTATTTTCCGGTTGTTGCGCCGTCAGCGAGCATCCCGCCGTTTGCGTATGGAACCGCAGCATCCATGAGCGCGGCTTCTTTGCGCCGTAATGTTCTTTCATTATCCGCGAATAGATTCTGCGTGCCGCACGGAACTTGGCGATTTCTTCGAAAAAGTCGATGTGGCTGTTGAAGAAGTGCGAGAGGCGCGGAGCAAATTCATCGATATCCATTCCCCGCTCCATCGCCGCTTCGATGTACGCGAAACCGTCAGCAAGCGTGAATGCCAATTCCTGCGCCGCCGTCGAACCCGCTTCACGAATGTGGTAACCACTAATCGAGATGCTGTTCCAGTTCGGCATTTCGTTTTTCTGAAATTCAATCGTATCCACGACTAATTTTACCGATGGCCGAACGGGAAAAATAAATTCTTTTTGGGCGATAAATTCTTTTAGGATGTCGTTCTGGAGCGTCCCGCCCATCTTGGCTCGCGGCGTCCCTTTTTTCTCACCGGCGGCGATATAAAATGCCCACAGGATGAACGACGGCGAGTTAATCGTCATCGAAGTTGTTACCTTCGCCTGATCGATTCCCTTCATCAACACGTCCATGTCGCGCAGGGTACTAACCGCAACACCGCACTTACCCACTTCACCTAACGCCCACGTATCGTCGGCGTCACGTCCCATCAATGTCGGTAAATCAAATGCGACCGAGAGTCCGTTCTGTCCGTTATTCAACAGATAATGATATCGTTCGTTGGTCTCTTCCGGTGTTCCAAACCCGGCAAATTGGCGCATCGTCCAAAGTTTACCGCGGTACATATTCGGGTGGATACCGCGCGTGTATGGATATTGTCCAGGAAAACCGACGTCGTGCACAAATTTCTTATCTTCGACGACTTCCGGCATTCCCATCAACGCTACCGGTGCTGACGATACGGTTTTGTAGAACCCACCCCGGTCTTTTGTAGCAGTAACTTCTTTCTCCCACAACGCTTTCGCCGTCGCGTACGCATCCACCGTTTCCGGTTGCTTACCGTTTCCATTGCCGTTCGCATGCAGCGTTTCCCGCAACGGCTTCAACGGTGTGTGTATCGTTTTATCTGACATTTCCGTTCCCCCGAAAACTCCGGTACAACTCTTCCACAATCTTGTGCGGTTCCTGTCGTGAAGCTATCCCTTCCAACAGCGCACTCTCGCGCCCATCCGCCCACAATTCACGCTCGACCCGTTCCGAAAGTAATGCCCGCAACCGTCGTGCGAACCGTAAATCGCGCCGTTTCTTCAATTCACCGGCATCATCCAACACTTTCCGGTGTTCCCTAATCGTATCGATTAGCTCTTCGATACCTTTGTTTTCCGTTGCAATCGTATTCATTACTGGTGGCGTCCAGATGTCCCACATCTTGAGTGACATCGCGCTCTGCAACTGTTGTGTGGCGCGTTCAGTCCCTTCCGCATCTGATTTGTTCATCACAAAAATGTCGGCGATTTCCATCAATCCGGCTTTCATTCCCTGAATCGAATCACCCGATTGCGGAACCAACACCACCAGCGTCGTATCGGCGCACCGCGCCACTTCCAACTCGGATTGGCCCACACCTACTGTCTCTAATAGTACGAAGTTGAACCCGAACAAATCGAATAAATCCGCCGCCGCATCGACGCCGTGCGCAAGCCCGCCACTGGCTCCCCGCGATGCCATACTGCGGATAAACACACCACGGTCGCCACCAAGGATTTGCATCCGAATCCGGTCACCCAGCAATGCTCCGCCGGAAAATGGCGAAGATGGGTCAACCGCGATGATGCCAACCGTTTTCCCCAACTCGCGGAGGCGTTTCGCCATCATCGTCACCAGTGACGATTTCCCCGCACCGGGAGGGCCGGTAACCCCGATCCGGTAGGCATGCCCCAACTTCTCAAAATCGTGGTTAATACCGTCCATCAACGCCTCATCGCCGTTTTCCAATTTAGTGAGGAGACGCGCAAACCCGCGCATATCGTCGCGTGCGACTGTTTCAGTGACTGAAATATGGTGCGTCAAAGTTTATTATCCGTTTTGTTATACAATAAGGTTTTACAGCTTACAAGATAGGAATGGATAAGGGGTTAGGACAAGGAAGGTGACCAGTACAATGCGGTCATTCTTTGCTTTTGAAATCGGTTCATTTGCGTTATTTTTTTTGTAGCGGGGGGAGAGAAATTCATCTACTCACCGGAGTCCGCAATGAAAGCGATTGTTTTCGTTTTACTGGTAGCCGTCTCATGTTTCGGTTTACTCTCTTGCAATAGCGATTCTTCTTCAACCGCCCCGCTTATCACGGGAATTCCCACTGACGGTTTGCTCGCATATTACCGCTTCGATGGCAACTGCGCCGATTCCAGCGGTAACGCCCATCATGGCACGCCATATAACACCACTTTTGTCACCGACCGCTTTGGCGATTCCAATCGTGCAGTATCGTTCGATGGTAGCACGAGCAGTATCGAATTGGGAACGTGGTTTCGCGAACCGTACTTCTCTTTTTCGATGTGGCTAAAGTCAGGCACTACTCAAATTATCTGGGCGGATATTATCGAAAACTACCACAATAGCAGGCACGACGGCTCGGCGACCAGTTTCAATACACAGAACCAACCTGATACGACGAACTTAATTGATTTCGGCGTCGGTGTCTTTCCGGTTCCGACCCGTGACTCCAGAGTACAACTTTCGGTGAATGTCTGGCAACATGTTGTATTCGTCAAAGACAGTATGATGACTCTAATCTATCTGAATGGTGTGCGGGTGGATACTGCGGTCAATGTTGGCCCAACGATTTACAACGGAAACGAGCAGTTGGGTTTCGCTCGTTGTTATTATTACAATGCCCGTCATTGGAACGGCTCACTTGATGATGCACGGCTCTATCGCCGGGCGTTAACGCCTGCTGAGGTCAACGCGCTTTACCATGAAAAGGGATGGAACCAGTAGCGCTTCAATTTTTGGAAACTTTGTTTCTTCGTAGGACAGAATTTATTCTGTCCCTTGAAAGTTTCCTTTTCTTGTATTTTTCGTAGGACAGGCACTCTTGCCTGTCCGCCTAATGCACACATCCCCGCCCCGTAAAAAAAGGGTCGTTCTTCAACGACCCTTTTTATCTTAACTCGTAAACGACTGCATCCAATCCTTCAAAACTCAAATCAGTTATCAAAGCGCCAAATTTGTGTTGCATATTCGGCTAACTTTTGTTGCCGTTTCCTTAGTGTTACCGGAGTCCACTCATCAAATTTGATTTCGTTGGATGTAATTAAGTATTCGCTTGTTGGATACACTTTACTTTTTTCAGAAAAGAGTTTGTTTCCAATATCACCATTTTGCTTTGAATTCATGAGTGTAAGATTGCCCAATTGGTATACATAACTCTCCATTTCTTCTTCTTTGAAAAATTGATTCCATTCGTTTGAAGGATTTTCTGGTAGTATATGTTCTATCGTGATAATTGTTGAATCATCATCGATTTCTTTCTTGCTTAAATAACTCTCAATCTTACATAAAATAAAACGAGCAATTTTTTTTGAAGCAGGATGTGTTGTATCAATATATTTTGTGGCGAAGTTATTGGTAAATGCTTCGTCATTGACATAAATTCCTTTTCTCAATTCTTCGAACGCCTGCCTTGTAGTTGTGATATCGTGACTCGTAATTTTATTTGCCACTTTGCTATACACAACTTCCAAAATATTTGTATTCAAACTACCTATTACATTGTAACGAAATGAAATTACGACTACTAATCTTAAAAGTTTAGTAAATTCTTGATCGTTAAAATTAGCCCAAGCACTATAAAGTAACGGATAGCATTGTGAAACTCTGTATAGTGATAATTCAGTAATGAGTTGACGTTGTTCTTTGTTCCATTCAGCATCGTCTGGCCTAGATAAAGCAACATGAAATGGTGCATACTTTTCTAACTCATTTAGTAAAGTGAATGCTACTTCTTTTGTATTGACAACTTGACTTATTTCTTTGTATAACAAAGGCTTTCTAACTAATGGATGTGTGGAATTCCAATAATATCTAGTAAAAGTAGGAAGGTCTTCGCCAACAAGACAATTATTGATGATTTGCCATTGTCTTTCAATCGCCTTTAGTTCAACTCCACTAGTCTTTGCCAGTATCGAGAATAAGTAATTTTTGAGTAAGTCAGTAGTTGATAATTTCACTCCTCGGGCATTCAAAGTCTCAAATACTTTATAGGCACTTAGGTTGTTACTTACAAAGATATATGTGAATACAAGCTTTTCACCAACAAGATCATTTAAAAAGCTTGCAATCTCAGCTCCTTCTTTTTTGGTGAAATGATTTCGTATTTTTTCTTCAAAAAATCTAAATGCCTTGAGTAGTAATTTTTCTGAGGGTTTAAGAGAACTCGATTTCTTAGGAATATTTAATCTTAACAAATTGTTTTGATAAAAATCATTGTTGTTGTTGTTTAAAGCTAGTTTTGATCTTGAAATTAAGGAGGATGGATCTTTATAACCTAAAAAAGTACGATGTAGTTCATCGATTCTTTCACGATTATTCTGCGGTTCAATATCAGCGCTAATAAAATCGTTCAAGTTTTTTATAATGGCTAAAGCTAAGACACTTATTGTTGCAAATCGTTGTTGTCCATCAATTATTTCAAATTCCTTTTCATCATTGCTTTGCAAAACGATATAACCCATATAGTGGATTTGTTCTTCTGAAAGAGCTAAGAGATCGTTCCATAAATCTTCCCATTCAATCTCAGTCCAAGAGTAATCTCTCTGAAACTGAGGCACTTTGTAAATTTTTCCTGAACTTAAAAGTGTTTTTAAGTTAAGGGTTTGTGTTTCCAAATTTGTAGAACTCATGTTTTTGTCATCCTAAAAGAGACTGCGCACACTTCTTCTAAAAAACAAATCATACGAACGGTAATATTGATTATTGTTCATTTAAATCTTGTTGTACTTCCGCTCCTTTACGATTACGATTCTCCAAGTTTCTTCCGAAATTCGCTATACCTAGTTTCCAACTCGTTCATGCACCATTTCTCAATCAAGGGTTTCCTTCCTCTTACTAAAAAATATAAACTAATTATCGCTTGATAATTCTTAACGTCGTGTTCACCTACTTTCCCACTTTCCCACAATCTACCTAAGATTGAGAAAATATCTTGTGATAATGAATCTTCTCCCATCACGAATTCCATCCAATTAACTCGTAAACGACTTCACCCACTCCTGCAAAAATTCAAACCTCCCAATCAACAGCGAGATACGCGCCATTACTGTATATCCGAATGCCGCACCAAATGTCACCATCAGCACCCAAATCCCTGCGCGCGATACGTGTGCAATCGCCCCTTTATGTTCGACCGAGAAGAAGAAATAGATCAGTCCAGCCAGCACACCCAACACCAACACGATATTGGAGATGGTTTCACCCCACAGGAACGTGCCGGCGCTCGTCACGACAATCGGCACCGACGACGTATGCACTTGTGCGAGAAAATCCGATTGCAAATACCGGGTAAGATTTGTCCCTGCGGAGAACCCGATAATGAGCGCCATCGGCCAGCGGCTAATCCAGCCGATACCCCCGATGAGCCGCGTCAGCATCATCAGTCCCAACAGAATCGGAATCAGGAAGTAATAATTCGGTTCCCTGTTCACTGCGTTTGGAACAAATGACACAATCCATTCCGGCCACACCCTGCCGATACCATTCGGTATGAGCGTCGTCCAGAAATTGGTCACCATCCAATACGCCGCACTCACACCGACGAACAAGTGTTCTGCAAATTTATAGAACGGATTGTCCTTGTAGAGAAAGCTGAAAATCATGAGTGTAAGCGCCGCACCAACCCACAACGCGAGATGATCCCATAATGTCATTGTCTACCTCCCCTTCCTGCGCGTCGTGAAGTAAGCCACATTACCCAATACAATCAAAAGGATAATCGCAAGGTGCGCAATAGTCTGCGGTGCCATCTTCCGCAGTGCCGACCGCATCGGTGCGTATTCGGGATAATTCTTTATCACAATCGATTCGTACTCCGCCGCCCCCTGCAATCCCGCCATCAATCCGAACATCTGACGCGGATAATAGGGATACAACTCCATCGCCTGTACCGCAGTCACCCCACCTGCGAGCGGAATATTGCCGCGGTCTCCGACAAATTGAATCCACTCCTTTAAGCCCGGCGATCCCGACGATACCGAAAGAATCATATCGAAGCTTTTAAGCGATTCTATTTTTTCCATGATTGGAAACGTATTTATATCCTTTAATGTCCTGTCTGTTGTATACATCCGTTTGAAATTGGTGTAGAGCGTATTCATCAACCCTGCACCACCCGCTTTAAAACCAAGATCAATATAATCGACGCCGTACTTAACATCCGGCAACGCTGTGGTAATCACTTCTTCCGTAGTCTTCGATGCTTGTGCCTCACCCGTCGCCCACGTCGCCATGAAATATACTTTGCAATGTTTCTTCAATAGGTGCCACACGATTGCATCCGCCATGGGCTGGTTTTCCGGCACTGTAGATGGCCCATAATCGAATGAAACAAGAACTTTCGAACCGGGCGGTAGCGCTTCGATTTTTTTGTACAAATTGATAACCATCGGTGCAGGTATCGCCGAGAAGTCGATGCCTAAAAACATCGGTATTGCTACCGTGACCGCGATAACCAGAAAAATCCACCGGCGGTCGAGCTTCCCCATTTTTTCCCAAATTGTCGGTTGTTCGGTTGTCATGAGTCGTCGCCTCCCAACCAACTCCGTTCAATTCCCAAAATCATTTTCATCGAAGTCGAAATAATTCCCAATGCCACGCCAATCATTACCGCCCGTTGTCCCGCCATATTCGGTACCGATAAAATCCAGCCGCTTAAATTCGGTATCGTCAACCACTGCATCGAATCCGGCAACCACGCTGTGAGCAACACGCCAATCGGTGTCCGGCCAATAAGAATGATAAATGCCGCAATCAACAATAACGTCGCTTCACGGGTCTTCGCACGGAACGCGCGGAATGCAGCCGATGCTACAAAGAATGCCAGTAGTGAAAAAATCGTCGCTGTCAGCGGTGTAAAAACTGCGTCGTACATCCACTTGAACACTGTCCCTGAAGCAAGGTAGTTTTCCGACATGCTGACTGCACCGACTTTGAAAAGACCAATGAGCAGCATAAACAGAAACCCGCCAACCGTGACAATCGAGTATTTCCAGTCGCGTGATTGCTTCATGATTTTGTTCAGATGTACCCGCAGCAGGTTTCCACCGCCAAGGATGAAGCTGAACACCGCAATCACATCGAACCACATCGAAATATCTTCTTCGAGACTCGGGAACGGTGGCGCCGGAATGAACAGCGACAGTATCAGCAGTATACCGGTAAGCAGTGTGATAATGAGTGGAATCGATTTTCGTAGCGTGGGTATCACAAACCCCGCTACAATTGATCCCACCAACACAACCAATAATAGTATTAAGTAAACCATAGCTTCTTTCGATTAATAGTTGGATGAAGTCAATCGAGAGAAAAACTCAAATGCTTGATTGAACCAATTCGCATGGGAAATATTGTAGAGCGTGCCGAATAGCGATGTTATCGCAATCAATCCTATCGCCACCGCTTTGCCTACATCCTGTCCTTTTAGTGAGCCAATCTCGCGTTGATCGCCGCTCAGGTACGCACTCGCCGCAAATAATTCCTCGCCGATAAGAGTGTAATCGCATGCCGCGACAAAAAATGGAAGTTGTGTCGGCATTGCCGTTCCGGCGATTTGGATAGCGCCGATGCCATTACCAGTTTCCGCAAGAATGAGCGACTCGGCGTAAAACGCACCCATATAAATGCAAGCCGCCGGTTTATCGCGAACCATAATACCGTCGATAGCCGCAACAAATCCGAACTGCTCATCAGTCACATAATGAACGATATCATCCGAATACAAGTCCGGTCGGCCCGCAGTCAGGTATGCTTCATGCACCGTCTCGCGTCCGGTGGACATTGCAATCGAGCGCGAGACCGGGACATCTAACTTCGTCTCATACTTCGCGGTCATCTTCGCAACACTTGACAAAATATTGATTCCGGCTATCGTCTGGACATTGTCTAAATCCTGCGTACCCGGTACGAATAAAACCGGTTTCCCCATTTCCGTCGAACGCCCCACCGCCTCTTCGATTGCCTGAATACCGGCGATTTTTCGAATCTTCATATGGACGCCGCGACCGGCAAGAAAAATGTAGGTCAACACCGCGCCGATGAGAATAGCTGCAATAATCGCAAGGTTGAGCCGTTTCCAATTGAAGTAAGAAACCACTGCGATTGCCGGTGCCGATGTCTCCGCCGATGTTACCGTGCCGTCGTTATACACCGCTTGTATTCGGTATCGGTAGGGGAGTCCATTTTTCACGCCGTTATCGACTACTTCATGAATAGCGGGTGCAACTTCGGCAACTTTATATTCGATTCGCCCTTCACTATCGCTGATGCGATAGATTTCGAATGTCGCGGGTATTTCGTAAGGGTGATCAGGAAACAGCCACGTAACCCGTATTGCACCACCACCGTCGTTTGGATTGTCTGCTGCGGAAACATTTAACGGGGTTTGGAGATGCAACAACCGGTCGTGGCTTGCTTGCAGCTTCATAGTCGAGTCAACGGAATCCGCAATCGAATACGAATTGCTGAAACACAAAGCAAGTGTTGTTACCAGTATAAAAAACAGGGGTCGGGTTTGTATTTTCAAGTGTTGTCCACCTCCGTGTAAAGGCGTAAAGATGTTGGGATGGGGAATGTTAGTAAGAATTTCGCAGTTAAGCAAGTAAGGCCGGTTATCTTCCGGTTTTTAATCGTTTTTCAAGTCAATTTTGGTTGACCGTTCGAAATGTGCTCTACGCCTACTTCATCGTCAAATCGTATTTTTCCACATACTCATTGAACTCTTCCACATCTAACTTACTACCTACAATCAATGGAACCCGTTCGTGCAACGAGGTCGGTACCAAATCGAGAATATTATTTCCCCGACCGTCGCTTGACAGTCCACCGGCTTGTTCGACAATCATTGAAATCGGCGCAGCTTCGTAAAGTAACCTCAATTTACCCGTCGGTTTCTTCGGGTCTTTACGGTCGGCGGGATAAAGAAAAATGCCACCATACAACAATGTGCGATGCACATCCGCTACTAAACTCCCGACATACCTTGCGCTGTAAGGCAATCCCTTCGCCGGTTCATTCGACTTTAGATAGTCGATATACTTTCGTGTACCAACTGACCAATAGCCGTAGTTACCTTCATTCCCGGAATATATTTTTCCCCGCTCGGGAATTTTTACGTACGGATGCGATAAAAGAAATTCACCAACCGCAGGGTCGAGCGTAAATCCGTGTACCCCTTGTCCCGTCGTATAGACCATCATCGTCGAAGAACCGTACACGATATAGCCCGCCGCCAACTGCTTCCGACCGGTTTGCATACAATCGGATTCTGTACCGTGTTTTCCCGTCGATATTTTTTTGTGAATAGAAAAAATCGTTCCCACCGAAACATTAGCATCGATATTCGAACTGCCGTCCAGCGGGTCAAAATTGATTACATAATTCCCGATTTCCTGTCCTTCGGGAATCTTCATCAACTCTTCACTCTCTTCCGATGCCATCGCTGCTATATGGCCGCCGTGTTCCAGCAACCTCGTGAATGCTTCGTGTGCAATAATATCAAGCTTCTGTTGTCGTTCACCATGCACATTTTCATCACCCGCCAGCCCGATAACATCGAGCAGGCCAGCTTTATTAACCTGATAGGATACTACTTTCGCTGCTAACGCGATATCTTCGAGTAAATCGCTGAACTCACCGCTCGCTTCGGGATGTTTTCGTCCTTCTTCGGTAATGAATCGGCTGATTGTCATCAACTTATTATGCATTGTATTCCAAAACTCTAATTGGTTACTTGATTGAATAAATCAATTACTTCTGTTATCCGTTCGCAGAAGACATCCGCACCGGTTAAATCTTCCTTCGATAAAGTCGTCGTCAGCGCGATTGTAAATGCCCCCGCCGCTTTCGCTGAACGGACACCGAACGGTGCGTTTTCGACTACCCAACACTTTTCCGGTTCGACATGTAATCGTTTAATCGCTTCACGGTATGGTGCCGGATCCGGCTTGCCGGGTAGATTCGCTTCACCCGTTACTGTCGTATTAAACAATCCTAAATCTTCGTCAGTCAACGAATTTCGTACGTTTGTAATTGCCGAACCCGAAACCAAACCAATCGGTACTTTCTTGTCACGGAAAAATTGTAACACCGATTTCGCTTCCGGTAACAGTTTCGGCGGGTTGTTCTCGCGGAAGATCGTACGTTTATTCTGTAACAATGTCGTTACTTCTTCTTCGGAGATATCACAATTGGCTTTTTCGCGAAAGAACCTGCGTAACGACACGTCGGCACGTTCCCCTTCGCCGAGGGCAATATCCCGTAGCGTCACGTCGATATTGTATTCGGAAAGTATAGTACGCCATGAGTGGAAATGGTGGGACAACGATTCGATTAATACACCATCCAAATCGAACAACACTGCCGCAGGCACAAAAAGCGTCACACCCGCTCCCGGCGAGTCCGTTTTTCAAGGGCCGCGAAGTAATATGCTAAATTCGCTTTTTCCGAAAGTACCGGTTTAATTTTTCCCGTCAACGAAGTCAGTAAAGTTGATACGCCCGGCCCATGCCCCGCCACGATACTATTGGAATGGATAACGACGCCAATCGTCACCGAACCGCCGTGCCAAATCCTACCGTAGCTGTTATCCACATCCATCAATGCGACGATATCACCGAACCGTAATGTCGAGAGATTGAATTCTTTTACCACCTTCTCATCGAACATCTGGATGTCATAGTCACCGCGATTGACATGGTTATTTCCCAATCCGCTCCCCATAATTTTTCCCGGTACCAAATGCGTCACTGGAACAGTGAGAATATGATTGCGGTCAATCTTCCACCCTAAGACCGGTAGTAATTGTGGATCGAGATTATAGACCATTACATCCGGCGCGTCAGGGAAAGCAAGACCCATGCCGAATGCACGGACTTGTAACCGGTCGCTTACCGCCATCTTTTCTAATATCGATGGTGGGAAATCGACAATCACATGTTCGATACCGCCGTGGTGTCCCGTAACGCGGCCAATTTCCCCTTTAGCTTCACCGGTAATAACACGAACTGGATTCCCTATACATGAAAGGATATTCAATCCGTTATTGGCTGACATGACCGTTGCGTTTGTATCCGGGTGTTGCATCGACACGCCCGGTTCGATGTGGTCGCCCACAAGATCGATACAGCTATCGCCAATCCGTTTGTTGTAAACGATGCCGCCGGTACCCGGAAGCGGAACAGCTTGTCCGGTTTTGGCGTGAATGCGGTAAGGCATCGGTCCGAATTTCGGTTGAGCAATTTCACCGATAACCGACATCGCGACTAATTTATCAGCGTTAGTTCGAATTCCGCCAAGAAGGACTCCACTAACATTTTTTTCAGTTTTTTTTATTTGAGGCATACTTTACTCAACGAACCGTGTAGTTTACTACGGCTCCAATTATCAAATTATGCGGGTCGGGAGAACTCGGAATACGGAACCAACCGGAATTCGGGATAAAATACCAATCCCTGCCGACATAAGGATAAATATCGGTAGCGATTTGAATCTTATTACTCATAATTTGCCGGGTCGTTCCAATCCCAATGAACATCGATGTATGCGCCGGCCAGATTCGACCCGGTACATTAATTTGCTGAATCCGGTTCGGCAATGAGTCGGGTAAAATTACAAGTGAATCCAACGTGGCGCCGGGATAACCGGTCACTGAATCAGGTGCGAAGAGATAATATTTTAACGTGTCAGTATAGGATTGTCCGGTTCGCGTAGTAAGCCAATCATACCGAATTGCAATCAACGAACATGCCTGAACCGGCGTCAGCTCTACCGCATAAATCGCAGTGCCGTCGCTGTCTGGTAAATTCCAACCGTAAATATCTGGAAAGTTAGCAAAGTTTTGCAGGTTATTTTGTCCGGCAAGCACATTGTAAACAAGAACATTAACCGGAGCGGAAAGCCCGACATTACCCGCGTGGTCGTATGCCCGCGCGACCAATGAATAACTTCCCGGATCGGTGAGTCGAGTATCCCAAAGCGCTCGGAAGTGACCATTCGCTCCCGTGATATTCACCAATCCATTAAGTTGATTGTGTCCATTTACGATAAATGACACACTGTCCACGGATGTATTATCGGTTGCATTCACCTCGAGAACGACAACGCTGTCGAGCACGTCGCCACCGAACGGATATACCCAATCCACCAGCGGCGCTTGCGTATCCGGTACGGTCGCATCACGCCCGGACGGGCCTTGCGGGCCTTCGCATCCTGCCCATATCGCGCCAAGCAAAATTCCGAATAATATTTTGTACAACAATGAGCTGTTACATCGCATTGCGGATTCCAATCACGGTTTGATCGATTCCATATAGGACGGCCTTCGACCAGAAATCTTCACCCAATATCAATCGTCCCACTTCCGGTATTGCGCGGATAACTGCCAGCGTCTCTGAATAAATATTGGTTTCGCATTCGACAGTCAATCCAAGTTTCCATGCGCCCAACGCGGCATCCCGCCACGAATCCTGTAACGAACGAAGTTCCGTCCCATGCAGGGATTGCCAGTCGCGCGTGTCTAATTCGATACCGAAACAACGAAGTTTCACCGCTTTTTTAATGTCGTTCAATTGTGGTGCAATCTTGATGATGCACTCGGTACCATGCTCCCGAATCAGTTTGACCGCTTCAGTTAATTCCGGTTGTTCTTCAGTTAAAGACATCGGTTGTGAAGCGCCCTTACCGGAATTATCGCAGAACGTTATTCGTTCCGGATGCAATTCCAGATACTTCTGTACTATTTCCGGTTCGGGGGCGGTGCGGATACCGAGTGGTAACCGCGTCGTTTCCCGCATCCGTTGTAACTCACGCCACAACTCTACCGATGGTTCCGCTACCGCGTCTAACTCAATAGTAGCGATACCCGCTTTTTCCAGAAAAACGGCAACGACCGCTAAATCCGGTTCCGCTGAATTTTCTGCACGGAGTTTGAGAAGTTGTGATATGCAAACTGATAGTTTCATGGTTGTGTCTTAAGTGTTGGTTGATAGTTTAGAAATCGTCACGCCATTCTATGATGCGGAATTTTCCATCGGATTCTTGCCGGGTGTCGAACATCGCGTAACCGAATACCGGCAATTCATTTCCTAATTCAAGATTGAACGAAACCTGAAATGAGACTACCGTATCGGGACGATTGAATGATGCCAACTCGGGTGGAATATTTCCGAACGTCAATCGAATGTCTTCATAACTGCGTAAAAGAGCGCCGGTTGTTTGTAAATCAGTTTGACGATACCATTGGTCAAACCGCCCGTTATCGGGATCGTAATACACAAATAAAAAATTTTCCGATAAACAATCGGAATATCTGGTCGAATCGTGGTACACGTAACTGTTGACGAAATTTGTGAGTAACCCGCCTATCGTTTTTTGGTCGCTCCAAAGTCCCGACTGGCCGTTTCCCAATTTTGGCGCGAATGGATTATGGGTGCATCCGGCAAGTAACAAAACCGCACCAATCATTAACCGCTTGATTACAGCACCGTTCGAAGGAAAAATCGGAAATCCCTTTCGTCCGAAACAAAGCACTTCGAATATGTTACTTTATTCCAACTTACGCAACCATCTTTATTATTTTATCTTTTTCACTATTTGTATTTTTTGTTTCTTCATTTTGTATTTTTCCCGTTACCTGTTACCCGTTTTCCCGTTTACAGTATTCTGGCTTTCCAATCAGCCAATGTCGGATCGTTACCGGAAGTGTTATCACGCCAACTTCGGATTACGAATCCACCGTCAGTTCCGCGAACTAAAGTTAACACTGCCCTTCCCGATACTTGTCGGGGAACGCTGACCGTTAAACCCATCTGAATGGTGTACGTCATTTCCACCGTAGAACCACCACTTTGTGGTTGATCCGACTGAATCGTAAATGTCGCCGTCGATGCACTGTCGACCGGAAGCGAGGTGCGGGAAAAAATCGATTGTGCAAATCGTTCTTCCCGTGCATAAGTAAACGAATCCAACGCCGCCCCATAACGCGACGCCGCTTCCGCATCCGCGGTATATAAATAAGCCCCGCTGTTATCAAATGCTTGCAGATATGCACTCGGATTTCGAAGTTGAAATGCCTGACTCAATTGTGATAACAATTCTGCCGACGATAACGGCGGCGTTCTCCCGCCGCTATCCTGCAACGGCGCTTCCGCATTACGTTTATCGATAAATAAACAACCCGAGCTAAACAGGACAGCAAATAGGTATGCAACGAAGACAAATCTTCTTGTTGATTTTATCCTATTCCCCATTCCCTATTCCCCGTTCCCTGTCTTTATGACCCAAATTCCACTGAGACCCGAGTCGTCGTACCCAAATCGTTACTGAATGGAACAATCCCAAGACTTATTTTCAATTGTTTCCAACACGCACCCACCCCGTAACTGATTCCCTGTGAGTCGTATCCGAATTGATATCCGCCCCGCACTGAGAGCATGTGTAGCATTGTGAATTCCGCGCCGACACCACCCCGCATTTTGTTTTCTTCTATCCGTAAATCCGCAGCCCCGGACACAATCGCACCCGCCGGTAAATCATAGTCATATTCGAGTCCGGCATTGGGAACGAATGAACCTTTATTGTCACCATTCCCGCCATTTGTGTACTGCATCGATAATCCGGTATGGAGATTGTGCATCGCTTGGTATTGTGCACCAAAGCCATACAACCATTGATTCGCGACGTCATCTTCGATCCGGCTGTAGCGATAGGTACTATTCGCACCCACGCGAAATTTATCGCCAATATTTCGCGCTAACCCAAAACCAAAATCCGATTCGCGCACGCCAAACGTTCCCTGCGGCTGTAAAATCGGGGTTTCCCGCGCTTCGAGATTCTCCGTTCCCGCGCTGCGGACTGTCACACCAACACCCCACTCCTGCACACGTAACGAACCCGCAATATGCGTTCCCGTGACATCGGCAATCCATTTGTGTGAACCGAATGCCGCACTGCCGAAATTACCCGCCGCCAACCCCGCCGGATTATTCCACATCCCGATTGCCCCTTCTGACAAGGGCGACGTCGCTTCACCCATCGCCGCGGAGCGGCCATCAGGATTGATATCCAACAATGATACCGCTTGCGCATTAATCGCAAACAAAATTAGCATAGTTAAAGCAGTTATTTTTTTGTCCACTCTTTTCCTCTTTTTTTATCTTTCAGCTAACACCAAAACCTACTCCCACACTCCACCACCGATGAATTCCCTGATAACGCTATCGAGCGGTATCGCTTTCGGTTCAATCGGTAACACCAACTCCAACATTGAGCGGATGCGATTTCCATGTTCTTCGCCCATCCCGGTATAATCCACCATACCCAATAACCGCAATGCCCTCGCCTTCATACTAGCTATCTCGTAAGGTAACGCCGAATTGAATAACATATCCGCATTATCCTGATATGGGAAAATCCACCGGTCTTCTCCTCTGCGGACGCTTTCCCAACGGCTAAGTGTCGATTGCGGGGTGTGTCCCCGCGTTCGGTAATCGCGCACCAATCTTCTGATTAAACGAATATCGCTTGTTGGTATCCGGCTGTGTACGTCGATATTAAGATTAGTCAACTCCGAAACGAAAATCCGCGCGATGTGTCCCGCTTGTATCTCGGTCAATAAGCTTGGATTTAAGCCGTGTATCCCTTCCAAAATCAGGACTTCGTTCTCACGAAGTTGTACGCTATTGCCGGTGCGTTGAGATTGGCCGGTGATAAAATCAAACTTTGGTAACGTAACTTTTTCGCCGCTCAATAATAGCGCAACGTCTTTATTCAACATTTCCCGGTCGACGCAATCGAAGTGTTCGAAATCGTAATTGCCGAATTCATCCTTCGGGCAATACGTCCGGTTTCTAAAGTAATCATCCAATTGGACAGGGATCGAGTGGATTGCTTGAGCCCGTAATTGAATTGCAAGTCGACGCGAAAATGTCGTTTTGCCGGATGAACTCGGTCCCGCAATCAACACGACCCGCGTTTCCGGCATTTTACTGACCAATTCCCGGGTTACATCCGTAAGGTGCTGTTCATGCAATGCTTCGGATGTTAATATCAAACCTGTCGGATCATTCTCAATTTGAATATTTAAAGTACCGATGTCATAAACGCGGGTACGGACACCCCAATCCTTTGTCTGCATCAACGCGGAAAATAACCTATCCGACGGTTTAAATGGTGCCAACCGTGATGAGTCTTTCCGATCTGGTAACCGTAAAACGAACCCTTCTGCAAACGGTTCCAATCCAAAGTTTCCGATACTATGTATATCAAGTTCCAATTCACCCGGAAACCACACCGTCGAGCCACTCAATTGCCACAACCGGACAGTGTCAACCGTTAAACGCTCAATCAGCCGTTTCGCACCATGCGCATCATGCTCTTGGAGGTATTCAAGTGTTTTTTCTTTCGACCATTCGACGATTTCGATTTGGTTTTCAGCATCGACAATAGCGTGCATTTCACGTTCGACCGCAACATAATCGAGCGCAATCCGGTGGTTACCATTCGGATCGTTCCGGTAGGACGTGCAATACATCCCCCCGGCAAACCGGCATTGCACAACAATATCATATTCGGGATACAACCGCTTTACTGCCGCTATCAGCAACAGTGTAAGCGAACGCTCCTGAGAATAAAAGCGGTTATAGCGTGATTTTAGCACGTCATGTTGTATCATTTCCATCTTGCTTGGTTTTTTGTCCTTAGTTTCTTTTTTTGAGTTTTTCCTGTTACCCGTTCCCCGTTCGCTGTCACCCGCATTCCAAGATAATCCATTTCGGTGTATATTGATACCTTTCACTCAGGAGTAAATAATGGCGTTAGCAACTTATACCACATTGACGGAGCGGTTTCAAGGAATCGCTACACTATACAGCATTAGTGGACATCTCGGTTGGGATCAGCAAGTGAATCTACCGCCGAAAGGGGTCGAACTACGCGCAATGCAGCTCGAAATGCTGGCGGGACTGGCACACGACGGTATCACGTCCCCCGAAATCGGCGATTTGATTTCGAAAGTCGATGCCAAAAAGGGTGAACTTTCTTCGGATGAATTACAGAATTTCAAGCAACTAAAGCGCCAATGGGAACAAGCGAATAAGATACCGAAGGAATTAGTCGAAGAATTTTCCCGCGAAACGACACTCGCTCACGAAATTTGGGTTGATGCCCGCAAAAAGCAGGATTTCGGCGCATTTGCATCCACTCTTGAGAAACTTATCAAACTGAGTAAAAAGCAAGCGGAACTCATCGCCGAACCCGGTCAATCGCACTACGATGCCCTCATCGACTATGGCTTTGAGCAAGGAGCAACTGAGGCTTACTACCGTAAAATTCTTGGTGGTGTAAAAGAGAAAATCGTCCCATTGGTTAAGAAAATCGTTGCATCGGGGAAAGTGTTCGACCAATCATTTTTAACCAACCGCGACTACGATATCGATACCCAGAAGCGGCTCGGTACTTCGATTGTCACCGATCTTGGATTCGATTGGGAAGCCGGGCGGCTCGACATCGCCGTTCATCCCTTCTGTTCCGGTGCCCGCGGCGACATCCGAATCACCACCCGCTACATGAAAAATTGGCCGACCGGTTCGTTGTTCGGCATTATCCACGAAGCCGGGCACGGCATCTATGAGCAGGGTTTACCGCTCGACCAATTCGGGCTACCGTTGGGGAGCGCGGTAAGTAGTGCAGTGCACGAATCGCAATCCCGGTTTTGGGAAAATATCATCTGTCGCGGTAAGCACTTCTGGAAGGGACAGTGGCGTCGCCTCAATGATTTCTATGGCGAAAACCTTTCCGGTGTGGATTTCAACAAATGGTATGCGGCAGTGAATAAAGTCGAGCCGAGTTTCATCCGGGTCGAAGCCGATGAATGCACCTATGACCTCCATATCCTGCTACGCTTCGAATTGGAAGCCGATATGTTTGCCGGGCGGTTGTCGGTGAATGATATCCCGAAAGCATGGAACAAGAAGGTCGCTGACTACTTAGGTCTCGAAGTGAAGAACGATTCCGAAGGGTGCTTGCAGGATGTCCATTGGTCGTCGGCGCTGTTTGGATACTTCCCAAGCTATTCACTCGGAAACATCATCGCCGGTCAGTTGTGGGCGTCGATGTGGAAATCGAACCCAAAAATCACCGATGAGATAGAAGCGGGTAACTTCAAGAATGTGTTGGCGTGGTTGCGCGAAAATGTCCATCAACACGGACAACGGTACTTGCGTGACGAATTGGTAAAACACGCTACTGGCAAGGAACTCACTGCCGACGATTACGTCCACTATTTGACGTATAAATTTGGTGAATTGTACGGTGTGTAGTTTGGTCGCCGGTTTCCAGTCACTCGTTACCGGAAACTGATAACTAATAACAAAAAAAGGCGGGATTTTATCCCGCCTTTTTTTACACTTCCTTCACCCATGCCGCCGTCTTCAAATAATCGGCAAATCGAAGTAACGGTATTTTGTACTTCGTCATCAGGTGATCTAAATCAGGATGGTATCCGACTTCATCAAACCATTTGTACATCTTCGCAAAATCGTCACCGAAAATTTTATCCGCCCCCTCATGCGGCAATACCTTGTACGCAAGCGGCTTACCAGTCGCTTTCGCAATCAGCGCCACGATTTCGGGCAGGGTTTTCTCATCACCGGCAAGTTCGATTTCCTCGCCGATCATATTTTCCGAACGCATAAACGCCATCGCCCCGAACGCGCCGATAGTATCGACGGCGACCAGTGCGAGCTTCTTGGTTTCCCCCATCGGGAGCGCAATCATACCGGCTTTCACCGCTGGTAATAAGTAAGCCGAACCAAAATTTTCCATGAAGAATACCGGGCGCAAAATTGTTGCCGGTAGTCCCAACTCATGAATGCGTTGCTCAATTACCCATTTCGATTCAAGGTGCGGGATACCGGTATTTCGGTTCGCACTCCCCACCGAAGAAAAGACGAGATGCTCGATACCAGCGTCCTTTGCCGCTTCCGCACCAAATAGCCCTTGCTCGGTCTCATTATCAATGCCCAACTCAAAGGGCGTTGTGACCAAATACATTTTCTTGACGCCGCGCAGGGCGTTATCAAGCGACTCGCGGTCGAGTAAATCCCCTTGCACAACTTCAGCGCCTAATTGTTTCAAGGCGGCGGCTTTAGCGGGGTTTCGGGTAAATGCCCGTACTTTCTGTCCCTGACTAATTAAATGGCGGGCGACAGCGCCACCTTGTTGGCCGGTAGCGCCGGTGATAAGGATATAATCGTTCATAACGGTTCCTTTGGGGTGATTATACTGATATTGGCTAATAATGAATTGCTATACAAGAGATACGAGACAAGTGCACTGCAAGCGTCTATGTAGTTGTGGCGGCTAGGTGCATAAAATTTATCCTATTTCGTCGTGTATATAACATTTGCTTTTAATTCGCGAGTAGTGAAACGAATTATCCTGCGAAGAAGATACGAAGTGGAACGATGTGCCAACCTTTGGGTAGTGCGGGCATCTTCGCCCTGCATAATACGTCCGACATTCTTGTTGGGCGATTCGTAGGACAGAATTCATTCTGTCCCTTGAAAGTTTCCTTGTCTGGTATCTTTTCGTGAGACAGACATTCTTGACGGACGATTTGTAGGGGGGTGCGTCAGTGCACGATTTATTAATTTTATTAGTGATATAAGTCACAAATTTTAAGTCTAATGAATTGTATTCGTCGTCTAACTCTATAAATAATAATTGTATAAATTTCTATCAATAAAGTTGTTTTTGAAATAGGTTCGTAGAAGAGTTGTTAAAGATTTTAAGAACATTTTTATTTTCAAATAAATGTAAGTGAAATTTTTATTTAACTATTTCAATACCGGTAACCTAATCGTATCACTTAATGTATTCAAGTTTCTGTAACTATTGTTTTTTTTGACAAACAATAATTGTACTATTTCTTGCAGTTTTTGTTAAAACTGAAAACTTTTCCTTCCAGATCGGCAATTGGAATTATTTCTGCACTCACGCTCACCCTACTGCCCTGAGAATCGTGATTTGAGGTCGATTATCATGATCGATGAAAAAGAACTCTCTTTTCTGCAAACCGCGGTCGAACGTTACCACTCATTCTTCGAACACTCGAGCGACGCCATTTTCGTACTGACGCTTTCTGGTAAGATAGTCGACGTAAATCAAAGTGCGTACGAAATGTACGGATTTTCGCGCGAAGCGCCATTAAGTATTAGTATCGGAGATATTAGCTCCGGTCAACCGCCCTATTCTCAAATTGATGCCGAAGATTGGATTAAAAAAGCAATCGACGAAGGGTCACAACGGTTTCCGTGGCGTTCTAAACGGATGGATGGAACGGTTTTTTGGTCGGAAGTCTGTTTGAAATTATTCACAATTGCGAACGAAAAACAGGTCGTTGCCGAAGTCCGCGATACCACTGATAACAAACAGTTGACACAGGAATTGGAGAGGAACCGCTACTTATTATCGGAAGCCCAAAGAATAGCGCATTTCGGTAGTTGGATTGTCGTTATCGGTGAAGAAAAGGTGACTTGGACAAAAGAGATGTATCGAATTTTCGGAGTCACTCCGGAAACTTTTGATTCGAATACCGCATCGTTCCTGAATCTCATTCATCCCGATGACCTTAGTTCCATGAAGCAATGGATGAAGTCAACGTTTTCAGGGACAAAAACTCCCGGTTTTACTTTTCGTATCGTCCGACCTGACGGTAGTGTGCGTTACATTTTGGGAAATGGCGATCCCATCCGTGATACCGAAGGTAAAATAGTCGAAGTGATAGGCACGGCTCAGGATATTACTGAACAACGTCTTGCCGAAGAGAACCGCGCTGAGGAAACCCTTTTTCTAACTGCACGGGAATGGCAGACGACTTTCGATTCAATTCCCGATTTAGTATTCGTTCAGGACATCCATCGGAAAATTGTCCGGGTCAATCAAGCATTCGCCCAAGCGTTTCAAACTACACCCGATCAATTAATCGGCCAGAATTGCTGTGAAGTGTTTCATGGGAAGCAAATACCGCACGATGAATGCCAATACGCTGATTCACTCCGGTTAAAACAACCGCGGACTACCGTGATGTTTGAGAAACGTTTGGATGCTTGGTTCGAAACGACAATTAACCCAATCCTCAATAATAGTGGCGTCGTAATTGGTTCCGTCCACATCGCCCATGACATCACCAAACTGAAAAAAAAGGAAATAGAACTCCGTGAAAGTGAACAGAAATACCGGCATTTATTCGAAGATATACCCGAGCCGATTTACATCAGTTCGCTGGATGGCACCCTGATCGATTGCAACCAAGCCGCGGTTGACTTATTTGGTTATACCCGTGAAGAAGCAATCGGAAAAAACATGATCATTCTTTATGAACAAAAAGAAATGCGCGAAAAAATAATGGAAACGATTTCGCAAACGGGATTTGTCCGTGATCGCGAAGTCACATTTTTAGATAAGAACGGTGTTCACCACTACTGTTTGATTACAGCATCGGTTCAAAAAGATAACAATGGTAAAATGATTGGTATCGAGGGAATCGTCAAAGACGTGAGTAACCGTAAGAAAGCCGCGAAAGCTTTGCAGGAATCGAGCCAGATTCTCAATGCTGTTCTAAACACTATACCAGTGCGGGTCTTCTGGAAAGACAAAAACCTTTTCTACCTCGGCTGTAATGCACCGTTTGCCAAAGATGCCGGATTCGAGAAACCTGAAGACATCATCGGTAAGGACGATTATGCGATGGGTTGGAAAGAACAAGCCGAATTATATCGTAAGGATGACCAAGAGGTAATTGATAGCGGGTATGCTAAACCCCTTTACGAAGAAACACAGACTTCATCTACAGGAGAGACTATTACCTTGTTGTCCAGCAAACTACCGCTGCGGGATGCAAACCAAACAATAGTCGGCTTATTGGGAACTTATTATGATATAACCGAACGCAAGCAGGACGCGGAAGCGCTGATTGAATCCGAAGTCAAATACCGTCGTCTTTTTGAAGCGGCAAAGGATGGTATCCTGATCCTTGATGCGGAAACCGGGATGATTGTCGACGTTAACCCATACCTGATAGATTTATTGGGATTTTCACTCGAGCAATTTCTCGGAAAAGAGGTCTGGGAACTTGGTTTCTTTCACGATATCATTGCGAACAAGGACAAATTCCTCGAGCTTCAAAAAAATAGATATGTCCGGTATGACAATCTGCCATTAAAAACCGCCGATGGCCGCGCAATCTCCATCGAATTTGTTAGTAACGTCTATCAGGTAAATCACCATAGTGTCATTCAATGCAACATCCGTAACATCACCGAGCGAAAAATAGTGGAAGCGGAACGGGCGAAACTCGAAGTCCAACTCCATCAAGCTCAAAAAATGGAATCAGTGGGCCAATTGGCAGGTGGCGTGGCGCACGATTTTAACAATATGTTGGGGGTAATCCTTGGTCATACCGAATTGGCGATGGAACAGATTGACCCAGCTATGCCAATACACGCCAACCTCATGGAAATCCGAACCGCGGCTCAACGTTCCGCCGACCTTACCCGGCAATTACTGGCCTTTGCCCGCAAGCAAAATATCACCCCAAAGGTTGTCGATATCAACAAAACAATTGATGGGATGCTGAAATTACTGCGAAGATTAATCGGTGAGGATATCGAGCTAATCTGGAAACCGGGTGACAACTTATGGCCAATACTAATTGACCCGTCGCAGATTGACCAGATTCTTGCCAACCTCTGTGTCAATGCCCGTGATGCAATATCCGTCGATGGAATGATAGTTATCGAAACAGGTAATCTTTCTGTAAACGAAGAATACTCTGCGGATAACTTCGGATTTAAACCGGGAAAATATGTACAAATAAATGTGAGTGATAATGGAAAAGGGATGGACAAGGAAACTTTGGAACACATTTTCGACCCGTTTTTCACAACGAAGGATGTTGGCAAAGGCACGGGTTTAGGGTTATCTACGGTATATGGTGCGGTGAAGCAAAATAACGGCTTTATCAATGCATACAGTGAACCGGGGTTAGGGACGACATTGAAGATTTATTTACCCCAATACGTTGGCAAATTAGCAAAAGTACAAGTGGATGTTGTCGAGGAGCCACTTGTGCGCGGTACCGAAACAATTATGCTGGTGGAAGACGAACAGGCAATTCTTGCATTGACGAAAGTCATGCTCGGCAGTTTAGGTTACACGGTATTGGATGCTGGCTCTCCGGCGGAAGCGCTCCGAATCGCGAATGTATCCAAATCGGAAATTCATTTACTTGTAACCGATGTGATTATGCCCGGAATGAACGGCAAAAATCTATCGGAGAAACTCTCGCTGCGGTATCCGGGACTCAAGACCATTTTCTTATCGGGTTACACCGCCGACATCATTGCCCAACATGGCGTGCTTGAAAAAGGGACAAATTTCATCCAAAAACCATTCTCCCGGCGGGAACTCATCACGAAAGTCCGTGAAGTACTGGACAGTCGTGTCGAACTCGCGGTCAGTATAAATGGAAGATAGTCCTTCGGTTCTGTCTCGGTAGTGCGGGCGTCCTCGCCCTGCACGGTACGTCCGACATTCTTGTCGGGCGATTCTTAGAGGCAAAAAGATTTCGCCTTTTCTTTTGGGTGGTATAATCGTCCCGCTTGTTCCTTTTCTACTGTAGGACAGAATTCATTCTGTCCCTTGAAAGTTTCCGTTTCTTGATTCTTTTCGTAGGACAGACATTCCTGTCTGTCCTGGTGCGTCTTCGCCCTGCACAGTATGTCCGACATTCTTGTCGGGCGAATCATTTGGGGCATAAAAAAGATTGCCCCGTTACTTTTAGATGGTATAGGCGTCCCGCCTGTATTATAGGGGCGTATGACGATACGCCATTTTCTTCTTTTTTTTACCCTTTTGTTTCCGTAGGACAGAATTCATTCTGTCCCTTAAAAGTTTCGTTTTCTGGTATCGTTTCGTAGGACAGACATTCCTGTCTGCCCGGACTTGCACATATCACCCTTCCCCCACCAAATCCTGAATCCTTCTCATTACCTGTTACCTGTCCCCCAAATAGTTTGTGAAATACCCTCAGCCAAAACCCACTTTTATATATTTTATATATACTTTATATATATATTTTTTCGTTGTTGCGACTTAGTCTTGACGTTTCGAACGATTTAAATCCCATTATCCCATAATTTTACATTATTGACACTAAATCGCAGAAAATGTTTTTTGCTTTTTTCCACTTATGATATTTTGCTTCCCTAAAGTTCTTTCATCTTTTCCTTCCCCATGACCAATTGCCTATGACCTATCGCCCATTCTTCCCTATCTTACAGCAACCATGCCCAACACTATCCAAAGTCCCATCAACCTTCTACCCCCGGACTCCCTTATTTTGGGCGTCGATCCGGGTACTGCCGTTACCGGCTGGGGCGTGCTCCGGCTTACTACCAAAGGGGCGCGGTTCATCGGAGCAGGCGTCGTCCGCACCAAACCCGCCGACCCATTCGAATCACGCCTTCTCCAACTTTCCACCGGATTAATCGAAGTTATCAATCAATACCCGTGTGCCGTTGCCGCCGTCGAGGAGCCGTTTTTCGGGGAGAATGCCAAGAGTGCACTAATCCTTGGGCAAGCGCGCGGTGCGTTGTTATTGACGCTGGCACAACATGGGTTGGCCGTGACATCATACTCCCCGCGCGAAGTAAAGCGTGCCGCCGTCGGTAACGGTAACGCCATCAAAGAGCAAGTCGCGTTTATGATTGCTCGCATACTAAATATTCCCACCGACACCAAAGCATTCCCAACCGACGCCACCGATGCGCTGGCAATCGCGCTGTGCCACGCGCTGAGGTGCCGCATCGACAATCGAGGTATCTGAAATGCTAAGCATGCTGGCATTTATTTGGGTGATGATTTGTTGGGCCGGAGTGGGAATCACCATGGCGTTCCGCTTCACAAAAAAACGAACAGAAACCGTGCAAACCCGCAATACGCAGTCATTGATTGGATTTTTACTCGAAGCACTCGGATTCGCTTGCGTATTCATTCACCGCGATTTGTTTACCGTCATTGTGTTCACGTCGTGGATGACGATACTGTTTCCGATATTCGCATCGTGGCTTGCCACGTGGTCGGTGCTTCTCATCTATCGCGCAATCCGCGAACTGGGCAAGCAATGGGCTGTTTCGGCACGTATCATCGAAGGGCACAAATTGGTCACGACCGGGCCATATGCGATTGTGCGGAATCCTATCTACTCAGGATTGTTCGGGATGCTGATTGCCATCGGTTTGGTGATGGCGCACTGGCAGTTACTTTTGCTCGGAATCGTACTGTATTGGGTGGGGACGACGATACGAATCAAGGCGGAAGAAAAACTGCTGTTTGCTTCGTTCGACAGCCAATTTGCGGATTATGTCGCCAAGGTTCCAGCGTTGATACCACAGCGGCTCTTTGCCCGGTAGCGGAAATGGGTTATACTTGAAAACTTAGCTTGGATTAACTATTCGATGTTTCTTCCCATTAAACATTTATTCTATGTATTAGGGGGTAACCTGCCGTTTGGCGGTGTGGTGCCGCTTTTCGTCGTGCTCGTAGTGGCAGAAGCGGCGTGGTTTTTCCTGACCAAAATGTCAGAACGACATACCCATGCAGAAGCTATCAAAGGGGCATTCTACATCCTCATTGCGTGGGGATTGCTGTATATCGTCATTATTGCGCTGTTTCCCGCACCACCGATGCCGGTACGGTTGTCGGTGTATCCGCTCGGCGGGCCGAATATGCCGGAGGGGATGGGTAACCAATTAGCGAGTGAAATCGAAGAAGCGGTCGCGTCGGTGCATCCGAGATGGTGCGTCGGGGCGTTCCACCGGTTGGGAATGCCAGTGCCTGCTGCGACAAGTGTACCGTCGAATATTGCCGGAATTATTCCTCTGATACAGCTCGATTGGGTCGTGTGCGGTGAATGGAAGACGCAAACTCTCGATGCCTCGAGTGTCGAATTGCGGCTGAAACTGGTACGGGCGGGATCCCATGACACCCTCCACATCAATATCAGCGGTGAGACTGATCAAGCGATAAAGTTTGCGGCGACGAAGATTACCGAACTCGCGCACCTGACGCACTCGACAGCGACAATCGCACCACTGACACCGGCGTGGCGGATTGCCTGTGCGCGGACGCAGGTCGTGACGAAGTATGACACGACGCAACAAAAATTGTGGCGGGTTGCGCTTCACTCCGACCCGAAATCGCTCGGTGGTGTGACGTCGATGATTTCATATTTCATCGACCATCCGGGGGTGGATACGCTGTTGTTCCATATGGCGCCGACGGCACAGCAACTCATCAAAATCGGCGACCGGTATATCCCGTTCCTTATTACCATCGGACAATGGCACCGTTCACGGGGAGACAAGAAAGCTGCGTCGAATAGCTGGTTGCGGGCGGAAATCCTCGCACCGGTACGCCCGGAAATCCACTACTATCTCGGGACGCTCGATTCGGATTTGGTGAAGACGAAATACGAAACTACCCCTCAGGAGCATCTCGAACGCGCAGTAGAGCTCGACCCCGGTTATGAATTGGCGCGGATGCAGTTGGTGCTGGCGATGCCGATTAACACAATACAGCATAAATATGAAAAGACAGTTGAGGCGGGACTGGCAATCAATCCGAGTTCGCTGATGTTATTGTCGCGGCGGGCGTATTACCAAATTTTGTTGAACCAGAATGACCAAGGGATTGCGACAATCAACCAAATTATTGCGGTCGATCCCGGTAATGCTGATGCGTATTACAATTTAGGTATCGGATATATCCAAAAAGGGGATACCGCGTCGGCAATGAAAGAATTTTACAAGAGTTACTCGATGAACGGCACTGTTGAGAATCTATTTTATCTTGCGACCATATACGAAGAACGTGCCGTGTGGGATTCTGCGATATATTATTATGAACAGCGCTACAAATACGGTTCCAAGTCACAAGACCCTCTTGCGACTGAACATGCCCGAATCCGAATGCTTAAACTTTTAGACGAGCACGAGCAAACCACCATTCCCTCGAAAAAGAAATAAAATGGCAACTGTCAAAACACTTAACGAGGAAGAGTAAATGGGTTTTTCACGACCATTGGTTATGGGAATTCTCAATATCACACCGGATAGTTTTTCGGATGGTGGTAAGTATCCGACCGTCCAAGTCGCTATCGCTCATGCGGGACGGATGATTGCGGAAGGGGCGGACTGGATTGACATCGGTGGCGAATCGACACGCCCGAATGCTGAACCAGTGGAACCGCTTATTGAGCAACGGCGGGTAATTCCTGTTATAGAGCAGTTATGCGATACAGTGAGCGGAGCAAGAATTTCCATCGATACCCGTAATTCGGAGACAGCAAAGTTAGCGATTGAAGCTGGCGCGCAGATGGTGAATGACGTGTCGGGCGGGTTGCATGATAAGGAGATTCTAAGCGTTGTAGCGAAAACGGAAGCACAATACGTCATAATGCACATGCGCGGCTCACCACTGAATATGGCGGAACTGACAAAGTATAAAAATGTCGCGGACGATGTAAAGCAGGAACTCCTCACCCGGGTCGGAGCGGCAATAAAAGCAGGCATAGATAAAAGCAAGGTATTGATTGATCCGGGTATCGGTTTTGCGAAAACACCCGAACAAAGCTATCAATTGTTGCGCGAACTATCGAAGTTTTGCGACACCGACTATCGGGTGGTTGTCGGTTGTTCCCGAAAACGGTTAATCGGGTTCATCGACCAATCTACACCGGATAAGCGATTAGGCGGTTCCGTGGCGCTGGCGGCTTATTCCGTGCTTCAAGGCGCGGCAATGGTGCGTGTCCACGACGTTGCGGAAACCCGGCAAGCGGTCGATGTAGCGGCTTACCTGCGCGGTTTTGCGAAAATGCAGTTTGTATGAGTATTTTTTAGCTTATTCATCAGTAACGATTTACCCATCGAGAAAGGTGCAACGTCATGTTCGGCGGATTTTCAGGTATGAACCAACTGTCCATACGCGATGCCGTTCCTGATGATATGGAAACCATTCTAACGGTAGAACGCGACGCGTATCGCGACCCATGGGGTGAAGAATCGTTCCGGATATTAATGACTATTCCCAAAGGGATAGCGTTGGTAGCCGCTTTCCGGTTCCCGGTAGCATATGCATTCGGACGGGTAACCGTAGATGAAGGGGAATTACTCAATCTGGCGGTAGCTCGTCAATACCGGAAACGGAACGTGGGACGGATGCTACTCAACGGTTTTCTCCAGCGCTGCTGGCAATATGGCGCTGCGAAGGTGTTTTTAGAAGTACGCGTCGGCAATTCGGGTGCAGTTCAATTATACCGCTCCGCCGGTTTCTCGATTGTCGGTCGCAGGAAAGAGTATTATCAGGATGGAGAGGATGCATTTATCATGCAGCTTCCTAAGCCATCCGACCTTACGAGGGTGTAAATGACCTGGTTCAAACGCGAAAAGGAAGGTATCGCTCAAGATACTGAAAAGCGCGATACTCCCGATGGATTATGGGAAAAATGTAAAGGGTGCGGCGAAATCTTATTCAAGAAATCGCTTGCTGAAAACGAATGGGTTTGCCCGAAGTGCGATTTTCATTTCCGGTTACCCGCAACCCGTTATTTTGATTTGCTTTCGCCGGACGAAGAAGTCAAAGAGATTTATTTTGGCGTTCATCCACAAGATCCGCTTGGATTTGAAGATACCAAGAAGTATGGCGACCGTATCGTCGATTTGAAGAAAAAGACCGGACTGGATGACTGTCTGCGGGTTTCCCGCGGTACATTGGGTACCAACCGCGTAGTGAATGCCGTAATGGATTTCAGTTATATGGGTGGTTCGCTGGGTAGTGTTACCGGCGAAATTTTCGCACAAGCGGTACAACTTTGTCTTAAAGAAAAACGGGCATTCATCGTTGTTTCTTGTTCCGGTGGTGCGCGAATGCAGGAAGGGGTTTTATCCCTTATGCAGTTAGCAAAGATGAGCGCATGGCTCACTAAGCTCGCCGATGCAAAACTTCCGTTCATCAGCATCCTTACCGACCCGACAACTGGTGGCACCAGTGCGAGTTTCGCAATGCTCGGCGACGTGATTATCGCTGAGCCGGGAGCGGTAATTGGCTTTGCCGGAGCGCGAGTGATTAAACAAACCATTGGACAGGACTTACCTCCGGGCTTCCAACGCAGTGAATTCCTACTCGAGCATGGTTTTGTGGATAAGGTTGTCCATCGCAAGGAATTGGCGAAGACGTGCCAACGGATATTGGATGGGTTGTTTGTGAAGGAGTGACGGGTAAGGGGCAACGGGAAAAGATAAAGAAAAAGATACAAGAAGGTTGCCACGTCGTTACGTTTCGGATATGCTTCGCACGATCCTTCACTTCACTCCTCGCAATGACAAAAAAAAGTAGACGGAACATGATTGTTCCGTCTACTTTTTTAGATAAGGATGGATTTTGTGGTTAAATTGTAAGAAATAGTATTCCTACCACTCTTCCCCGTTTGAGGTTGCGATGCGAAGTTACTTGGTTACCTTCTGTTTTCTGATTCCGCTAAGTGGGAATGTTTTTGCACAACCACTCGCACCGATTACGTGGCAAGCGAGTCGAGTCTTGGTCGCACAAAATGGAAATTTTGTACCCCAAACCGTCTGTCCTCACGGTGATTCAATAGTCGTTTCTGAGGCATTCCAAGGAAGAGGTCAATTTGATGCTGCAACAATAACAGGTAACTATGGTAACACTTGGAGCTCGCCCCATATTTTCCCCGATACATCTATACAAACTAATGCTGCAGGTGCTTACGGTGTAGCGTTTCTTTCCGATGGAATTTATTGCAATGCGGTGTCCTCTTACCTAACTGGCATGGGTTTCTATCGGACTACAAATTTGGGATTAACTTGGACACCACCTTGTACCTTATATTCCAACCCTCGGCCCCGATTTCAAAATGGCGACACGATTTTTTATAATGTAAATTCGTTTCGTGGTGACACAACAGACCATCTTGTCTATACAGTCGATCCTTGTCATTTTAGTGTGCCTTGGCAGCCACCTTCGCCCTTCCAAACCAGTTGGGGTTTTCTACCCACTGAAAGTATGGGTCGTATTCATTTAGCGCAGCGAACGGTTTACAATGCTCCCGGTTATCCGGGCTGGAATGTGTACTATACTCACGGCGCACCGTGGAACAGTACATGGGCACCTTCAATTCGCATTAATCCTACCATTCCGTATGCACAGGAAATCAATATCGATTTCGATCAAGAGGGCAACGGCTGTATCCTCAACATGGTGGATTTTATGTATGGTGGATGGTGCAGTGTCGTCGTTAATATGACACATGATAACGGAGATACTTGGTCGAACTACCGGTTACTTTCCCCCGGAGAGAGTGTCTCTTGGATCAGCCACATGTCACTCAATCATTGGGGACATTTTGGGGTTGCTTCGTGGATAGATACAACGCACGATGTCGGTATCGACAGTGTCGGTTCATGGCTCGCTTTTTCCGCCAATCGTGGACGTAGTTGGTATCCTTCACATCAAGTAAACCATCCGATGACGTCCGTGCTTGACAATACAATGCTCCAATCTTCGGTAGATATTCGTCCTACCTACATTCGTTTGTACGACATTCGAAATTCAGATTTGTTTCGCGCTTATGTCACAGAGGGGATACTGCATCCCGATACGCTCGCTCCAGTGATTTCGCAAGCGGATACAATATCTGCACCAGTTTTGCCAAGTACGACTTTGTCATTCTCTGCGAATGCCACCGACAATGATTCGCTGTGGTTACTCGATTTAATTATAATGCGAGTCGGATCTGTCGACTCAGTAGTCATTCCTTTTGTCCGCGATTCTTCTTCCAATCACTACACTGCACAATGGCAAACCCCTGCTGATACCGGAACATTCACTTATTATTACCGTGCTGAAGATATGTGGGAGAATGTCACGATCACTCCGACAGATACATTTTGGGTGGGTGCGGTTTCGGTTCCTGAAAAAAATCTATTACCTAATACACCTTCGTTGTCGGTCTATCCTTCGCCATTCAATTCAACTGTCACACTTCGGTACAAAATCGCAAAGCCGGGACAGACACGGTATGCGATTTATTCGTCTGATGGACGGGAATTGTACCACAATACATTGGGAATGCAATCAGTAGGTCAGCATACGGCGAGTTGGAATGGGAAAAATCAAGCGGGTATAGCAGTTAGTTCGGGAGTGTATTTTGTGCGGTTTGAAAGCGGGGAATTTCGAGTGGTGAAGAAGGTGGTGTTGGTAAAGTAGGAAAACGGGTCATGGGTTGTAGGTCGTGGGTCGTGGGTCATAGGAAAAAATAAAGAAGTAGATACAAGAAGGTTGCCACGTCGTTACGTTTCGGATGTGCTTCGCACGATCCTTCACTTCACTCCTCGCAATGACAAAAAAGATAAAAAGAAGACGGAACATGAGTGTTCCGTCTACTTTTTTAGAAATGAAATTGGTTTGGTGGTACGCACCTCGCGATGAGGTTAGTGACCGCCTTCGCCGACAACGAAAATACAATCCACTGGGCAGACCGCTACGCAGTGCGAGCCGTCGGCTTGGTCGCTACAGTCGTTACAGGTGTTCGCGTCGATGATATAAATTTCATCGCCTTGAGTGATAGATGTGGTGGGGCATTCGGGTTCGCATGCGCCGCAATTGATGCAATCTTCAGTGATGTAGTGTGCCATGGCACCTCCTAATAAAATCCGTGATTGGAGTTAACGATTCGATTTAGTTTCGGAGGTTGGATTTTGTCCGAACATCCGTTGGTCTGAATAAAAATTTCGGACAGTTATGTCCAGTGTTTCAAAAGTAATTTTAGTCAGGATAAATCCTAACCTATGATACGAATAGAGAAAATTAGACTTCCATTATTTCTTTTTCTTTGCGGACAAGCAAGTCGTCGATGGCTTTAATGTGACCATCCGTCAGCTTTTGCAGTTTCTCCTGTGCCCGCACCGATTCATCTTCGCGGATTTCATGTGCCTTCTCCATCCGCTTGATATGGTCGTTGGTGTCTCGGCGGACGTTGCGAATAGCGACTCGATTGTCTTCCGACAGCTTTTTCGCGTGTTTGACCAAATCCTTGCGACGGTCTTCCGTCATCATCGGAATATTCAAACGAATGACAGTCCCGTCATTCATCGGTGTGATACCTAAATCCGATTTCAAAATCGCTTTTTCGATTTTTGCCGTGGTCGATTTATCGAATGGTTGGATAGCAATCGAACGTGCATCCGGCGTGGAAATGCTCGCGATGGTTTTCAGCGGGACTTCACTTCCCGAACCATACGCATCCACTGTGATGGGGTCAAGAAGTGCGGCAGACGCTTTACCCGTCCGCAAACCGGCAAATTCATGTTTCAGTACTTCCACTGACTTGTTCATTTTCTCGTCAGCGCTTTTTAACAGTTCGTCAACGCTCATAACTGTCCTCCGGAAACCCAGCTCGCAATCGGCTCCCCTTTTAACACACGCAGGAGATTGCCTTCGGGTTGCAAACTGAATACACCAATCGGTATGCGATTATCCATCGCAAAGGTTATCGCCGTCAAATCCATCACGCGCAACCCTTTCTCCAAAACATCCTTGTAAGAAAGGTTGGGAATACGAATAGCATTGGGATTACGGCGGGGATCGTCAGAATAGACGCCATCGACCTGCGTCGCTTTCAAAATGACATCCGCATTGATTTCAATGGCGCGCAGTGCGGCGGCAGTGTCGGTCGTAAAATAAGGATTTCCGGTGCCTCCCGCAAAAATGACTACTCTCCCCTTTTCGAGGTGCCGCACAGCTTTGCGACGTATAAACGGTTCTGCTACCGTTGTTATCGGAAATGCGGTCATTACCCGTGTGTATATACCGTCTTTCTCGAAATGGGATTGTAACGCGAGGGCATTGATAACGGTTGCCAGCATGCCCATATGGTCGCCCTGCACGCGGTCAACGTCCTCGCCGATTTGGGATGCACCGCGATAGATATTGCCGCCACCGATGACGATACCGATTTCTACGCCAAAGTCGCGGACGGATTTAATTTCGCGGGAAAGTTGAGCGAGGATGGACGGGTCGTGAATGTTATGGGAATTACCGGCAAGGGCTTCGCCGGATAGTTTAAGTAAAATACGTTTGAATTTCGGGGTGAAAGTCATTTCAGGCATTTATGTTTCCGACGAATTTTGTGAAACTTACGGAATCTTAACGCAAAATCAAAAGCGGGTGTATGCCATTATAACCAAGAAGCCGGTTTTCTCCACTTTCCCCAATTTCGTAATAAGGAGATTCTTGAACGAGAAGTTGACACATACTGGTGGGCGCTTGGGAAGTAAAGGATGCTGGACTTAGTCTTTTAGGAGATTAACTTAGCGGATAATTTTCGAAATGTAAGCCAAATACCAGCGTATGTTCGGTTTCGTATGCGAATCTACGTTTACAATGTTGTGATTATTTGACTTTGAAATCGTTCCGTCGCACGGAATAGATTATACCGTTCGAATCAACATAAAACATTCTACTTTCAGCATTTGTAACTCGAGTAGGCAGAGATAATTCAAAACCACCTTCACCGTTTGGATACCAGTCACCGGTAATTTCGCGAGTATGTTCAACATAATAAACAAGTATTTCCCCACCCTTTCCATCCGACTCTATTCGCGTGGGTTGTCCCAATGAATGTATTACTTCATGTTTGTTTTGCCCTACCCATGGTTTTGTAATATTTGTAGGTGTGCAATTCGACAGCAAAGACAAAACAAGAACGATAAGAATTAGTCGAACAATGATGAGTACACTTTTCATGGACGTCACCTCCAATTTTAGTCATTGGATCAACCGTATTATATAAAAATACATAGTTGTATGTAGTATCTATCTTGTTTTACAAAGGACTTAGAATTGATAGTGTTATCGCTTTAGTCGTCCGAATGGATACATTTTTGGTTTCGCTTCAAATCAAATTACTCATAAGAGATACGACATACAATATCAGGTTTTGCGACAAACAACCTACTATTTCCTTTTTTATCAGTTTCTTTTCCTTTACACAAAAAAAAGGTCGGGCTTATGCCCGACCTTTTGCAGTAGTAGGAATAAATCTTAGTGGTACAATCCACGCCATTCGGTAGCGGCGCGGACACGGTCAATGGCGACCATGAATGCAGCGATCCGCATATCGACTTTGCGTTCCTTGGAAATGGCGAGCACATCGAGGAATGCTTTGTCCATGAAGCGTTTGAGTTCCTGCAGAACGTATTCTTCCGTCCAATAGTAACCCATACGGTTTTGAACCCATTCGAAGTAAGAAACAGTCACACCACCGGCATTGCAAAGAATGTCAGGAATGACCATGATTTTCTTGCTGTCAAGAATTTCGTCGGCTTCCGGGGTAATGGGGCCATTCGCGCATTCAGCGACGAGTTTCACTTTGATACGGTCGGCATTTTCAGCGGTAATTTGGTTTTCGATGGCGGCGGGAATCAGAATATCGACTTCCTTTTCCAACAGTTCCATCGGATCCTTGAATTGCTTCGCGCTGGAAACTTTATCGTAACCGGACAACTTACCACCATTGGCTTTACGATAGTCGATTGCGTGTTTCGGATCGATACCTTTATCGTCATAGAAAGCGCCGTATTCATCGCTGATTGCGACAATCTTGCAACCTTCGCGACCGAGTAATAACGCGGCATTGGAACCGGCATTACCGAAGCCCTGAACTGCCACGGTGGCTTTTTTCAGGTCAATCTTGAGGTCTTTGGCGGCCTGGATGACACAGAATACCATACCCTGTGCAGTCGCTTGTTCACGACCACGGCTGCCACCGATTTCCAACGGCTTGCCGGTGATGACTGCCGGTGTGTTGTTACCGGTGTGCATCGAATACGTATCCATCATCCATGCCATGATTTGGCTGGTGGTGTTTACGTCCGGTGCCGGTACGTCACGATCCGGTCCGAATAAATCGTGGAGTTCCGCAAAATAACGGCGGCTAAGACGTTCGAGTTCGCCACGGGAAAGTTGGTTGGGATCGACAATGATACCGCCCTTGCCGCCACCCATCGGGATGTCGACAACTGCGCACTTGTAAGTCATCCAGAACGCAAGCGCTTTTACTTCGTCTTCGCACACCATCGGACTATAACGAATACCGCCCTTGGCGGGACCACGGGCGATATTGTGTTGTACACGAAATGCGGTGAAAACTTCAATGCGACCGTCGTCCATTTGTACCGGTAGTGATACTTTCGTAACACGACGCGGTTCTTTGATCATTGCGATCTGGTTTTCAGTCAAGCCGAGTTGGCGAGCGGCGTTATCGAATTGCCGTTTGGCATTATCGAACGCGCTGATCGTCTGTTTCGAATGTACTCTCGGCGTCTTTTGAGATGACATGCTATCCTCCGATATGAACCCAGTGCGGGTTCCAAACATGTGGGGTTAATGATTTCATGGCTCGCGCAAACATCAAGCGGTGGGCTTAGTTTGGTGCAGAGACCTTATGAAAGACAATTCACGGGCGACCAACTCAACCCGTTCGTCTCTTCGAAGCGGGGTCGCTATACGCTCCCTGCGGAGCCATTCACGATCGACTTCAAGAAGAAGTAATTCTTCGGTGTGGGGACTTGCTGTTCCGATAGCAGAGCCATTCGGACCATATAATGCGGAAGAACCCCAGAAGAAGAGTCCGTCTTGCCAACCGATTTGGTTGACCAAAGCTACATATAAGGTATTGATTTTTGCCCCCGATTCGCAAAGGAGGCGGAAAACCCGCATGGAATCTGCTTCCGCAGATTCTCCCAAGCCGCGTAAAGGGGAAGCGGTCGGGATTACGACCAGTTCAGCACCCTGTAAATTCAAAAGCCAAAGGGTCGAAGAATGCCAAATATCGTTGCAAATCAGCGCACCGTGCGTCCCAAGCCGCGATTCGTAGGTTCTAACGCGATCCCCTTCACCGAAAAAGCGTTTCTCTTCAAATACGCTGTAGGTCGGTAAATAGACCTTGCGGTGGCGGTGCAACAATTTGCCTTCTTCGAAGACAAAAGCCGTGTTGTATAAAATCGAATCGCGTGATATTTCGACACTGCCGCAGACGATTGTTATCTCATGGCTAAGTTGCTTGAAAGGCTTGAAAAACGCGTCTTCAGCGGACATTGCGACTTCACCGACGAGGTCCCGGAGGAGATAACCGGATATTGAAAGTTCGGGAAATACAATCATCGACGCACCAGCAGATTTAGCACGTTCGATGTATTCTAAATGAACGTCACGGTTAGCACTCAGGTCACCAATTTTGGGGGCAATCTGGGCGAGGGCGATGGTGTATTTTTCGGGCAGTGTGGACACGATTCGTTTCAGAATGAATAGACTTAAATATACGAAAAAGCAGGGGTTCAACAAAGTCACTGTAGGGGCTTATGGCGTATGCCTTATTGTTTCCGGTACGGTAACATCCTGCCACCTTAACCCTATTCCCTACTCCCCAACAGTCTTTCCACTTCCTCTTTCCTCGTCCCCACTGGAATCCCCCGTATAATCCTATCGCTACTTGCATCACCAATCCACGCCGTTACTTGATAGAACATCGCAGGGCTAAAACGTGCGACACTGACATGAGTGAATGACGTTGAATCCGCACCAAATGTTGCCCACAGGTAGTACCAAGGTGTTGCATTATTGTTCCGGTAATATATCAAATACCTTTGCACAGTAATCGGAAATCCCGAAATCGAAGTATCCACTCGTGCCCAAGACAAAATAGCGTCCTCTCCTTGTGTAGTCACGACAAGGTTTCCCGGCGTTGCCGGAACAATTCCGATCACAAAATTAACATCAGATGTATCGCTGATAGTCGGATAGTCCACAGAGGTGATTCGCATTCTCGCATTCGCAGTGTAAGGAGCGGTGACAGTCCACACCTGCGAGCCGTCATTCGGAGTATTATTGAATAACGATTCCCAACTACCGGACGGATAACCCCGATTCAATTCGATATTGACGTTACCGCTAATTCCATACGATAACCACTGAATCGTATCGATAGCACCAATCGCAAGTTGAACAGGAGTATTTATCAATGAAAGACTAGGAGTATTTGTAGTAAGCGTGCTTCGATAAACGCCTCGTTGACCCATCGAAACAAAAAGATAACCGTTTGGGCACAATGTCATGTAAGGATAATGTCCTTGACTGTTAGGTAATCCTGCGCTCAAGTTCTCCCAATCAGTACCATTGTTACTTGACCGATACACTTCAGAATTACTTCCGACTGTAGAATAATAGTAAAACCCAAAAGCATCAACTAAAAAATTAGTTACAAAAAAAGCAGGATTATTTTGAAAAATAAAACTCCAAGTAGCTCCATTGTTTGTAGAATGGTATCCGTTACCTCCGTTATCACCCACTAAAATGCTACCATCAGGTGCGTTACAAATTACAGTAGCTATAGGAGAAGTATTCGTAGAAGAGACAGCCAACACAGTATCCCATGTTATCCCTTCGTTTGTCGTTCGAATTACATACCGATTTTGTCTTAATGCAAACAAAGTTCCATTTGACTGAAAAATTAAATTTTGTATACCGAAAGAAAGGACTGTCCAACTGTTTCCATCGTTTGTTGACTTGTAAAAAGCTCCATCAGTTCCTAAATAAATAGTATTATTTCTATTGACTATACAACGTGCATTAGGTTCAGAATGAATTAATGACCAGCTTGAACCTTGATTAGTTGTTTTATAAGTTCCACTTCCGCATGCGGCATAAATTGCTCCATTTCTAAACATGAAATTGCTTGCATAAGATGGCATATTCAAATTTGTCCATGACTGTCCGTTGTCTGTTGACATGCTGCCCCCATCCCAATTGCCAATGTAAATATTATTAGAGGAGTCGGAGGCTATTGCAGATATTGTAACTCTTGCAGAGTCCATTGTTGTGGGTTGCCAATAATTCTGTGCATTCGAAGTATAGACAACTGACAGCGCAACTAACAGTGCAAAAATTACAGATATGAGAGATTTCATTTTGCTCCTTTTAGATTGTGTATTGCCTAAAGAACACCTATCGAACAATGAAGTCGTTTTACGACTTCATCGATTCCAAGATCGGTACTGATACCTTTACGATCGGCAAGGTTTGGAGAATAATCATACACTTCTTGTCGAGAAACCTTGTGCCACACGGGTAAGATAACATTTTTCCCTTCAACGATTTCTTTGCTAAAAATTGAATTAAATTCTTTTTTAGTCCAACCAGTGTTTGCAAAGAAATTAGGAGATAACACTACGATGCATGTTTTTGATTCTTTAATGCCATGTTCGATAGATTCGCGTAAAGAATCACCAACGTTCAATGAAAACTCATCATACCACACTGGGCACATTAATTTCTGAAGCCCCATAGCGATTGGCTCTGCAACATCTTTTTTATCACGCGAATCATGTGATATAAAAGCCAATGGTCTTTCAAAATGATTTCTTGCATCTCTGTATGCAATTGAACGAACATCTAATTTAATTCCTTTTGTTTTACTGTCATCTCTCAATCCTGAGATCAATTCTTGTGGTATATCTGTATCTGTGTAAACGAAGAGTCGGCCTGTAAATAAAAGATCTTCAGAATTTGTTTTATCATCAAGTCCGTAAAAACCACTAGCAAATTCTACATTTTTTGCTATGTCTAATGCTTTAGTGATGTCATTGATAAAATATTGTGTAATGCTTACTGGATTAAGATCAGCAGGAATATAAACGGACACAAATTTTGAACAAGATTCAAAATCGAAGTGAACGCGAACAGTAAACGGAATAACCTCATCTGTGTCAAGCAATTTTGCGCTTTGTTCAGATGCCATGCAAAGTAAGCGATTAAAATCTTTTACGAAGTATTCATTTAGTGTTGCCAAAATTAAAACCTTTCAAAATAGGGTAGCAGAAACAGAAGCGATACTGCGGACTTGAGTTTCATTAAAAACTCCTTTGTGTGTACGATTCAATCTATCAACTTTTCACACCCTCTCCAACCAAAAAAAAGGACAGACGACTCTCTGTCCTACGGAAATGGAAAAGTAGAAAGGAAGAACTGATTAAAAAAGAAGAGCTCACACCCTACTATAAATTGTGTGCCCACTTGGCAGTGGGCACTACCGCTACAACACGATGCGAGGAAACTTATCATGTTCGTCGCGAATCGTTTGCGCTTCAGTTTCCATTCCGGCTTTACCCATTAGTGCGGCAGTGGTGATTTTACCAGCTTCGACACCGGGTTGATCGAAAGCATTGATGTTGTACAATGAACCTGCAAAACAAGTTGCGACTTCCCATAAATAGAAGAATGCGCCAACCGCTTCCGGGGTGTGACCATTCAGTTTGATCTTTATCGAAGGCCTACCCGCTAGTGCCAATGCACGCTCGGTGGCTCGCAGTTCGGCATGTATCAATTCACCGAAGCCGTGACCTTTCAAGTATGACAGTGACGTGTCACCCGGCAACCCTTCCGGTATCTTGATTTCATGGTCAAACGGTGCTTCAACAAAAATCGTCAATTTGTCTTTCGGACCTTCGACGTATAGCTGAACTTGTGAATGTTGGTCGGTCGCACCAAGCGCTTTGATAGGGGTCGTACCTACGAATATTTCTTTACCATTACGGTTGTAACGCTTGCCAATCGACTCCGCCCAGAGCTGGCGAAACCAATCACCAAGCCGGTAGAGGCGATTACTGTACGGCATCATCACAAACATTTTTATTGCAAGTTCACGGTCGGCGCGGTAAGCCATCGCGGCAAGCCATGCGGCGGGATTTTCTTGCAGATTCTCGTTCCAGCAACGCTCCTCCATCCACTTTGCACCATCGAGTAATTTGTAACAATTCACTCCCGTGACAGCCGCCGCAAACAACCCGACACTGGTTAGAACCGAGAATCGGCCACCGACTTTCGGTGGTATATGGAATGTGGGTAATTCGTTATCGAATGCCCATTTTTTTAACGGGCCGACACGTGGATCGGTGGTAATATAGATGTGGCGTTTCCAGTCGTCTCCGACTACTTTTTTAATTTGTTCGAGGGCATAGAATAGTTGCGCCATCGTTTCAGGTGTGGAGCCGGATTTAGTGACGATGTGGTAACAAGTTTCTTTCGGGTTCGCGATATCGAATAGACCGGATAGGGCATCAGGGTCGATATTGTCGGCAATAAGGATACGGGGTTTTTGACCGGTAAGGTTTGCATAAGGATGTGAAACCGCGTCGACTAACGCCTGTGCACCGAGTGCGCTACCACCAATACCGAATTGAACGAAATTGGAGAAATCACGTTTGATAATAAGTGCATGTTCGATACAATTATCCACAATTCCACGCGCTTCATTCGGAAGTTCCGCCCATGCAATTTCACCTTCCTCGCGCATACGAAAACCTTCAGCGATTGCTGATTTCAATGCTTCCTGCATTTTCGGATTTATCATTGGTGCGTTTATAGCACCATCCCCTGCCGGACCGGGATTTAGAGCGTTTGTGAAGTCGATGGTTAATGGGGAAGAAGTGAATTTTGTCATGGGATTGTCCTCGATAAGGAATGATAGAATAAAGGAAAGGAATAAAAGAAGGACAGGCAAGAGTGCCTGTCCTACGTAAACAAGAAAAAACTGGTTAGAATTAGATTGAAAGGGTCTCACCTTCGCGTGCGGGTAGGACTTCGAGATGGACTTTTCCCTCAGCAAGATGCTTACGAATTTTTGCGACAATATGATCAAGTTCCTCGTCGCTTCGTTTTGGATCATGATGGTAAAGAACCAATTGCTGTACATTGGCTGATTGAGCAAATGCGACCGCTTCGTTAAATGTCGAGTGCCCCCAACCCCTTGTAAACACAATTTCTTCATCGGTATACTGCGCATCCATCACAAGCAAATTGACGTCCTTTACGAACTCACGCAATTGCTCTGGTGTCGTTCCATTGGGATATTGCTGGCCCAATTCGAAATCGGTCACGAACGCGAATGAACTATTCCCTTCATCGAACCGATAGCAGAAGCCGCCGCCGGGGTGGTTAAGCGGAAGGGCTTTCACGGTCGCGCTTTTCAATCTGGGAAGCCAATGTGGTTGGAAGTGGAACGAACAGGTCGCTTTAAAATCGACTTTCTTTACCGGGAAATAACTGCTGTCACTCGCTTCAAAAATATCTTTCTGAATTAATTTTAGCGCGGCTTCGGCACCATAAATTTCGATACGATTTCCAGCAACGAAGGCGGGAATAAAAAACGGAAACCCTTGAACATGATCCCAGTGGGAGTGTGTGAATAAGAGTTTTACGTGAATGGGGCCGTTACGGGTCATCAAATCGTTACCGAGCGCACGAATACCAGTGCCGGAATCAATAATCACGGTTTCACCAGACGCCATGCTGACTTCAATACAAGTTGTATTGCCACCGTAGCGTACGGTAGAAGGACCGGGCGATGGTAAGGAACCTCTGGTTCCCCAAAACGTAACGTTCATACTCTACCTTGGTGCCTGCTTCGGTAACACCAGTTGGAGATTAAAGAAATTCAAGTTTTGAAATACAATTGATTGTTAACCAATTATTAAATATAACACCATTCAAAGTCAAAATACTATCGATTTCCAAAATTTACCTTCGGTGCAACATGTGCTTCAGAAGGAGCTTCAAACGTCTGCCGGGGTTGGAAATTGAACATACCGGCTAACAAGTTCGCTGGAAATCTACGCACCAAGACGTTGAATTGCTGTACTTGCTCGTTATAACGCTTCCGTTCAACCGCAATGCGGTTTTCAGTTCCCGCCAACTCATCCTGCAAACGGATGAAATTCTGATCCGATTTAAGTTGCGGATAGTTTTCAACTACGACCATCAATCTGGATAGTGCGCCGGTTAATTCGTTTTCGGCACCCATTCTCTTGTTGATATCACCACCCGCACCACCAACCTTGGCTCGCGCCTCTGTGACGCCTATCAACACGGATTTCTCTTGAGCAGCGAATCCTTTAACAGTTTCAACCAAATTCGGTATCAAGTCAAAACGACGCTGTAACTGATTTTCCACCTGCGCCCAAGAGGCCTTAACCGCTTCATCCTGAGTGACCATACGATTATACGACCCTTGCACCCACGCAAACAAAGTGATGACAAAGACTACTATAACCGCCAAGATGATCCACAGCACAGCGGAACCTGTTTGATGTCCCATTTTTAATCGGAGCTTAGACATTTTCCTCCCATTGATCTATCGCGATGGTATAATTTTTCACCGCTTTGAGATAGTTTCGATATAATTGCATTAAAAAAACGGTATTCCCTGATTTCGGGTGCATTCGCCATTCGAACAACGCCTGAAATGGCGCGGGTTCAAACTTTAATTTGTCGGCAACCGCTTCTACCCGTTCGGTCGCATGCTCCGGTACGGGCATATCATATAAATATAAAATTGCCTGAAAAACAGCACTCCAGCCGGGTGCGGAGCGCAACAACACGGTGCGTAATGCATGTTCTTCACCAGCGGAATTTTGATAATGTGTCCGTAATGAGAGCAATTTTTCGCGACCAAATCGCTCACATGCCATCCTTAGATCCGGACGATAAATGACGATATCTGAGATAGGATCCGAACCAAATAAAACGCGGCGGCGCAGTTTTAAATCGAGCAATTCAATTGGAAAGACGTCAGTAGCGCGTGGAAGCTCACCTTCCGCGAACCAGAGAATATTTACATTATGAGTAACCAGTTCTTTTCTAACCGCGGCGGCGATATCAAGGATGTCGAAATCTTCACCTTTATAGACAATTATCAAATTCACATCGGAGTGTTCCGGGTGCCAATGCGATCCCAAGGCGGAACCATAAAGGACTACGCTCTCGAGACGGTCGCCCAATGAAGCTTGTAGCTTCGCATTTACAATCGTAACGCGCTCATCCAAACTTAGATTTTTTTTCATCCAAGCAGCCATGTTATTCCTTTAAACTCGTTTAAACTCGTTCTTCATTTCAACTTATTCCCGTAACAGTGCGAGTGCCACCGAGTTAAAAACTCCGGGAGGCCCCACCACCACCGGAACCACCACCGCCAAATCCACCAAAACCACCGCCCCCGAAACCACCAAAGCCGCCCCCGCCACCACCAAATCCACCAAACCCGCCAAAGATACCGGGCAACCACCAATAGCGACTACGCGAGCGCATCACAATAAAAAAGATAATGAATATGACCCAGAGGTAGGGAAAGCTTTGTCGTCGCTGAGTTTGCTTGACCGGTTGGAGTTGGACGCCATCGAGTTTCTTCCCTTCGATTTTCGCGATACGAAGCGCGATGAGCGATACAGTATTGAATGCGGCATCACCGTAATTTTGAGTCATCCGAAACGTGTTGACGAAACCCCTATCGAGCATTTCTCCTGCCAACGCATCATTCAGAATCGGTTCAAGACCATACCCGACTTCGAGTTTTACTTTTCGTTCTTTTGGTGCAATCATCAAAAGGAGCCCGTTGTCTTTCCCCTTTTTACCAATTTTCCAAGCTTCAAACCATCTAACCGCAACTTCTTCGATAGCATTGTCTTCGAGAGAAGGAACGGTAACTACGGCAAACTCGATGCTGTCCAATTGAAACTGAATGATTCGGCATAGTTGTTCGAGACGGGCAGTGTTTTCGGGAGCGAATACATTGGCGTAATCATTGACAAAACCGGTTGGGCGCGGAGGAATTGAATTTTGCGCGAAGGCGAAAACAGGTATTGCTATTACTAACCAAATCCATCCGGTTCGGTTGATTGTCATGTAGTATGATCCGATGTCGGGGAAGCTGCGGTGGTCGCTTCCGGTTGTGTGGCGGGAAGAGGTTTATCGAAAATGGTATAGATGCCAAACATAATCACACCAACAGTGATGCCTGAGTCGGCAAGGTTGAAAACAGGCCAGCGGTGGATAATGAAATCAGGAAAATCGGAATCGATGAAGTCGATAACATATCCATGATGGATGCGGTCGATCACGTTACCGAGCGCTCCAGCCAAGATGAGCGAAAGACATACATTTCGAAAATTATGTTGGGGATGCTTCCATAATTGATATGAAAGAACGATTGCGGCACCGATAGCAATAAGGGTAAGGAACCATGGGGGAAAAATCGAGATGCTGAAGGCCATTCCAGTATTTTCAGCATAGGTCAAACGGAGGTAATCTCCAATCACCTGCACCGAACCAACCGGTTTTAAGTAAGTAGCCGCCAAATTTTTCGTGAATTGGTCAAGAAATATCCAAGCGATAACCAAACCGAACCATTTGTATGAAGAACTATTTTTCATTGTTTGCGACAAAAGTCCTAAAAAACAGAGCGCAGGTATCTAACCTGCACGCCAAATATGTTCTTTTTCATTCCAGTCATTCTTCTCATTCGTACAACCGGTTAGTACACCAATCTCACTTATCGGTTTCACCGAGTTTCGCGGAGGCGCATTTGGTAGTGGTAGGAATTGCCTCCAGCCGCGCGAATTCTATCGGTTGGCCAGTGACTGTACATATTCCGTACGTACCCTCTTCGATCCGCTTGAGCGCTGCTTCGATTTGTGCGAGGTATTTACCTTCGCGTCCGGCAAATAGAATTGCTTTTTCGCGCTCCTGCGCATCGGTTCCCTGATCCGCCATGTGATACGAATAAGTAGAAGCGTCACCGGTATAATCAGCAAGCGAATTTTTAATTGCAGAATCTTCGATATAACCGAGATCCCGCAAAATCTTCGCACGTTTCGAAAGGAGTATTTCCTTGAAGTGCTTTGCATCTTCCGGTTTGTAAAGACGTGGTCCGGACATTGCTTATCCCTTTGTAACTGATACTTTCTCGACATTCCAGGCAACCCGTTTACCCAGAACCTCTTGTTCGGTTAAATCACCTTGCTCTTCAGCAATCTTCAAATCGACACACAATGTTTCCCGTTCCAAGTAATTACGTAATTCAGGATTGTTCATTGGGGCTAATGCGCCGTCGGCTCCCCACATTTTCACGCGAATGCGGTCGGTAACATGAAAATCGGCATTTTTACGGGCATTCTGCAATCTATTCACAAGTTCACGAACGAAACCTTCGGATTCGAGTTCGGTGTCAAGCCGGGTGTCAAGCGCAACTATCCAATTCCCATCGGCACGTGCAACCCAATCGGGGGCGGCAACACATTCGATTAACAAGTCAGAAGCAGAAACATCTTCACCCGCAACTTGAATCGACTTACCGGAACGAATTGCGACAAGTTCGCTCGAAGTCATGTTCTTGATAGCATCACTTACCGCTTTCAATTTGCTACCGAGCCGTGGTCCTAAGATTTTAAGATTTGGCTTGGCTGTGAAAGTGACAAGGTCAGATTCGTTATCAACGAAGGTGACCCGTTTCACGTTCAATTCTTCGGCGACAATACCAAATTCTTGTTCGACCTTTTCGACATCCCTCATCTCAGGTACGGCGCTATATGCTTTTATCTCCCGCAACGGTTGACGGACACGGAGATTTTGATTTTGCCGCAAGTAGTGACCACTGGTAACTATTTCACGGAGAAGCTCCTGATGACGCTCCAAGTCAAGAACACGTTCACCGACAGATTCCGGCAATGGCCACTCAGTAAGATGCACGGATGATTTGATTGAAACAGTCGGGTCAACCAACGCAATTCCAGTATGCAGTTCTTCGGCAAGGTGTGGCGTGAATGGTGCTAACAACTTTGCGACAGTCGAAAGGACGTCACGCAGAGTGGTGAAAGCGGCTTGCTTGTCGGAGTCGCTCTCACTCTTCCAGAAGCGACGACGGGAACGGCGAATATACCAGTTATTCAGCTCATCGAAAAATTGTGTGAAAGCCTGCGCGGCTTTGGCTATGTCAAATTCTTCGAGAGAAACAGTAACGGTTTCGATTAACCAGCGGAGACGTGAACGAATCCATTTATCTAATGACGTTAATTCGACGATTTCGTTGGACGGTACCCAGTTGTCAGCTTCGGCGTAGGTACTGAAAAAGACGTATGCATTCCACACTGGCCCCAATACCATCTGGATACCTTCTTCGATGGCGGCATCGGAATAACGCTTCACATTCCATGGGTTAGAAGCATAGAAAAGCCAACGGACAGGGTCGGCACCATATTTATCGAATAGGGTCACAGGGTCAACGACGTTGCCTTTGCTCTTCGACATTTTCTGACCCTTGTCATCCATGATGAGTTCGGTACAAATCACATTCTTGAAACTGCTCAACGGCGGAAGCTTGTCGGGAGCGACACCACGCGCTTCTTCGATGGTGCGATGAATGACGGAACATGCGAGCAGTGTGTAGAACCAACCACGGGTCTGGTCGATGGCTTCACAGATAAAGTCGGCGGGGTATTGCTTATCGCGACCATCCATGCGCTCGATGGAATTTGGCGCATAGGGGTATCCCCATTGTCCCCACGGCATCATACCGGCATCGAACCAACTATCGAGAACAAAGTTTTCGCGAAATAACGTCTCACCAGTTTCGGGATGCTTGATACGAATTTCGTCAATTACCGGTTTATGTAAATCGAAACCTTTCGGGATGGGATCAAGCGCGAGTTTTTCTAATTCCTGATGGGAACCGATACAATATTCGCGGTATTCGGAACCTTCCTTCCGGTTCGTCCAAATGGGAAGCGGACTACCCCAATAACGCTCACGGGTGAAATTCCAGTCAATGACATTTTCGAGCCAATTACCGAAACGACCATCACGAATGTGTTCCGGTTGCCAGTTAATGGATTGGTTTCCAGCCAAGAGACGGGATTTGAGGTCGGTCATACGGAAGAACCAACCTGCGCGAGCGAAGTACATTAATGGTGTATCGCAACGATAGCAGAAGGGGTACTCGTGTTCGTGTTTCTCTTTGGCAAAGAGAAGTCCGCGACCGTGTAAGTCTTTCAGAATGTCGAGATCGAGTAGGGTATCGCCTTTATCATTCTTCGCTTTGAAAAACCTTTTACCATAAACTGGCACAGCTTCAATAACATTTCCGTTTTCATCGACATTTTGAACTACGGTCAAATCATTTTGTTGTATCAAACGGAAATCATCTTCACCATAAGCGGCAAGGTGAACAATACCAGAACCATCATCGGTTGTCACAAAGTTATCTACTACAACTTTATAGTCATTATCATTATCACTCAGTTGCCAGTCTTCCCACAATGGGATATATCTTGTACCAAGAAGCAACTTGCCTAAAAAGGGTTCTGATTCAGAATAACTTAGAATATGCGCGCTTTTCCCTTCACCTGTCATTTTAGGAGGTTGACCATATATTTCTGGATGCTTGCGCTCATATTCGTTTATTAATTGACCAACGAGTTTAAGAATTTCTTCTTTTCGCTCTTTAGCAACAATTATAGTTTCGCCTTTTTTAATCCCTTCAATTTCCGGTATTGAATTAAAAGTAATTCTGATATATTCGATTTCAGGACCTACAGCAAGAGCTACATTTGATAACAATGTCCAAGCCGTAGTAGTCCACGCGACGAAAAATGTGCTAGGTTCCTCTCGAAGTGGAAACTTCGCATACAATGTCATATCAGAAACTGTTTTATACCCTTGTGCAATTTCAAAATTTGATAACGTTGTGCCACACCTACAGCAATATGGCATGATTCGATAATTTCGATACAAGAGACGGCGATAGCCATCTTTTACATCGTCACCATAATGAAGGTCACCATTTTCGCTGATTTGGGTGCGCCATGCGCGCTGGAGGAACCACCAATCGGTTTCGATGTATGGTTCGCGATAGGTCGCATAGGCATCATCGAGGGAGATTTCGCGGCCAATTCGTAGGATGGCTTGTTCCCATTTCGATTTATAACGGAAGACGGTATCGCGGCAATAGTCGATGTATTTTTGAACGCCGAATTCTTCGATACCACGTTTGGTTTTGATACCAAGTTCTTTTTCCGCCGTTAGTTCGACGGGGAGCCCGTGTGTATCCCAACCGGCACGGCGAATGACTTTGCGACCGCGCATTGTCCAAAAACGGGGCCAAACATCTTTCAATGCGGACTGCATCATGTGCCCGATATGCGGCACACCATTGGTACCGGGAGGGCCATCAAAAAAGACCCACGGTTCAGCATCGTCGCGAATTTCATTCGTAACGTCAAATAGTTTTTTCTCTTTCCAAATTGTTTGCCATTTACGGTCAAGCGCTTTGAAATCGGGACGAACTGCCGCTTTATGAAACTTCTTTTCCATCTTCAAACTTTACTCTTTTTCGGGGATTGGATGCTGGTGTTGCATTCAACATTGGCGGTTCCACTCCCATATCGGAGGTATCTGTATCGATTAAATCCAATAATTCTTGTTCGGCTTGCAAAATATGACGCAAACGCCGGAGAAACGATTCTTTTTGAACGCGCATCTTGACGGTTTCTTCCTGTATTGCGCGAAGTTCCTGTAAGCCCTTTTGTTTCTCGCGTTCGACGTCAAGCAACGTCTCTTTCATCTGTAGATCGGCATCACGCTTTGCGCTGGTCGTTATGTGCTCAGCAGTCTCTTGAGCATGATTCAGGGCTTCCTGCAGAGTGCGTTCACGTATACGATGCTCATTGACTTCGGCTTCCAAGGTCTGGAGCCGGACACGGGTATCGGTCACATCACGCACTGCAATTTCCATTTCCTGAGCAACTAATTCGAGAAAGGCCTCGACCTCAACCGGATCGTAACCCCGCACCTTACGATTGAAATGATGTCGCCGAATCTCTTGTACAGTCAATCGCATACGTTTATACCCTTTCGCCGAATATTGCAGTTCCGATTCGCAACAGGGTTGCCCCTTCCTGAACAGCAAGTTTCCAGTCTCCACTCATTCCCATTGAGAGACCGGCAGATTTGGGAAGTAAATCAGTTTCGACCAATTGATCACGCATTTTACGCAAAGCAGCAAATTGTTTCCGCACTTCAGTTTCACCTACTTCATCTACAGGTGCAGCAATACACATTAATCCGACTGGTTCGAGGAAAGAACAGCGATGTATTCGCTCGAGCAACGGTTTTACAAACTCCGGTTCACAACCACTTTGACCGGATTTGCCGGACGCATTCACTTGTACGAAAACCGCGAGATTCTTTTTCAACGTGTTACAAGCGTCGGCTACTTTATCAATGATGTCTTCTCTATCCAGCCCATGCAGTTCGTCGAAAGTCTCGACGGCAAGTTTGGCTTTATTGGTCTGGAGATGTCCGATACCGTGCCAGCGTAAAGTTAAATCGCTAAGGACAGTACGTTTTTGCGAAGCATCCTGCACACGATTTTCGCCAATCTCGCGAAACCCAACCTCATAAGCGGCATGAATTACCTCAACAGGAAAGAACTTTGTTACCGCAATAATTCGTATATCCGAAGGGTTTCTGGCACATTGCACAGCAACGGTCTCCAACTCCCCGAGTAAATGCTCCCGTCGCTGTAGTAGTTCATTGAACATAATTTTTCTCTGAAACTTATGAATATATCCGATTAGACGTATTATTACAACCGATGGCCGTCACAAGGCAGAGTGATAAGATATCACTCCTTATTGCAACCTACTTGCAACTATGGTATTATTGGGAATCAAAAACGGATACCCCGGTTTTGAGTTGAAATGGCTCACTTATCCTTTTGTAACGAAACAGGGAAAAGGGAGGAATCCACCTTTCCAAAGGTGATATTACCGTATTATTTTTAAAGGAGACGCGAATGCGCGTGCGACTTAGCCGACCTTCTTTGTTTTTACTCCTGTTATCCCTTGCTTCCTGGGTATATGCAGAAACTTGGCCCGGAGAATGCATCGTCAAGTTCCGTGGTACTCCTACTCAATGGACTTCCCTTTCCAAATTACAGACCTCGGACGCGCAGATTGCCCGTTTGCTTACCGATTGGCAAGTAAGCCGCGCTGTTCAGTCGTTCCCAGACGCCGATGGCCCAGAAAAATCAGGCGGCATTGAACTACGGACATGGTGGAAATTCTATGTACCGAAAACTACTGACATTGAAGCGATGGTTGCAGCATTTTCGAACACCGATGCCGTTCTTTCCGCACAGGCGTCAGTCGTTTATCGGGTTTTCGAAGACGATTTGACTTATAACGATACGCGATACAGTGCGCAGTGGTATCTCCGCCACATCCATGCCAGTCAAGCGGCTGATTATTGCACAGGTGACACAACCATTGTAATCGCAATCGTGGATCTTGGTGTCGATTATAACCATTTCGACTTACGCGACAATATGTGGCACGATTCGCTCGGTCACCACGGTTTTAACTATATGGCAACGTCCCCGACGGATTCGACAAATCCGATGCCTATCAGCGGAGGCGAACACGGAACCCATTGCGCGGGATTGGCAAGCGCACGCACGAATAACGCCAATGGTATCGCATCGCTTGGTTACAAATGTAAAATCATGGGTGTTCGCGCCGGAGATACACAGTATATCACGTACGGATACCAAGGAATCGTCTGGGCTGCAAACCACAACGCAGATGTTATTAGCTGTTCATGGGGTGGAACGGGTGTTGATGGTCAGGGCCAAGACGCGGTTAACTACGCGTGGAACCATAATTGCGTGGTGTTATGCGCAGCAGGAAACGACGGATATTATTCGACGGCGACGACCCCTCATTATCCGGCGGCTTTCAATAACGTAATTTCCGTTGCCGCAAGCGACAGTACCGAACACAAATCTGATTTCTCGTGCTACGGCTCGTGGGTAAAAATCACGTCACCGGGTTCGAGTATCATTTCGACTTATCCGTCGAGCCCTCCGGGAAGTACGACGAATAATAATGCTTACGTGACGTGGGACGGCACTTCGATGGCTACGCCAATTGCGGCGGGATTAGCGGCGCTAATTAAATCCCGGATTGGCCATACCGCTACCAATGCGAACATCCGCGATATAATATTTGCATGCTGTGTACCCATCGACACGGTCGCTCATCCGCGCTCATACGCGAACGGAACGATGTCTGATCTGGGATATGGGCGAATCGACGCAGAACGGGCGATGTTATTACTTAACGCACCATCCCTCCAGTACCAAGGTGAACAAATGACGTTTAACGCCGATACTGTCCGTCTTGTGCCGGGTGGTTCGGCAAATCTTTCGGTTTACTTACAAGTACTTGCGGCATTCGGCGCGGTAGATTCCGGTTCAGTTCACATCGTTTGCACGGATCCCGGCATTAGTTTCGATAACTCGACAGCAACGTTTGGTCACATCAATTCTGGTTCCAATTGGGATAATGAAGCGGCTCCGTTCCATGTCCATGCCGCGACTAATATGACGCCTCACTTGGTCACATTCCGGGTTCAAGTTCAAGCGCAACCAACTAACGTGGCATTTGAAAATGAATTCACTTATTTCGTGGGATGGCAAGAAGCGTTAATCGTAGATGGGGATAATGGGGATGCATACCAAAGTTATTATGAAAGCGCATTGACAACACTTGGCGTTAGCCATGATACTTATGACTTACTGACAATGGGCTCTTTTCCGAGCGGGTATCTGAATAATTTCCATTGGGTATTGTGGGAAACCGGTAACGATTCGGCAATTACACTGGATTCGTATTCGCAATCGCAAATTACGAATTATTTATCGAACGGTGGTAAAATATTTCTTTCGTCACAATTCCTACCGCGCGATCAGACAACAGCGTCCTTTTTGGCGAACGTTATTCATGCCGCACCATTGCACAATTGGTCGGCAACGCCTTTTACCAATATCCGACCGATACCGGGAAGCCAAATCGCACAAGGTAATACTTTCCGAATTATCGGAGGAGGTGGTGGCGCCAATGGTCTGATTTCTCAAATCACGCTATTGCCGGACTCTACCGGAAGTTGCCATCCCTGTTTCACTTTGGGGACAACAAACGAAGCTTGTGCAGTATATCGGGATGTTGGCACGGGAGCCATCGTGTACTTGAGTATCGCGGCGGAAGCGATTTCTTCCTCATCCAATACCGGGCCGTTATCTGACTTGTTAGGAAATGTTCGCAATTTCTTCCAGAACCTTTCCTCGGCTCCGGAAATAGCACATCAAGCATTGCCGACCAGCATTAAGCTTGGTGAAGCATACCCGAATCCGTTTAACTCGACAACAGTTTTATCACTTGCACTCCCGGCAACCCAGAATGTAACTTTGACTGTATATGATCAATTAGGAAGAACAAAGATGCACTCAGTGTATCACAATATGACTGTAGGAACCCACAACCTCTCGATTACACTCCCGGAAGCGAGCAGTGGGATTTACTTCGCGCAAATTCGAACGTCGACAGGTACGACATTGACGCGCAAGCTGGTTTACTTGCGATAGCATCGGATTCATGCTTTTAAGCAGACCGGGTTGTCGCAAGACAGCCCGGTTTTTTCGTATTATGTTATCAGTTTAAATTTAAGAAAGTTAGAAAAGAGGAAATTATGCCTTTGGTTGAATTACCAAATAAAGAGAAACTGAACATTCCAGACGGAACCAGTGTAAACGATGCCTTAGAGAAAAAAGGAATCAAGGATGCGATAGGCGTAAAAATCGGAGACAACTTTTTCGATTTACAGACTCCGCTACGGTTTGAAGGAATTGCCAAGCCGGTCACATTGCGTTCGAAAGAAGGATTGGAATTGCTGCGCCATACCGCTGCCCATGTGATGGCACAAGCCGTTAGCCGATTATTCGATGATGTGGAATTCGCCATCGGACCGGTCATCGACGAAGGGTTTTACTACGACTTCGATTTACCTCACGTGTTTTCGCCGGAAGATTTTCCAAAAATTGAAGCGGAGATGAAAAAAATCATTACAGAAAATTTTCCAATCGTTCGGAAAGAGACTACCCGCAGCGGTGCGGCGGAAATATTCGCGACCCAGAAAGCGAAATTCAAGAAAGAATTAGTTGAGACAATAGATTCCGATGTATTTAGTTTTTACACACAAGGTGAGTTCACCGATTTGTGCAGAGGGCCACACCTCCCCAACACAGGATTGATTCCGGCGGTGAAGATACTCAGTGTGGCCGGCGCGTACTGGCGGGGTGACGAACATCGCGAGATGTTACAACGACTCTACGCGACTGCATTCTGGACTCAAGAAGAGTTGGATGAGCACATCCGGTTGTTGGAAGAAGCGAAAAAACGCGACCACCGCAAATTGGGTAAAGATCTTGATTTATTTTCATTTCACGGCGAAGGTCCGGGCTTTCCCTTCTGGCATCCAAACGGTACAATTCTTTATAATGCGGCAGTAGAATTCTGGCGTGAAAAACATCGTGAGTTTGAATACGAAGAAATCAAAACTCCGATGATTTTAAGTGAGTCGTTGTGGCACCAATCGGGACATTGGGATCACTACCGTGAGAATATGTATTTCACTGAAATCGACCAGAAAGATTATGCAGTAAAACCGATGAATTGCCCGGGTGGAATTTTGGTATACCGCTCCGGGCCTTGGAGTTACCGGGATTTACCAGTTAGAATGGCAGAGTTGGGACATGTCCACCGCCATGAAAAATCGGGAGTATTGGCAGGATTGTTCCGGGTGCGGGCGTTTACCCAAGACGATGCGCACATTTATTGCACTTACGAACAGTTGGAAGATGAAATTGCGGGAGTAATGCAAATCCTCCACGAAATCTACGCGGGTTTTGGGTTCAAGGATTACGCAGTCGAACTTTCAACCCGACCTGCGAATTCTACCGGTACCGATGAAATGTGGGAAAAAGCCGAAGCGGCACTGAAGAATGTACTGGAAAAACGAAACGTCGAATACAAATTGAATCCGGGCGATGGTGCGTTTTACGGGCCGAAAATCGACTTCCATATCCAAGACGCAATTAAACGGACATGGCAGTGCGGAACTATACAAGTAGATTTCTCGATGCCGGACCGGTTTGACATGGAATACACCGGGCCGGATGGAGCGAAACACCGACCGGTAATGATTCATCGGGCATTGCTTGGATCGATGGAACGGTTTATCGGAATTTTAATTGAACAATACGCCGGTGCGTTCCCGACATGGCTTGCGCCTGTTCAAGCGATGGTGATTCCGATCTCGGAAGCGAAACACGGCGACTATGCGCGGGAAGTTACCAAACAACTCAAAGCCGCAGGTATCCGCGGGAAATTAGATGCTCGGGAAGAATCACTGAACTACCGGATTCGGGATAATCAGTCGAAGAAAATTCCGTACCTATTCGTAGTAGGTGGCCGTGAAGCGGAGAACCAAGCGGTCGCAATTCGACGCCGTGATAAGGGTGATATCGGTGCGAAACCATTGACAGGCGTGATTGAACAATTACTGCTGGAAGTGAAGGAGAGGAAGAACGTACTGACAGTGGGGGAATAGTCTCATTTCACTATTTTCGATAGTTACCTTCTTACGAACAAATAACTACAATGAAGGGCGGAAAGTAACTTTCCGCCTTTTCTTATTGGTTAGTGGTAATACTCGCAATAACTTTCGATTATCAAATAGTGAGGCATACGATGAAAAAGACTATTTCCGCCTTCAGTTTTGTACTTCTCTCCTTTTCTATTTCTATGGCTCAAATAATGTCACCTTTTCAGAAGTCATTTTTCGGTGTTAAAGTGGGTGGTAACTTCTCGAGTTACTATGGTAGCGATGCGAAAGATGCTAATGCCAAAGGGAGATTCAGTTACTGTTTCGGGTTATATAACACCAACCGGATCAATGAAACAGTTGCGATTGAAGCAGAATTGTTATATACCGACAAAGGGGCAAAACTAAGTAGTTACGATCCGTACTACAATATCAGCCATAACGAAGAACAGCAACTAAGTTATTTGCAATTTCCGCTACTACTAAGATTATACACGACAGAAGAATTGATTTCTCCCTTTTTGGAAGTTGGTCCAACCGTAGCCGTAAATACTTCTGCGAAGTACAAAGGTGATATCAACGGTGAATCTTATAGCGGAACCTTGTCGCATGTGAACAAAACCGAAATTACCTTCATCGTTGGTGGTGGTTTTGAAACGACGAAGTTTAATTGCGGTCTTCGTTACGACTTTGGTACATCCGACATCAGAGATCATGTTAGCGCGAAGAATAGCACCTACCAATTACAAGCAGGGTATAAATTGTGAGTGTTGATTGATTTTTAACTGGTTGTACAGGTTAATTTTAGTAGGAAAAGAACGGAACTGTAAAGTTCCGTTTTTTTGTGGTATGTACTTTGCTCAGTGCATTATAAAGACTATCTTTAGTTATGGAACGAAATTTGCAACATTCTGAAAACCGTGAGCCAAAATGGATTGGTAAATCGAGTTGGATACCCGCACTCAAAAAGATTCGGTGGATTATCACCGATGTGGATGGAGTGCTAACGAACGGCGGCATCATTCTCGACGGTGAAGCGGGTGAAACAAAAATGTTCTCAGTGCGTGACGGTGTCGGAGTTTGGTTAGGACATGAGGCAGGACTTCAATTCGCCATCCTGACCGGTCGATTAACACCAGTGGTAAAACGTCGTGCGAAAGAGTTAGGTATTCAATATATCTATGGACGGGCAATCAATAAGAAACGGGATGGTTTGCTCGCACTTCGTACACAATTGGGCTTGGTACAAGACGAAATACTCTATATAGGTGACGATTTAATCGACATTCCGGTATTTGCAGAAGTCGGGTTATCGGTTGCGCCGGAGGATGCTGATGCGTTTGCATTAGACAAAGTATCGGCGGTGACTCGTGCGTGCGGAGGTCGCGGCGTATTACGTGAAGTGGTCGAAGCTGTGTTGAAAGCACAAGGGGTTTGGGAAGAAATTTTGAAAACGCGATTTGGGATTGGGGATTAGGAAACAGGATTCTGGATTCGGGATGAAAAATAGATAATGAAAAAGATAAAAATAAAATACCCACCCTTTGTCCCCCCCGTAAACAGGGGAGTTATAAAAGAAACGACTACCCAATCGAGCCAGTATTATTTGCCGGGGAGTAAGCTTTTACTTCTCACTCTAATCTGTTTCGGATATTCACTGTTCACCATAGGATGCAAAACGAAAGAGGTACCACTGCCACCATACAAGGCATTTCCGCAACAAGAAATGTACGGAGTGGAAATGACTCTTACTCAAACTGGAAAAGTGCGAAGTAATGTCCATGCCAAAAAAGTTGTCCAGATGATGGAAAACGACGCACTGACCTTGAGCGGTGCCGTCCATGTTGTTTTCCTTGATTCACTGGGAGTGCGCACCGGTTTTATGGATTCGAAAACAGCGATTGTGGATGAAAACCGTAACAAGTTTCAAGCCATCGACAGCGTGCACGTTTGGTCAGATGAATCGAAGGCCGCGTTGGACACAAAAACATTGAATTGGAACCCGACAACACAACGAATTGAAACAAATGATTCAGTTACCATTACAACCCATCTCGACACCTTACACGGAGTGGGATTGATAGCAGATCAAGGGCTCCATTACTGGGAAATCCAGCACCCGATCGGCGTCAGTTACCGGAAAGTCCCGGAACGGAAACCGCGCGATACTTCGAAAAGAGACGCAAAATGAACGTTCGATTTTACGTTTCGACTTGTATCGTCATGTTCAGCGCAGCAATCGCAATGTCAATTGGGTTTGGCGGGCGCAAAGGCCCGTTGGTGCTCGAATATGCGGTGACTCTGCGGAACGTTCAACACGATTCTGATGATGTTCGGATACTGGTCGATAGCGTTCGCTTTCATCAAAAAGATATCCGCATTACCTGCGACTACAGTGAATTTTACTCGGCAGCACGAAAAGCATATTTGCGTGGTAATGTAGTTATTGTCGATTCAACCCGCACCTTGTATGCCGATGAAGTTACGTATTACGAAAACACCGGCGTAGCACAAGCAATCGGGCATGTTTACGTAATCGAAAAAAATCATCGTACGGTGCGATGCCGCCGGTTGGATTACGACTATGATAAAGGATTTGCGAACTACCGAGGTGGAGTGGTTGTCACTGATTCTTCGGGACACACCATTATTACGGGGGAATTGGCAACTTACGATGAAGTCGAACGAGTAGCGGACGTTACCGTAAATCCAAAGTTAGTGAAATTAGATTCACTCGGAAAAAATCCGATAACGATAACCGGCGACCATATGTGGATGAATGATTCGGAAAAGGTCGCAAAGACCGACGGACATGTAGTGGTGGTTCAAGATACGTTGAGAGCAACCGGCGGATTTCTGATATTCGATGATTCGACCGGATTTGCGGTGCTGACAAAAAATCCGAAACTACTACGGGGACGCGATACGGTCACTGCGGACAGCATGAGGTTTAAATTCAAGAATCAGGTATTGGAAGAAATGATTGCGGTAAAAAACGTCGTAGCGCTGACCCCAGCCGACAGCACACCGCTTGCGCCTATTGACCGCATCACAGGTTATGAAATGCATTCCTACTTCGACAAAGGGGTGATGGACAAAATTATCGTTTGGGGTAATGCGAAATCGAAGTACTACATTCGCGATAAAGCGAAAGACAACGGCGCAAATTTAGCGTCGGGAGATACGTTAAAGATAGATTTCGAAAAGAAAGCCATTAAACAAATTACAGTCATCGGCGGCATCGAAGGGACTTACTATCCCGCGGGCTGGAAGAAGCCGATAGAATAGAAGCGACGATGTTACAATTACGCGCAGAACATTTGATGAAGGAATACGGCAAACGAACGGTCGTTAACGATGTATCGTATGAAATCACTCAAGGTGAAGTTGTCGGACTGTTAGGGCCGAATGGTGCCGGCAAAACGACGAGTTTCTATATCACAGTAGGGATGATTAAACCCGATGCCGGGCAAATCTTCATTGGTGATATGGAACTCACCAGTTATCCGATGTACAAACGGGCGAGATTGGGAATTGGCTACCTGTCGCAAGAACCGTCGGTATTCAGGAAACTATCGGTACGTGATAACCTTATGGCGATACTCGAAACGTTGCCGTTAACAAAAATACAACGAAAAGAAAAATGTGAAGCGTTATTGGATGAATTTGGATTACGGAAAGTCGAGAAATCGAAAGCATATACACTTTCAGGGGGAGAACGACGGCGCACTGAAATTGCCCGTGCATTGACCACCGACCCGAAATTTCTGCTATTAGACGAACCGTTTGCAGGCATCGACCCGATTGCGGTACAGGACATTCAAAGTATCGTCCGCGATTTGAAACACCGCGGTATTGGAGTGCTCATTACCGACCACAACGTACGGGAAACTATGGCAATTTGCGACCGAATATACCTTCTCTATACCGGAAGTATTTTGCTGTCCGGCACAACCCAAGAACTGGCTGATAATCCCGAAGCACGTAAGTTGTATCTGGGAGACAAGTTCAAACTTGATGTGTAAAAGCGGGAAGTTAGGGAAAAGGGAATGGGGAAAGTTAAATATACCTGCCAAACAGATAGTAAAAACTAACCACAAAAAATGTTAAGTAATAAATTATCTCTCCAACCAAAACTGGAATTGCAACAACGGATAACGCAGCAACAGATTCTGCGCGCTGAATTGTTGCAGATACCTTTGCTCGAATTGATGCAACGGGTTGAAGTCGAATTGGACCAAAACCCTCTTTTAGAATTAGTCGATCCTACCGAACCACGAACCGAAGACGATATTTTCGAAGAGAAACCGGTCGGGCTCCCCGACGTACCGGACAACGACCTCGCGACTTCGGAAGCTGCCACAATTGCCGAAGAGAAGCTAACCGGTGAATACCCAATTAAACCGGAAGATGAAACTCAACTCCCTGAAATATCCATTGCGGACAAACAAAAAGAAACAGATTGGGAACAATACTTTCGAGACGAGGACTTTTCCGGTGGACGCCTTCCCGCCGTAACCGACCACGAAAGCGATGACGAACATTCTTTTGAATCGCGAAGTGAAGTTGGTTTCCTCGATGGACTGAAAGAACAACTTTTGCTCGATTCGGAATTGAATGAATGGCAGCGTGAAATCGGGGATCAATTTATCGGGTCGTTAAATTCAAGCGGTTATCTCGACGTTAATGTTGTGAATGACGTTGTAACCCTATTGGATGCCGACCCGAAAGAAGTTGAATGGGTGCTGCGCCATATTCAAAATTTTGACCCACCGGGAATATTTGCCAGATCACTTCAAGAATCGCTAACTATACAATTAAAACGGAAATTAGACGATACCGACACCCGGAAGCAAAACGTCAGTACGCTTGAACATGCATTAATGTTAGTGGAGAAGTATTTCGATTTACTGACGCGACGACGATTCGAACAAATACTCGAACTTAGCGGATTGAGTGAAGACGAGTTCAAAGCAGCTTTCCACGCAGTACAATCGTTACAACCGACACCGGGTGTTGGTAAAGAAGAATATGAATTTGTCACACCGGAACTTCGCGTTACGGCGCAACTCTTAGATACGGCACCTCCGGGACGAATTATCGAGTTTCCCGATGGAAGAAAAATCTATATTTACTTAAACGATGCGACGATACCGGATTTAAGGATTAGCAAACGTTACCGGTCGATGTTTCAAGAAAAGAATCTCGATGCCAAGACAAAAGCTTGGATAGAACAAAAATTCGATTCGGCACGAAACTTCGTGAAGGCGGTACAAAGCCGACACAATACTATGCTCGATGTGATGGAGTGGATTGTTCGACTACAAACGAAATTTTTTACGTCGGGAACCGAACTTGTTCCGTTGACACAATTGGAAGTAGCAAAGCAGGCGGATAGAGATAATTCGACAGTTTCGCGGGCAATCAAGGATAAGTATGTGGAAACGGATTTCGGTACTTACCCACTAAAACATTTTTTCTCGGTTGGCTTAGAGTCGGACAATGGCGAAGATATTTCGACCCGTGAAATAAAATTGAAACTGACTGAATTAATCGAGAATGAAAACAAACAACATCCATTAACCGATCAAGCACTATGTGACTTACTTAATGAAATGGGATACCGGTTGGCAAGACGAACGGTACAGAAGTACCGGGAACTTTTGGGGATACCACTGGCAAGGTTTCGGAGGAGCTTGTGAGTCTTTCGGAATCCGATAAAGACCACATCAAGATTCGCGATATGGATGTGGTGGATTTGATGCGTAACTACTCGTTTACCGATGCCATTTGTTTATTGTGGCGCGGGAATTTACCGGATGAAGTAGAACGTCGGTTACTGGATGCAATGCTGGTTTCGAGTGTAATACATACCGAACAATCGCCGTCCATAGTCGCAGCGAAAACTGTTTTTCAGAGCGGCAGTACTATTGAGGCGGCAGTCGCAGCAGGAGCATTAACGATGGGTTTCGCTCACGGAGGTGCAGTCCGGAATTTCGCTAAAATATTGCAGACCAAAATTAAATTTGACTATGACGTTACAACGATAGCAAAACAACTGGTAATTGATTATTCCACAAAAGGACAGAGAATACCGGGTTATGGACACATTCTCCATCGCCGGGACCCACGAACGGTTTGTTTATTGCAATTAGCCAAAGAGTACGGAAAATATGGGAAGTACTGCGAATTAGCCGAAACCATTCAATACGAATTAGAAAGAAAGACCGGAAAAGTTGTGCCGTTGAATATTACCGGGGCAATGGCAGCAGTTCTATCGGAATTGGGTTTCGACTGGAAAATCGGAACAGCATTTTTTCTGCTATCCCGCACGGTAGGCGTCGTTGCAGCAGTACAAGAGGAATAAAGGGGATAAATTCGTAAATTATAGCAATGAAAATCCCGACTGGGAGAAAATACATTCACTGAATAATCACAAAATCTGACTTTATTAGTAGTACTCGCTGTAACGCAATTAGAAGTTGCACTACGGTTTTTTACTTTTCAAATCCGCACCATCCCCACAATCACAACCTCGATCGATGGCAAGCGGAATGCTTCACTGGAGGAAGAATGGCAAGCAAGAAGTTGGTGTACTCTTTCGGCGGCAGTCGCGCAGATGGAGACGCCGGAATGAAAGCGCTATTAGGCGGCAAGGGCGCAAATTTAGCAGAAATGGTCAACCTCGGGATGCCGGTACCGCCGGGATTCACAATCTCAACCGAAGTTTGCACACATTACTACCAAAATAAAAACACCTACCCAAGCGATCTCGCAAAACAAATCAGGGATGCATTGAAAGTTCTTGAAAGCAGGATTGGCAAGAAATTCGGTGATTCGAAAAATCCGTTGTTAGTAAGTGTGCGATCCGGTGCACGGGCTTCAATGCCGGGTATGATGGACACGGTTCTCAATCTTGGTTTGAACGACGTTACGGTAGAAGGATTAATTGCAAAATCAGGTAATAAACGATTTGCGTACGACAGCTATCGACGATTCGTGTCGATGTACGGCGATGTCGTACTTGGTCTCAAACCGGAAACAAAAACTGATATCGATCCATTCGAAGAAATTCTCGACCATAAAAAAGCATCCCATGCTCATCTTTCCGGACAAAATCCGCATGATGTGAAAGATACCGACCTAAGTTGGGAAGAGATGCGGGAATTGGTAGGAGAATTTAAAGACGCGGTGAAAAACCGTCTGCATGTAAATTTCCCAGACGACCCAATGGAACAGTTGATGGGTGCCATCAGTGCAGTGTTTGGTTCGTGGATGAATGAACGCGCCATCGTTTACCGTGCACAAAATAAAATTCCCGACGAATGGGGTACCGCAGTAAACGTACAAGCAATGGTGTTCGGAAATATGGGTTTGAGTTGCGCTACCGGTGTTGGCTTTACCCGCGATTCGGGAAGCGGCGAACCATTATTTAACGGTGAATTTCTCATCAATGCACAAGGTGAAGATGTGGTAGCGGGTATCCGTACACCGCAACAAATTACACTTGTTCATAGCCGGAGATGGTCAGAGTCCCATAATATTCCCGAGAGCGAACGCGCTACGAATTTCCCATCGCTGGAAGAGGCGATGCCGGCGGCATACAAACAATTAGTGAGTATCAGCAACCGGCTTGAACGACATTACCGCGATATGATGGACATTGAGTTTACGATAGAAAGCGATAAACTATTTATGCTACAATGCCGGATTGGGAAACGTACCGGTTTCGCGGCATTACGTATTGCAACCGAACTCGTCGCAGAAAAGAAAATTACGAAGAAGGAAGCAGTTGCCCGCGTCGAACCGGATCAGTTGAACCAATTGTTACGACCGGTATTCGATAAATCGGATAAAGACAAAGCCATCGCCAATGGACGAAAATTAGCGATGGGTTTGCCAGCAGGGCCGGGTGCGGCAACTGGACGCATAGTTTTCCACGCAAGCGATGCGGAAGAATGGAAGAACCGGGGTGAAATCGTTCTGCTTTGCCGACTTGAAACCACACCAGAAGACATTAAAGGTATGACAGCGGCAGTCGGTATTCTCACTGCTCGCGGTGGTATGACCTCGCATGCGGCATTGGTCGCACGCCAGATGGGTAAGGTTTGCGTAGCGGGTTGCGGTGAATTGGACATCGATTACAACACCGGTACTATGAAAATCGCAGGACGTACACTACATGAAGGTGATTGGCTTTCCATCGATGGATTTACCGGCGAAGTGCTCGAAGGGAAAGTTCAGACCCGCCCTAGCGAATTGATTGAAGTACTCATCAGCAAAACGATGAAGCCGGAAGATTCGGATATGTTCCAGCGTTACGACAACCTGATGAAGTGGGCAGATAGCGTACGCAGATTAAAAATCCGAACGAACGCCGATCAACCGGATCAGGCGGCAACCGCAGTCGCGTTTGGTGCAGAAGGTATCGGTCTTTGCCGTACGGAACACATGTTCTTTGGCGGTACTAAGATTCTCGCAATGCGCGAAATGATTCTGGCGGAAAATGTTCCCGACCGTAAAGCCGCATTAGCGAAATTGTTGCCACTACAACGCGATGACTTTGCAGGTATCTTCCGGGCGATGAAAGGATTTCCAGTAACTATTCGTACACTTGACCCGCCGTTACATGAATTCGTACCACACGAAGCGATGGCACAACAGGAATTATCCCGGGAAACCGGTATTCCGGTTGAGAAGATTGCCGCACGCGTCCGCGATTTGCACGAAGCAAATCCGATGCTCGGACATCGCGGTTGCCGGTTGGGTATGTCATATCCCGAAATCACGGAAATGCAGGTACGCGCCATTATGGAAGCGGCTTGTATTGTGAAGAAGGAAGGAATCGACGTTCATCCCGAAATCATGATTCCGTTAGTTTCTATTGTGAAAGAACTCGATGTTCAAGCACAAATCGTTCGTCGCGTGACGAGTGAAGTATTTGCGGAACAAAAAATTCAAGTGCCATATTTGGTTGGTACGATGATAGAATTACCACGTGCGGCATTGACTGCGGATGAAATTGCAACAGTCGCGGAGTTTTTCAGTTTTGGTACGAATGACCTGACGCAAACAACGTTTGGATTGTCGCGTGACGACGCAGGACGGTTCTTACCGTTCTATGTAGAACACAAGATTTATCCAGCGGATCCGTTTGCGGTACTTGACCGGAAGGGCGTTGGCAAATTGGTGAAGATGGCAACCGAATTAGGACGCAACGCACGCGCGGAGTTGGGCAAATCGCGATTGAAGGTCGGTATTTGCGGCGAACACGGCGGCGAACCATCTTCCATCGAATTCTGCGATGAAACCGGTCTCGACTATGTCTCTTGCAGCCCGTTCCGGGTTCCAATTGCACGACTTGCGGCGGCGCAAGCGGCATTGAAGGCGGAAGAAGCAAATGTGAAACCGGAAAAGAAATCAGCAAAAAAAACGGTTGCGAAAAAAGTCGTTGCTAAGAAAAGAGTAGCGGCGAAAGCAATCAAAAAAGCGCTGAAGAAGACAGTCGCGAAGGCGGTACCGGCGAAGAAAGCAAAGAAACCGGTCAAAAAGGCAACAACTAAAAAAACGGTTGCGAAGAAAACCAACCCGAAAAAGAGTGGAAAAGGTCGCAAGCGGTAAATAATGAGTGAGCCGGTCTTTTTGACCGGCTCGTCTCTTAACACTTGTAGTAATAAGAATCGGGAGTTACTATTAAGCTAAGTGCCACAGGTAAAAGTGCAGTTCATTCCGAAGACACTACTTCAGACGCAAGTGACTTATACACAAGAATTTACGAAGTTGTGCAACGGATTCCGCGTGGCCGCGTAACGAATTATGGTCATGTCGCTCAGTTAGCCGGCATACCGGGTGCGGCACGGGTTGTGGGATATGCGCTGTTTGCGCTTTCGCACAAACGTTCGACGAAAGTACCGTGGCAACGGGTAATAAATCGTAAAGGAACCCTTTCACTGCGCAAATTAGGCGCAGCCGGTGATTTACAAAGAAAGTTACTGGAGAAAGAAGGGGTCGTTTTCGATGAAAAAGAGAAAATAGATTGGGACTTGTTCGGCTGGTGGGGTTAACCAACACAAGCATTTTAGTATTTTTGTTTTAACTTGTTTTTTCAAGATATTCAATCAGTTCAATCTAAGGGGAGAAACCTATGGCGATTGGATGGCGTAAACCTGAAATGCCTGCATACGCAGACTACGACGAAAAAGAAGAAGATTGGAACGCTAAGCATTTTTTCTGGCTTCCCGTAACAACGGTATTTGGAAAAATAGTCGGATTGGAAGAAGCGTTTTCGAAGTTAATCAGCTCCATCTCGAAAGAAGGATTGACTTTCGCACCAAATACGCGAATGCTGTTAGAAACAAGCTCCTTCTCTTCAAAAGTTATGGTCGATATTGAACCACCCGACAATTACAATGCTCAGGTCATCCGTACCGATGCTGGCAAAGTATTTTCCTACGAAGTTATCGGCGATGGTAACAATATCAAGAAAGCCATCGAACGCCATAAAGAAAAAATCGAAAAAGAAGGTTATGTCATTCAAGGAATCTATCAATGGTTCCTCTCCGAACCACCGTGGGCGTTGACAAAAACTTCGAGGTCGGTCATCTTCATTCGCACTTGATATCTACACTGTTCAACCGTTCTTGCGTCTTGCTGTAACACTACGGCAAGACGCAAATGTTACATAAAGGTTCAGTTTCCGGAAATTGCTCCATGCGTGAATTCATTAAAGAAGAAATAGCAAAATTAGCCGACTTAGCCCACTTGGAAGTTTCCGCATCGGAATTGGAAGGACTTCGGGAAGACCTTAGCAAGATTGTGGAATACGTAAACCGTATCGAACAAATCGACGTGAGTGGACTGGAACCGATGCAACATCCGTTCGATGCGGAAAATATTTGGCGTGAAGACGTTGTCCGTCCTTCGTTACCCCAAGAAGTCGCACTGGCAAATGCACCACAAAGAATTGGCGAATTTTTCGCATTCCCCCGCATCGTTCCGGGTAAACTGACTGAATCCAACCGTACAGAAGTTGAGGACTCCGAATGAAAGTTATCGGTGTAATACCTGCACGCTTAGCCGCTACAAGGTTTCCACGCAAGCCATTGGTTCCGATTATGGGGAAACCGATGATTGTCCGCGTAATTGAACGGGCAAGGTTATCGACCACTTTGAATCAAGTTATCGTGGCGACGGACAGTGAAGAAATCGCCCGAGTCGTTCGTGCAATCGGTTGCGATGCGGTGATGACTGACCCGGCATTACCAAGTGGGACTGATCGCGTTGGCGCTGCAATTCGGGACATGGAAGCGGATTACATATTATCAATTCAGGGGGATGAACCGGCTATCGACCCGGCAGCGATTGATTTGGTGATAGCCGCACTCAAATCTGATGAGCATCCACCAATTGTAACACCAGCTGTACCGCAATTCGAGTACGAAATATTAAATAATCCGATGGCAGTGAAAGTTGTCGTTCGTAGAGACGGTAATGCATTGTATTTCTCACGTGGCGCGATTCCCTTTCCCCGCATTGGTAACTCACCGGGGTTTCCACCGGCAATGCTTCATATCGGGTTGTATGGTTACCGGCGTGATGCGTTAGAATGGTTTTGCGCCCACCCCCCCTCCCCATTAGAACTTCGGGAAGGGTTGGAACAACTTCGCTTTCTCGAATACGGATGGCAAATCCGAATCGTGACAACCGACAGAATCTCGTTCGGAGTAGATGTTCCGGCAGATGTAATGAAGATAGAAAAATTGTTACGCGAACGCGGTATTGAATAATTCATAGACAACTAAAATCACTAAATGAACAGGTCGTAACGTGGTCAATACGAAAGCGAAATTCGTTTTTATTACCGGTGGAGTTGTTTCCGCATTAGGAAAAGGGATTTGTGCGGCATCGTTGGGTCGGTTGCTGAAGGCGCGTGGTAACCATGTCGCGATGATTAAACTGGACCCTTATGTGAATGTAGATCCGGGTACTATGTCACCGTACCAACACGGTGAAGTATTCGTCACGGATGACGGCGGAGAAACTGATCTTGACCTTGGACACTATGAACGTTACTTAGATGAAAACATGAGCCGGCTAAACAACACCACTACCGGACAGATTTACAAAACCGTTATAGAACGGGAACGCGCAGGGGACTATCTCGGTGCTACCGTTCAAGTCATTCCACATATCACCGATGAAATCAAGTCGAGAATTTTTGCCGTAGCCACCCCACCGACAAACGTTGTAATTATTGAAATCGGTGGTACAGTTGGCGATATCGAATCACAACCGTTCCTCGAAGCGATTCGCCAAATCGGAATGGAACTCAATCCACATCAGTGTTGCTACCTTCATTTAACTTTGGTGCCACTTATTCCGACCGCTGGAGAACTAAAAACCAAGCCAACGCAACACTCGGTAAAATATTTGCGTGAATTGGGTATCCAACCGGATGTATTGCTCTGCAGGACAGCGGCAAAAATGTCGCTCGACGAAAATATCCGCAAGAAAATCGGTTTGTTCTGTAACGTCCGTCCACGAAACGTGATACCGGTACCCGACGTCGATATCGTTTACGAAGTACCGTTATTGTTAGAGGCGAATGGTCTGGGTGATATCGTTGTTGATTTGCTGCATTTACCAAAAACACAGAAGCCGAACTTGACAGATTGGAAAAATGCGGTAAAACGTCTTGCTAATTTGAAAAAAGAAGTACCGATAGCGATTTGCGGCAAATATGTTGAATTGCACGACGCATACAAATCGATGATAGAATCGTTTATGCATGCCGGGGGAGAAGTCGGGGTGAAACCGGTTTTGAAATGGATAGAGTCGGCTGAACTAACCAAAGAAAATATTCATGAGAAGCTTGGTGGAGTCGCGGGGATTCTGGTACCCGGCGGTTTCGGTAATAGAGGTATTGAAGGAAAAATTCTTGCCGTGGAATATGCGCGGAAGCATCAGATTCCGTACATGGGATTATGCCTTGGATTGCATGTCGCGGTAATTGAATTTGCACGGAACGATGCTCATTTGAAAAGCGCGAACAGTTACGAGTTCGATAAGAAATCGAAGTACCCGGTAATCGACTTAATGCCTGAACAACGTAGCGTAAAAAATAAAGGTGGTACGATGCGCCTTGGCAGTTACCCCTGTTTCCTAAAGGACGGTTCGCTCGCTCGTAAAATATTTGGCAGGGAAGCAATCACTGAACGTCACCGGCACCGTTACGAAGTCAATAATGAATTCCGCGATTTATTAGAAGCGAAAGGGTTGGTCTTCTCAGGATTGTCACCAGATAATAAGCTGGTCGAGATGATTGAATTACCGTCGCATCCATTTTTTATTGCATGCCAATTTCACCCTGAATTCAAATCACGACCCACTTCAGCCCACCCGTTGTTCAGGGAATTTGTTAGGGCTTCAGCAATATACGGTAAGGTTCTACCGGAGTGAGTGAAATCGCTTCCACCATGGATGCGATTATTTCACCGTCAGCGATCAAGCGTCTGCACGGGGGCCATCGCTGGATATACGCGAATGAATTTGTTACACCGGTTATCACACTACCCACCGGTGGAATTGTCCACCTTATCTCACCCCGACAAGAACACATCGGTTTTGCCCATACCAACCCGCACTCGCTGTTAGCGGGACGAATACTGACTACATCGAAAACGCTTCCAGATGTTATATGGTTGAAACAAAGATTGAACACCGCCGCGCTGTATCGGGAAAGAATTGGGTTTGGGAAAGTATGCCGGTTGGTTTATGCGGAAGCTGATTCGTTACCGGGATTGACGATTGACCGGTATGATACAAGTTTCGTTATTCAAGTTGTGACTGCGGGAATGGAGTCGTGGAAACCGCAGATTATCGGCTGGTTGAAAGAGAAGTTTACGGTTGAGTCGATAATATTGCGAAACGATACACCGTACCGCAGCCAAGAAAATCTGTCAACGGAAAATGAAAATGTCTTGGGTGAAGCACCGGATAGATATACTTGGCTGGAACATGGCGTGTTGAACTGTGCGGACTTACGAAACGGCCAAAAAACCGGCGCATTTCTCGACCAACGGATGAACCGGTTTGAGTTGGATGAGATTTCGAAAGATTGTACTGTGTTAGATTTGTTCTGCCACAATGGTGGATTTGGGTTGCGGGCGGCAGTGACGGGCGCGAAAAAAGTTTTGTTTGTGGACGCATCGCAAAGTTCATTGGATATTACAAAAGAAGCGGCGAAAGAAAACGGTGTGGAAAATAAGTGCGAGTTTGTTAAGGCGGATATATTCGAATGGTTGCAGAAACAAACCGACGTATTCGATATTGTTGTGTGCGATCCGCCCTCGTTAATCAAGAACCGAACATCAGTTGCAGCAGGTGAACGGGGATATGCCAATCTTAACCGACGGGCAATGAAGCTCGTTTCTCCGGGAGGAACGCTTTTCACATTTAGTTGCAGCCACTTGCTGAGCCGGGCACGGTTTCGCGAAGTATTGCACGATGCGGCACGAGACGAAACGTGGATATTGATAAAGGAATTGATGCAGTCAACCGACCATCCGATTTTATTAGGACACCCGGAGACGGAATATCTCAAGGGTGCAGTATTAAAGAAAACAACCGTGTGTTAAAAGAGCATTCGAACAAATGTAAAAAATATGAAACGATTACGAATATATCAGGATAAGAGATTCCGCGAACATCCCGCAGGCGAAGGGCATGTGGAGTCGGCAGAACGATTGAAGATTGTGGAAGCGGCTATCGACAATTCGGCCATTTTGCACGATGCGGAATTTTCCGATGCAGTCTTTGTCGATCCAAAATTGTTACGGAAAGTACATACAGCAGAATATTTAGAAAGTATCGAGCAACAGTGTAATGATAATAGTACCATTCTTACAGCGGAAATCATCGTTGCGCCGAAATCGTGGCAGGCAGCACTTCTTGGGGCAGGGGCGTGCGCAGATGCGGTAAATTCGGTGCTTTCTAACGAAATCGATTATGCCTTTATCGCACCGAGACCGCCGGGACACCATGCCGAATCAAATCAAGCATTAGGATTCTGCCTGATCAATAATGTTGCCGTTACGGCAATGGCGGCTTTAGAATCCGGTGTGAAACGGGTAGCGATACTCGATTGGGATTTGCACCACGGGAATGGTACACAGGAAATTTTTTGGAATGAACCGCGTGTGCTGTTTATGAGTATGCACCAACGTAACCTCTACCCGGCGTTTTCCGGCAATGAACGGGAAACCGGTGGCCCGGAGGCACCGGGTAAAACTTTAAATCTACCACTGGAACCGGGAACAGGAAATGAAGTCCTTTCGGACATATTTCGACAAAACCTGACGCCGGAATTAGAAAAATTCAAGCCCGAACTGATTCTTATTTCGGCTGGGTTTGACGGGCATCGCGAAGATCCACTTGGCCGGTTACTGTTTACCGAAGATGGTTTTGAATTTATGACAAAAGAGATTTTGCAATGGAGTAAAAAGTTCGGTTGCGGTATCGTGTCTGTATTGGAAGGGGGCTATGGATTGAAGTCGCTTGCCGATTCAACAGTGGTACATTTGGAAACTATTGTTCGGAGTGACTCGTGACGGACATTTTACGACTGGTGGGGTTGCGGTATCGCATCAAACTTGGATTGCTACCGGAAGAACGGGTACTTGGCGGCGAAGTACGCATCGACATCGTTTTACATGGTGATTTCCGTGAAGCAGGCCTTGCCGACGATATTACCAAAGCCATCGATTACCGGAAAGTCGTACAAACGATAACAACCGAAGTTTCTTCGCACGCATACCATTTGATAGAGGCATTCGCTGAACATTTAGCGGAAGCGCTCTTAAATACAATACCGCTCGTATCGGAATTAGAAATGACCGTGCGGAAAATCCAACCTCCCCTTCCCGTCATCCTTGACGGTGTTGAAGTAACAATACACCGTTCGCGATGAAAGAATCTGTCGCACTTGGCTTTGGCGGTAACCTCGCCGAGCCAATTCCCGCCATCGACAACGCAATACAACACTTGCGCAAGACGCAAATTCTCACCGACCTTAGAATATCTCATTATTACCGTACGGAACCGTGGGGTAATGCCGAAGGTGGTGCATTTGTAAATGCAACAGTTACCGGCAATACTAACTTTGCGCCGGATGAATTGCTTGACATTCTACAGGTATTGGAAACAAAAGCAGGGCGGGTGCGAAGCGGTAAGCGATACGAAGCACGGGTGTTAGACATCGACATTTTATTGTACGGTAATCGCATTATAACAAACGAACGGTTGACAATACCGCATCCGCTACTTTCCGAACGACGGTTTGTGTTAGTGCCATTAGCGGAAATTGCGGAAGATTGGATCGTACCGACGTTACATACCACAGTTGGATTACTATTAGAAGAATGCCGCGACGTTGCAACGATTGAACGAATCGAAGACGCACGCGGAACCGGGGAGCCGAGTTGAAAGCAAGATATATCGCGGTGGAAGGGGTTATTGGTGCGGGTAAAACTACGCTCGCCAAGTTATTACATCGCCGGTTCGGTGGACAGCTTGTGCTTGAGCAACATGAGGAAAACCCGTTCCTTCCCGATTTTTATCGCGAGCCAAAACGATTTGCGTTCCAGACGCAAATCTTTTTCCTATTATCGCGATGGCAACAACAGCAGGAACTACACCAAATAGACTTATTTCAAGGACGACTGATTTCCGACTACCTGTTCGCAAAAGACCAGATTTTTGCGACGATGAATTTGCAGGAACGGGAGTTGGAACTGTACGAAAAGCTTTTAGTCGCAGTGGAAAAAACGGTAGTTAAACCGGATTTGGTAATTTACTTGCAATCTTCGGTTGAGCGACTTTTATACAATATCCGACTGCGGGCTCGTAGTTATGAAAAAGAGATAACCGAAGAATACATCGTTGGTTTAGCGGAAGCATACAACCAATTCTTTTTTCATTATAAAGAGAGTCCACTCATCGTTGTGAATGCTTCCAAAATGGATTTCGTGAATGACGTTGCCGAACAAGAAAAGCTTATCAAGTTCATTCAAGAAGAACATACCGGCACTTCGTTTTACCATGTCGAAGAAACGGCGTAACCTTTGCCAATTAGCGTAACATATAATAACGGCAAATTACCTCGAGGATTTTTAGGAAGAGTTTTCGCGGGAATCGTCATCGGTTTAATGAGCTTAATGGTTCGTTTGGTTATGAAACGGGTATTTAACGTATCCATCAAGAAAACACGCAACTCGATAAAAGAGAACAGTTTTCAACCACATAAATCAACTGAAACCCAACCAAGACCAGAAACTTCACAACCGGTTGAAGATGCCGAATGGCGTCCGGTTTGATTTCTCAACTTTGGGTTGAAACTTAACCCGCCTATTACAGGTTTAACAATGATGAGCATAGAAGCGATTTCGACCCCCAACGCTCCGGCAGCAGTCGGGCCATATTCACAAGCTGTTCGTTGCGGTGACATGTTGTATTGCAGCGGCCAAGTTCCACTCGATCCGCAAACAGGACAAATGGTTCCGGGCGACACAGGCGAACAAGCAGTAAGAGTCATGGAAAACCTTCGGGCGGTGTTGGCGGCGGCAGGAGTAACGTTTTCGTCGGTTGTGATGACGACGATTTTTCTCACTGATATGGGCGATTTCTCGGTGGTGAATAAAGTGTATGAACGCTTTTTTGATAGCGGGGTTTATCCCGCCCGTGCAACGGTAGAAGTCTCCAAACTCCCACGCGACGCTCGCGTTGAAATCGCGATGATAGCAAAATTGCCGTCGTGATGAAGCTCTTACTGCTCATTTGCTTTTCTCTAACTCTTGCATTGCCGTTATTCGCGGCAATGCCAATTGATACTACACTAAAAATTCAAGCTCCATTTTCATCACCTTCATGGGTTGGTGTAAGAAGTATGCTGATTCCGGGGTGGGGCCAGTTATACAACGGTAAACCGATAAAAGCATTGGTAGTGGCGGGTGGACAGATTGCGATGGGTTACGGAATTTACCGCCAGAATCAAAAATACCTCGACAACACTCACAGCAGTGACCAGATGTTTCATATCTTTCAAACGACGCACAACCTTGATGATTCACTGGCGAGCGACGATTATCAGCGTATAGCTTACTTTTATAAAAATGACCGCAACAAGCTTATCTGGTGGAGTGTTGGGGCGATGTTCATTTCGGTATATGATGCATTCGTCGATGCCCACTTACGAAACTTTGACGTTGGTACAACAGTTGGCAGCGACGGCGAACCAAGAATTGCGATTACGTTAAGGTGGTAAAGTAGATGGTTGACCAAAGCGGTGCGATACATTTGCATACAACTTATTCCGATGGCACGGGGACTTGGAACGAAGTGATGCAATATGTACAGGAATCGAAATTGGATTACCTCATTACCACCGACCATAATACTCTTGAACCGCTACACAGGGGGTTGGATGGATTCAAAGGGGATTGCCTCGTCGTTGCGCAAACCGAATTGAATGACGCAGAGGACAAAAACCATTATATCGCACTTGATGTAACAAAGATTCCCGACAAAATCATACCGGTAGAAGAATATGTTAAATTTGTTAAGGATCAAGGTGGGATTGGGATAATTGCCCATCCCCACGAACACCGACACGAATTGGACTACCCGGCGTATCCGTGGGAACGGTGGGATTTGCCTTACGATGGAATAGAATTGTGGAACCAACTTTCGGCATGGAAAGAGACCCTCACCCGTTGGAACAAAGTTTGGCGTTACATTAAACCGAATATGACGCTTCGTTTACCGGCACAGGAGACGATTGATAAGTGGGACGAAGCAAATCTGGAACGGGATGTAATCGGCATTTTCGGTATTGATGCCCATGCTTTGAAACATAAAGCCGCTGGATTGTTCACGTTTACGGTATTCCCCTATAAAGTACACTTTAAATCTTTACGTACGGTGGTACTGGTTCCGGGGCCTTTGAAAAACTACCCGGTTGATGAAGCAAAGAAAATCTTGTTCGATGCCTACCGTAAAGGACGATTGCATTGCGTGAACCACCGGCTTGGTAATGGTATCGGTTTCCGGTTTTGGAGCGAACACTCAAATCAAGATGTACTATGGCCGGGTTCGACTATTAAATTTGAGACCGGTTGGACCTTGCTGACCAAATCTCCTGACCCATGCCAATTGCGGTTGATTCGAAATGGTGTTCTTTATAAAGAGACATTCGGACATGAACTTTCGATTTCGATCGATGAACCGGGGGTTTACCGGATTGAAGCACACAAGAAAGAGCGCGGGTGGTTGTATACGAATCCGATTAGGTTTAGGAAGTAAGAATAGTTGTACAACTATGAGATTGCTTTGGAATGGTAAACCATTCCTCGCAATGACACGCTAAACTCACAGTCTAAATGTTAAGAATCCTCACAAATCTTGGAAGAACAGTAACCGCGACCGCAACGTTTCCATTCGGCTGGAAAGAACATAGCGGTGGTGAAATTGCGATTCGCGACGGTCAGATTGTGGCAGTACCGTGGGGTGAGAAGGTCGTGCCGCTGGCGGGCGAAGAGGCAGTTGTACATGACTGCGGCGGCAAGGGCCTATTATTGCCTGGATTTGTCGATTCACACACACATCTTGTTTATGGCGGCAACCGGGCGCACGAGTTTGCAAGGCGGTGTTCCGGTGAAACCTATCGCGAAATCTCCGCAACGGGCGGGGGAATTCGATATACCGTCCGACAAACGCGAAGCGCATCGGTGGCAGAACTAACCGAAGGAGTGAAGGAGCGACTGGACCGGGCGTTACGCGCGGGAACGACGACCATAGAAATCAAGGCAAGTTACGGTCTGGAAAAGAATGCTGATTTGAAGCAACTGACAGCGATACACAAAGCGGCAAGCGAATTTCCGGGTACGGTGGTGGCGACTTGCTTGTCGGCTCATGAAATACCGGATGAATATTTGTCCGACCGCAGTAAGTACATCGAGTTACTATGCCAAGAAATTTTGCCGGCAGTAAAAGAACAAGGGATTGCAACCCGAGCCGATATCTATTGCGAAGAGAAAGTATTTTCGGTAGCGGAAGCAAGACTAATCTTAACAAGAGCAAAGGACCTCGGTTTTGAACTTACGATGCACGCCGACCAATGGACGAATTTAGGCGGGGCGGAGTTGGCTGCGGAACTGGGTGTTCGAAGTGCCGACCATCTCGAAATGACTGGTGACAAGGAATTGAAGGCATTAGCCAAAGCCGGTGTGGTAGCGGGGTTGTTACCGGGATCTGTTTGGTTCGCTAATAGCCACACCTATCCCGACTACGCGAAGTTTAAAGAATTCGGGATTCCGGTAGCAGTGGCGTCTGACCATAATCCGGGAAGCTCGATGGTACTGGAAATGCCGCTGGTACTGACACTGGCGGGGCTTGGCTGTAAGTTAACAGGTAAGGATGCGATTGCGGCAAGCACGCTTGGCGGTGCGATGGCACTCGGTCGGGTAAATGAGAGCGGTAGCATTGAGATAGGAAAGCGAGCAGACTTGACGCTCTGGGATGTGGAACATGAAGACGAGATTGCTTATCGAGCAGGTGGGGTTTCACCCAAGCGCATAATCGTCGGCGGCAAAATACTTTCTTAGAAACATAAGTAGCAGACTACACGTTATATATATGAAATGGTATGATTTCTGTCACGAATTGTGTATTAAGCTATTTAAATTAAATACGTTATAAAATTAGACTTGACAAATGCGAGCAGATGTCGTACTCTCTACTTACACCTTGTTGAACCACCCTCGTTTAGTTCTTGCAGTGTAAAACAACTTGAGAAAGTTAAAACGGAGTTTTTTTGATTTTATCTACCTTGAAACGTTTGCGTGAAACGCTTCACATCCCGCGAAAATTCCGCATCCTCGTGATGCCGGAAGGTTCGTCGTCAATGAAGCAGTTCTCGTTTCGTCTCAAACACCTGACGTTTGGCGCGTTAGGTGGTTCTGTCTTTATTATGATGGTAGTGTATTTAACTGCATATTTTCTTGGAACTTACGTTGCGGAAAGAAAAATTTCCGGCGTGATGCAAGAGCAGTATGCACTCAAGAATCAAGTTTCGTCGTTGGGTGATAAACTTACCTCATTGAAAGATAAACTGGCTGATTTATCTCATTCGGATAACCTCTTGCGGCAAGGACTCGGTTTACCCAACTTGAGTAATGATACTCGAGAAGCAGGTGTAGGCGGTGTTGCTCCGGTTGACCATAAAGGAACAGACGCGGATTCGCTTGCCGATGAAGTCGCCGAGCTTGAACGAGAAATTTCGCTCCAAAAACAAAGCTTTTCTGAAATTCAAACCGGTTTAAAACATCAGAATGACGTTGTGGCACATACTCCTTCGATTAGGCCGATTCATGATGGTTTCATAGGCAGTGGTTTTGGACGACGCCACGACCCATTCACCGGGCAGTTGAAAGAACACGAAGGTTTGGATTTCAATGCTCCAATGGGCACTCCGATATTCGCGACTGCACCGGGTATTGTCCGAATCGCAAAATTCCTAACGCAATATGGAAACGTTATCGTAATCGACCACTTGTACGGGTATCAAACTGTGTATGGACACTGTTCCGGGTTCGCAGTCAGGGTGGGTGAAACGGTGAAACGCGGCGATATTATTGGTTATGTTGGGATGACAGGACGAGCAACCGGCCCTCACGTACATTACGAAGTTCGGATGCACACGAGACCAGTCGATCCGATGGACTTTCTTTTCGATACTTACGCGGAACAAAAACACTAAGGTTATCCTAACTGATATTTGAACGCGGACATTTGTCCGCGTTTTTTGTTTAGCAATAAACAGAATACAATGTTAGTAAAGCATCCGATTCGCTTAGAACCTTCTACCACATTATCTTTGACAACGATTATCTACGGTTACAACACGACCGTATTTTACCGTTTCAACTGATACATTTACAATCAATACAATTCGATTTACCCCATGAAAGTAACAGTAGTTCTAAATCATCGTTCGGGTCTTCCGAAATTACTATCGATTGTCCGCCACAAGCTGGAAACGCGTATAACCGAACTTGGTCACGAAGTCACAATTCTGGATATCGATGCATTTAATCCACCAAATCAACTGGCGGCGCAAGCAGTTCAGGCGGGTTGTGAATTAATCGTAGCGGCGGGTGGAGACGGCACGGTGAATGGTATCGCGCAAGCGATTGCCGGGACCAACGTACCAGTGTTTCATTTTCCATTAGGAAGCGGAAATGGATTCGCGCGGACAATGGGAATACCATTGAAATTAGACGCATCGCTTGAACTACTTGCCAATCCAATCATTCGTAGAGTCGATACAGCGCGAGTCAATGGAAAGTTATTTGTTATCGCTTGCGGCTTTGGGCTTGATGCGCTCATCGCTCATGATTTTAAGCGGGTAAAGTTACGTGGTGTGGGCCCGTACGTTTGGTTCGGTTTGTGGAACTACGCCAAATTCAAACCGGAACGATTTCGGATGAAAGACCTCGACACTAATGAGACGTGGGAATCGGAAGTGTTGGTTGTTGTCGCAACAAACTCCTCACAATATGGCGGTGGCGCTATCATTGCACCGGGAGCATTACCTGATGACGGTTGGCTGGAATGGATTGAAGGGAAACCTGTTCGTTGGTATGAAAGTTTACGGGTTGGAACGAGACTGTTTCGGGGAACACTTGACAAAGAGGCGAAACTTTCGCGACGGAAAATAAAACGCATCCAAGTGGAACGACTCTCCGACCGACGGGAGATTCATTTGGATGGTGAAGCGTTATTTTCAGAACGAGTCAATTTCATCGAAATCGTTCCATCTTCATTGTCGGTGGTAGTAGGGCCAGCGCATAAAGATGGATGGTAGATTGGGTTTTGGGGATTCGGTATT